>Ga0194130_10000726_pt1 | contig 58243 bp, 52 predicted proteins | sample TA2KigsurfametaG_FD_160084 | JGI IMG/M metagenome (GOLD analysis project Ga0194130, IMG submission 160084) | Freshwater microbial communities from Lake Tanganyika, Tanzania - TA2015050 Kigoma 12 surface | ecosystem: Environmental > Aquatic > Freshwater > Lake | place: Tanzania: Lake Tanganyika...
GAGGGCGTCACTGCGGTCGTCCTCGGAGATGTCCCAGAAGACGTAGGCCCACTGGGGATCGCGGGGCAGGAAGACGACGCGGGTCTCGGCGGCGGGGCGCGGCGCCGGGGCCATCTCGGCCTCGATGCGCTCGAGGCTGCGGCCCTCGCCCTCCTCCACCTGGCGGGTGCTGATGGCCTCCACCAGCTCCTCCTTGGACTTGCGGCTGTAGAGCGACACGCCGAGGTCGCTGGCGATCTGCCGCAGCTGGCGCAGCGTCATCATCGCCAGGGAGGTCAGCGTCTTCTGGCTCACAACATCAGAATTCGTTTGGGATCAGTCTGGAGGACGTTGCCCGCTTTGCGGAGCACCCCTCGATGGCCGTCAGCATCCACTGACGGCCCCGGGCCTCCGGCGGGGGCTGTGGAACGCCGGAATCGCAGCAGCAAAAAGCCCTGCCCCAGGGAGGGGCAGGGCGATGGGATGTCGGTGGGCCTGGATGGGGGCCGCCGTTCAGCGACCGATGCTGCGGTAGGGAACCTTGGAGAGGTAATCCATACCGGTGTTGCCGACAGTACCGGGGCCGGCACCGCGCATGGCGGGCAGGGAACGGACCCAGGGCAGGTAGTCCTGGGGAAAGCCTCCACGGCGCTGCTGGGCGCGCTCGGGCAGCCGGCGGGCTTCGCCGGTGTAGACAATCTGGGGAAATCCCAGGATGTTTCTGTAGTAGACGTCGTAGCGCGGGGTGGTGATGTTGAAAGGGGTCTCTCCAATCTCACGGAAGCCCACAACCCGGTGCCTCTGGTAGGGAACCGTGTCCGAACCGAACGCTTCCAGGTATTCCTGGGAATCGAGGATGTCATCCACCATCCCCTTGACCCCACGGGTCATCAGAACGGCGGCCCACGCAATTTCCTCGGATTTGCCGTGGACGGGGCGGCCCAGCAGCTTCTCGACCAGGTGGCGGGCCACCCGGTAATTGCTGTTGAGGTTGTAGAAGCTGCGAGTGAACGTGTCGGACAGGGTCAAGGCGCGAATGAACTCCCGCACGGTGATCTGCCCGTTGCGCAGCTGAGACTCCAGACCGGAGTTGCGGTCCACCTTGAAGGCGTGGAAGAAGATCTGGCGGTAGGCCGTCTCGATCACGGTGGTGAGGGCGTCCCGATCCATGACCTGGTCGAAGGCCATGGCCTTGGGATCCTCATCGGAACCCGCCCGGAACGGCGTCACCCGCGCGTTCTGGGTGAGGGGGGGGTACTTGAGGAGTGGAATGGGCACGCAGGGACCGGCATCCGTCGTCAGTGATCGTAGAAGTACACCCCTGGCAGGCCCGAACGGAGCAGGACAGGGCTCACAGTCCGTAACGTTGACGACACAAAACCAATGCGGGCCCTCTCACCATCCCAGGGCCGACAGGCAGGCTGTCTGCGGGTCGCAGGAACCCTGCAGCTGGGCTGGCTCGGAGCCCGTGTCAGCTTCCCACTCGGCGTGGATTCGCGTTTCGACGCAGAACGAGGCGGTGTTGGAGAGCCCCTCGACGGTGCTGGTGCGCAGGCGCACGTCGGGCCCGGCGAAGCTGAAGCGCTCCAGGCTGTTCATCGTCTCGTAGCTGGTGGTCAGCAGCAGGCCATCGCGGTCGTCCATGGCGAAGTGACCGGCCACCGGCGCCGTTTCGGCGTAGCCGCGGTCGCGCAGCAGCAGGCCGCTGCGGCCCCGTTCATCGGTGGGGATCAGACCGAAGACGCTCTCGCCCTCGTGGGCCTCGCCGGCCTTGTCCCAGGCCATCGAGCCGCTCCAGCGCACGCGGCAGCCCCCCACCAGGCCGGCGGGATCCTGGCCGTGCAGGACGGCGATCGCCTCCAGGCGCGGATCGGCCGCCTCCAGCTCCACCACTTCAATGAAGGAGCCGCCCGCCTCGGCGCGGCGGTGCAGCAGGTGGTGGCTGCTGCGCTGAGAGCGCCAGCGGCCGCAGCTGAGCCGGAAGAAGCTGATGGCGTCGGCGATGGATCCGCTCACGGGGGGCCTCAGGCGATGGGGCGCGATCAGGCGATGATCGCAACTCTCCCACCCTCCCGCGGCCCCCTGTCCGCCGCCCCCGCCGCCGCCGCCCCCGTTTCCGCCGCCCTGGCGGCCGCCTTCTGCTGGGCCTTCTCCAGCCTGTTGTGGCGCCGGCTGCCCACCTCCCTCTCGGCCGCCCGGCTGAACCTGCTCAAGAACCTGCTGGCGGTGGCCCTGCTGCTGCCGCTGGCCTTGCTGCTGCCGTGGCAGATGGCGCCGCGCTCGCTGCTGCTGCTGGCCCTCAGCGGGGTGCTGGGGATCGCCCTGGGGGACACCCTGTTCTTCGCGGCCCTGCGGCGGCTGGGCACCCGGCGCACCCTCACCATCGATGCCGGCGGCCCGGCGGTCACCAGCCTGGCGGGGGTGGCCCTGCTGGGGGAGGTGCCCCGGCCGGCCCAGTGGCTGGGGATCGCTCTGATCACCCTGGCGGTGCTGCTGGTGGTGCACCAGCGCGCCCCCCGGCCGGACGGGCCCGAGGGTGCCCAGTCCGCGGGCGGTGAAGTGGCGGGCCATGACGGGGTGGGGGTGGCCCTGGCCCTCGGGGCCCTGGGCTGCGGCAGCGGCGGGGCGCTGCTGGCCCGGGCGGGGTTGCTGGCCGGGGGGCCGGAGCCGCTGCAGGCCGCCACCCTGCGGCTGGCGGCGGCGGCCCTGGTGATGCTGCCGCTGCTGGCGGGGCTGCCGCGCGCCGTGCAGGGGCCCCGGCCGGCGGGGCGCCGCTGGCCCCTGGCGCTCGCCGCTACCCTGCTGGGCACCAGCGCCGGCATCGCCCTGCAGCAGACCGCCCTGGCGGGGCTGCCGGGGGGGCTCGCCGTGGCCCTGCTGTCGACGGCGCCGGTGATGGCCCTGCCCCTGGCGGCCCTGGAGGGGGACCGGCCCGGCTGGCGGGGGGCGCTGGCCGCCGGCGCCGCCCTGGCCGGGGTCAGCCTGGTGGCGGGTCTGGTGGGGCTGCCGGGGGCCTGAGGCGCCGGTCGGCCTCGCCGGTGGCCCAGTGAATCAGGTCGGCCAGGTCGAGGGCGAGGGGTTCCCGGCCGGCGGCGGTGGCGATGGCCGCCAGCTGGGTGGCCACGTGGCCCATCTGGGTGAGGAAGGCCTGCTCGAAGCCGGCATCGGCGGCGATCAGCGGCTGGGCGGCGGCCCAGGCCGCCACCGCCGCCTCCGGCGGCAGCTCACCGTCGCGCCGCCCGCCGATGTCCTGCAGGGTGCGCAGGCCATGGGCCAGGAGCCGCAGGTGGTGGCGCTCCAGGGTGGGCTGCAGGGTGGCCTCCAGCTCCTGCAGCTCGTCAGGGCTGAGCACGGCTCAGGGGGCGACGGGGGCGATGCGGAAGCCGCAGCTGTGGCCCCCTTCCAGCCGCCAGTGGACCCGCTCCACGGCGCAGTCGGGGAAGGTGTGGCGGATCAGGCGCAGCTCCTGGTCGCAGACCACCGGGTACTGCTCGGCGATGCGCATCACCGAACAGTGGAATTCACTGATCACCCAGGCGGGGTCTTCGACGTCTGCGGCGGTGGGGTCGTCGTCGCGGCGGCATTCGGCCACGTAGCCCTCCTTGCGGCGCAGCTCCACCAGGCGCTCAATCCGCTGGCCCAGGGGGCCGCTGCCGATCTGGCGGCGGTAGTCGGTCGCCTTCTCCTCGGCCTGCTGGCGCAGCACCAGCTCCAGGGTGTCGGCGGGCAGGCTTTCGGTGAGGGTGTGGAGCAGGCCGAGGGCGAAGGTCTCGCTGCCGTCGGGGAACCGGCCCTGACCCAGGGCGGTGAGGTGCCAGACGTTGCTGGGCCGGCCGGGGCCTTCGTGGGGCGCGCTGGCCTCCACCAGGCCGTCGTCCTCGAGGCTGCGCAGGTGGCGGCGCATCACCTGGACCGACACCCCGAGGGCGGCCGCCAGCTGGCCGGCCGTCGCCTCACCTTCCCGCAGCAGCACCAAGAGGGCCGCCTCCCGGGTGGGATGGCTTCCCTCGGCGGGAGCGGCCGGAAGGCCGCGGGACTGGGCGGGGGCGCTCATGAAGGGGGCGTGATCAACACACCATGCCACGCACATCGGGGGAATGGGGGCTGGCCCGTGGTGCCCGCCGGGGCGTCACAATGACCTTTCCACGCCGTCAACGGACCACGCCTGTGCCTTAGGCTCCCGCAGTAACGAAACCAAAGTGTTTCGTTATTCGATCCACCGGTGCGCGCTACCCGACGCTCTGCCCATGACCGACGCCTCCACCACGACGACCCCCGCAGCCGGTGCCGAAAGCCTGGAGGTGATCCGCCGTTTCGCGGAAACCTACGCCCAGCGCACCGGCACCTACTTCTGCAGCGATCCGGGGGTCACCGCCGTGGTGCTCGAGGGTCTGGCCCGGCACAAGGACGAGCTGGGTGGCGCCCTCTGCCCCTGCCGCCACTACGAAGACAAGGAGGCCGAGGTGGCCCAGGCGTTCTGGAACTGCCCCTGCGTGCCGATGCGTGAGCGCAAGGAGTGCCACTGCATGCTCTTCCTCACCGAGGACAACCCCTTCCGGGGCGAGCTCCAGACCATCAGTCTCGAAGACGTCCAGTCCCTCACCGCCGGCTGAACCGGCCCCCTTCCCCATGGCGAGCACCGCAACCGTCGGCGATCTGGTGAGCCAGCCGTACAAGTACGGCTTCGTCACCGACATCGAAACCGAGAAGATCGCCAAGGGCCTCAGTGAGGACGTGGTGCGGCTGATCTCCGCCAAGAAGAACGAGCCGGCCTTCCTGCTCGACTTCCGCCTGCGCTCGTACCGCCAGTGGCTGCAGATGGAGGAGCCCGACTGGGCCACCCTGGGCCATCCGCCGATCGATTACCAGGAGATCATCTATTACGCGGCGCCCAAGCAGCAGGAGAAGAAGGCCAGCCTTGATGAGGTGGACCCGAAGCTGCTGGAAACCTTCGACAAGCTCGGCATCCCCCTAAGCGAGCAGAAGCGCCTCTCCAATGTGGCCGTGGATGCGGTGTTCGACAGCGTCTCGATCGCCACCACCTACCGGGAGAAGCTGGCCGAGCACGGCGTGATCTTCTGCTCGATCAGCGAGGCGGTGAAAGACCACCCCGACCTGATCGAGAAGTACCTCGGCACGGTGGTGCCCGGCAACGACAACTACTTCGCCGCCCTCAACTCGGCGGTGTTCAGCGACGGCTCCTTCGTGTTCATCCCGAAGGGCGTGGAATGCCCGATGGAGCTCTCCACCTACTTCCGCATCAACTCCGGCGACACCGGCCAGTTCGAGCGCACCTTGATCGTGGCCGAGGAAGGGGCTTCGGTGAGCTACCTGGAGGGCTGCACGGCGCCGATGTTCGACACCAACCAGTTGCATGCGGCGGTGGTGGAACTGGTGGCCCTCGATGACGCCTCGATCAAGTACTCCACCGTCCAGAACTGGTACGCGGGGGATGAGAACGGCAAGGGCGGCATCTACAACTTCGTCACCAAGCGCGGCCAGTGCCGTGGCGACCGCAGCCACATCAGCTGGACCCAGGTGGAAACGGGCTCGGCGATCACCTGGAAGTACCCCAGCTGCGTGCTGCAGGGGGCCGATTCGGTGGGCGAGTTCTACTCGGTGGCCCTCACCAACAACCGCCAGCAGGCCGACACCGGCACCAAGATGATCCACGTGGGCCCCCGCACCCGCTCCACGATCGTGAGCAAGGGGATCAGCGCTGGCCACTCCTCCAACAGCTACCGGGGGCTGGTGCAGCTGGGTCCCAAGGCCGTGGGCGCCCGCAACTACAGCCAGTGCGATTCGTTGCTGATCGGCGACCAGGCCGCCGCCAACACCTACCCCTACATCCGCTCCCAGCAGCCGGAGGCCCGCATCGAGCACGAGGCCAGCACCTGCCGCATCTCCGCCGACCAGCTCTTCTATCTGCAGAGTCGGGGCATCGCCTTCGAGGAGGCGGTGTCGATGATGGTGAGCGGCTTCTGCCGCGACGTGTTCAACCAGCTGCCGATGGAGTTCGCCGCCGAGGCCGACAAGCTCCTGGCCCTCAAGCTCGAGGGTTCGGTCGGCTGATCCCGGCCCACGGCCACCCCGGCCGGCCCAACACTTCTTCCCCCGTCCCTTTCCTGCCCTTTTCTCCCCCGCCGTGATCCGCCCCGACGCTCCCGTACTGCTCGAGATCCGTGATCTCACGGCCCGCGTGGAGGACCAGCCCATCCTCAAGGGGGTGTCCCTGACGATCCGCGCCGGTGAGATCCACGCGGTGATGGGGCGCAACGGCAGCGGCAAAAGCACCCTCTCCAAGGTGCTGGCGGGCCACCCGGCCTACACCGTCACCGGCGGCACCGTCCTCTACAAGGGCGAGGATCTGCTGAGCCTGGAGCCCGAGCTGCGGGCCCGCGCCGGCCTGTTCCTCGGCTTCCAGTACCCGGTGGAGATCCCCGGGGTGAGCAACCTGGAGTTCCTGCGGGTGGCCACCAACGCCCGCCGCGCCGGCAAAGGCGAGGAGGAGCTCGACACCTTCGCCTTCGAGGACCTGGTGCGTGAACGGCTGCAGGTGGTGCAGATGGATCCGGCCTTCCTGGAGCGCAGCGTCAATGAAGGCTTCTCCGGCGGCGAGAAGAAGCGCAACGAGATCCTGCAGATGGCCCTGCTCGACCCCCTGGTGGCGGTGCTCGACGAGACCGACTCCGGCCTTGACATCGATGCCCTGCGCATCGTGGCCGGAGGCGTCAACCACCTGGCCGGCCCCGACAACGCCACCCTGCTGATCACCCACTACCAGCGGCTGCTGGATGTGATCACCCCCGACTACGTGCATGTGATGGCGGCCGGCCGGATCCTGCGCACCGGCGGCAAGGAGCTGGCCCTGGAGCTGGAGGAGCGCGGCTACGACTGGGTCGACGCTGAACTGGCGGCCCTCGAGCGCACGCCGGCGGAGGTGGGCTGAGATGGTGGCCGCTTCGCTCTCCACTCCCACTGCGGCGGCCGGTGCCGCCCCGAACGGCTGGGTCGCCGCCCTGCTGGCGAGCGCCCCCGATGGCGCCGATGCCCTGGCGGCCACGCGCGCTCAGGCGGCCCCGGCCCTGGCACAGACCCCGCTGCCCTCACGGCGTGTGGAGGCCTGGCGCTTCACCGACCTGGCGCCGCTCACGGCCCTGAAGCCCGATCGGCTCACCCCCGAGCCGGCGGCGGCGCTGCCCGAGCCCCTGGCCGGCAGCCTGCGGCTGGTCCTCGATGGCCGCAGCGACCCCCTGGCCGGCATCTCCCTGCCGGCGGGCGTCGAGCCCATCGGCGGCGACGAGCTGAACGCCACCCTGGGCCAGGTGCTGGCCGCCACCGGCAGCGCTGAGCTGTGGCCGGTGCTGCTCAACGGCGTCACGGCGCGCCAGGTGCTGGCCCTGCGGGTGCGCGGCCCGGTGGCCACCACCCTGGAGCTGGTGAGCGACGCCGGCGCCGGCGAAGGGATCCTGCCCCTGCGGCTGCTGCTGGTGCTGGAAGCCGAATCCTCCCTTGAGATCTTGCAGGTGCACCGCAGCGGCGGCGCCAACCTCACCAGTGTGGTGCTGGAGGCCCGCCTGGGCGAGGGGGCCGAGCTGCGCCATGGCCTGCTGGCGCCTGGTGCCGAAACGGGCTGCCTGCTGGCCACCGTGGCGGTGGAGCAGGCCACGGGCAGCCGCTACAGCGGCGTGAGCGCCCACGGCGGCTGGGCCCTGGGACGGCTGGAGCCGCGGCTGGTGCAGCGCGAGGGGGCGGCCCACAGCACCCTCAAGGCCCTGCAGCTGGCCGATGGCCGCCAGATCAGTGACACCCACAGCCAGATGGTGTTCGAAGGCCCGGACGGGCGGCTGGAGCAGCTGCACAAGGCGGTGGCCGACGGCCAGGGCCGCAGCGTGTTCAACGGGGCCGTGCAGGTGCCCCGTGAAGCCCAGCGCACCGATGCGGCCCAGCTGAGCCGCAACCTGCTCCTCTCGGACCGGGCCCGCATCGACACCAAGCCCGAGCTGGAGATCGTCGCCGACGACGTGCGCTGCGCCCATGGCGCCACCGTGAGCAGGCTGGAGCAGGACGAACTCTTCTACCTGCAGAGCCGCGGCATCGCCGCCGACCAGGCGGCCCGGCTGCTGTTGCGCGGCTTCTGCGAGGAGGTGCTGCAGGAACTCCCCGCGGCCGCCCGGCCGTGGCAGCCTCTGGCCAGTCTGCTGGGGGAGCAGGGACGATGACGCCGACCTCCACCAACCCCGTGGTGACCGCCGCGCCCGCGACGGCGGCCCCGCTGACCGGCACGCCCCTGGTGGCCGACCTGGCGGTGCAGACGCGGCCCGATTTCCCCCTGCTGGCCCAGACGGCCTGCCTGGGGCAGCCGCTGATCTACCTGGATTACGCCGCCACCAGCCAGAAGCCGCGCCAGGTGCTGGAGGCGCTGCAGCAGTACTACAGCCTCGACAACGCCAATGTGCACCGCGGCGCCCACCAGCTGAGCGCCCGCGCCACCGACCATTTCGAGGCGGCCCGGGGCAAGGTGGCCAGCTTCATCGGTGCTGCCAGCGCCCGCGAGATCGTGTTCACCCGCAACGCCAGCGAGGCGATCAACCTGGTGGCCCGCACCTGGGGCGAGGCCAACCTCCGGGAGGGCGACGAGGTGCTGCTGTCGGTGATGGAGCACCACAGCAACCTGGTGCCCTGGCAGCTGCTGGCGGCCCGCACGGGCTGCGTGCTGCGCCATGCGGGCGTCACCGAGAGCGGCGAACTCGACCTGGAGGACCTCAAGGCCAAGCTCAGCGAGCGCACCCGGCTGGTGAGCCTGGTGCACGTGAGCAACACCCTGGGCTGCCTCAACCCGATCGAGGCGGTGGCTGAGCTGGCGCACGGGGCCGGTGCGCTGCTGCTGGTGGATGCCTGCCAGAGCCTGCCCCACCTGCCGGTGGACGTGGCGGCACTGGGGGCCGATTTCCTGGTGGGCTCGTCCCACAAGCTGTGCGGCCCCACGGGCATGGGCTTCCTGTGGGGGCGTGAGGCGCTGCTGGAGGCGATGCCCCCGTTCCTGGGGGGCGGCGAGATGATCCAGGACGTGCACCTGGAGAGCAGCACCTGGGCAGATCTGCCCCACAAGTTCGAAGCCGGCACACCGGCGATCGGTGAGGCGATCGGCATGGGCGCCGCCCTCGATTACCTGCAGAACCTGGGCATGGAGCGCATCCACGCCTGGGAGCAGCAGCTCACCCGGCGGCTGTTCGAGCGGCTGCAGGCCATCGAGGGGGTGCGGATCCTGGGGCCCACGCCCGAGCAGCAGCCCGACCGGGCCGCCCTGGCGGCGTTCAGCGTCGATGGCCTGCACGCCAACGACATCGCCGCCCTGCTGGATTCGGCGGGAGTGTGCATCCGCAGCGGCCACCACTGCACCCAGCCCCTGCACCGCCACTACGGCCTGGCCGGCACCGCCCGCGCCAGCCTGGGCTTCACCACCACCCCCGAAGAGATCGACCGCTTCACTGAGGAGCTGGAAGGCACGATCGGGTTTTTGAGGGAGCACAGCTGAGGCAAGGAGGTGAGCCTCGACCTGGCCTCTTGGCGGTGTTGATCAGGGAGTTCTGACTCGCGGGCGTTGATAAGCCAATCGATGATGCTGTATTCTCCCGATTTTTCGTTTCGGTTTGGCCGCATTGATTCAATTCATTCGTGGGGGATGCTGGCCTGGCATTGGGCGCATGGCGATGGGGTGTTTGGTCCTCTCTGTTTTGGGAGAAGGTCCGAATGCTTGCGCTCAGGATCGTGGAAATCTGATTCAGAACGGGGGGTTTGAAACCCAGGTACCTCCCCTGCCGATCCCACCGGATCCTCCGGGTCCGCCGACGGGGTCCTACTTCAGGCAGATTGATGCTTCACAAGTCTCCCCTGGAACACATCCGCTTCGGACAACCAGATTGAGCTCTGGTCTTCAGGCTATAGCGCTTCATCTGGCGGACCCGTCTTTACCATCGCGCCAGCTCAGGCCACGGCCGCAGGCGATGTGTTTTTCCCTGTCGGCGGCGGTAACTTCTTTGCCGAACTGAACGCCACGCGTCCCAGCACCCTGTCTCAAACGGTGACGTTGGGGAGGACAGGAGTGTTGTCCTATTCCTTCTGGCATCGTGGACGGGCTGGGACCGATACGATGAAACTGGATGTCCAGGTTCTGAAGAATGGGGCATGGACGACCGTGCGCTCTGATACCTATCAGACCGGTCAGACCTGGACAAACTACGTGCAGAAGAATATTTTGATTGGTGAAGCTGGTCAGCAATTTCGTTTTGCTTACACCGCCGAGTCTACGGCGACTGGAAATCTCAGCATTGGCATTTTCATTGATAACGCAGCCTTTGGCTTGCTGGAGTTTTCCCAGCCGGAGCCGGAGTTGCCGGATCCCTTCGAGCCTCCCCTCACTGGCGAGTTGATGCCGGAGGCGTTCGTCGAGGACTTGTCAACTTCGTTCGCCGCCACCCTTTCCCCCCAAGCCATCGTTTCGGGTTTCTTCCCGCGCAACACCGATGCGGCTCCGGCGGGCATCCAGAAGATGCTCAACGACTCTGCAATGGCTGTACTGAACAGTACATTGGATGTTGAACCTCTTCAGATTCCACTGTGTAAAGGCTCAGAGCCCAACCCACAGCGATATGTGGATTCTGAGAAAGCTATGGCTCAAGCCAAGGCTGAATGCATAAAGCAACCTGGCCCAAAGTCTGTTCAGGCCGCCGACAAGCGTTTCACCTTTGCCGATCAACCCAACGACTTCTACGGAGATCGCCGAAGGCTCAGGGCCTGGGTACGGGGTTTCAGTACATCCTTGACGAACATCGACAACCCAGGCCTGGGAAACTGGGTCAATCGTGCTGACAGCCGTGGTGGTGCATCACTTTTCGGACTTGAAAAGTCGTTGTCTCCCAGCACTCAATTGGGTGTCTATGGATCGGTTGGATCGTTGTCCGTCATTCAGACGGGAAATGGAGGAGGTAACTGGTCTCCCACGGCCTATGGCGTCGGCCTTTATGGCAGGTGGTCACCGGGCCCCTACTTCATCGGTGCGCTGGCAGGCTATGGCACGTTCAGTGGCAGCCAGACGCGAGGCATTCAACTGGACAGCTCTGTACTCTCAGCGTCCGGTCAAAAATCGGCAGAAAGCTTCACCGCTGCCTTGGTCACCGGACGACGAATCAACCTTAGCCAAAACACGCTGCTGACGCCTTCTCTCAATCTGAGCTGGAGTGGGATTAATGAGCACGCCTTTGTTGAAAGTGGTGGCGAACTCAGTGGTGGCAACACGAACATCAACGTCTTCAATTTAAATTATCTTCCCAACAATACAAGCTGGACCAATGTTGATCTCGGTGGCTCGATTGCGCAAACTGTCCGTCAAGGTACAACGTTGATTGTGCCCAGCGCACGGCTGAGTTGGTTTGGCACATGGCGGACAGGTGGGAATGACTAGGTGGTGGACTACCCCTTTTCTTCCCGACAAGTGCAAGTCCCTGGGGCGTGGCTCAATCGCAGTGGTCTGAGAATCGCCTTGGGCCTGAATGTGGCCACCCGACACAACCTGGCCGTTTACCTCCGAGGCGTGGCCGATTTCGGCTACGACATGCTCCACCTCATCCACCGAGACGATCTCACTGCTGCGCAGGCCCTGTTTGAACTCCTCCAGCTCAGCCCGGATCTGGTCCTCCATGCGTTGTCCGCTCCCCGGTTTCAGGGAGGCCAGGAACGGGCTGGCGATCACCTCTTCCGGCGTGTAGCCCCGCAGCCGCTTCACGGAAGGGCTCACATAGAGGTAGCGCATGGTCTCGGGATCCAGGGTCCAGATGACGTCGTGGACCGATTCGGTGAGTTCCCTGTACTTGGCTTCGCTGGCCGCCATCTCCTGCTCCAGGCGGCGCTGGATCGCCAGGGAGCTGAACCGGCTGAGGGCGAGGTCAATGTCCCGAGCCATTTCCATCAGGAGTCGCTGGCTGGGCTCGTCGAAGGCGTTGATGTCTGGGTGATACAGCGCCAACCCACCGATCACGGCGCCCTCGCGGTGTAGTGGCAAGGCGGCTGCCGCTCCCCAGCCGTAAAGGCGGGCGCGCTCATGCCAGGGGGCCAGGCTGGGATCGTTCAGAAAATCCTGGCTCCACTGGGGTTGGTCCTCCCGCAGGGCCCGGCCCAGTGGTTCTTGCCCGTGCGGGACATCGGGGTCGATGCTGATGTGTAGGTCGTTCAAGTATTCGGTGCCGGTTCCGGCCCAGGCCACCGCGCGTACCTCCTGGCCCACGGGGTTGAGCAGACCCGCCCAGGCCATCTTCATCTCGCCGAAGGTCACGGCGATCTGACAGATCTCCCGCATCAGAAGCGTGTCGTCCTCAAGGCGGGCCATGGCCTGGTTCGTCCGGCTCAGGGCGGTGTAGAGCCGATTCAGTCGCTCAATCCGCCGGGCATCCTGCTTGCGGGCCGTGATGTCGCGGCTGAGCAACACGAAGCGCGGCTGGCCTGAGGAAGGAAGGGTTCGTCTCGATACGGACAGCTCGAACCAGGCCGGGCCGCCTGGCAGGGGCAGCTGAATCTCCTTCCCCTGGCTGAAGCCCGCACTGCCGGCCTCCGCCAGTGCCTCCTTCACCACGGAGGCAGCGGGCCCCGGCAGCACCTGGCTCACGGGGCGGTTCACCTGCTCCTTGGCGGGCCGTGTCAGCAGGTTGTGGGACGGGCTGTGGACCGCCAGGATCTGCCCGTCGGCGGAGAGTTCGATCAAGGGATCGGGGATGGCCTCAATCGTGCTGCTCAGCACATCGCGGGCTTCGGCCAGGTCTCGGGTGCGGCGGCGCACCTCCAGCTTCATGCTGGCGCTCCACAAGGCGATCAGCCCCGCGGCCGCCCCTGTGGCCCCCAGGGCCTGGAGTCCATGCCGGGCCAGCCAGCTGAAGCGGGGGTGGACGCCATCGCCCAGCCACTTGCGTTCCATGGCGACTTCCTCGGCCGCACTGATCCGATCGAAGCCTGCAATGACCGTCTTCTGCAGGCCGGTGTTCTTCTTAAGAACGGCCTCGTACACGGCCGAGGTGTAGATCGGCGGCGATTGCAGGAATTGCTCGCTCAGACCCTCCTTGGCCAGGATGTAATTGGCCGGCAGTTCATTCATGCAGAACACCGGCAGGCTTCCGGCGATGGACGCCTGGATCAGGGAGTTGTCATCCGGGAAGATGCGAAAGGTGCGGTGGCCGGCTGCCTTCAGTTTTTCGATGCACACGTCTCCGGCACGGACACCGACCTTGAAGGCCTTGCTGGTTTCGAGATCAACGATTCCGCTCAACTTCCGGTCGAAGTAGAGGTGAACATGTACCGCCAGATAGGGTTGAGTGAAGGCGTAAATCCTTTCGCGTGCTGTTGTGCGGGCCATGGAGGCGATGACATCGGCGCGGCCGGCCTTGACAGCCTTCTGGGCCTCCAGAAAGTCCATCGCCTTCAGCTCCACCGGGATTCCCGTACGACGCTCCCACAGATCCCAGCGATCTCTTACCAGTCCTTGGATCCGGCCCTGGGAATCCACGAAGCTGATTGGCGGGAAGGCTTTGTTCACCACTACCCGCAGGGGCCATGGGGACGGTGGTGCTGCGCTGGCCGTCAAGGGCAGAGCCAGGCACGACATCGCCAGCAGGTGAGGCCAGGATGAAACGCGAAACGAGGATCGGAGGGAATTGCCGAAAATGTGAAACAAGTACGTTGCCCCTTCGGATCACCCTCGGGAGAGATTAGCTGTAACATTCTCACCCCATGGCGCCGGCACCATCGCGCTTCGCGTTGTCACTTGAACCTGCGGGCCCAGGCCGGAATGCGAAAGGATGCGATGGGCTCAGGTTATCTGGGAGACATCGGATCGGATCGGCCCGTTGCTGGCCGCCTCATTCCTGTAGGCGGGGACGAGGGAGCCTGGTCGGCGTGCGATCGCCTCCACCGGCGTATCAGGCCCCGCTTCGCTGCGGGCCGTCAGGTGGCCTGAGCACCGCCAGGGCCTCGGCCCGGTGCTGGCCCTGCCAGCCCCACTGCCACTGCCAGCCAGCCGCCTCCGCCTCCTTCACGATCGCCTCGGGGTCGGCCGGATGGTCCCACTGGCTGAGGTGGGCGATCACCTCCTCCTGCCGTTCCGGCTCCAGCGGGCTCCAGCCGCGCACCCGGGCGCAGTAGCGCGCCACGTAGCTGTCGCGGCTCTCGCCCGGGGCGCGGAACACATCGGCCCAGAGCAGCAGGCCCCCCGGCGCGATGCGGCGGCGGCAGCCCCGCAGGAAGCGGCCCTTGTCCGGCTCCTGCAGGTGATGCACCGCGAAGCTGCTCAGGAGCAGATCCACCGGCGGCCCCTCCGGCTCCGCCTCGGCCAAGGCCAGCAGATCGCCCTCCAGAAAGCGGCTGGGGTAGGGCGCCACCCCGAGGGCCTCGGCGGCCAGGGGCAGCACCGCCCCGTTCAGGTCGAGGCCGGTGAACGACGCCAGGGGCAGACGCCGCATCAGCGGCGGCAGCAGGGACAGGTCGCCGCAGCCCAGATCCATGGCATGGGGAGCCCTCGCCCCGGGTCCGCGCTGCTCCAGCCACTCATCGATCGTTCGCGTGATGGCGGCGGTGAGGGCGCCGTGCTCCATCAGGTCGTGCTCCAGCACCCGGCGGTAGGTGCTCCAGTGGCGGGAGAAGAACGTCATGGCAGCGATTCTGGTGGCCCCGGCGCCCGCGATGCCGCCAGCCAGTCAGCTTTCGGAGGCCATCGCTATGGTCAGCGCCACTTCGGCGCAGTGGCGCGGGTATTCAGTGACGGAACGGCGGATGCATCTGGTGCGCTGGGCGCTCACCACCGGCTGGATCCTGATCATCCTGTCCCTGCTCTACGACCCGTTCACGCCCCGCTTCACCGCGCCCGACCACCCCTGGAGCCCCCTGCGGCTGCCCCAGGGGTGCGTGCCGGTTCAGGGCACCTGCCTGAGCGAGACCCCCTATCCCCTGGGCACCACCCTGTTCTGGGGCCTGGTGGTGCCGTCGGGCATCTTCATCCTGCTGGTGTTCGGCCATGAGCTGTGGCGGCGGATCTGCCCGCTCTCCTTCCTCTCCCAGATCCCCCGCGCCCTGGGGCTGCAGCGCCAGATCGCCAAGGTGAACCCCAAAACGGGCGAGAAGCGCCTGCAGCTGGCCAAGGTGCCGGCCGATTCCTGGCTCGGCAAGCACTACTCCCGGCTGCAGTTCGGCTGGCTGTTCGTGGGCCTCTGTGGCCGCATCCTCTTCTTCAATGCCGACCGCCTGGTGCTGTTCGCCTGGCTCAGCTTCACCATCCTCTGTGCCATCGCCGTGGGCTGGCTTTACGGCGGCAAGAGCTGGTGCCAGTACTTCTGCCCGATGGCGCCCGTGCAGAGCATCTTCTCCACCCCCACGGGCCTGCTGGGCAGCAAGGCCCACATGGCCAGCACGCCGATCACCCAGTCGATGTGCCGCACCGTCCAGCCCGACGGCAGCGAGCAGAGCGCCTGCGTGGCCTGCCAGCAGCCCTGCATCGACATCGACGCCGAGCGCACCTACTGGGCCAAGCTGCCCTCCCCCGCCTTCGCCTTCGAGCGCTACGGCTACGTGGGCCTGGTGTTCGGCTACTTCGTCTACTACTACCTCTACGCCGGCAACTGGGAGTACTACTTCTCCGGCGTGTGGCTGCGCCAGGAGGACCAGCTGGCCCAGCTGCTGCGGCCGGGCTTGTTCCTGTTCGGCCAGCCGATCGATGTGCCCAAGCTGGTGGCGGTGCCGCTGTTCCTGGGGCTGTGCACCTGGCTGGGCACGGTCGCCGGCCGGGCGATCGAGTCGGCCCTGCGCAGCCGGGTGCGGCGCCGCGGCGCCGAGCCCGACCGGGATCGGATCCGCCATCGGGTGTTCGTGGTGGCCACCTTCCTGGTGTTCAACTTCTTCTTCCAGTTCGCCGGCCGGCCGCTGCTGCTGCTGGCTCCCGACTGGGTCCAGTACCTGTTCGACGTGACCCTGGTGGCCGTCAGCACCCTGTGGCTCTACCGGGCCTGGAACCGCTCCCCCGATCTCTACGGCCGCGAGAACCTGGCCGAGCGCTTCCGCAAGCAGCTCACCCGTATGGACCTGGACGTGAGCCGCTACCTCGACGGCCGCTCCCTCGCCGACCTGGGCACCGAGGAGGTGTATGTGCTGGCCAAGGTGCTGCCGGGCTTCACCGGCCAGAAGCGGCTCGAGGCCTACAAGGGCGTGGTCCGCGAAGCCCTGGAGGAGGGCTTCGTCAACGCCGCCAGCAGCCTGGAGGTGCTCAAGCAGATGCGCCTTTCCCTGGGCATCAGCGACGGCGAGCACCGCCTGGTGCTCGATGAACTCGGCGTCGAGGATCCCGGCCTGCTCGATCCCGACAGCCGCCGCAGCCTGGAGGACCAGATCCGCCTGAGCGGCTACCGCAAGTCGCTGGAGCGGCTCATGCTGGTGCAGCGCCTCGGCAGCGGCTCCGTGGCGGACGGCCCCGATGGCGCTTCCCTGCAGGCCCTGCGGCGCGAGTACGGCATCTCCTCGCTGGAGGAGGAGAAGGTGCTCGACGACCTCTCCCCCGCCGCCGCGGCGATCCACAAGGTGGAGCGGCTGCTGGAGCGGCTGCCGGCCCTCACCGATGGCTACCGGGCCCTGCACCAGAGCGCCCTGCGCCACCAGTCCGCCGTGCTGGCCCTGCTCGACGACCGGTTGCAGCTGCGCAAGGAGCTGACCCTGCGGGCGATCCTCGACGGCCTGGCCACCCTGCAGGAGGATCCGGCCGTGCCGGCCCTGGTGCAGCGCCTCCAGGCCATTGCCCCCCTGGAGCTGCCGGAACTGCTGCACCGGGAGGGTTGGGAGTCCCGCCTGCCGGTGGGCGTCGCCGACACCCTCGCCCACCCCGGTGGCGAGGCCCCCTCCTGTTCCCTGGAGGTGCCCGTCGACGAAACCCTCGGTTTCCTGGCCAGCCTGGCCGCCGATGCCAGCCCCACCCTCGCCGCCGCCGCCCTGTTCCTGACGGCCTGCCTCGATGGCGGCCGGGCCCGGGCCATGGCGTCGGAGCTGGGCGTGCCGGGGGCCCCGCCCCTGCTGCTCCAGACCGCCCGGGCGGTCGAGGCCCTCGACAGCCACCCGCAGCTGCGGGGGTTCCCTGAGCTGGAGAAGCGGGTGTTCCTGGCCACCAGCGATTTCTTCCGCCGCAGCGACGCCGACACCCTCGATGCGCTTGCCTCCCAGGCCGATGTGCGTTCCTTCGCCAAGGGGGAGCTGATCACCGAGGCGGGCGACACCTGCCGCGAGCTGCTGCTGCTGATCGAGGGCATCGCCCGGGTCCATCACCGGGACGGCGAGCGCACCTGGGTGAAGGACCTCCAGCCCGGCCGGGTGCTCGACGAACTCCAGGTGCTCACCCACAGCGCCTCCGAGAGCACGATCGTGGCCGAGGCCGACGGCACCCGCCTGCTGGCGGTGCCGGTGGATTCCTTCGATGCGGTGCTGGAGCGCGATCCGGACTTCGCCCGCCGGGTGCTGGAGCTGGAGAGCGGCCAGCTGCAGCGGCTGATGCGGGCGGGCGGGGCCTGAGCCCGGCGCCCCTCGGCGCCGTTGGTACCATCTCCGCCATGTATGTGCTGATCGGTGGGGCGGGAATGATGGGCCTGGGTCTGGCCCGCCAGCTCCTGCAGCTCGGCCATACCGTCGCGATCATCGACATCGATCCCCTGGCCTGCGGCTTCGCCCGCGAGAAGATCGGCGTGATGGCCTTCGAGGGGAGTGCGGTCAGCTCCACCGTGCTGATCGAGGCCGGCATCCGCAAGGCCGATGCCGTGGTGGCCGCCCTGCGGGACGATGCCCTCAACCTGGCCCTGATCACGCTCTCGCGCAGCTACGGCAGCTCCCACATCGTCGTTCGGATGCGCGACCGCGAATTCCTGCAGGCCTACCGCCTGGCGGGGGCGAGCCACATCATCAGCACCATCGATCTGGCGGTGGCGACGATGGCGAATGCGATTGAGTTTCCCGATGTCGAGTCGATGATGCACTTCGAGCAGGGCCAGGTGAAGGTGCTCAAGCTGCCCGTCCCCGCCGACTGTTCCGTGGCCGGCCGCACCGTCGCCGCGATCGCCCAGGATCCCCGCTTCCCCAGCGGTTCCCTGATCATCGGCTACCAGCTCAATCCCGAGGCGAATGTCGAGATTCCGAACGGCAGCACCGTGCTTCAGGCCGGTTCCACGATCCTGGTGGTGACACGGCCGGAGTTCGTGCACCCGCTGATCGGCTATCTCGGCCTGAAAGCTAGTCGTCGTCCAGCGCTAGAAGTCTCTCATCCAAATCTCTGACGAAAGGCTGCACCAGATCGTCCATCACGATCCGCTGGCGCAGCGCCTCCATCAGGGCCCCCTTCTCGGCCAGCAGCAGGCGCCGGCGGATCGCCTCCAGCGGTCGGCTTCCCGCTTCGTCGGCGCCGGAGCGGCCCTCGCTGTAGGCCTCCCGCAGCACCCGCTCGGACGACGCCACCCGCGCCTGGTAAGAGGCCCACAGCTCCTCATAGGCGGTCTTCGGCAGCACGCCGGACTTCAGCAGCCGGTGGAGTTCCTCCTGGGCGGCCTTGGAGGCGATCAGCTGGATCTGCAGCCTGCCGATCTCGGTGCCCACCGGTGACACCTGGGCGATGTTCAGGCGCCTGATCAGCCAGGGCAGCGCCAGCGCCTGGATCACCAGGGAGAACAGCACCGCCCCGAACACCAGTTCGATGATCCCGCTCCTGCCGGCCAGCGACAGGGGAATCGCCACCGCCATCGCCATCGACAGCGAACCCTTGATGTTGCCGAGCACCAGGACGTGCTGCCAGCGCAGGGGGATCGGCCGGTCGAAGCGGCGCAGCAGCGCCAGCAGCCCGTACACCGTGACCACTCGCGCCAGCTGGTAGGCCAGCACCACCAGGGCGATGGCGGGCAGCGATTCCCACAGGGTCAGGGGGTTGATCTCGATGCCGATCAGCAGGAACAGGAAGGTGTTGACGATGAACCCCGCGTACTCCCAGAAGTTCACGACGGTGAGGCGGTCGGAGGCCGTGCCGCTGCGGGGCAGGCCGAGGTTGCCGAAGACCAGCCCGGCGATCACCACCGCCACCGCTCCGGAGACCCCCAGGCTCTGGCCGAGCTGGAAGGTGCCCAGGGCGAGCGCCACCGTGAGCAGCAGGGAGCCGAGGGGATCCTGGAGCCGCAGGAACACCGGAAGGCACAGGTAGCCCAGAACGCCGCCGACCAGCACCCCGCCCACCGCCACCACCACCATCTCCCGCAGGCCCTGGGCCACCGTGATCGATCCCGAGGCGTGGATCACCAGCAGCAGGTTGAAGGTGACCAGGGCCGCCGCATCGTTGAACAGGGTCTCGCCCTCCACGATCGTCGTCAGCCGCGCGGGCACCCGGATCTCCTTGAAGACCGCGATCATCGACACCGTGTCGGTGTTGGCCAGGATCACCCCCACCAGCAGGGCCGGGATCCAGGGAAGCCCCAGGGCCAGGTGCACCAGCAGGGCGATGACGCCCGAGGCGACCAGCGAACCCGGCAGCGCCAGCAGGGCGATCGGCTTGAAGGTGCTGCGCAGTCGGCTGATGTCGGTGTGGATCGCCGCCTCGAAGATCAGGATCGGCAGGAAGAGATTGAGCACCAGGGAGGGATCGAGCCCGATGCGGCGCGAGAGCACCTCCGTGAACGGCAGGCCCGCCAGCACCAGACCGGTCACATAGGGCAGCCGCAGCCGCTGCGCCAGCAGGGCGACGGCCGTCGCCAGCAGCAGCAGCACGATCGAGAGCCCCACTAATTCGGGGATGGCAGCGGCCGTCGGCCCGGTAGCCGCGCTGCCCGCCACCCCCGTTTCCATGGCCACCATCAGCTCGTTCACTCGGCCAGCGCGGGATTGGGGTCTTCGGTCCGCTCGGATCGATCGCGGAGCCCCATTATTGGGTCCGGCGGCGGCAGGTTCTTGTCCACGGGGATCGCTGGGAAGGGTGTGGGGCGAGCCGGGACGCTGCCGGCGGTGCTCTCCCTCGGCCTGGCGGTCGCCACTGCGGCCCCGGGCCTGGCGGCGACGTCACCGGCTGCCGCCCCCTGCGAGGCCAGGATCCGGGTAGTGCAGGCGGAGATCCTGTCCCGCAACCTGGCCACCGGCTCCGGGCCGCCGCTCAACGCCTTCCAGCAGCTCAATCCCTACGCCCTCGAGCAGGCCGCCGCCCTCGACCGCGCCCGTGCAGCGGGCGGCCCCGCCGGCCCCCTCGACTGCCTGCCGCTGGCCGTGAAGGACAACTTCGCCACGGCCGACCAGCCGATGGCGGCCGGTTCCCTGGCCCTGCTGGGCAACCAGCCCGCGGCCGATGCCGAGGCGGTGGCGCGGCTGCGGGCCGCCGGGGCGATCGTGGTCGGCACCACCACCATGGACGAGTTCGCCTTCGGCATCCGCGGGCTGTCGGGGGCGGCGGGCCGGGTGGGCAACGCCTACGACCCCTGGCTCAGCCCCGGGGGCTCCTCCTCCGGTTCCGCCGTGGCGGTGGCGGCGGGGTTCGTGCCCCTGGCCCTGGGCAGCGACAACTGCGGCTCCCTGCGCCTGCCGGCCGTCTACAACGGCGCCGTGACGCTGCGACCCACCCAGGGGCGCGTCTCCAGCGCCGGCCTGCTGCCGCTGGGTTTCGTCAACGGCACCCCGGGGCTGATCGCCCGGGACCTGGACCTGCTGGCCCGGGGCCTGGCGGTGCTCGATCCCACCTGGCGGCCCGAGCAGGCGGCGGCCCCGCCGGACCTGCGCGGCCGGCGCCTGGCGGTGCTGGCCCGGGCCGGCGACCAGGACCTGGCGCCCACCTCCGAGGCGGCGGCGACGGCCCTGCGGCAGGCCGTGGCGCTGCTGCGGGCGGCCGGAGCGGAGGTGGTCGAGGCGCTGGTGGTGCCGGGGCTCGACACCCGGCTGGGTTCGGATTTCGTGAAAGGGTCGGGGCGCCGCATCGATGCCCAGCTGGCCCGCTACCCCGGCAGCCGGCGCAACTGGGACGACATCTGCGGCTCCGGCCGCCTGCCCCCGGAATGGACCCCGGCCGAATGCCGCGACCTGATGGCGAGCGATCCGGCGGCGGAGGCGCGGGCACGGCGGCGGATGGCCGCCAACCGCCAGCGGCTGGAGCAGGCCCTGGTGGCCGGGCGCCTCGACGGCCTGCTGCTGCTGCCGGATCGGCGCGGTGGCGCCCAGCGCGAGCCCTCGCCCGCCATCACCTGCATGGTGAGCAGCACCAGCGGCCTGCCGGCGGTGGCCCTGCCGGTGGCCGTCGATGGCCGCGGCCTGCCGGTGGGCCTGGAGATCCTCGGCGCCAGCGGCAGCGACGAGCAGCTGGTCGGCATCGCCGCGCTGCTGGAGGCCCGCCGCGGGCGGCTGCCGGCCCCCCGGCCGGTGGCACCCCTGGCGTCCCCCCTGGATCTGGCGGCCCACAACCGGCTGGTGCCGCTGCTGGGCTGGAACGCCTGGCGCAGCCGCCGCGGCGAGGCCCTCGGCGATCTCGAGCCCGCCCGCTTCCGGGCCCTGACCCGTGCGCTGCTGGGCCGGCCCGGTGATGGCGGAAAATCGGAGCCGGTGCCCCCGGCCCCTGCGTCCCCATGATTCCCCCTTTCCGATGAACATCGACGGCAGGCCCTGGCGCACCATCTGGCTCGAGGAGGGGGGGCGCTCGGTCGGTGTCATCGACCAGACCCTGCTGCCGCATCGGTTCGTCACCCGTTCGCTCACCAGCGTCGAGGAGGCGGCCGAGGCGATCGCCACCATGGTGGTGCGGGGGGCTCCCCTGATCGGCGTCACCGGGGCCTACGGGCTGATGCTGGCCCTGCAGGCCGACCCCTCCGACGCCTCCCTGGCCGCGGCCTTCGAGCGCCTCGACGCCACCCGCCCCACCGCCATCAACCTGCGCTGGGCCCTGGAGCGGGTGCGGGCCGCCGTGCTGCCCCTGGCACCGGAGCAGCGCGCCGAGGCGGCCAGGGCCGAGGCGGGCGCCATCGCCGAGGAAGACGTGGCCATGTGCGAGGCGATCGGCGACCACGGCCTGCGCCTCCTCCAGGAGATCGCCGACCGGCGCCCCGTGGAGCGCCGCGGCCAGCCCCTGAACGTGCTCACCCACTGCAATGCCGGCTGGCTGGCGACCGTGGACTGGGGCACGGCCCTGGCGCCGATCTACAAGGCGCACCGCTCCGGCCTGCCGATCCATGTCTGGGTCGACGAGACCCGCCCCCGCAACCAGGGGGCCAGCCTGACGGCCTTCGAGCTGGGCCGCGAAGGGGTGCCCCACACCGTGGTCGTCGACAACGCCGGCGGCCACCTGATGCAGCACGGCCAGGTGGATGCGGTGATCGTCGGCACCGACCGCACCACCCGCACGGGCGATGTCTGCAACAAGATCGGCACCTATCTCAAGGCCCTGGCCGCCCACGACAACGGCGTGCCCTTCTACGTGGCCCTGCCCGCCTCCACCATCGACTGGTCGATCGGCGACGGGGTGAAGGAGATCCCGATCGAGGCCCGCTCCTCCCTGGAGGTGACCCGCATCGCCGGCAAGCCCGCGGCCGGGGAGCCCACCAGCGTGCAGCTGGTGCCCGACGGCAGCGAGGGCTTCAACCCCGCCTTCGATGTCACCCCCGCCCGGCTGGTGACGGCCCTGATCACCGAACGGGGCGTGGCGCCGGCCAGCGAGGCGGGACTCCAGGCCCTCTATGCCGACCCGGTGGCCGCGGGCTGAGCCGCGGAACGCTGCCGCCACCAGGGGTTCGGTTCAGAGCGAGGGCCGCAGCAGGCTGATGGGTTCGCCAGGGCCATCCGGCCGGACCGTCAGGGTGGAGAAGGTCCAGCTGCCGGCCTTCTGGCGGGCCTCCACGTAGAGGGTGCCGCTGCTCCGGGATCCCTGCAGGGGAATGGCCAGCCGGGCCTCGCCCGTGCCACCCGAGAGGCTGACGTTGCCGGAGACGAGGAAGCCCCCCTGGATCGGTGTGCCCAGCCGGCCGATCACCACCGGATCCCGCTGGGCCCTGGCCAGGGCCTCCTTGTAGGGCGTGGTCGATTTGAGCAGCCCGAACACGAGGCTGACGATCAGGGCGATGAAGCCGGCCACGCCGGCCAGGCCGGTGAGGCAGCCGGCCGGTACCAGCCACTTCCAGTGGCGGGCCCACCCGCTGGGGGCCGGGGTGCTGTCCGTGGGGTGACGCGGGTCCATGACCCCTCAGAGCCCTTCGAAGCGGACGTTGAGGTTGAGCTGGTTGGGGCCTATGGCGGTGGCCTGCAGCACCAGGGCGGCGGCCTTGCCGTCGGCGGTGCCATCCACCTTGGTGCCCGCCGGGGGATCGAGCACCAGGTTGAAGCCCCAGGGGCCCACCACGGTGTTGATCTTGCGCTCGCTGTAGCCCTGCTTGGCCAGGGACGCCTTCACCTTGGCGAGCAGCTCGTCCGGCTTGCCGGGCAGCTGGGTGTTGAGGCTGGTCTGGCCGATGGCGTTGGCGGCGAACAGGCTGGCCGCCGGCTTGGGCAGCGGCAGCGCCAGGCCCTTGAGCAGCGCGGCGGCCGGCGTGGCCAGGGCGGCCCCGCCGACCAGGGAGCCGGCTCCCACCAGCAGGGAGGTGGAGAGGGCCAGCAGGCGGGGACGCCAGGGCATGGTTCGGTCGCGGAATGGAAGGAAAGGTAACCCGGAATACCTGGAGCGCCCCACTGTTGCTATCCCCACAACCAGAGGCGCCCACCGATCTTCTAAGCTCGGTTCATCGATCACCTTTGTGTTCAATGTCGTTCTCCAGGGTCCGCCATTCCAGGCTCCGCCTCTCCCGGCGTCTGCTGGTGTCCGCCGCGCTCGGTGCCGCCGCCGCCATCACCACCGCCACCACGCTCGGCATCGGCAGCTCCCCCGCCACCCAGGCCCAGGCCGCCGCTCCCGCCCAGGCCAGCGCCGGTGTCGCGACCCTGGCCGCGGGGGGCACGAGCTTCCAGGTGTTCTCCCCCGAGCAGGCGGCCGACGCCGCCCGCTCGGGCCGCTGGAAGGTGCTGGATGTGCGCCCGGTGCCGCCGCTCTCCTACATCGGTGGCCACGTGCCCGGCGCCGTGCACCTCTCCGAGCAGGCCTTCCGTGGCCCCAACGGCCGCCTGCCCTTCCAGATCTGGGGTCCCACCAAGCTCGCCAGCCTGCTGAGCGAGGCGGGCATCTCCAACCGGGATTCGGTGCTCGTCTATTCCGACGGCAACGACGTGCTCGGCACCGCCCTCGTCTCCTACATCCTCGAGAAGAGCGGCGTGCGTCAGGTCGCGATCGTCGATGGGGGCCTCAGCGGCTACAAGGCGGCCGGCCAGAGCACCACCAAGGCGTTCCCCACCTTCCAGGCCGGCAGCTTCCGGCCCACCACGGTCAAGGGACTGGCCATCACCCTCAAGGAGCTGGAGCCCCGGATCGGCCGCAAGGACGTGGTGATCATCGACCCGCGTCCCAAGGCCCAGTTCGAGGGCACCGACCAGACCTTCATCCGCAACGGCCACATCCCCGGGGCCAGGAACATCCCCTGGCAGGCGTTCACCGAAGCGAACAACGCCGATGAAGCCAAGAAGAACGCCCACAAGCTGAAGTCCCTCGAAGAGATCCGGGCCCTGCTTGTCAGCCGCGGCATCACTCCCGACAAGCAGATCATCATTTCCTGCAGCACCGGCCGGGAGGCCAGCCTGCAGTTCCTCACCCTCCGGCACCTCCTCAAGTACCCCAACGTGCGGATCTATGAGGGCTCCTGGACCGAATACAGTGCCTCCAATTTGCCGATCGCCGTTGGGCCGGAAGGCAGCCCGGCGCTGGTGAGCAGCCGCTGACCCCCCCACCAGCTCCACCCCGTTTCTCCATGTCCATGCCTCCCCTTCGCCAGGCCGCCCGGCTCTTCCCTCTGGCCGGCGTGCTGCTGGTGCTGCTGCTCCCACCGGCCGCAGCCCTCGCCTGTGACACCGGCAGCGAGTCCCCATCCCAAACCAAAGCGAAGAAGCGTTGAGGCGCTTTCCATCTGCCGCAATCACCGTGGCCCCCGCCGTGGCGGTGGCCGCGGCCCTGGCGGTTCGGCAGCCCGCCTCGGCCCTGGTCTGGGGGCTGGGCTGCGGCCTCGGCCACGCCCTGGTCCGCTCCGGCTTCGGTTTCGCCTCCGGCTATCGCCGGCTGATCGAGCGGCGGGATCCCCACCCGGTCTTCGCCCAGCTGCTGCTGGCGGCCCTTCTGGCGATCGCCATGGCCCTGGTGCTCACCGCTGAGCCCCTCACGGGCCTGCAGCCGAAGCTGCTGGCCACCCCCCTCTCCCTGCCCTTCCTGGCCGGGGCCTTCCTGTTCGGCATCGGCATGGAGCGGGCCCGGGCCTGCGGCTGCGGCACCCTGGCGGCCGCCTCCCGCGGCGGCGGCGGCGTGCTGGCCGCCCTGATCGGCCTGATCGTCGGCGCCTTCCTGGGCACCCTGCACGCCCCGCAGCTGGCGGCCCTGCCCCTGCCGCGCCTGCCCTCCCCGGCCGGCCTGGAGCTCTTCGGTCTGCTGGGCGCCCTGATGCTGCAGCTTGCCTTCATCGCCCTGATCGTTGTGCTGCTGACGCGCTGGAGCGGCCAGCACCCCTGGCGCTCCCCCAGCCGCCGGCTTTACGGCGGCGCCATCGCCGTCGCCCTGCTGGCCACGGGCCTGCTGCTGGTGACGGCCGAGCCCTGGAAGGTGCTCTGGGGCCTGGCCCTGAGTGGCGCCCACGCCGCCCAGGCCCTGGGCTGGGATCCCGGCAGCAGCCTGTTCTGGGGGAGTCCCCGGGGCCAGGCCCTGCTGGCGGGGCCGGACGCCTGGCTGTTCAACGAGTCCGTGCTCGTCGATCTGGGCCTGCTCTACGGCGCCGTCGCCACCGCCTTCGCCGAGGGCCGCTTCCGCTGGCGCGGTGAGCGGTCCGAGCCCCTGCCGGACATGGTCCGGCGTGGCTTCGGCGGCCTGCTGATGGGCTACGGCGGGGTGCTGGCCTCGGGGTGCAACGTCAATGCCTTCCTGGGCGGGGTGATGAGCTTCAGCCTGCACGGCTGGATCTGGCTGGCGGTGGCCCTGGCGGGCTTCGCCGCCTCGCTGCGGCTGCGCCCGGCGCCGGGCCCCGCAGCCCCGTCAGACTGAGTCGCCGCCCCTTCGCCGTCCATGGCCCAGGCCCAGCCCGCCGCTCCGGCCCTGACCGCCGCCGCCCCGCCCCCCAACTGGGTGGCCTCGCGCCATCCCCTCGGCTGGCTGATCGACCGGCTGCTGGCGGTCGAGCCCCTGCGGCGGCTGCTGTTCCTGCAGGCCCGCCAGCTGATCATCCGCACCGCCGAGCGTCGCGGCATCGCCTGGCGGGCCCGGCGCGAAGAGCTGGTGCTGCAGGCCGAGCCGCTGCTGGCCAGCAGCACGGATGCGGCCACCCAGGTGCCGGCCTACTACCGGGCCCGGTTCCATGCCTACCAGGAGGGCAACCTCTGCTGGCAGGCGGCCGGCGAGGCGGAGCAGGCCACCGATGCCATGGCCCTGCGGGTGTGGCCGGGGGAAACCCTGGAGCCCCAGGACGCCCAGCGGCGGCTGCGGGACGCGATCTTCGCCGCGATCGAGCCCAGCCTCACCGGCCCGGTGCACAGCGCCCTCGACATCGGCTGCTCGGTGGGCGTCGGCACCCTGGCCCTCAAGGACTGGCTGGAGCGGCGTGAGGGCACAGGCGTTGCCGTCGACGGCCTCGACCTCTCCCCCCAGATGCTGGCGGTGGCCCGGGTCCGCGACCCCGGCGGCCGCATCCGCCGCTGGCACCACGCCGCCGCCGAAGCCACCGGCCTGCCGGCGGCCAGCGTCGATCTGATCACCCTCCAGTTCGTCTGTCACGAGCTGCCGATGGAGGCCACCCGGGCGGTGCTGCGGGAGGCGGCCCGGCTGCTGCGCCCCGGCGGGGTGGTGGCCCTGGTGGATCAGGACCCCGATTCGGCCGTGATCCGCCGCCTGCCGGCGCCGATCGCCACCCTGCTCAAGAGCACCGAGCCTTACCTGGCCGACTACTTCAGCCTCGATCTGCCCAGGACCCTGGAGCAGGCCGGCTTCCGCGACGTGCGCCGCCAGGCCTGCGACCCCCGCCACCGGGTGCTGGTGGCCGTGCGCTGAGGGCCGGCCCCCCGTTGGTCCTGCGATGGGGCCTGGACAACAGGCAGCATCATGATTCTTAGGGAGACTCTGGAAAACCCAGACCATCTGCGGGACAATGGCCCTGTGATCCCAGGTCAGGACAGGGGTGATGGGCGGCAAGCAGCTTGGCTTCTCGGACTACGAGCTGACCACGGCCAAGAAGCAGACCAAACGCGAGAAGTTTCTTTCTGAGATGGAGGTGGTGGTGCCCTGGCAGGCGCTGATCGACCTGATCGAGCCCCACTACCCCAAGGCCAGCAAGAAGGGCGGCCGTCCTCCATACCCTCTCGCCACGATGCTGCGCATCCACCTGCTGCAGCAGTGGTATTCGCTCAGCGACCCGGCCATGGAAGAGGCCCTGATCGAGGTACCCACCATGCGTCGCTTTGCCGGCATCGAGCTGATCAGTGACCGGATCCCGGATGAGACCACGATCCTTCCATTTCGGCACTTGCTGGAGAAGCACGGGCTGGGCGAGCAGATCTTTGAGACGGTCAAAGCCCAGCTCAGCGCGCTGGGCATGACGATGAGGCAGGGCACGATCGTGGATGCCACCTTGATCGCTGCGCCCAGCTCCACCAAAAACAAGCAGGGGAAGCGAGATCCAGAAATGCACCAGACCAAGAAGGGCAACCAGTGGTACTACGGGATGAAAGTCCATATCGGCGTCGACAAAGACTCCGGCCTGATCCATGCGGTCGTCACCACGGCCGCCAACGTGCATGACCTCACCACGGTTTCCGAACTACTGCATGGTGACGAGGAAGTCGTGTACGGCGACGCCGGCTACCAGGGCATCGGCAAGAGACCTGAGATGGCAGCAAAGACAACGAAGTTCAGGGTGGCGATGCGACCAGGCAGGCGTCGGGTTCTGCCGGATACGCCTGAGGGCAGGTTGGAGGATCTGACCGAAACAGCCAAGGCCCACATCCGCTCTAAGGTGGAGCACCCATTCAGGGTGATCAAGCAGCAGTTTGGATTTCAGAAGACCCGACTGCGTGGCCTGGCCAAGAACCGCTGCAAGATCAATGTGCTGGCAGCCTTGACGAATCTGTTCCTGGCCCGGCGCCAGTTAATCGCGGCAGTCTGAGCATGGAAGTGGTGTGCCCGAACACCTCAATTCAGCATCTAATACCACCCAGATGATGCCGAGAATAAGCCGATATAGTCATGACGAGACGGTCTCTGAGACCAATCCAGGCCCAAGTCAGCTTTGCCGGTCTCAATGGCCGCTCATCCCCCTGTTGCCCAGAGCTTCCTTAGGGGATCAGCATCACACCTTCACCTTCTGCCACCACGCTGCTGCCTTTGCCGTGACGCGGTGGAGCAATGTCCATACGCCTACCAGGCAACTCGGCTTCAGTGGAGATCTCGTCAGCGGAGAACTGGCCAAGAAAGAAGGCTTCGGGCGATGGATCGTGGACAGGGCGATCTCTCCTCAGCCCATGAGGTTCATGCACACCTGGTATTGGCGAAAGGAGCGGGGACGAAAAGAAGAATCTGCCGAGAGGATGAATCAGGTGAAGCGAGTCCTGAGGCTTGATTCAAAAGAAGATCTGATTGGTTTGAATGATGAAATTCCCGCCTTTACCTTTCTGTCGCGTCTTGATTGAGGAGTGAATGGGGTGCATAGGCGCCACCAGTGGTGGTCCCAAGAAAGGGGATTCCGAAGGCCAGCCGTGCTGAATCCTCACCTATGCCTTGGAAGGCTAACCGGGGTCCTCTCCTTTGGACGATCCCAGATCGGGTTCCCTGGCGGCCTGGAGGGCCAGGCTCGGCTCCTTGACGGCCACCCGGCTCCCCCACCCTTCAGTCCCAGCCCACCAGGGCGATCTTGCCGATCGTGCTGCCGGAGGCCAGCTGGGCGTGGGCAACCTCCAGGTTGGCGGCGTTGATGGGGCTGAGGGTCTGGCGCAGGGTGGGGCGCAGCGCGCCGGCCTCGAAGAGCTCGGCGATCCGGTCGAGGATCTCACCCTGCCGCCCCATGTCGGCGGTCTGGAACTGGGAGCGAGTGAACATGAACTCCCAGGCGAAGGTCACGCTCTTGGCCTTGAGCCGATTGAGGTCGAGGGGGTGGCGGTTGCCCACGATCGCCACGATCGACCCCAGCGGGGCGATGAGCTCGGCCATCACCTCCCAGTAGGCGTCGGTGTCGCTGAAGTTGGCGATCAGGTCCACCGCCTTGAAGCCCAGGGCAGCCAGCTGGGGGGCCAGGGGCCGGTGGTGGTCAACGATGTGGTCGGCCCCCAGCTCCCGCACCCAGGCGGCACTCTCCGGCCGCGAAGCGCTGGCGATCACCACCGCCCCGGCCCGGCGGGCCAGCTGGATGGCGATCGAGCCCACCCCGCCGGCGCCGCCAAGGATCAACAGACTGCGGCCCCGCCCAGAGCCACCGGCTGGCTCCAGATCGAGCCGCTCGAACAGGGCCTCCCACGCCGTCAGGCCCGTCAGCGGCACGCTGGCCGCTTCGGCCCAGGAGAGCCGGGACGGTCTGCGGCCCACCAGCCGCCCGTCCACCAGCACGGCTTCGGCGTTGCAGCCGGCCCGTCCCGCATCGCCGGCGAACATCACCGGATCCCCCACCCGGAAGCGGCCCACCCGCTCCCCGGTCGCCGCCACCACCCCGGCGGCATCCCAGCCCAGCTGCCGGGGGGGATCCCCTTCGCCCACGGCGGCCCGCAGCTTGGTGTCGATCGGGTTCACCGCCACCGCCTCGATCCGCACCAGCAGGTCGTGGGGGCCGGGGACGGGCTCCGGCAGCTCCGTGTCCACCAGAGCCGGGGTGGCGAGAATCGCTCTCATGGCGGGCGGGCTCAGTAGCGGCAGTAGCCCACCTCCCCCTTCAGGGGCGGTTTGCAGGGGAAGCGCAGCGGCACGAAGATCCGGTTGCCGTTGGCCTCGTTGGTGAGGGTGATGTTGCCCTGGACGTAGAGCTCCCGGCGCCAGATCCCCCCCAGCCGGTCCCGCAGCAGGTCGCTGCCGCTGGCGTCCTTGCCCTTGGCGGACACCGCCCGGTAGGTCATCGACTGGCCATCCTTCCAGCGGATCTTCAGGCCGCCGGGGAGCTGCTCATCGACGCAGGCCAGGGGCTTGTCGTTGTATTCACAGTCCTTCCAGCCGTCGCGGGGGATCTGGGGGGGCACCGGCTGCTCGGCCAGGGCGGGCGCCGCCATCCCGCCGCCCACCGCCACACCAATGGCCAGCAGCAGGGGTTGCCACGCCAGGCAGGCCCAAGGCTTCAAGACCGGGCGGCGGCAGCGGATGGACACGGGCAGCCCCCGGAGGATCGCTCCCCGTAGTCTCCCCCCAGAGTCCCGATTTCGCCCCATGGCCGTGCAACATCGCTGGTCGGATGCCGCCGCCCAAGAAGCGGTCGCCCGCTACGGCGCGCAGGGTGTGAACGAAGACCTGGCCCTGCGCACCTACTCGGCCCGGCTGCTGGGGGCCGACCCCGAGCTGGTGCTGCACGGCGGCGGCAACACCTCGGTGAAAACCACCGTGCATGGGCTGCTGGGCGAGCCGATCCGGGTGCTCTGCGTCAAGGGATCGGGCTGGGACCTGGGCACGATCGAGCCGCCCGGCCATCCGGCGGTGCGGCTGGAGCCCCTGCAGGCCCTGCGGGCCCTCGATGCCCTCAGCGACGAGGCGATGGTGGCGGCCCAGCGCCAGAACCTGATCGATCCGGCCGCCCCCAACCCCTCGGTGGAGGCCCTGCTGCACGCCTTCCTGCCCCACACGTTTGTGGATCACACCCACTCGATCGCCCTGCTGGCCCTGGCCGACCAGCCCGATGCGGCCGCGGTGTGCCGCGAGGTCTACGGCGATCGGGTGGCCCTGGTGCCCTACGTGATGCCCGGTTTTGCCCTGGCCAAGGCGGCGGCCCTGGCCTACGAGGCGGCAGCGGCCGGCGGCACCGAGCCCGAGGGCATGGTGCTGCTGCAGCACGGCCTGTTCTCCTTCGGGGCGACGGCCGAGCAGAGCTACGACCGGATGATCGACCTGGTGCGGCGGGCCGAGGAACGCCTGGCCCGGGGCGAGCGCTCGTTCCATGCCGTGGCCGTGCCGGAGCGCCCCGCCCCTGCGGCGGCGGTGCTGCCGGTGCTGCGGGGCGCCCTGGGCCGGGCCGCCGTCGCCGCCGGCGTCTGTCCCCACTGGATCCTGGCGCTGCGCGACACCCCCCTGGCCCGCGCCATCAGCGACGACGCCCGATTGGGCGACTGGGCCGGCCGCGGCGTCGCCACCCCCGACCACGTCATCCGCACCAAGGCCCAGCCCCTGGTGCTGCCGCCGCTGCCGTCCGGTGGCGACGGCCAGGCCCTGGCCGCCTGGGGCCAGGCGCTGGAGCAGGCCCTGGAGGCCTACGCGGCCGACTACCGCGCCTACTTCCAGCGCCAGAACGCCGCCGCCGGGGGCGTGAAGAAGGCACTCGATCCCCTGCCGCGGGTGGCGGCGATCCCGGGCCTGGGGCTGGTGGGCATCGGCAAGTCGGCCGCCGAGGCGGCCACCGTGGCCGACATCGCCGAGGCCTGGGCCCAGACCCTGCTGGCGGCGGAAGCCATCGGCCGCTTCGCGCCCGTGGGCGAGGCCGACACCTTCGCCATGGAGTACTGGAGCCTGGAGCAGGCCAAGCTCGGCAAGGCGGCCGAGAAGCCCCTGGCCCGCCAGGTGGTGCTGGTGACGGGGGGCGCCGGCGCCATCGGTGCCGCCACCGCCCGGGCCTTCGCCGCCGCCGGCGCCGAGGTGGCCGTGCTCGATCTCGACCGGGAGGCGGCCGAAGCGGTGGCGGCCTCCTGCGGCAAGCGGGCCCTCGGTGCAGCCTGCGATGTCACCGACCCGGCGGCGGTGCAGGCCGCCGTCGCGGCGGTGGCGGCCCACTTCGGCGGGCTGGACATCGTGGTGAGCAATGCCGGTGCCGCCTGGACCGGCCCGATGGCCACCCTGGCCGACGCCGACCTGCGGGCCAGCTTCGAGCTCAACTTCTTCGCCCATCAGCACGTGGCCCAGGCGGCCCTGGCGGTGTTCCGCGCCCAGGACCGCCCCGAGGGCGGCGGCCGCCCGGTGCTGGGGGGCCAGCTGCTGTTCAACGTCAGCAAGCAGGCCCTCAACCCCGGCCCCAACTTCGGCGCCTACGGCATCAGCAAGGCGGCCCTGCTGGCCCTGGTGCGGCAGTACGCCCTCGAGGAGGGGGAGGCGGCGGTGCGGGTGAACGCCATCAATGCCGACCGCATCCGCTCCGGCCTGCTCGACGACACCATGATCCGCGAACGATCCGCCGCCCGCGGCCTTAGCGAGGAGCTCTACATGGCCGGCAACCTGCTAGGGGCAGAGGTGCGCGCCAGCGATGTGGCTGACGCCTTCGTGGCCCTGGCCCGCATGGAGCGCACCACCGGCGCCGTGCTCACCGTCGATGGCGGCAACGTGGCGGCCATGGTCAGATAAGCGCGCCTCGCGGCGCGACGGTCAGATAAGCGCGCCTCGCGGTGCGACGGTCAGGTGAGCGCGCCCCCCGGCGCGACGGTCAGGTGAGCGCGCCTCCCGGCGCGACGGTCCGCTAGGCGCGCCCATCGGCGCGACGGTGCGTTAGGCGGCCGCCCGGGCGCGCGCCGCCAGCCACAGGCCCAGGCTGCTCCAGAGCACCACCAGGCCCAGGCAGAGGCCGGTCCAGGCCGGCAGGCCCCAGCCATCCACCACCAGCGGCGCCACTACGGTGATCACGCCCCCGGCCAGCAGGGGCTGGAGCAGCAGCTGTTTGATCGAGAAGGCTGTCACCGCCTGGCTGCGGTCGCCCGGGTCGGCCATGCGCAGCAGCAGCAGGCCGCTGGCGGCCACCCCGGTGGCCTGGCCGAATTCGATGATCGCCCGCTCGAACCAGTCGGGCGGCAGGATCCGCGGTGCCAGCAGCAGGATCACCCCCAGGTTCCACAGCAGGCCCACCACCGCCAGCACCGTCAGGGGGATCCAGTCGTGGGCCAGCAGGCTCAGGTCCAGGCAGGCGGTGGCGGCGGTGATCAGCAGATCGGCGGAGATCGTGCCGGTCCGCCCCTGGATGGCGGTCGAGACCCACTGGGTCTGGCCGCTCTTCTCCAGGATCAGGCGCACCAGCATGGAGCCCACCAGGGCCAGGGGGAACACGGGCAGGGCGTCGATCACCAGGGCGAAGACCCCGCCACTGGCGTCGGCGACGAACCGCAGCGCCGCCAGCGCCCCGCAGCCGAACAGCACCGCCACCCCCGCCAGGCCCAGGTTCACGGCCCAGTCGGCGAGCTGCCGCCACAGGGCCGGCACCTCCACGGTGCCCTCCTCCATGGGCAGATCCATGGGCACCTCCTGCAGGGGCGGGGTCTCCCCTTCGACGATCGCCATCGCCTCCTCGATCGGCAGCGCGTCGGGGAACATCAGCCAGCCCCGGGCCCGGGCCAGCACCACCAGCAGGCCGCCCACCACCGTGGACACCAGCAGCCCGACGGTGGCCATGGCCAGCCCCAGGGCCTGGGCCCCCTCCAGCCCCAGCCGCTCGTAGGTGGGCCCCATGGCGGCGGCCGAGCCGTGCCCCCCCTCGTAGGCCACCTCGATCAGGCAGGCCATCACCGGGCTCACCCCCAGCCAGGGCTGCAGCACCAGCAGCACCGCCAGCCCCGCCACCAGGAACTGGCCGAAGGCCAGGGTGAGCGCCAGCAGCACCTGGGCCGAGAGCGGGCGCCACAGGCCCCCCAGCTTCGGCAGCGGCTTGCCGAGCAGCAGGGTGGCGAACACCAGGGTCAGCAGGGGCAGGGGCAGCTGGTCCCAGAGGTCGATCACCCGCTGGGGCAGCAGGGGCAGCAGCCCGGCCGGGGCCACCACCAGCCCCAGGCCTCCGGCCAGCAGGGCCTCCGGCAGTCCCCAGCGCTTCATGCCCAGCAGGCCGCCGATGCCGGCGCCGACCAGCAGCAGCACCGTCAAGGCGGCCAGGGCCAGGGCCAGCCACTCCACCCGATGCACCACCCCCGGCACCAGCGATGCGATCACAGGCGGAACTGGCGGTGGAAGAAGGCTTCGGTGGCCTCGAGCACCGCGGTGCGCACAGCGCTCTCACGGAAGCCGTGGCCCTCCCCGGGAATCAGGTGCAGTTCCGTCTCCAGTCCGCGTCGTTGCAGGGCATCCACCATCCGCTCACTCTGACTGGCCGGCACCACCCGGTCGTCGAGGCCATGGAAGAACACCACCGGCGCCGTGATCCGCTCCGCATGCCCCAGCGGCGAGCGCTCCTCATAGAGGCCCCTGGCGCCGGGCCAGGGGCCGATCAGGGTCTCGGTGTAGCGGGCTTCGAAGCGATGCTCCACGGCCAGCAGGGCCTGCGGATCGGTCACCGGGTAGCGGACGGCGCCGGCCGTGAACACGTCGGTGAAGCACAGGGCCGCCAGCACCGTGAAGCCCCCGGCACTGCCCCCCTCGAAGGCCACCCGGGCCGGGTCGGCCCGGCCTGCCGCCACCACGGCCCGGGCGGCGGCGGCGCAGTCGGCCACGTCCACCACCCCCCACTGGCCGCCAAGCCGCTCGCGGTAGGCCCGCCCGAAGCCGGTGGAGCCGCCGTAGTTCACGTCCACCACGCCCCAGCCGCGGCTGGTCCAGAACTGGATGGCCAGGTTGAGCCCGGTGCCGGCCATGGCGGTGGGGCCGCTGTGGCCCTTCACCAGCAGGGGGGCCTTGGCGTGGCTGCCGCCCCGGGGCGGGTAGTACCAGGCGTGGGTGGGCGCCCCGCCGTGGCCATCGATCCAGAGGGGTTCGGGGAGGCTGATCGCCTCGGCCGCCAGCGGCGCCGTGGCGGCCGGCGTGTGCTCCCAGGTGCCGCTGGCCGTGTCCAGCTCCAGCAGCCCCGGGCCGATGGCGGGGGCGGCGGCCAGCGCCACCAGTCGGCCCGCTTCGGCGCCCAGGGCCGCCAGGTCGGTGAAGGGCAGGGGGATCGGCTCCCAGGGGCCGCCGTCGAGGCCCAGCCGGCCCAGTTCCCAACGCCCCTGGCGGCAGACCGCCGCCAGCAGCCGCGTGCCGTCCCAGGCCGTGGTGCGCAGGCCATACACCCACTGCGGCGCGGCGAACTCCGCCTCCATGGAACACAGCGGCTGCCAGCGGGGCGGGGTGTCCGGCCCCAGGGCGGCCACGTCCGCCAGCCGTTCCAGGTTCCACCAGCCGCTGCGGTCGTTGGCCACCACCAGGGAGCCGTTGTCGAGCCAGAGGGGCTGGAACACCGAGATCCCCTGGGGATCTCCGGCCGCCGAGCCAGCAATGGGCCTGGCCTGGCGCAGCTGTCCCTCGGCGTCGATGGCGGCGAGCCAGAGCTGGCTGCGCTCCCAGGGCATGAACGGCTGCTCCCAGCTCACCCAGGCCAGGTGGTCGCCGCCTGGGGCCAGCACGGCGTAGCCGCAGAAGTCGGCCGGCTGGTGCAGCAGCTCCGGTTCACCCCCCCCCAGGGGCACGGCCACCAGCCGGTCGAGGCCGTCCTGCTCCATCACCCCGATCCAACGCCGGCGTCGCCGGTCGATCAGGCCATCGGCGAAGGCCCGCGGCCGCTCCGGGCCGGGCGGGGCGGTGAGCCGCCGGGGTGCACCTGCGGCCGTCGTTGATGTGGGGCCGGCGAGGTCAAGCCGCCAGAGGCAGCGGTCGCCGTCGTCGACGAACACGACCTGCTCGCCCGCCACCGCATAGGCGCCGCCGCCGTATTCGTGCACCCGGGTGCGCAGGTTCCAGGTGCCCGGAGTCAGGTCCACCGGGGCTGCGCCGGCCCCGCCCCGTCCCATCAGGGTGGTGCGTCCCCGCTCCCCGGGTCGCTGCTCCAGCCAGAACAGGCGCCCGCCCTCCAGCCGCGGTTCGGCGACACCGGCCGTCCGGCCGACCGCCAGCTCGGCGGGCAAGGGCCCCGTGTCCCGCCATGGCTGCGCCCCCACCGAGTCCTCCGCAGGCTGCTTCTAGAATCCACTCATCGTTTCAGGTGACGACTTGGCCCGCAGCTTCGCCCAGATGGCACGGTCGGCCGAACAGGGCGGCAACTCCGTGCTGGTGCCGAAGGTGTCGGTGGACCGGCCTCCCCTGGAGATCCACAAGCTGGGCTCGAAGGAACTGCGGGCCCCGGCCCGGCGGATCAGCAAGGTGGACGCCTCGATCCGCGATCTGGCCCGCGACATGCTGCGCAGCATGTACACCGCCAAGGGCATCGGCCTGGCGGCCCCCCAGGTGGGCGTGCATCGCCAGCTGCTGGTGATCGATCTGGACCTGGAGGAGGCCGCCACCCCGCCACTGGTGCTCATCAACCCGGAGATCACCGCCGCCGGGGCCTCCTTCAACACTTACGAGGAGGGCTGCCTGAGCATCCCCGGGGTCTACCTCAATGTGGTGCGTCCGTCGGTGGTGGAGGTGAGCTTCCGCGACGAGACGGGCCGCCCCCGCCGCCTCAAGGCCGACGGCCTGCTGGCCCGCTGCATCCAGCACGAAATGGACCATCTCAACGGCGTGCTGTTCGTCGATCGGGTCACCGACGAGCTCAGCCTCAACGAGGGCCTGCAGAAGGAGGGCTTCCGCCGCTCCGACGTCCAGTCGATCCGCTGAACCCATGCCGATGAAACCCCTGGCCGGCCTCTTCCTCGGTCTGGCCTGCCTGCTCGGCATCGCCGCCACCGGCTCGATCTTCGAGCTCTCCTACGGCGACCCTGATCTGGGCGTGGCGGCCACCCGCTGGATCCTGGCGGGCAGCCTGCCGGGCACGGTGCTGGCCCTGCTGGTGGCGATCCGGATCAACAAGCCCGCCTGAGCACGCTGCGGTCCCGCTGCGCAGCCGCTGCGACCCCCCGGGCCGGCCCGACAACCGGCCGGCCGATTGGGACATACGGGCTGGTTTCCGGTGGTTGCCGTTCATACGATTCAGGCCGCTTCGATGAACGCCGTGACCCTCCCCGTGCTTCCCCGCGCAGGCCTGGCGGCCCTGACGGTGCTGGCGACAACCCTGGCCACCGCCGTCCCCGCTCCGGTCCGCGCCTCCGCCCTGTTCGCCGCCGCCGAGGTGGATCAGCAGAACTTCCTGCTGGTGGCGGCCCCCATCGGCACCCGGGGCGAGAAGGCCCAGCTCAACATCTACGAGCAGCTCAAGCCGGTGCGCCCCTGTTTCGAGGTGGGCGCGGGCTTGCCATCTCCGGTGAACCCCCTGCTGGCCACCTTCGATTTCACCGGCATCTGCAACCGCTACATCGACGCCAACGGCTATTCGGTGCGGGTGGGCGGCCAGGACCTGGCCACCTCCTATCGGCTGATGGTCACCCGCAGCGGCGGCGACATGCTGCTGCTGGCCTTCCCCACCAAGGCCGGGGCCGGCCCTGAGATGGTGGTGGCCCGCACCCGGGGCAGTGCGCCCGGCTTTCTCAATCTCCACATGGAGCCGGGCTGGCGGCTGATGCGGCGCCAGTTCGGCGGCCGCAACCTCGGCCACCTGTACGTCTATGCCGACAGCTGGCCGGGAACGGCCGCCACCGCCGCCCAGCCGGCCACGAGCACTCCCGCCCTGCCGGCGCAGCCCGCCGCCGCCACGGGCGGCACGCAGGCCCCTGCCGCCACGGCCACGCCTGCGCCGGCCGCCGCCACGCCTGCCGCCGCCGCCCCGACCAGCCGGCCTGCCGCGTCAGTCCCCAGCACCAGGCCCGCCGCCGCCGGCCGCCGGGTGCTTCCGGCGACGACCCGCCCCACGGCCGTCCCCCCCGCGACGGAGTCGGCTCCCGCCGCCGCCCAGCAGCCCGTGGCTCCGCCGGCCATCCCCGCCACCAAGCTCTGAGGCGGGGGCCGAAGCCCCGCTTGCTAGGGTGCAACGCTGCGAACGTCTCAGCAGTACTTCATGACCCAGGTCACCGTCGGCGAAAACGAAGGCATTGAATCGGCCCTGCGCCGCTTCAAGCGCCAGGTGTCCAAGGCGGGCATCTTTGCCGATCTGAAGCGGCTGCGCCACCACGAAACCCCCACCGAGAAGTACAAGCGCAAGGCCCAGCAGCGCCGCCGTCGCCGCTGAGCCTGGCCCCGGGAGCACCGTTTCAGGTGCTTGTACCTGTTGCCCTGGCCTCCCCCCGCCTCCAGGCTGGAGGGGCCATCGCAGCAGGGTCCATGGGCCATCCGGTCGCCTCCACCGCAGGCCACGCACGGTCTGCCTCAGCGCTTGAGCGTTTCGGCCACTGGTTGGCCGACACCATCAACCACGCCTGGGGAAACCCCGGTGAGGAAGCCCAGCACCGGCCGCCCCTGATCGGGGTGCAGCCCTACAGCGACAGCCCGCCGCGGCGCCGGCGCCGCTGAAGGCTGTTTCGCCCCAGTCCATCCTGTCCCTCAGTCGATCCGATCAAAGGAGCGGTAGCTGAGGGCCTCGGCGATGGCGCCGCTGGCCACGTGCTCCTCGCCGGCCAGATCGGCGATGGTGCGGGCCACCCGCAACACCCGCTCCGCCCCCCTGGCGGAGAGGCGCCGCTGGCTGATGGCGAGCTCCCACAGCGTCAGGGCCTCCGGCTCCGGATCCACCACGGCGGCCAGGGAGGGCCCATCCAGCTGGCCGTTGGCTGCCCCCTGGGGGTTGCGTTCGCCCATCCGCCGGCGCGCCGCCGCCACCCGTTGCGCCACCACCGCGCTGGCTTCGCCGCCAGGGGCCCCCGGCGGCGGGGCCTCCCGGTAGGCCCCGCCCAGGTCCCGGGCCTCCGGGCGCCGCATCACCACCTGCAGGTCGATCCGGTCGAGCAGGGGCCCGGAGAGGCGCCCCCAGTGCCGGCGCCGCTGGGCCTCACCGCAGCGGCAGCTCTGGCTGGGGTCGCCGTACCAGCCGCAGGGGCAGGGGTTGGTGGCCGCCACCAGCAGCACCCGGCAGGGGAAGCGGCAGCGCTGCCGGGCGCGGCTGATCCACAGCTCCCCCTCCTCCAGGGGCTGGCGCAGCTGGTCGAGCACCTCGCGGCGGAACTCCGCCAGCTCATCGAGGAACAGGACGCCGTGGTGGGCCAGGCTCAGTTCCCCCGGCCGGGGCACGACGCCGCCACCGACCAGGGCGGCGGCGGAGCAGCCGTGGTGGGGACTGCGGAAGGGGCGCTCACGCCGCAGGCCGGCCCCCTCCGCCAGCAGTCCGGCGAGGGAGTGGAGCTGGGTGACCTCCAGGGCCTCCTGGTGACCCAGGGGCGGCAGCAGTGCCGGCAGCCGCCGGGCCAGCATCGTCTTGCCGCTGCCGGGGGCCCCCACCAGCAGCAGGTGGTGACCGCCGGCCGCGGCGATCTCCAGGGCGCGCCGGCCATGGGCCTGGCCCCGCACCTCGGCCAGGTCGGGGGCGGTCGCCGTCGGCTTCGGCGGCACCGCCGCCGCGGGTGCCGCCGCGCGCCCCGGATCCCGCAGAAGGGCCACCACCTCCACCAGATGGTCGGCCCCCCAGACGGGCAGCCCCTCCACCAGGGCGGCCTCAGTGGCGTTGGCCGCCGGCACCACCAGGGCCCGGGCCCCGTGTCGCCGCGCCGCCAGGGCCAGGGCCAGCACCCCCCGGATCGGCCGCAGCCGGCCGTCGAGACCCAGCTCCCCCGCGCTCCAGATTCCCTCCACCTCGGTGGCGGCCAGCTGCTGGCTGGCCACCAGCAGCCCCAGGGCGATGGGCAGATCGAAGCCGGGTCCGGCCTTGGGCAGGTCGGCGGGGGCCAGGTTGACCACCACCCGGGTGAGGGGCACCCGCAGGCCGCCGTTGCGTAGGGCCCCCCGCACCCGTTCCCGGGATTCCTGGGCCGCCGCATCCGCCAGGCCCACCACCCGCAGCCCCGGCAGCCCCGGGGCGATGTCCACCTCCACCGTCACCGGCAGGGCCTCCACGCCCCGCAGGGCCCCGCTGCTGCACCGTGCCAACATCCCTTCGGAGCCCACTGCCCCTTCAGTGCCACCTCCCGACCACTTCCCGGCGTCCCATGGCCAGCAGCGACACCATCTTCGGCCGCATCCTGCGCGGCGAGATTCCCTGCCAGGAGGTCTATGCCGATGACCTCTGCCTCGCCTTCCGGGATGTGAATCCCCAGGCGCCGGTGCACGTGCTGGTGATTCCCCGCGAGCCGATCGCCCAGCTGGGGGAGGCCACCGAGGCGCACCAGGCCCTGCTGGGCCACCTGCTGCTGGTGGCCGCCAAGGTGGCCCGGCTGGAGGGCCTCGAGAGCTGGCGCACGGTGATCAACAGCGGCGCCGAGGCCGGCCAGACCGTGTTCCACCTGCATCTGCACGTGATCGGCGGCCGCCCGCTGGCCTGGCCACCGGGCTGATCACCGGCCGCACACCGCGGCCCCGGCCGGGTGGGGCCGGCGGTGAGAATGGCGCGATCCGCCCACGCCCATGACCCCCCTGAAGGCCCTTCGCGAGCAGCTGGGCAAGCTGCAGCGCCTGGCCCAGCCCTACTTCCTGCCCCTCGACGAAGGCGGCGGCGGCAGCGGCCAGTTCCTGCTCCTGGTGGTGGCCCTGCTGGCGGTGGTGGTGGGTTTCACCCTGCTGCTGCTCACCGGCGTGGTGGCGGCGGCCGGGGCCTGGATCCCCGAGCTGCGCAACCGCTTCCTGCCCGGGGTGCCCGAGCAGGTGGCCGCGGTCTGGAGCGGGCCGATCGGCCTCGTGATCATGGTGCTGTTCGCCGCCGGCCTGGGCGCCTTCATCAGCCTGCGGGCCAAGCTGCGCCAGGGTCGCTGGCTGCCCTGGCTGCTGCTCGGCATCATCGCCCTGCTGATCCTGGTGATCAACGGCATCAACGTCGGGATCAGCTTCATCGCCCGGAACATCGAGAACGCCCTGGTGGCGTACAAGGCGGAGGAGTTCTGGAAGATCGTCGCGATCTACGCCTTCTGCCTGGTGCTGGCCCTGCCGATCCGCGCCATCCAGAGCTATCTGATTCCCAAGCTGGGTCTGCTGTGGCGGGAGTGGCTCAGCGGCCGCATGCTGGGCCGCTATCTCACCAACCGGGCCTATTACGTTCTCAACCCCAACGACGAATCCGTTGAGGAGATCGACAACCCGGACCAGCGGATCTCCCAGGATGCGGCCAGCTTCACCGCCACCAGCCTGAGCGTGACGGTGGAGATCATCTCCGCCCTGCTCACCTTCTTCAGCTTCATCATCGTTCTCTGGAGCATCAACCAGACCCTGGCCCTCTGGCTACTCGGCTATTCGGTGGGCGGCACGGCCCTGATCGTGTTCGCCAGCCGCAAGCTGGTGAACCTCAACTACCAGCAGCTGAAGCTGGAGGCCGATTTCCGCTACGGCCTGGTCCACATCCGCGACAACGCCGAATCGATCGCCTTCTACCGGGGTGAACGCCAGGAGCAGAAGGAGGGGGAACGGCGGCTGGACGGGGTGATCGTCAACTACAACCGCCTGATCATCTGGGAGGCGCTGATCAGCGTCATCCAGCGCTCCTACGACTACTTCTCCCGCTTCCTCCCCTGGCTGGTGATCGCGCCGATCTACTTCGCCAAGGAGGTGGATTTCGGTGTCTTCGGCCAAGCCAGCATCGCCTTCTCCCAGGTGCTGTTCTCCGTCAGCTACATCGTCAACAACATCGACCGGCTGGCCGCCTTCTCCGCCTCCATCAGCCGTCTTGAGGGCTTCCAGGGCAAGGTGGAATCGATCAGTGCCGAGATGGCCGAATTCGTCGCCGCCGAGCAGGCCTCCGCCGGTGGCGCCATGGGGGCCGGGGCCGGCGCCGTACGCCCCGAATCGATCCTGGTGAGCCATGTGGATCTGGTGCCGCCCCGCACCAACCGCCTGCTGGTGCGCGACCTCAGCCTGGAGGTGACCGCCAACCAACGGTTGCTGGTGGTGGGCCCCTCGGGCTGCGGCAAGACCTCCTTCCTGCGGCTGGTGAGCGGCCTGTGGCCGCCGTCCGCCGGCAGCGTGCAGCGGCCGCCGGTGGGGGAGCTGATGTTCATCCCCCAGAAGCCCTACATGCTGCTGGGCAGCCTGCGGGAGCAGCTCTGCTACCCCCAGCCCACCGACCGCTTCAGCGACGAACAGCTGCGCCATGTGCTCGAGGAGGTGCGCCTGCCCGAGCTGGTGCATCGCTATCCCGACCTCGACATCAAGCAGGACTGGCCCCGGCTGCTCTCCCTCGGCGAGCAGCAGCGCCTGGCCTTTGCCCGGCTGCTGCTCAACTCGCCCCGTTTCGTGGTGCTCGATGAGGCCACCAGCGCCCTCGACGTGACCACGGAGAAGGCGCTCTATGAACTGCTGGTGCAGCGGGAGATGGCGTTCGTGAGCGTCGGCCACCGGCCCACCCTCACCACCTACCACGACACGGTGCTGGAGCTCGATGGCAACGCCGGCTGGCGCCTGCTTCCGGCGGCCGGCTATACCTTTGGCCGCGAGGACTGATCCGATGAGCGACCCTTCCGCCAACCCATCAGCCGACGCATCCCCGGCCGCCGCCACACCCCCGGCCACCAGCGCCACCACCTCCGAGGTGCCCGCCTTCGGCTGGAGCGGCTACGCCGAGCGGGTCAACGGCCGTTTCGCCATGCTCGGCTTTGTCGCCGTGCTGCTGGTCGAGGCCCTCAGCCACGACACCTTTCTGCACTGGGCGGGCCTGGTGCCCTGATCAGGGCACGGCGATCAGGTCCACCTGCCACTGGCCCTGGCGGCTCACCTCCACCGCCAGCTCGCGGCCGTCGGCCCGCAGGGACACCCGCCGGGGCACACCGGGGGGCTGGAGCGGCACCGGCTGCAGGGCCATCAGGTTGCGGCGGTAGAGCACCAGTTCGGTGCGCCCCTCCAGCTGGCGCACCAAGGCCAGCCGCTCACCGCGACCATCCACCGCCACGCTCAGGGGCTGGGCGTCGGGGCGCTCCAGGCCCGGCAGGGGCACCGGCTGCTGGCGCTGCAGGTCCACCAGCTCCACCCGGTCGCGGCCGCCCCTGCTGACGATCAGGGCCATCCAGTCGCCGGCCAGGGAGGGGGCCCGGGCGGGACCGGCCGCCTCGAGGCGCTGGTTCAGCCCCACCAGGGGCTGGGGGAGGGGGCCCATACAGGCCGCCAGCAGTGGCGGCAGGGCCGCCACGATCGCCACCGCTGCCGTCCTCATCCGGCTGCTGGCCACCGCCGTCATCGGGCCTCACCAGGGGTGCCCCGCACGGGCAGACCGGCGGGCAGGTCCGGCTCCAGCAGGGCGGTGAGGTCGTAGAGCTGCACGCGGGAGCGGCCGTCTCCCTCGGTGGCGACGGCGAGGCGCCGGCCGTCGGGGGCGAGGCTGAGGCTGTCGGGCACCAGGCTGCCCGGCAGCGGCAGGCGGTGCAGCCGTCCGGTGGCCCGATCCTCGATGACCACCCGCCGCTGGGGGCCCTCCTGGACCAGCAGGGCCAGATAGCGGCCGTTCCAGCTCAGGGACGGGGAGCGGTGGGGCTGCAGCCGCTGCAGGTGGCGCAGGGGCAGCACCGTGCCGGAGGGCTGCTCCTGCAGCAGCACCGTGTCGCGGCCGTCCCGGCGCACCACGCTGGCCAGCACGCGGCCGTTGCCGCTCAGGGCCGGATCCTGACGATCAGCGCTGCCCCAGCCCACCGGCCCGGCACTGCGCCGGCCCCAGCTCCAGCTGCCGCAGCCGGAGATCAGCAGGGCCAGCAGCGCCACGGCCAGCAGGGGCAGGCGGGTGCCGGCGGGCCGCCGCAGCCGGCAGCCCGTTGGCTCAGTCGTCGAAACGGGAGCTGTTGTCCCTGGCCGTGGAGGGGCGGGCGGGCGGCTCCGTCGCCGGCGGCCGGGTGTCCGGGGCTGCGGGCCGGGGCCGGCCGCTGGCCATCGGCGAGAAGTCGGCATCACTGACGTCATCGGCGGCGCCGCCGCGGGAGCTGGGGCGGATCGGGGTGCCCATCGGAGTTCCCGGCGGGGTGGCGGCTGCGGGGCCGGGTTCACGGCCCGTCGGGGCGCTGCCCCGGCGGGTGGAGCGGGGCACGCTGTCGGCGGCGGCCACCGGGCGGGAGCCGCGGCGCGGTTCCGGGGCGCTGTCGCGGTCCCGGCGACGGGCGCCGAAATCACTGGTGGCGGAGCGGCCCTGGCCCCCGGCGCTATAGCGGCCGGCGGTCCGCTCGGGGCGATCGTCGAGGGGGGGGCGTTCGGTGCGGGCCGCGGAACGCTCGCCCCTGGGGTTGTCCCAGGCGTCCGGCTCGTCGCCGCGACGGCTGGCGGCCCGCTCGGGGATGGCGGCCCTGCTGGGCCGGCGCGGCCGGTAGAAGTCGTCCTCAGGTTCTTCGCGGGAGGGGATGCGGCGCCGCAGGGGCTCCGGCTCATCGAACCGGTCGGGCTCGTCGTCCCAGCTGCGGCCGCCGCCGAGGCCACCACGGGGCCGGAAGGGGGCGGCGGGCTCCTCGTCGTCGAAATAGGAGGAGCGGCGGGCCTGCTCGGTGGTCACCCCCCGCAGGCGCACGCTCTCGTAGGCGAAGAAGACCGTGGTGCCGGCCAGCAGGAACTGGCCGAACTGCAGGATCGGATCCAGGCGCCAGCCCTGGAAGAAGAGGATGCCGCCGCAGAGCAGGCCGATGGCTGCGAAGAACACGTCGTAGTCCCGCGCCAGGGCCGGCTTGAAGCTCCTCATGAAGTAGAGGAAGGCTCCACCGACCGCCAGGACGATGCCGACGATGCTGGCCCAGTTGAGGCTGGCGTTGACCACGGCGGTTCACCCGGGCGACGGGCCCCACTCTAAGGACCGCGCCCACCGTGTCATCGGCAGGCGCAGGGGGCCCGTCGGATCAGAGGCGCCGGTCGAGCTGGTCGTTCTGGCTGATCAGCACCAGGGCGATGGAGATGGGGATCACCACGATGACCGCGCCCCAACCGAGGCTGCTGAGGAAGTTGGCGAGGGAAGGGGTCATGGCAGGGGGTCGCGCCGGACAGCTCGGCGGATCCTAGGCAGTGACGGCGGCTTCCTACGATCGGGGTTCCGACGCTTAGAGCTTTGTGACGGCCTCGGCCCTTTCCGCACCGGCCCTCCTGCCCTTGCTGCACCTGGCCCTGGGGCTGCTCCTGGCGGGCTGGACCCTGCTGTTCCTGTTCCGCATCGTCCTCACCTGGTACCCGAGCGTGGACCTCACCAAGGGGGTGATGCGGGTGGTGGGCGCCCCCACCGAGCCCGTGCTGGCCCTCACCCGCCGCCTGATCCAGCCCATCGGCGGCGTTGATGTGACCCCGGTGGTCTGGGTGGGGCTGATCAGCCTGCTGCGGGAGCTGCTGGTGGGTCAGCAGGGGCTGGTCACCCTGGCTTTGCTGCGCAGCCAGTCAGTCGGCTGAGCTGGGGCCCGGAGGCTGAGCTGGGGCCCGCTCAGCGGTTGAGCATCTCCTCTTCGACGAACTTGGTCCAGACCTCACCGCGCTTGAATTCCTTGCGATCCAGCAGGGCGAGGTGGAACTCGATGGTGGTGGGGATCCCCGTCACGGCACATTCCGACAGGGCCCGGCGCATGCGTCGGATCGCATGGTCCCGGTCGACCCCCCAGACGATCAGCTTGCCGATCAGGGAGTCGTAGAAGGGGGGGATCTCGTAGCCCGTGTACACGTGGCTGTCGATGCGCACCCCCGGTCCGCCGGGGGGCAGCCAGCCGGTGATCTTGCCCGGGGCCGGCCGGAAGTTGTGGCGCGGATCCTCGGCGTTGATGCGGCACTCGATGGCGTGGCCGGTGATGTGGATCTGGTCCTGGCGGACAGAGATCGGCTCGCCGCCGGCGATGCGCAGCTGCTCGGCGATCAGGTCGATGCCCGTCACCATCTCGGTGACGGGATGCTCCACCTGGATGCGGGTGTTCATCTCCATGAAGTAGAAGGCGCCGCTGCGGTCCACCAGGAACTCCACCGTGCCGGCGCCCTCGTAGCGGATGCTGCGGGCCGCCGCCACCGCCGCCTCGCCCATGCGGCGGCGCAGGTCGGGATCGAGGCCCGGGCTGGGGGCCTCCTCCAGCAGCTTCTGGTGGCGGCGCTGGATCGAGCAGTCGCGCTCCCCGAGGTGCACCACGTTGCCGTGGCGGTCGGCCAGCACCTGCACCTCCACGTGCCGGGGCCGGTCGATGAATTTCTCCATGTAGAGGCCCGGGTTGCCGAAGGCGGCCTCCGCCTCCCCCTGGGCGGCCCGGAACAGGCCCTCAAGCTGGTCGGCCTCGGGCACCAGGCGCATGCCCCGGCCGCCGCCGCCAGCAGTGGCCTTGATCATCACCGGGTAGCCCATGGCCGCGGCGAGGCTGGCGGCTTCGGCGGGATCCTCCAGCAGCCCCTCGCTGCCGGGGATCGTCGGGACCCCCACCCGCTGCATGGTGATCTTGGCCGTCGACTTGTCGCCCATGGCCAGGATCGAGGCCGGCGAGGGGCCCACGAAGATGAGGCCGTGGTCGAGGCACTTCTCGGCGAAGTCGGCGTTCTCCGCCAGGAAGCCGTAGCCGGGATGGATGGCGTCGGCGCCGCGGGAGGTGGCGGCCGCCAGGATGTTGGGAACGTTGAGGTAGCTGCGGCTGCTGGGGGCCTCGCCCACGCAGACGGCCTCATCGGCCAGCTGCACGTGCAGGGCGTTCTTGTCCACGGTGCTGTAGACGGCCACCGTGGCGATGCCGAGCTCCCGGCAGCTGCGCAGGATGCGGAGGGCGATTTCGCCGCGGTTGGCGATCAGCAGCTTGCCGATGGGCATCCGTGCAGGTCCGGGCGAAGGGGCTGGCGGGGGTGCGGCCGTGCCGGGGCGGACTGTATCAGTGCTCACCGGCACCACCCCTGCCTGGGGGTCGCCGGGGGTGGGGAAGCCTGTGCGTATATTGCTCAGTCGGTGAAGGCCAAGGCCCGATCCGACCACGCGGATGTGGTGGAATTGGTAGACACGCACGTTTGAGGGGCGTGTGGCTTCGGCCTTGCGAGTTCAAGTCTCGCCATCCGCATTTTTCTTCTCCAGCCCCGTCCCCCGGAACCTGCGGTTCTCTTGACCCAGCCGTCGCCGGTCTCCGCTCCAGCCGCCGCGAGCGCGATCGTGCTGGTCAGCAACGGCCCCGGCGAGCTGAGCACCTGGGTCCGCCCGCTGGCCGAGCAGCTCCATCGGCTGCAGCCCCTGCGGCCCGGCGATCCGGCCGCCCCCTGCAGCCTGCGGCTGGTGCTGGTCCCGTGCCCCAACGCCACCGGTGCGGAGCATCGGGTAGCCCAGGACTGGGGCCTGTTCGAGCGGGTGCTGCCGGCCTCCCGGTTCTGGTGGCTGCTGCTGCGGCCCCGCCGCCACGGCCCCTGGCCCGAGCGGGGCGTGGTGGTGTTCCTCGGCGGCGACCAGTTCTGGACCGTGCTGCTCTCGGCCCGTCTGGGCTACCGCCACCTCACCTATGCCGAGTGGGTGGCCCGCTGGCCCCGCTGGAACGACCGCATCGCCGTGATGGGGCCCACCGCCGCCGGCCGCCTGGCCCCCCGCTGGCGGCAGCGGGCCACGGTGGTGGGGGACCTGATGGCCGATCTCTCGACCCTGGCCCGCCAGGACGATCCCCTCCCGCCCGGCGACTGGGTGGCCCTGCTGCCCGGCTCGAAGCGGGCCAAGCTGCTGGTGGGGGTGCCCTTCCTGCTGGAGACCGCCGACCGGCTGGCGGCCCTGCGGCCCGGCTGCCGCTTCCTGCTGCCAGTGGCCCCCACCACCTCGGTGCGGGAACTGCTGGCCTACAGCGGGCCCTCCAACCCGCTGAACCGCCTCCGGGGGGCCGGTGAGCCCCAGCTCCGGGGCGACGAGATCGTCACGGCGGCCGGCACCCGCATCCTGGTGCTGGAGCGCCATCCCGCCCATGCCGCCCTGAGTCAGTGCGCCCTGGCGCTCACCACGGTGGGGGCCAACACGGCCGAGCTGGGGGCCCTGGCCGTGCCGATGATCGTGCTGGTGCCCACCCAGCACCTGGCGGTGATGCAGGCCTGGGACGGCTGGATGGGGCTGGTGGCCCGGCTGCCCCTGCTGCGGCGTCTGGTGGGGGTGGCCCTCACCGCCTGGCGGATGCGCCACCGCGGCTTCCTGGCCTGGCCCAACATCTCCGCCGGCCGCGCCGTGGTGCCGGAGCGGGTGGGGCCGATCGAACCCGCCCAGATCGCCGCCGAGGCCGCCGACTGGCTGGACCATCCCGAGCGACTGGCGGCCATGGCCGACGACCTGCGCAGCCTGCGGGGCCAGCCGGGCGCCGTGGCGGCGGTGGCGGCCATGGTGCGGGGCCTGCTGCCGCCGCCGGAGCGCTCCGGGCTGCCGGTGCGATCTGGATAGGATTCAATTCTCCATGGCCCCATGCGGGGCTCGCCACCATGCAGCCGAGCGATTCCACCACCTCAGCCAGCACCGTCCCCGCCGATGCCGACTGGCGCTCCAAGCTGACGCCCGAGCAGTACCGGGTGGCCCGCGAGGGGGGCACCGAGCGGGCCTTCACCGGCGCCTACTGGAACAACAAGGCCACCGGGATGTACCACTGCGTCTGCTGCGGCAGCGAGCTGTTCAGTTCCGCCAGCAAGTTCGATTCCGGCACCGGCTGGCCCAGTTTCTGGCAGGGGGTGAGTGATGGAGCGATCACCACCCACACCGACCGCTCCCACGGCATGGAGCGCACCGAGATCCGCTGCGCCACCTGCGACGCCCACCTCGGCCACGTCTTCAACGACGGGCCCACCCCCACCGGCCTGCGCTACTGCGTCAATTCGGCGTCGCTGCAGTTCAGCGAGGGCTGAGGCCGGACGGCCGGTCTCTCACCAGGGGTCGTCCAGGATCTCGGGCTCCACATCCTCCGGCTCCCTGGCGCGGAGGGCCTCCCGGGGCGGAGCCTCGGCAGGGGGAGCGTAGGGGTCCCGCTGGGGCTCCCGCCCGAGGGGCCCTTCGGCGCGTTCCGGCTCCGGCTCGTCACCGCGCCCGGGCCGGTAGCGCTCCTCGGGGTAACGGTCGTCAACGTTGCGATCGTCGCTGTAGCGCTCTTCGGGATAACGGTCGTCGCTGTAGCGCCCACCGGCGGGACGCTCCTCGCTGTAGCGCTCGGGCGGGTTGCGGTCGGGCGTGCGGTCAGGAATGCGGTCGTCGTAGCGGTCCGGTGCCATCCGCTCGCGCCGCTCGCCTTCGCGGCCATAGGCCTCGGCCGGGCGGGCTTCGGGGCGCTGGCGCGGTTCCGGCAGGTCGTCGTCGAGGTAGCGGCGCTGGCGCAGGGGCTCCCGCTCGCGCCGCTCCTCCAGTTCCACGTACTCCAGCTCCTCGGCGGGCTGGAAGCTGCGGCTGGCGGCCGGCTGGATGCGGCGCTGCTCCTGGACGGTGGGCTGGCCCGCCGGCAGCTGGTTCTCGGCCGGAACGGCTCCGGTGCGGAACCGGTCCCGCTCCTCCTGCTCCCAGCTGGCGCCGCCGATGCCCAGCTTCTCCAGCAGGCCGGTGCCGAGCTGCTTGAGCTTCTCCTCGGCCCCCTCGTAGACGATGATCCGGTCCGGGCCGCTGCTGACCACCTCCCCCACCGGCATTTCCCAGGTGCTTAGCACCCCTTCCCCCAGCAGGGGAACGCCGAGGGCACCGATCACCAGGGTGGTGAGTTCGCCGGTCTCGATGTCGAAGCTGAAGCCGAGCACCCGGCCGAGCTGTTCGCCGGACTCGGTGATCACCTGGCAGTTGATGACCTTGCTGTAGCGCTCGGGGTTGAACCCCTCGGCCAGGGAGTCGGCCGAATCCACCAGGATCACGTCACCCACCTGGCGGATGCGGTCGAGCGGCATCCAGCGGGGCAGGCCCGGCAGGAAACGGGTGAGCGGGTTGTCCCGCAGGCCGAGGGCGATCACCTCACGCCGGTCGATGTCGACCACCACCTCGCCGACGACGCCCAGGCGGCGGCCGGTGTCCCGGGTGATGACCTGGGTGCCCATCAGTTCGGAGCGCAGCCAGAGGCGGTCGCTGGGGGCGGCGGGCTCGGTGGAGGGGGGAATCGGGGAGGTCAAATCCGGAGATCGGGGCTGGACGGCAGGGGGAACGGGAGCGACTTCACGGCCTGGAACAGCCTTGTCGGCCCATTGTGGCCCACGCGGTCGGCTCAGGCCGCCGGCGGCAAACCGACCACCTGGGTATGGGAGCCGCGGGCCTGGGTGACGCCGATGGTGCGGGTGGCCGCGGCGATCATCGGCCGGCGGTGACTGACGACCATGAACTGGGCCTGGTGCGCCTGGGCGGCGATCAGGGCCGCCAGCCGCTCCACGTTCACCCCGTCCAGGAAGCTGTCGACCTCATCGAGGGCATAGAAGGGCGAGGGACGGAAGCGCTGCAGGGCGAACAGGAAACTGAGGGCGGTCAGGGATTTCTCACCACCCGACATCGAGGCCAGCCGCCGCACCGCCTTGCCCTTGGGGTGGGCCACCAGGGTCAGGCCGCCCTCAAGGGGCTGCTCGGGGTTCTCCAGCTGCAGGTGGCCCTCGCCGTCGGAGAGGCCGGCGAAGATCGTCTGGAAATGGCCGTCGACGGCCCGGAAGGCCTCCATGAAGGCCTCCTGGCGCAGGGTGGCCACGGTCTCGATCCGCAGCAGCAGTTCCTCCCGCTCCTTGCTGAGCACCTCCAGCCGGTCGTCCAGGTCGGCCAGCCGCTGCTCGAGCTGTTCCAGCTCCTCGAGGGCGAGCATGTTGACCGGCTCGAGGGCCTCCATGCGCTGCTGCAGGCTGCGCAGGCTCTGCTGCAGCGCCTCCAGGCCGGCCTCGCGCACCTCCTCGGGCAGTTCCGGGCGGGGGTCGGGCAGCTCCCGTTCCATCTGGGCCAGCCGCAGGCCATGGCTGCGCTGCTCCTCGGCCAGGGCCAGCCGCTCCTCCTGGCGCCGCTGCAGCTCCCACTGGCGCTGCTGCAGGGCCTGGCGCCGGCCGGCCAGGTGGGCTTCGGCCCCGTCGCGGGCGCGGCGCCGTTCGCCGAAGCGGGTCTGCAGCTCGCTCTGCTGGCGCTCCAGCAGGCTGCGGCGCTCCTGCTCCGCCTGCTGGCGTTCCTTCCAGCGCTGGCGCTCGGCCACCAGGGCCTGCACCGCCTCCACCAGCCGCCGTTCCTCCCCGGCGAGGGCCTCCAGCTGGCTGCCCAGCCGCTCCGCCCCCAGGGCCCGGTCGCGCCGTTCCGCCTCCAGTTCGTCCCGCTGGCGGCGGGCCTCCACCAGGGCGCGGTCGGCCCGCTCCAGCTCCCCCTGCAGCCCCTGCCAGCGGGCACTGTCGTCGTTGCCGCTGGCGGCGCGCTCGGCCGCCTCCAGCTCCGCCAGGGCCTGGCGCAGGGGGGGCAGGGTCTGATCGAGCACGTCCATCCGGCCGCGGTCGGCCTGGTGGGCCTCCTGCAGCTGCCGCCGCCGGCCGGCCACCTGGTCGCGGCGCTGCTGCCGCGGGGCCAGGGTGCGCTCGGCGGCGCCCCGTTCGGCCTGGAGGGCGGCCTGGCGCTGCTGCAGCTCCAGCAGGGCCGGCCGGACTTCCTCCAGGCTCCGGCCCAGCTCGGCTTCGCGGCGGCGGCAGGCCAGCAGGCTCTCCCCCAGCTCCAGCAGCCGCTGCCGCAGCGGCTCGGCCTCATCGCCGTCGCCGCTGCGGCCGAAGCCCAGCTGGCCCGAGCGCTGCTGCAGGCTGCCGCCGGTCATGGCGCCGCTCTTCTCCAGCAGTTCCCCCTCCAGCGTCACGGCCCGGCAGCGGCCCAGTTCCCGGCGGGCATCGGACAGGGTGGCGAACACCAGCGTGTCGCCGAAGACGTAGCGGAACACGTCGGCGTAAACGGGCTCGTGGCGGATCAGATCCACCGCCCGCCCCACCAGCCCGCCGGCCCCGACCCCGCCACTGCCGCCGGCGCCGCCCCGCTGCAGGGCCGCTCCGCCTGTGCCCCCGCTGCCACCGCGGATGCGGTTGAGGGGCAGGAAGGTGAGGCGGCCGGCGCGGCGGCTCTTGAGCAGCTCGATCGCCCGGGCGGCGATGCGGTCGTCCTCCACCACCACCTGGGCCAGGCGCCCCCCCGCCGCCACCTCCAGGGCCACCCGCAGCCGCTCCTCCACCTCACCCAACTGGGCCACCGAGCCGTGGATCCCCTCCAGCCCCGCCTCCAGCAGCAGGCGCAGGGCGCCGGTGCCGCGGCTCTCCTGCAGGGTCTCGCGGCGGCTGTCGAGGCGGGCGATGTCCCGCTCCAGGCTGGTCTGCTCCTGCTCCAGCCGCACGCGGGTGCGCTGCTGCAGCGCCACGGCCTCGGCCAGCTCCCGGGCCCGCTCCTGGCGTTCCACCAGGGCGGCCCGCAGGCTGCGCTCCTGCTCGGCGAGGGCCGCCAGGGCGGCGGCGGCCTCCCCATGGGCCGCGTCCTCCTGGAGCTCCTCACCGCCCAGCTCCTCAAGCCGCTCGCCCGCCTGCCGCAACCGCTCCTCCAGCTGCTGGCGTTCGGCCAGCAGGGGGGCGAGACGCTCCTGCAGCTCCTGGCGCCGGCGGCTGCGCTCCTGCTGCTCCTCCAGCCAGCTGCCGGAACGTCCGGCCACCTCCCCGAGGCGGCGCCGGGAGAGCTCCACCGCCGCTTCGGCGTCGCGGCAGAGGGCCTCGGCGCGGGCGATGGCGCCGTCGTCGGCCCGCTCACCGAGGGCCTGCTGCTGCCGGCGCAGCTCCGCCTGGTTCTGCTGCAGTTGCTGGCGGCGGCGCTGCAGTTCCTCGGCCTGCTGGCCATGGAGCTCCGCCTGGCGGGCCAGTTCACGGCCACTGGTCTCGAGGCCGGCCAGTTCGGCCTGCACCGCCAGCAGCTGGTCTTCGCCCAGGGTCTTCACCTCCGCCTGCAGCTGCTCGAGGGCGGCGGCGGCGGCGACCACCTCGGCTTCGGCGGCGACGATCGCCTCCCGCTCCTGCTCCTGCTGGCTGTCCAGGCGCTCGAGGCGGCCGGCCAGGGCCAGGCCGTGGGCGCGGGCTTCCTCCCAGGCCAGCATCTGCTCCTGCAGCCGCCCCTGGTGCAGGCGCTCCCGCAGCTCCTGGTAGGTGCGCGCCTTGGCGCAGTCGCGTTCGAGCTTCTGGCGCGCCGCCAGCAGTTCCTGCTCGACGATGCGGCATCGCTCCTGCCGCTCGACCACCTCGTCGAGCTTGGACCGGCTCTGCTCGATGCGGGAGTCGAACAGGGCCACGCCGGCCAGCTCATCGATGATGCCGCGCCGGTCGCGGGCGCTCATCGAGACGATGCGGGTGACGTCGCCCTGCATGACGACGTTGCTGCCCTCCGGATCGACCCGCAGGCGCCGCAGCTGGGTCTGCAGCTGCTGCAGGTTGCAGGGCACCCCATCGGCGCTGAAGCTGCTGCTGTAGGTGCCGCCGGGGGCCACCCGCAGCCGCCGGGTGACGCTCCATTCCCGTTGGCCCCGCTGCAGCCAGGGGCCCTGTTCGGGGACGTCCAGGCCGTCCTCGGCCGTATCCGGCTGCCAGTCGCCCAGGTCGAAGCGCACGGTGACGCTGGTTTCGGCGGCCTTGCCCTCCCGCAGCACGGCGCTGTTGATCAGGTCGGGGAGCCGCTCGGCCCGCATCCCGCGACTGGTGGCCAGGCCGAGGCAGAAGAGGACCGCGTCGAGGATGTTGCTCTTGCCGGAGCCGTTCGGGCCCGTCACCACCGTGAATCCCTCCTCCAGCGGGATGGTCATCGAGCCGCCGAAGGACTTGAAGTGGGTGAGCTCGACCTGATTGATGTGAACCAACAGGCCCGTGCGCCGAGCAGGCCGAATTTAACCGAGGTGCTGACGATCACAAGCCCTTCTTCCTACGGTGATGCGGTGCAGCTGTCGCACGGAGCGCCCCATGGAAACGGACACCACCCCTGTCGAGTCCTCGGCGGCCCCCGCCCCGGGCCCGGCGCCCGCCGGCAGCGGCGAGGCCCAGCAGGTGCAGAACCAGTTCCGGGAACGCTTCGAGAGCCTGCTGCCCAGCATCCAGAAGGAGTGGCCCGAGGTGGCTCGCCACACCCTGGAGGCCACCCGGGGCAGCTTCGACCACGTGGTGGAGGTGATCAGCCGCCAGAGCGGGCTCACCACCGCCGGCGTCAAGCAGCAGCTCCTCGATCTGGTCAACGTCACCGGTGAGCAGGCCGGCCATGTGGTGGATTCGCTACGGCCCCTGGAGGAGCAGCTGGAGCACCTGCTCGACGAGCTCAACACCACCCTGCGGCCCCGGATCGAGAAGCCGGTGCGGGAGCGGCCCCTGATGGCCCTCGGCATCGCCGCCGGCGTGGGGCTGCTGGTGGGGCTGCTGCTGTCGTCGGGTCGGCGTTCGGCATGACGGGTCCGAACTTCAGCCGGGTCACGGCCCTGATCAGTTCGGTGATGGACCTGCACGTCCGCATCGCCCTGCAGGAGGCGGATAAGGAGAAGCGGCGCCTGGTGGGCGGCGGGGTGATGCTGGGCCTGGGCCTCACCCTGATGACCCTGGCGCTGGTGGCGGCCGAGCTGGTGCTGCTGCTCTGGATCCGCGAGGCCTTCAGCCTCAGCTGGCTGCAGGCCGCGGCGACCGTGGCCGCCATCGACCTGGTGCTGGCCGGGATCAGCCTGCGCATCGGCGGCCAGATGCTCAAGGGCCCCTACCTGCCGGAGACCACCGCCGGCCTGATGCGCACCACCCGGGCCCTCACCGGCAAGTTCTGAGGCCTGCCGGGTTCAGAACCCCATCTCCAGCCGCAGGCTGCGCAGGGTGCCCCGGTCGGCGCGGGCGGTGTCGGACACCTCCAGAGTCCAGGTGCCGCTGGGGTCCTTGCCCTTCAACGCCGCCAGGGCGGGGGCATTCACCGCGTCGTAGGTGACCTTGAGGTTGTCGGTGCCGCCGCCGGAGCGGTCGTGCAGCAGCACCGGGGCGGCCCCCAGGGCGGCGGGCGGCAGCAGCCGCACCACCAGATCGCCGATGTAGGTGTGGTCGAGATCCACCGCCGCCCGGATCGACTGCAGCGGGCCCGGGGCGGCCACCGGCAGGGTGAGGGTGGCGGTCTGGAAGTCGTTGATCGGCACGTCCTGCACCGCCTGGAACACCAGGGCCGCCGCCGGCTGGGGCGGGCGGGCCAGCTCCACCGCCTTGCGGGCGCTCACCCGCCCGTAGCCGTAGAAGGGGCTGCGGCCGCTGGCGTCGTAGTTGCCGCCGGTGGGGTCGATGCGCATGCAGGCCTGCCGCAGGATCTCCCGCACCTGGTCCCAGCGCAGGGCGGGATTGCGGGCCACCACCAGGGCCGCCACCCCGGCCACGCCGGGGCAGGCGCTGGAGGTGCCGCCGAAGGAGTTGGTGTAGTGGCCCGGCGTGTCCCCCTTCTGGGGACTGCCCTGGTTGTAGCCCGCCACCCCGGAGCGGTCGGTGGTCCAGATGCCGGGGGTGAGGGAGGGGCGGCCGTCGCTGCTGGGGAAGCTGCACCAGACGGCCCGGCCGAAGTCGCTGTAGGCGCTGCGCTTCGAGAGGTCGTTGCAGGCCGCCACGGCGATCACCCGGCTGTAGCTGGCGTAGCCGTCGTTGTCGACGCTCTCGTTGCCGTTGCCCGCCGCGAACAGCACCACGCAGCCCTTGCCGCCGCGGCCCTGGGTGGTGGCGAAATCGATCGCCAGCCGGGTGGAATCCGGCAGGGGCACCACCTGGCGGTGGGCCGGGTCGTTCGGGTCCCACCAGGCCCCGTCCGGCGGGCCCCAGCTGCAGGAGATCACATCGGCGCCGTTGCGGGCCGCCCAGACAAAGGCGTCGGCCTCCGCCTGGGAGCCCAGGCCGGAGGCCAGCCGGATCGGGATCAGCCGGGCGCCGGGGGCGACGCCCGTGGCGCCGAACTGACCGTTGGCGCAGGCCACCCCGGCGCAGGCCGTGCCGTGGTCGTCGCCGCGGCCGGGCCGGGGGTCACCGCTCTGGCGGGTCACATCCCGCGGGGCGACGATCTTGCCGGAGGAGCGGAACTCCTCGTGGTCGAGGTCGAAGCCGTCGTCCACCACCGCGATGATCGTCCCGGTGCCGTCGCTGAGGGCCCAGGCCGCTTCCACCTCGGCGTGGGCATCGACAAGCCGGCCGTTGACGGCGGTGGCTTTGAGATGCCACTCGGGCGGGAAGGCCTGGCGGCGCTGTCGGCTGGGGCCCACCAGTTCCGGATGGCACAGGGCGACGCTCTCCTCGCCCAGCAGGGTCTCGGCGACCTGGAACACCGCCAGCCCGCTGTTGCCTGGAGCCGCCACGAAGTAGGCGTTGCGGGCATAGCTGAGGCCACGCTTGATGGCGAGGCCCAGGCGTTGCAGCAGGCCCTCGCAGGCCTCGGGCTCCGCGTCGTCGTCGAACTTGACGAACAGATTCTCTGTGTAGACCACGGGTCGGCCGTTGCCATCGACCAGAACGCGGCCGGCGAAGTCGATGCCGGGCTCCGCCTTGAGGAGGCTGCGGGCGGCATCGCGCAGGGCCCCATCGGCCTGGGGGGCCCTGGTGCGCAACAGTTCGACCCCCGCCTCGCGGAAGCGCGTGAGGCTCTCGAACTGGGCCAGGATCCGGTGGGCCTCGGCGCCGACCGTGGCCACTTCAAAGGGCCGCTCCGGCATCACCGCTTGGCGGTTGAGGGTGCGCACCACGAGGTGATTGTCGCTGACATCGAGGGCGTAAGGGGCCGCATCTTTGCCGCCATAGCGAACCTGAACCATCGCGGTGTCCTCGCTGCGGCGCTCACTCTCAGAGCATCAGCTGGCGAATTCAAGCCGGCGGAACAGGACGTGATCTGCCGTCACAGGCCTGGGGAATCTTCATCCTTCTTCAGAGGCTTACCCCCATCGCCGCCAGCGCCGCCTCCTCCACCCACACCGACACCGAGCCCCCCGGGCAGTGCCACTCCGCCCAGCCGTCGCCATTGGTGGTGATCGGCGCCTGGATGTGGCCGGTCAGGTCGCGGAAGGTGGTGTGGCGCTTGCCCACCTCCATCCACTTGTGGCCGGCGGGCCCGTCGCTCATCAGCACCGCCAGGGCCCCGGGGTGGCCCGGGGTGCCCAGGCGCGTCCAGCCGATGGTGTTGTCGTGGTCGAGGTAGTCGTACTGGGGCCCATAGGCGCAGTGGCCGCGGGCCAGCAGGAAGCGGTCGATCAGGAAGCGGTGGCTGGGAAGCACGATCCGGTACTCCTGGCCGTCTTTCCTGTCGGTGTAGTCGGCGCCGTAGTAATCGGCATGGAAGATGCAGGGATAGCCCTGGTCACGCAGCAGGATCACGGCGTAGGCGAGGGGCTTGAACCAGGCCTCCACCACCGATTCCAGGGCCTGCAGCGGCTGGGTGTCGTGGTTGTCCACCAGGGTCACCGCCAGCAGCGGCAGCTGCTGCATCAGGGTGCCGTCGAGCAGCCGGCGCATGTCGTAGCTGCCCCCGCTGCGGCTGGCCTGGTGGAAGTTCATGTGCAGCGGCGCATCGAACAGGCTCATGTGGCCGCCGGTGTTGGCCGCGTACCAGTGCAGGCTTTCGATGTTGTACGTCCAGTACTCGCCCACCACGAACAGATCACGCTGGGCGTGGGTCTCCAGGTCGCTGATCCAGTCGAGGAAGAAATCGCTGGCGATGTGCTTGATCGCATCCAGCCGGAAGCCGTCCGCCCCCACGTGGTCGAGGCTCCAGCGGCCCCAGTGCTTCAGCTCACCGCGCACCTCCGGATGGTTCACGTTGAGGTCGCTGCCCATCAGGTAGTCGTAGTTGCCCTTCTCCAGATCGACGTTGGACTCGAAGCCGGCCCCCTGGGTGCGCCACACGGCCCGGAAACCCGGATCGAGCGTGTTGTGATCCACCGCGTGAAGGCGGCCTGAGCATTTCCGCTCACTGGTCTGGCCTGATGTCTGAGGGTCTTGGAGTGGTCAAAAGCCAATGCCCAAGCCGCTTCCAAAGGATTTCCCAGATTTTTTCTCCCAAGGCCTCCCTTGAGCTAAGGACGGCTACAAAGTCGCTTCAGGGGCTTGGCCGCGGCAGGTGGACGGCCATAAGCCAGAGGTCAGCAGAGGCGCTGAGCGCCCACGACCTGAGGCAACCACCCATGAGGAAAGCACCAACGCTAAGGAGCAACAACGGGGCGCTGCAGGTGCGTGTGCGGCTTGATGGGCGCGATGTCTTCATCAACCGTCTGGGGCGCTGGGACGACCCTGTAGCAGTGGCGAGAGCGCAGGCCATCAGTGCCCAGATAT
>Ga0194130_10000735_pt1 | contig 57815 bp, 50 predicted proteins | sample TA2KigsurfametaG_FD_160084 | JGI IMG/M metagenome (GOLD analysis project Ga0194130, IMG submission 160084) | Freshwater microbial communities from Lake Tanganyika, Tanzania - TA2015050 Kigoma 12 surface | ecosystem: Environmental > Aquatic > Freshwater > Lake | place: Tanzania: Lake Tanganyika...
GGTGAAAGAAGTGGATCCCCATTCTATGCGACATAATTGATTGGATTTAATGTAATATGTGTGTTATAATTTGATAAAGAAAAACAAGGAGATATTTAAAATGTCAAGTGAAAATCAAAGAAAAGTAACTGTTGCACCAAACGATATTATTGACGAAGGAGTTTCGGACATCGGTTCACAATCACCAGTCAATGACTCAGAGCAGCAAATTATTACCGGCCAAGAAGATACAAGACAAATTGACGAAATGCCAGATGATGAGACCATTTGGCCAAGCGGTCCTACTGCTGGTCAGATCAAGTTGTGGAAAAAAGAATTTGGTGAGGTATATGTCACTTCTTTATCCTACGATAAACACGTTGTTTGGCGTACTTTGACAAGAATCGAATATAAGCAATTGGTCAAAAAGATGGAGCAATTGGTTGCCGCAGGACAGCTCTCAACTGCAGAGGCAAATATGTGGAACGAAGAAGCTATAGCTGAAGTATGTGTACTGTATCCTTCTTTTGATAAAAATTCACTTTCTCAAGATTTGGCTGGACTTCCTTCTCTCATATCTCAAGAAGTACTTGAAGCTTCTGGCTTCGTGGCCCTTGAGGTGCGTCAGCTGTAGCATCCCCCAATGCTGGAGTCCGATAAGTACAGTAGCATAGTAGCTAGGTATGGGCCTATTTTTTCGGCTCAGATTAGGGGATCAGAGGTATATTTCAGGGAGCTTACTTTTGCCGAGTTTGACTCTATAATAAATATTCAAAATATGGAAGGTAATTCCGCTGTTGATTCAGAGGATCTAATCATAAAAACTGCGGTTGTATATCCGGAAGATTTAAATATAGACAAGCTTCCCGCAGGTATAGTCACCACTTTATGTCAACAAATATTGGATATTTCTGGTTTTAATAGTCCTAAAACCGCAAAACAAATACTTGACCAAAAAAGACAAGATGCAGCACAGGTAAGGTCCTTGATGAAAGCCTTTGTTTTGACTACTATAAAGGGATATACACCAGAAGATTTGGACGATATGACGTATTCTCAATTGGCCGAAAAGGTTGCTCTTTCTGAAAAAATTATAGAAATTACACAAGCGCTTCATTCAATTGAGCCAAACAATTTGAAGCTTCAGTTAATAGATCCAGAAGAGGAAGAGAGTAAGGCAAAACAAAAAGCGGCAAAACACAATATGGCAAAAGCTCAAGGAGCCGCCGGATATGAAGATCCAATTGCCCAAAAGTTGTGGGGTATGAAACAATAACGGGGGAACGCAATGATTCGTGATCAAAAACCTCTGACAAGTCTTGGTAGTGGCTTAACTTCTAGGGACATAGAACTGGAAGAAAATTCAGAAACAGAAGAGGGTCCGTCTCCTAATTCTGGCTATATATCCAGAAAACTTCATGGTCACCCTGTAGCAAGGTTCATAGCAGCAAACATTGCTACAATAGGTGGCACGGCACTTGCTGGCCTTTTGGTAAGAAAAGGTGGATTGCGTTTAGCAAAGTCGGTAGATCAGGCTGCTCGTCAAGCCCGTCAAATGGGCAGGACCACATTTTCTACAAAAGCAGTAGAAACCATTCGGAGAACTTAGAAGAATACTAGATACGCTAGAAGGTTCGGCTAGAACCGCAGCAAATCAAAATGTAGATCCTGACTACTTTTACAATAACCTTGTTCTTGATACGGAAAAAGGTTTGACTACTGGATATCTTAGTCCACAGAAAAGTAATAGATTTGGTTTTTGGTTCACAAGAGAAGAATTAGCGCAAGTCGCATCAGGTCAGTCTGATCAGGTCCCTGCTGTATGGGGAGCAAAAGACGAAATACAGCAAAGGCTTGTTAAAACAGCCAGAACGTTACCATACGCTTTACCGGCAATGTATGCCGTCCAAAAAGGAATCACTGATCCACTTTTTGGTAAGAATGACAAAGATGAAAAAGTAAATTGGTATAATCCGGTTGACGTTATAGCAGACTTTGCCAAGCAATCTGTTATAAATACCTTTTCAGTTATAGCCCCTTCTGAAATTGCTAGCGGTACATTAACTACAGCAAGAAGAGCGTTGAACACTAGAGTTTATGCCGGTGCAGATACTGCATTTAATCAGACTTTAAGAAATAGATATGTAGATCTTAATGCGATATTAAGTGGTGTTGGAACAGATTTAGGCAAGATTACAAACAAGGTTGTTAGAAGTTCTACGCAATTCTCCTATGCTTTCAACACGGCTTCCGCTGTTTCAAGAACAGAATCAACAGATGTTGGGCAAGCTTTTTCAAACGCTAGACAATCCTTAAGGCAAGGAAGAAGCGATCCAGCTCAATCATTAGCCACTACTGCTAGGCGAACAATTTTTGGCTACGAAAATAATCACGGAGAAGTCCCGGGTTTGATGGATGCAATTCCAGCGTTCAGAGGAATGAGAAAAGGCGTATCAACATTTGCTAGACAATACAAAATAGCGGGACAGCGGATACGATGTAATAACTAAAGCAATAGAGTTTGACAGATCTGTTGGTAAGTTGCGCGAAAAGTTCAACGTAAACACAAATGATACTGAGGCAATGCAAAGTATTCGAAATCAGTTGACCAGATCAATGGAAAGTATAAGAGGTTTGCATTCTAGCAGGCTTTCAAACTTTGTTGAAACAGTATCCGATTTGATGGCGCCTGCTGGAGCATATGGGACTAGATCAACAAAGCGCGGTAAATTTTATCAAACAATGCTCAAGTCTGCTTATGGTGAACAAATTGAATCACATTTAGCAGATAGGTTAGCTCTCAATGGCGCGACTCCAGAAGATGCGCGCAGAACCGCTAAGAGGTTCATGACTGGACTTAATATTAAAAAAGTCCCTCAGGCTATGGCGGTAAATGCCGTTGCTCTTACACCTGGGTCAGGTTCTACTGCTGCAACTGTTGATATAAGTCAAATATTAAGCTATGGACGAGATGATATTCTCTCAGGCGGTGATAACTTTTTTTCGGAGATGATTAGACGAGCTAACAGAATAGCTGGTTTAGGTACAGACTCTGGGGTAACTTCTGATGTTATCAAGGACGCTATTGAGCAGGCAAACATTCAGTTTACTAGAAAAGATTTTAGAAAAAATTTAAATATTAAAATAAACACGGCTTGGAAAAATTTTTACAACAAAGATCTACTTGGTCATACAGAGGGTTTATTAAAACCAAATATAGCATCTTATAAAGAATTTGCTGGAGAACTTTCATCTGATCAAATTGAATACTTGCAAAGATCAGCAGCAGACATACTTGGAATAAAGCTTCAAACTAGCACTGGTGCTAGAATATCAACCTCACTAGTAAATTCACAATTAGCCAAAAGTGGAATAAATCCAAATAATCCGGCGCAACTAAAAGCGTTCTTGATGAATAACAACAGGCTTGGTAAGCCTTCTATTGGGGATGGATTTAATTTTCTGGGACTTAAACCAGTTTCTTTTGATGAGGCACAGAATAGGGGATTCTATGATCATTTGTCTGAGAGAGAACAGGGAGTTCTTAAGCATATAAACAAAAAGATGGGACAAACAGATCCTATATCTAACACAATTGGATATTTAAACGTTCCTGGTCTTTATCAAAGTAGATCTGGACAATTAATAGATACAACAAAAATAACGAATGTAGCAAAAGCTTTTGGTAAGTTTGTAACTTCTGAATTCAAAACTCCAATAATTAATATTAATCCCAGAAGCCTGTTCGGCTTATCGCAATTGGATGATATGGCCAAAAAATCGCCAATTAATTTTGTTGCAGGAAATTCCATCCAACCATTTCTTGGAGCACAACTTCCAAATCCTCCACAATTTTTTATTTTTGAATCTAAGCCTTCTTCTTTTTTAAGAAGGTCTAAAGGAACTGTAACCGCATATTCTACTGGAGAAGCAGGAGAAAGAATAAGGACAACTTTACCTGGATATTATAGACCTTTTAATAATCTTTCTGAAGGATTTTTGACCAGGCAGGCAAGATTTGCATCAGGATTGATCAATCCGGATAGGGCAACCGCAAATCAAGAAGGGCCTTTGACGTTTGGTCAAAGAGCTAGAAGATTTTTTGATGTTGCAGAAGATCAACCAAATTCTATATTTAGATTGGCCGGAAGATTTGTAAGAAGAAGAAAAGATTTAGACAACGAAAACATAATGGCAGAAATGATAGAGGCGATGGCCTCTGGTGCTGCAAATACTCCAGTGGATTCTGGAAGGTTGGTGCTGCAACAAACTGGTGGTGCGGGAGTTGGTCAAATTCAATTCAACGTAACAGACCGAGCAGGTAGGGTCATTTATGATCATGAAACTTTCATAGAGTCAGCAAGAAGATTTTTTGAAGGAACTAATAGGTATGGGTTTTCCGATAAGGTTATGCAAGCAATTGAAAATACTAATCAGCCTTTGGCTCAATTGTTTAGGTTTAATGAAAGACAAGGTACAGGCGCAATAAAAAGAGTTTCTGCAATAAAAACAGTTCAGCAAGCTTTAGAATTTGCGCAAGAATTAAGAAGATATGATTCAAATCTTTCAACTCTTTCTACAAATACTAGAAGTGCTTTTTCTAGAATAGACAGAATTCTTGAACAAAGCGATTTGTTGGCGCAAAACATTTCTTCTCAATCTTCTCCGTCAATACAGAATAGATTAGATAGTTTAAAGAGTGAATTATATAAGTATCTTGGACAAAGAAACGCAGATATAAGAGGAGCAAGTCCTAGTGAGTCAATCCAAAATATTTCTAGTGCGTTGTTGGACTTAAGGGCTCAAGGAAGAATAAGTGGGAAAGAACTTATAGAGGCTCAGGGAGCAGCTCTTTCTGCTCTTTATAATGCCGTATCTTTTCAAAGTTATTCTGGCAGAAGTACAGTAAATGAAAATCTTACTTCATCTTTGGCTACCACCCTAGATGCGTTTCGCAATAGCGATGTTCTCAGAGGTCTTTTAAAACCTTTTTCTTCTGCGCAAAACGCAAGCTTACACACTAATCTTAGAGCCCCATTTTCATTAGCTGTTCCATCTTTCGCTAAATACTTTGGAGTTTCTAAATATAAACCAATTGATAATATCAATCCATTAGGCGCTAACGCTTCCTCTACTTTTGTTCCAACATTTGGTTCAGTATTTTCGAGGAATCCGCTTGGTGCTATATCAAGCGCAATTGGATTGTCTGGATACTCTGATCCTTCTTCGTTCTCTTCTACTTCTGCTATTTCGGGACATCTTGTTGATAGGTTAAATAAAAACATCGGTACTTTTGGGATGTCTCTTGATCCCGCAAGATATAGCGGATCCTTTGATCTTTTTGCAAGAGGATTAGTAGCCAAGAGGGCTCTGCCATTAGCTGCTGGAGCCAGTACCTTTATGGCCATCGACAGAACCATAGGTGGCTTGAATCAACCTAGAGATATAAACAATGAAAGAGTTTATTCTCCCCTTATAACCGGAGGAATAGCAACCGGAATAATGGAAGCTCAATCATTAACTTCAGGACTAATTCCTGGTGGAAAAACTTATCAAGAAAGAAGAGAAGAATTAACAGAAGGCGAAGTGCCAGTAAGGCAAGGAAGATATTGGCCGCTTGGTAATACTCCATTTACTGGCGGTAAAGTACAGTACTACAGACCATCTTGGTATAGAAAATTTCAAGCTGGAGCGTTGTTTACTTCAGATACTTATGGAAGTCCAGCAGAAAAATCTTTATTTTATAACGACTATTCTCCTTTAAGGCCATTAGATCCGTATAGGTTTGAAAGAAAGCATTATGATGATAGGCCTTATCCGTTAACCGGTGAATATTTTACTGGACCTTTTGGTCAGATGACGCCGATGCTCAATTCGACAGTTGGAAGAATACTTAAACCACAAGTCAGAATGCATGAAGAAGAAACACAAGCCGGATTAGCAAATTATGTAAGAACGGGAACTTCTGGCGCATTTGATATTTCAGGATATTTATTGACTCCAAAAGGAATGAGTTCTTTTACTAACACTTACCCATATTTGCAAAACATGTCAGGCGGCGCATCTTCTGGCGTTCCAGCTTTCAATTTTTCAACAGTGCCGCAAACCTCTGCATCGATGTCTTTTCCTAATGCAGGTCAAAGAGTACCAGGTTTAAGTTCAAATTATTTTGGTGGACAATTAAGTTTAGGTGGTTCTGCACAAACCGCTGCAATATATCCTTCTATAGCTTTGACAAATCAATCGAGTATAATCACAAATACTGTTTTGTCAAACCAAAACAATTCGATGGCCTCAAGGGCAATGGACCCTTTAAACACGGCAAGAAACGATGTTTCGTCAAGAATACTTAACGTAAACTCATACTATGCAGATGCAGCTTCCTACGGTCCACCAAAGTTAACTGGTGCGGTTCCCCCAAGAATAGTTGCGGCTGGAGCTCCGTTAAGACAGGGTGGTCTAGAGTATCAGACTTCAGAGATCTTCTATAGAACTCAAGAAATGGCTGGTATATATGGATTTACTTTTTCTTCAATTAGGGAAAAGTTTGGTTTCGGAGGAGGAGATCTTTCTTCTCAAAGGCCTGTTTTACAATCCGCGGCTAAAGCATATGGTTCGACAAGAGCATTTTATGATTTGAATATTGGTGGTATGGGTGACGTTCCACTACCTTCCGAAGGTCCGCTTGGGAGTTTGGAAGTTTCGGAAATAGTAAGAAGATTTATACCAAAAGAAAGAAACGACGTAGATTACATAAACCCAATAAGAAATAGAATGGGTCAACAGTATCCGTTTCTTCCGGGTCCAGACTATTTTATAAACTTCAAAACAGGCGATCCTTTTACCAAAATACCCGATGGCGAAATAAGACTTCCAGGAATAGGTTACGAAAGACTTAATAGAGTTATATCGGATAGAACCGGTAGATACGGTTTAGCAAATCAGTTCTCTATACTTGGTGACGTTGCACCTTATTCACCAGAGTTTCGTTCAATGAACAGAATGATAAATTATGCCGTTAATTCACCAGCAGAAAGATCAATAGTCGCAGAAACTAGAAGTCAAATAGAAAATACTACTCGTAGAAATGATTTTTCTCCTTATAGATTTAAGTATACAGAAAGAGATGAAACTGACTTAAGTAGGCCAAGGTACTATGCTGGAAAAGCCGCAGAGTATATTGCGCACAGAGATACTCTTTTCAATACTAAATTTATGCAGAAAAGAACTGCAGTAGAAGATTATGAAAGAAGCGAAATTTACGGATCTTCTTTCTCAGAATGGCAGCGTCCAGTTGACAGTTATCTAAAACCGATTATGGACAAATCGACTCAAAGAAACCCTCTTTTGGCAGCAACTATTGCAGGTACAGCTGGTTCATTTTTTGGTGTAACTCCTAGAGCAAAATTTGTTGGATCGGTAATTGGAGCTACTGCTGGCACGACAGCTAGCGTATACGGTAAAACCACTGAAGCAATTACTGGACAAAGATTTGTGCCAGCTGAAAGAAAAAAACAAATGGCATTAGATGAATACGTAGATATATTAACTTACACGAAAAATATGTCTTTGTACTCTCAAGCAAAACAATCAGGAGATAGTCAGTCGGCAAACAAATTTAGACAAGCAGCGCAAAGGACGATGTATGGTGCAGATATTTATGGAGGGTCTTTGGAGAATCTTTCTTTGGCAATACCAAAAAGAAAGAGAGAACATTTTAAGGCAATGATTCAAGCTCCAGAAGAAGAAAGGGAAAGAATTTTATCTACTGCTCCAAGATTAGAAAGAAGAATTTATCAAGCCGCATTTGGTATGCCAGTAGAGCAAAAACCTGATTTGATTGATTACTTTAGCAAAAATGAACTACCTGATGCCGGCTGGGAAGGATGGCATCCAAACACCAACATGGAACACGTAAAAGTGAAAATTGGTCAAAGCATGGGTATAGAAATGTCTCAAATGGGTTATTATCCACAACAAATAAGGGAAGCAAATCTCGCAAATCCAAGCTATCCTTCTTTTGGTGTAACTACAAATGAAGATACGACTACACAAAAACTTAGAAGACTCATGCTTCAGATGGGTTTGAATGGAAGTGTCACTCCGGTTATGACTCCGTTTGCAAACAATTCCATAGATATGTCGGTTGGAGTTAGGTAATGTTTGAATTTACTGGCAAAGCTGCGATGGAGATAGGAAGCCCAGCTGACATAACACTGGATATAAGGCAGTTGATAGCAAGAGTTGGTGATTCAGCCAATCCTTTGGCCCCAGTTAATAAAAATATACTTAGAACAATACTTGATTCTACGGGTCTTTCTTTATCGGGAGTTTTAAGATTACAAGAAGAAAATGGACAATATCAAATAGTATCTAATTATACTGGTGAAGCCTTGTCACGTTTTAGTGGTGGCTCGGATGCATTTAGTAGTATACTTACTGCAGTTGAAACAATGCAAAATCTACGGTCTTATAACGTATTCAAAATTAACTCCAAGGTCGGAACAAATGATTGGAAGACAATTTGCCTATTCTCCCTTGAAGGAAGAAGCTAGAAAAATAAATGATTTATTAGAAGAAGCTATTCGAAATCCAGGAGGTGAGCTTGCTGGCAATTTACGAGATCTTGGTCTCGGTAGTTTGCTGGATGATACTGAGCTGACAATAGTTAACGGTCAACAAAGATTAAAAAATCCTTTTGAAATAAGAGCATTAGGTTTAAATTTTGATAGAGAGGGAAGCACTAGAGATAAGTTGAGACAGAGTGGATTTATATCTGAAATAGATGGTGTTGAAAGAATTATGGGTATTGCAGTAGGAGATGAAGAATCTGCTTCTTTTCTTGAATATGGTAGACCTGGGCAAAGATTGACCGAAAATCAAATTGCAACTCTTAAAAGCTTGATGGGTAATGAGGTAATACAAGGCTCTGTTGTAGCAGGTAATATAGCTGATTCAGTAGATATGGCAGAAAAGATAGCCAAGCTTACAAAACGTCATAAGTCTTTTTCTTCGCCAAGACAGGTAAGCATTGCTGGTAGGGGTATAGCAGAGTTTCTTGGAACTCCTAATCAACCTCTTGACCAAGGAATGTTTAGTAGCAGAATACACTTATTTCAACCGCAAGTAGAGTTGCTGGCCGCCAGGTTCGGAATAAGTGATTCAATAGTTTCGAATGTTCTTGATGGTCCTCGGTGTTGTTGCTGGTGTTCGTTTTTACAATGGTGCAGATGTATTGGAAGAAAGCAGATCACTAATAGATTATGCTTTTGGTAATAACTTAGATGAAGTGTTTGACGGAACCATGGATTCTGCCTACAGAGTACAGAATAATTCTATATTCAGAAGCCTAGTTGAAGAGGCTTTCAATAGCACGTCTCCTGGAGGAAGTGTTGTCAAACGACTTGAATCACTTGTTGAAGATCAAGTTACCGCTGGAAACATTTCTCCAGGAATCGCAAGACAAATAGAAAACGCTTTAAAGCAGATGGAAACAAGCGTAGATGGTGAATTTGTAATGAACCGTGTTAATTTAGAAGGAAGTATTCAAGGCTGGGCACGAACGGTAAACAACGTTCAAAATGACATGCGTGTTGGTGGAATTGATAGCATTGCTCCTGAAAGATATCAAAACTACCTTGATGCTCAGGCAATGTTGTCCACCGTAGCGGAGCAAACGGGGACTGTTCGTCGTGGTGGCGGAAGAAGAGACGCAGTTTATGAATTGCGTGGTGACATAGATAAGATTGGATTTTCTGGAAGAGTAATGTATCATGATCCAGTTTCTGGAGAAAAAAGGTTCATCAAAGGTAGAATGAGAGTAAGAGACCTACCTGGAGGAATAGCTATTGCTACCCCTGACATAATGATTAAAAAAGAAGCTGGAATGGAAGAATTTATTAACTTCGATATAGTCAGCGGTAGTAGTGGCAAGCCAAGAGCAACGGCTCCCGATATTCAAACCCTCTTATTTCATAGAGATGAATTTTTTGATACTGCTGGTGGAGATGTAACTCTTCCTCAAACGACGTTGACTTATGGGCAAGATGTAGTTGCAGAGCTGCAAAGCATACAAGCGTCCGGAATAATGCCCGGGAAAGTAAAAGAAAGAATGCTGCAAGATCTTAGGGAATCTGGAATGACTAAATTTATGAGAACGTTTGAACCTCATAAGGTTTCTTCAAAAGAAAAAAACAGAGAAATGGTAAGAAGGCTAAACGATGCTATATTGACTGGTAACTTGACTGATCCAGAGGTCATTGGAGCATTGTCTAACTATTATAGAAATGAATTATACGATCAAAAAACGACGAGATATTTGACAGATACTGGCAGAGCTGGAATGGGAACTTTGAGAATTCCAAAAACTCCAGATTATATGGCATTTGACGTATCATCAGAAATATCTGCTTTACAAGGAGAACAAGGTCCGTTGCTTCTATCAGGAAGAACCAGATCAGGAGTAGTTGATCCTAATCTAATGGGCTTTTCAAATATAGAACTGCCGGATGATACATCTGTGCCGCCTCTGCCGAATAATTCAATTGAACTTCCTATGGTCAGAGTGCATAAAGGAATGTTATTAATGTCCGGAAGAGCATCTGCTGAAGGGCATTATTCATTGGGCGGTTTCGACTTTGACGACAAAGGCTTGCCAGCTTTAAGAAGTATACGTCAAAGAGATGGTCATATGAGAGTTGTTTCTTTTACAACCAGGCAACCTACTGGACCAAAAGAATACATAGTTCAGGACATCTTAAAAGATCAGGGATCACTTCAAAATCTTTTTGGTAAGAATGAAACGTTTATCAAGAATCTTCGAGAAATGTCCGAAGACCCAAATCTTGATCCAGATCTTTTAAGGAATATACAAGATGTTCTTTTTTATATGACCACAGACGCTAGCGGACTAACAGAAGACGCTCAAATAAAAAGGTTTGCAAATCTGCAAAGAAGATTTGCAGGATTAGCGTTAACAAATCAAGAAGTAGCAAATGGTCAATTGATGGGAACTCGAAGCTCTCGACTACTAGAAAGTGACAACCCATTTTTTGTTGCTGGTCAAAGAGAAGTGGATACAGTGATACAAGCGGTCTATGAAAGGGTTCATGGAGGAGTAGGTGTAAAACAACTATCTGACGGTGTTATTAGAGCAATGAGAACAAGTGGTAGAAGTGGAGTTCTTGCCCTCACTCCTGAAGCAATGAGAAGAATGGCTCCTTCCGAAAGAATGGATTTTCTACCTGCCTATTTTGAAGGACAATTCTTTAAATTAATAGTAAACGCAAGACCTTCAGAAATTTCTCAAACTAATAAGAACGATATCGTAGATGCACTCACTGCAGCTGGAGGAGTTACCGCAACGCACATGTCTGCACTTACAAATGCTGCAGACGACCAGCAATTTAGAGAAGCACTTCAATCAATTCTTCAAAATGCTATGGGCAATAGCAATACAGAACAAAGAATTAGAGCTGCTGCTTTAGGAGGATTGCAGGGGTATATAAGTTCGGTTCAACTTCCAGAGCAAGGTGAAATCATAGGGTCTTACATAAATAGATTGATGACCGTAGCATCAACAGAGGGACAAAGAACGGCAATTGCTACTAGACTTCAGGAATTAGAAACTGCAGGTAACGCACAAGCTGGAGCATTAAGAGGGATGCTTGAAAACATATATTCTGGATTTATTCCGCCGTCTGACGCAGTAGACGCAGCAGTAAATGCGGGCGGAAATGTATTACAAGGAATCGAAGCTGGCCCAGCACGAGATGCATATATACAAGGTCTTGCGTCAGCTTTGTCAATGTTCAATCCAGCTCTTGCCACTGATCCAATTCAGCGAGCAGATTTTGAGTCAAAAATAAGTGCATTTTTATCCATGGTTCATCAAATGCCAACACATGACGAACACGGAAGAATGATTCGGTCCATTAAAAGCCACTCAAGACGCGATGATGATAAATCTTGGAAAATCTATAGCGATAAGTAGATATGGTCCCGAAACATTAGGTTTAACCGCAGAATTAGAAGACCTTGGTTCTCTTGGAATAGATCCTGAATTATTTAGATTTAAAGTCGGAACCTCAAAACAAGCCATGGACCTTTTAAGGCAGGGAATGCTAGAAGAACTAAGAGATGGTGGTTCATTGTATGGACATGCTTCGCTCACCACTGAACAAAGAGAGCAACTTGACAATATCGCTGCTGAGGTTGAATCAATGGACATAACGCAATTAGCAGATTTATTAAAATTATCATCGGATAGTCAATTTAGGTCTTTGTCAGTTGCAGTTACTCACGCAGAAAATTTAGCTAGTAGAATAGCAAATTTTCAAAACGCATCTTTTAGAGCAATAAGTTCTTCACGCATTGATGCATTTTATTTTGGGAGACAAGGAACATTAATTCCTAGACAACTTGAGGAAGCTGGTGAGTTTATACAACAAGGCTTTATACGAGATTATATTTCAAACATAAGAGATTTTAAAGATCAAATTAAAGGTCAAGAAAGTGTGATGGATAGGGCAAGATTATCGATGGCAACGGAAATGTTAAACGCAAAGTACATGGAGCAAATAAGACAAGCTACACACTCAATGCGCTCAATGCCAGGATATGAGCATATTGACGCCTTGGATATAGCTGATGCTATAGAGGTCAGCGAAGTAATGACAAGGTCGGGTGTGAATAGAATGTCTCTACTTTCTACATCAATTGCCGATGAAGCCGGTCAACGTTTTCCTGATCTAAAAAAATTGTTTGATTTAGCACAACTAAGAAGAGATTACTTTAGTGTTTCGACTAGTTCCGATTATGTTTCAGGGGAATCCGAAACATATAGAATTCATCAAATTATGGATAACGCATTGAGTATGATGGGTGCAGGAAGAAGGACAAGGCAGGAAAGACTTCTTGGTGGTGCGGGTAATCCACCAGGTGATTTCGGTCCAGAAGGTTTGGGTTCGGTTGATGCAATACAAAATTTCTTGTTTGGTTTAGCTGGAACAGATCAACAAAGAAGAGTTGCTTTAGGTGGTCGAAGCAGGACCTTGGATGAAGTGCTTGGCGGAATCATGTCACCGGATGAGTTTAGGGCAATCATTGGCACTAGAGGAGAAAGGCTAAGAGACCGCTCTATATTAGATAGAGGGTCTATGGCCCTTGCGCAAAACGAAGATGATATTGCAAGTCTTTTAAGCAGTTTAGTAACTTCTGGGGCAATAACTGAAGAGGAACAGGCACAAACTTTAGGTAGAGTAAGACGGAGCAGAACGTTTGCTGGACAATTTGAGCATCCTAAGAAGAGCAAGAGCAGAAGGGCTTGAAGCAAGGTATATGGATCCCGCAACGGGATTGGTTTCCATACCCCAAGTGGGTGCAGGTGCAGCGGCTGCAGCCGAAGATGTCGCTGGACCGGGCTATAGAAGGATTTCGCAGCTTATATCCGACGGAACCATGGGAAGGTTCATGAACAAGCCTTTCGTTAAGCCTGTGGCTATAGGAACGGCGGCGTTGGCAATTTTTGGATTTATTTATAGAAAAAGAAGAAAAGATAGAACCAAAGAGGAAATGGAAGGACCACCACTTCTGCCTGGGGGTAGTGCATATGAAACAGCATACCCAGGAAATACTTTAAATGTTCCGCCTCAAGAACGGTATGATGAATTCCGAAGAAAATGGTGTTACATATAGAGTAAATGTTTCTGGGGACTATGATTCCACCAGAGAGTTTGCGCAAGCCGCTCAGGGAATGTCTCCTGCGTCTTCGGTTACGTATTACAATGGCTTGAGAGATCCATCTGAAAGCCCCTATAGTTTAATAGAAAGCATGTTTTGAGGATTTTAAATGATTTTTGATGCGATAAATCAGAACAGGGGTCTTACTGAGGCCGCCAAAAGAGCCAAGGATACTTCACCTAGGGTTGATAAAGCTAAAGAAGCATCTAAAAAAATATCTGAAGGTAAAGGCGCAGAAGATGTAGCTTTAACTAAGGGTGAAAGTGATTTAAACAGAGGCAAAAAGAGGATCGCCTCGTCATCTGTTCAATTAAAATCAATAGGTAGACCTTCTTACGAGGGTTTAATGTATTCGTCCTCAGCTGAAATATCAATGAATGGTTCTGGATATTTAAATGAAAAAATTCAACAATCTAGATATAGCGAAAATAAAGTTCAAGAATTTGTAAGTCAAAAAGATAAAATATTTTCTTCTATAAGTTCGATGAATTCTGGTATAATGAATAGCAGATCGTCTATGTTAAATTACACAAATCGCAGTGCATCGGGTTCTTCTAGTGATAGAATCTCAATGATTAACAAAATAAATAACACTTTTTAGGATATATATTTTATGTCTCAAACAATTGATACAAAAAATCGCACTATAAAAGAGTTAAGAGAATATTTTGCAAATTATTTTAATAAAGTTCCCGAAATAATGATCCTTCACGATAACTCAATATTTGGAAGCAAAGAAGAACAAGATAGAATTTTTGAAATAGAAAAGCTTAGAATGCAAAGAAATTTGCTTCCACTTGGTGACTATGCCGCACCTCTTACTCTATTGTACGGATCTGAGTTTCTAGAATTCTTGATAACCGCCAATGGTACTACCAATGCCCTTATACAGGGCGCCTTTGCAAATTTATATATAAACACCTTACTCAGTGCAAGAGGTGCTTCTTTATCAATTGAAAATAATAAAAGTTTAATAGTAGTATCTGACGCGAACCTTGACAAAGCCAAAAATATTGCGCACCAAGGCTACGCGAACGGCCCCCGCGAACAGCGGGAAAGCAATGCCCTATTACGATTCTTCAACCAATAATCAATCACGGTTATGGGACGATCAGATTTGGCCTTTACGATGAAAATGCAAAAAGCTATTTAGCACCGAATTACCAAGAATTTATTGATCCTGTAGATTTTTTCAGAATAATTACACCCAAAAAAGACGATTATACAAAGTCTTATAACGACTACATGGATATAATTAATAAAATAAAAGAGGCAGGACTGTTGGATTTGGTTTTTTTCAAACCGCAAATATCCGCTTTTGCAGGTAAACGTTATACCAATAAGGCGGCTTTAGAAAGATCTGCGTTAAACGCAGCAGATGAATCTGGTACGGACTTAGAGTGGATGACGGTTGCGTTGAGGATATACAACCAGATTTTGATGGATCCAATTTTGGCTTGGCAAGTAAATGAGTACTTTCCCACGCTTGCTCAATTTATTTTTACGACGCTTGCCGCTACAGCCGATTATAGTAATCAGGGCGTTGGCGGCAGTTTGGACGATCCGTTAAACGATCCGATTAAAGTCGCCGCAATGATGTTCAGGTCATTCGGTGTTGATGAGGATGGAAAAGCAATTTTTAAACCGGCTTGGACCTTGATAAATACTGGTTTAAGAATCCAGCAAGCTTTAGAGCAATATCCTTTTAGGGCTAATATACCTCCAAAATCTCCAGATATTTTTCATCTTAGAATTGGAGCGGCAAATTTTTATGTTCCACCAATATCTATAAATGTTAATACGGCTTTTAGGGCTGGTAGTTTAACTGGAGGGGCTATAAGACAAAAGAATACGCCTAAGTTTAACACTGGGTACAAAGATACTGCGATTGGTATGAGATTGTATTTTCCTAATTACGAAGAAATATGGGGAGTTTCTATACTTGATGCGGCAAACATAAATTTAAGGGAAGATTTTTCTCTAGATTTTTCAAAAGATAACGAAGACAAAATAGATAAATTTCTTTCTTCATTGAGAGGTTTAGTTGCAGCTTTTAAAGCTTCTCCTATCATATCAATTAAAAATCAGTACATTAATAAGGCGCATGGTATAACCGGAGTCGCTTTATCTGGATTGACTGTCTCAACGGTACCAAATTTTCCATTCTGTTTAGTAGTTGATATAGAGATGATGGCTTTTAATCACAAACCATTTCTGCCCATGATAAGGGATTTTAATCAAGCAATTCATTGGGGTAGATATAGGCACTACATGGGTAAGGCTGCTCTTGATTTAGATAGGTATGTCAATAGGGAATTTCTAAAACCAAAACCGCTAGAAAAAGAATCGACTGATTCTGAATCTCCAGAAAAACGTTTAATGTCTGGTCTGACAGCAGATGGCTACGAAAGATTTTTGGCTCAAGATAATCCAGCGTCTAGCACTAACGCGGGTTTGCAAGATCTTTCCGAAACAGAAAACAACTCTTCTAACGAAGAGATTGATTTGACAAACGTTCTACCAAATAACGTTTTTAGAGACTGGGAAGACGGAAGCAATATAAGTTTGTATGTTCCCGAGAAAGTTCAAACAAGAGTATTTACTCCGGATATTTCTAGCTTTAGATCAAAACAGGAACTTTTGATGACCGACACTGCTCGAAGCTTTTGGGCACAAATGTTGTACAGATTTGGTATCGACATAAACGAATCGGGTGGGTTTGGAAGAAGGCTTGAAGATGTTGTTACAACTTCGCAGCAAACATATTTTCAAGTTTCAACTAGAAGAAGAATATCAACTGCACTAGACATACTTTTAGCGGGACAGGGTCAAGATAACATAAATGACAAAGTCTACAATTATTTAGCTGTGGTGTGGTTGAATAGTAATTTAAAAAATGTGGGCACGAATTATGAAGCAGCAAGAAATTACATACTTAAATTAACAACTTCACCAATATCTGATGATATAAAAATTTTTACATACAAGCGGAGCAACAGGATTAAATCTTAGGGAAGTTAGGACCAGGTTGGAGTTTGATTCCAGGGGTTCCAAGGGTCTTCTTAACCAATTGATAGACGGAATGATAGTAGAAAAATTGAATGAACTAAATCTAAAGAATACCGAAGAAAATATAGAAAAAATTAGAAAAGAAGTTCAAGAAGAACTAACTCAAGCATTTAATCATACTTTGTATGAAAGATTTTTTATGTCTGGCCCAATAAGGGATTACATAGATAAATTGAACAAGTCAGTTCCCAATTTGAGGGAATGGGAAGTTCCGATGATAAGGCTAGATATTGATAACGAGAAAACAATAGTTGATGGCGTAAGTGTCGTTTTGGGTAACAATATGGTAAGAATGCAAGTTCAAATGCAGGAGGAGCCAACCTATCAATTTATAGGTCGGTAAAGATTCTTACGTAAATATATCAATGACCGTTTTTGGTGAAAGTGAATTGATTAAACTTAGGAATATCTTTGAGCACATAAACGGATTGGCTAGGATTGAACATGCTACCGGCGTGCTAGGTTTTATGGGCATAAAGAATATCATAACCGCCCTTTGCGGAATCAAGTATGTATTACCATTAAAATATAACGTTGATACGGTACCAAACTTTCCGCATGTTTACAAAGTTCAATTGAGTTTGGTTGATTTTGATATTTTTCAACAAAAGCGTGAATCACTAAATAACGCTCAACAGGAAAAATTTATACAAGAGTTTGGAAGCAAGAAAAATCCCTTTCTTAGGATAAAGCAGCTTTGGGGCGCTTTTAACACCTACCCTGATATGCCGCTAGAATTAAGAAACAAAGAGGGCGAAGTCGTTGGATGTTTGGATCCAGATTACTACTTTAGGGGTTTTGACATGTTTGATAGGGATATTATCGTAAATCAAACTATTCAAGAAACCACTGGTTTAAGAGTTAATGAGAATTCTTCTATGAGTTCCGAAGGAACGACAGATCCTAAGCAAGAAGAAACAAAAATAGAAATTATTGCAAGTTTTATTAAGAATGGAAATTTTGAAGGACTAAATGACTGGGCAAAAGACAATGCTCTAAGGCCTACTCAAATTTATTCGTACATTACAAAAGTTTTAGAAAAATACACAAATTTCAATTCTACCCTTACACTAGACTACGTGGATTCTTTGGAGGAAGAAGATAAGCTTTATTTATTTTCTGACACCAAATTCTCTGTTCCGATGGGAGAATACAAAGTTGGCGATATAACTTCCGGCACAAAAAACAGCCTTCAAAAAACATTAGATCTAGTTTTAAATCAAGTTGAGAGCGCCGAAAAAGATGATCCAGACGTGAGCCTTGATCCCGATAATTTGATGGCTGATGTTGACGTAACCGAAGAAATGATAGAGTCCGGAGAGGTTATGGGATATTTGCACGGAATGATTTATGCAATTCCAGCGGTCACAGAAGAGCAATTGAAAGATACAGAAAAGCAACGTGTTCCCGCAATGCTGCAAACGGCCCAAGGGTACAATTTTGGTTATTTAGATAGGAACAATGGAAGGTTCTATCTTAAAAACAACGACTTCAACGTAAAAAAACAAAAACTACAAACAGAAATTTCTGATGCAGATAAACAAATTAAAGATTTGGATAAAATTATCAACGACAAAAACAGTAGTGCCGCACAAATAACTGTAGCAAAAGCAGAAAAAGAACAAATAAATAAAAAACTTGCATTTACAAAGGCCCTGAGTTCCATGAACTCGAAAGACACGTCTTTTGTAAACATGATAAAGGTGACGGATCCGAGCACTCCTGATACAAACTTAAAAACTCCGCACTTAAAAGAAATAGGAGCTAAAGCGCTTTCGGAATATCAATACGCATATAGTTCTACCAACGTAGAAGCCGAGTCAATTAGTTCAGGTTCGGGTGATCAATTTTCTGTTGCAAAACACTGGGAAAAAATGATGGTAGACACTTCCTATAGAGACATATCCGGAAAAATGATTAGAGCATATCCTACCTATATGCTATGGTTAATTGATGAGGGTGGATACTATCATGGCACTAAATTGTTTGACAACTTTTACGGGCTTCAATCAATAATAGACTTTTCCATAGTTCAATCAGAAGACATACTTGGTGACACTCTTATATTCAGAGTGTCAAATATGTACGGGAAATTAACACAAAAGGGCGCGGATGATTTGTTTAGAGATCCAGCGAACGAAAACATCATGCTTACCAACAGTCTTGAGGGAATAGTTGATACTTTATTGAAGAGACAAAGAAATATAAGAGCGCATATGGAAAATAAGTATGTTGTTGACATTGACAATATAAGACTAAAGCCTGGGGTGAGGGTTCATTTAAGGGCGGGTTATGGTTCTAATCCCAATTCTCTTCAAACGTTATTCAATGGTGTCATAACGAACGTTGAAACCGGAGAAATAATGACCATAACTGCTCAATCTGACGCAATAGAGTTAAGTCCGATAATAAATTCCACTAACAAAAAGGGTGACAGTGGCAAAATAGATGGTGGGTTAAATACTGGAATGTATTTGTCTGAGCCAAGAGATTTGATGGTGAAGCTTTTGTCCATGGGTACATCAAGATTTAGGGAATCAATAGCACACGCTTCAAGAGGTGTAGTATTTTCTGAAAATAAATTTGGTATAAGACATTTTGGTTCGATTCTTTACGAACCACTTAATGCAGTTGAGCAACAAAAACACGCCGCGTTAAAAGCCTCTTATAAAAATGCACTTGACATGGTTAGTCAAACGTCTTTCAACGCAGGAGACTTAAGGAAAGCAGCATGGAACGCTTCTGTTGGCTCCTATGATGGAGTAGATCTTGCTATAACTGGCGCAGCTACTTTGGTCGGAGGCTTGGTGGGTGGCCCAATGGGTGCAATAGCCGCCGGAAGTGCTGGTGGCCTACTGCGTTCCCCGATAGTTCCGCATATGAGAACTTTGATGGCAAACCTCGGTTCAAACAGGGATTTTGAAATTTTTAAAAGAAATATTTATCCAGGAAATGGTTTAGGAGTTTCTCAATTTTTAGGTGGGGATATAGATGTAGGTTGGTCTACTGCGGCAGCATTTGATGAAAAAGAATTTGATGCCCTAGAAAACAATAGTAACAATAAACAAAGAAGGGCCTACTTACAGAGATTAAGTCAATCGCAGTGGGAAAGGATTTTATCCAAAGGAAAAGCACAAGAAGATTATGCAAGGGAACTACAAAAGAGGAATGGTGCTGGTGAGTTAGTTGACAACTCTAATTCAATAGGAACTTCACAGATTTTATCTAGCGTGGTTGGAGCAACTGGAGTCGGTCTGCTTTCTATAGGTTTAGGGCCGGTAGGCGCCGCAATAGCTGGTACGGGGCTTTTAGGGGTTCTTAACGGAAGAGCCGCAAATACGGTATTTCAAACCATGGGATTGGTATCTACCCTTGACGACGACATGCCTGGTTTTGATGAGGTGTCTTTTAGAGCTCAAACTTATATGCGTTCAGTTTGGGATATGTTTCAAACGTGTGCGCGTTTGCTTCCAAATTATATTTGCGCCGTAAGACCATTTGAAGATAGGTCAACAATCTTTTATGGCAAGCCTCATTGGCTGTACACTTCTGGTGTTGTTCCAATTTCTACTGGTTTTATGCATCCAGATTCGGCTTTAAAAGCCGGCCTAAAAGTAAGCGGGCCTAAGATGCAGTCTCCCGATCAAGACCTAATTGATCTTCTTGGCAAGATAAATAAAGAAGCTTCACCACTCGCAGACGCACAATATTTAGCAGATGGCTTTAAGCCTTTGCAGGCTATGGAAGAAAACTTTGATGCCCAAAAGAATGGAACGAGTCAGTTTGCACCAAAATCATATGTAGAACAAAATTATCTTAATAAGCTAATTAATTTTTATGATCCAAGAAGAGCATTTTTTATCAACAAAGAAGGTGAAGCTGTAGCCCGCCTTCCTGTAGTGAGAGGCAATGTCAATGTTGGTTTTCATCTTCCGTTTGGTAAAGAAAATGAAACTACGGCAAAATTGTCGGAAATTAAAAATCATCAACAAATACCTCAACTTCCTTACAGGTATCAATATCCATATTTTACCGACAGAGTAACGGGAGCTTTTGACGGTCGACATAGCGCTTACGCATTTCAATATACTACAACTCAATTAATAAATTGGAATGAAACGTTTTTCGAATATTTGAGAGGGGAGCGCAGTGAAACCAGCGGCGGTCCTGAAGTTGATTGGATAAAAGACGTTAATGTAGCTGGATCCAGAGATTATCTTGCTCTTTTTGCAAGTGAGTTTTTTATTATGGGTACCCTGCGGAGGAAGTGGATTAATTGACGTCTTTAATACAGGAAATGATTTAGATTCAAAAGCAGCACTGTTGAATAGAAAGGATTTATCAAGTTTTAAAATAGAAGGATCATTTACTTTCACGGCAGAATTTTTGAAGAACACTACCAGTCAAGCACGGTAAACTTTTTAACAACAATTCAACTTTGACTCAAAACGCGTATGAAGCATTGACCCAAAGAGCATTTATGGACGCATCATCGGGCACTGTTGGATTTGACGTAGTTAGAGTTCCGCTTCCGAGCTTTGCGGGTGTCACTGGCGCACCGCGTGACAAGACTACAGAAAAAGAATTTTATAGTGCGGGGTTAGAAGAAGATAGACCATACGGTATGAACGATGAAGGTGAGTACAAAAAACGTACCAATAATAAAATGAATTCATTTGAAGATGATTCTCTCTATGTCGGGGAAAACATTTATTCAAGGAAATGGGAAGGCGATCCAATTGAGACAAAAAACCCATTTAAAGATACGTATGAAATGTCTGGAACACCGGATAAACTAAAAAAAGTTTATTCTGAATGGGGCATGCCACGAAATGCGCTGGATGAACAGTGGTATATAGCCATGAAATGGCCTTATAATCCAGATAAAGAAAAAGATCCTTTAATGTATGATAAATTTCAATCAAAGGCGGGTAAATACGGAACGGTAGCGGACTATAAAAACAGAAAAGTTTTAGTGTACAGTCCCGCCACCAATACAGCCGTCTGCCTAAGGCCAGCATATTATTTGTGGGGTGCGTCAGGAGATGAAAACAAACTTTTGGATATTAATGCAGCAGAAAAACCCGATCAACAATTTTCATTTGATTTAGACAATCAAGCTTCAGCAGATCAAACAATAGGCGATGTGTTCGTTGATGCGGTAGTATCTCCTGACGCAGCTTTTTATCTTGGTGTATTGACTTCGACAAATCTTACCGACAACGATGATGGATCGTACCATTACGGACTTCAAAGATCTGGAACAGCTGTGTGGGATAAAAGTGCGATGGAGGGAAGTGACACAATGGATACGGTTGGCGGTTTACAGGCAATAGCTACTGTAGCTTTCGGCTATCAGGGAGACCAACGAAATCAACTGTGGAGACTTACCAGTAACGGAAAATCAACTGAACAAGCCGCTGCTTATGCCGGATTCAACGTTGCTCCGGTAAGCAGGCCTTGTTATTTTACTTTTGTAGAGGACGATTTTCCATTAGGTGTTGTACCCGCTGACCTCATAAACAACACGTATTACAATTACAAATCAGCTAACGATCCCGGTGGCAAATGGACATCCGAAAATAATTATATAATAGGTTTCGGGGCACCAGAAGGCTTTAAAGATGATCAAGTCTACGCTACATACAACGATGCAAATAGTTTGGGATACACAGAAAGCGATTTTAATGAGGACGTAGTTACCTCAACGGGTTATATGAAAGAGTTACTAGAAAACCCACCAGGTAACAACAATGCAATAGAATTAGACATGTTTGTTCCTCCTAAAAAAATTGCAGTATACAATGAAGGTAAAGAAGTTTTTGAATCTACTCTTGGTGGAAACAGTCTCAATTATTTTACGTATATAATTCGGCAACCGGTAATCAAGCAGCCGACCTTGAGAAACTTACAAAGAAAAGTATGTTTGAAGATTACGAAACAAAAGGAAGAGAACTTTACAAAGATGTATATGATCCCCTTAGTAGTCCAAGAATATCTAGAGCATCTAGAGCAAATTATGATGAGCAATACGATGTTCAGACACGTGTGATAGCTGGGGATGGAAGAACTCTGTCTGATGCCAGGGAGATATGGGATTCATTTAGAATAGTTTTTCATGAAGATAAAATGGTTAAAAGCTTGTTTAGATCCGCTTTTGCATTGGATCCGTATAGTGATGAGCTTCTTCCGGAACCGCTTCTAAAAATGTTGTTAAATCCTGATTCTACTGATGGTAATAAATTTTTTAAGGACTATTATGTTCAGGGTATATCAGGAAGAGATAGTGCATTACCGGAATTTAATACGATATTAGATTTAGATATTGATTTTGAAAAGAAAACTTATAAACGGCATTGAAACAAAATCAGATGGAACCGTTGAAAGAACTAGTGTTGATAAAGAAATTTTAAAGGATATAGAAGAAGCAGTAAATTATAGTTCTAAAATCTTTTTGGACAAGGGAGCGTCATACAAGGACTCTGCAGGCAAAGAAACAAAAGTTGAATCATTGTTTCAGGAATTAAATAGAGGGTTATCAATAAAAATGTCAAATTTAAGTAACCTCGTTTCCTTCCTTCTAGGTTTGAGAGATTCAAAAGATCAAACCAAAGTCCTGGCATACGCTGATTTAGATCCAAATAGCGAGGATTACCTGCAGGCAGCAACGATTGCTTTTAGGGAATCTTTAATGGGTTTAAATTATAATCAAGCTAAAGTTTTAGAAACTCTTACAAAAATAAATACTCCTAAAAAACTATACTATTTTGTGGTTGGATGGTTTAGAAATGTTCTTTGGAACGATCCTTATAATAGAGCTTGGTTGGTTTTAAAACCAAACAGAAGATTAAAACATTGGAAGCATAAGCCCTTCATGCCGGATTTTGATGGTGGACTTGAAAAGCATGATGGTTTGTGGGATTTTAGTCCCGTTTATGCAGCATGGCAAACTTTCATCGATCCAAATGCAGATTACGCAAAAAAGCCAGGTAAATTTAGAGACTACCTAATAGCCACGGCAAGAGAGGGTGATAGCGCAACTTCTTGGTGGCAGGCCGCTTTTCAAGACGCTCAGGATTTCTATGATAGAAATATGGGTGTCTACTTTACTGCAATATCGGATGGTTTGGCTGGCATGTTAAATATGTTTAAGCTTTCAATGGCACAAATGGGATATGGATTATCGGAAGTTGACAATCTAAACAAGCAGGCAAATGTTTTGAACAAGCTTCTTAACGACTCTATATATTACTCCCTTGGCAACCAGGGGTCTTTATTAAGAGCGATTGACAATCCGTTTACCAGAGAGTATGGAGAACCGGTTGTTGAAGTAAGAGAACCGTTTCAAAGAATACATTACATAAGCTCGTTTAGCCACATCTTGAGCAATAAGATAGAGGAAAACATAACAGATGTAGCAACTGTGGTAACTGCAGTTTCTGATGGAAAATATCCTGTTACGGTAGCTTTGGACAAAGGCGCTCCTCCAGAAAGACAAACCGAAAAGACTGTTGAAACAGGGCTTTACTTTGACAACATAAGAGGTTCAGGATTCTTTGGTCTTCTTCATCCATTTTTTCATCCATTTGAAACGGTTAGGGGATTGTCCAAAAACCTGCAGGGCGCACCTGATGAACTCAGTGCAAAAAGAGTCGCTTCGGCATATCTAAAAGAAAATATAAAAGATATATATTCAGGAGAATTAACATTGATCGGTAATGCCGATATCAGGCCTCATGACCTGGTTTATTTAGCTGATGTTTATGAAAAAATGTATGGTATTTTTGAAGTGGAACAAGTTGTTCATCATTTTACGTCAGACATGGGTTTTATAACATCAATCACTCCGAACGCTCTTGTTACAGTAAATGATCCGGCAAGATGGTTTATGACTGGTTGGTTGAACTCTTGGATGAGCTTGCAAACAATTAGAAACGATACTAGATATTATTTGAGTGTTGCCAATAGAGCGAGAACGGGGTTGGTAACTTCTGGTCAAGTTTCTTTGGACGAACTCAACGACGCTCTAGGTAGTCAAATGATGGGCGGTATACAGTATACTCATGGGTCAAGCGCTTTAATGAAAGACGTTATGGCTAATTTTGCCGTAAACGCAATCCCCGATGCTAAAGAAAAGTTGATAGCAGCAGCCAAAAAGGCTTCCGGCGCAAACGACAATGCCGAGAAGGCCGCTATTGCCGCCCTTGTAGGTACGGGGGTAGCAACTGTTTTAGGCGCCGGTGCGGCAGTAGGCCTCACTGTTTTGACCGGAGGCGCAGCGGTTCCCGTTCTTGCTGCGGCTGGTGCCGCTTTTGCTGGTGGTTCAATTGGTGGCGACTTGGCTTGGACCGGCTGGAGACATATTAGGGACAATCTCCTTGATCAGCACGGATGTTACGTGCAGTATTTGACAAAAAATGGCCAACCGATGGATGCAGGTCTTTCCTATAATCAGGGAATGGTTGTTGGTAAATATCATTCAAAAGCAATGCTTCCCTGGCTTCTTGGCGTAAATTCTAGAAAATTAGTTAGAACCCAAGAAGGTAACGCGTACATTAGAACTGATGATCTTTTAAAGAATCTTGGATGGAAAGAAAAAGAAGTATCTGATTTGGTAAGGCACATTAGTTATGAAAATGCTTTGGTAAATGCTCAAGTAATTAAATATGCTGGAATTGGACCAGAAAAAGCTGGATTAAATCAATTCTTTAAAGTACTGTGCAAAGTTGATAAATTTATAGACGGAGATACAGTAGATGTGGTAGACATCTTAAGACCTGGATCTCCTCCATTTAGGGTCAGATTTGATGGTATCAACGCAGCGGAATTGAATAGAATGTCAAGCACCGTGAATCTGACGAATCAACGGTCCACCCTACGATGGTTTCCTGCCTTCAACCGTAATTGAGGGAGTTACCTGGATTGATTTAGCTTCTCCTGGAGGTAAAGCCTTATCATACGTTTTGGAGTCTTTAAGAGATAAGGTATTTGTTCTTCGAGTTGCCCCGTCTATAGAATTTGCAAATCAAGTAATAAATGTTAACGAAAATCCCTTTGACGCAAATGCAAAAGCCAACGAACCAGTTAATTATCTTAAAGATACATCAGTAAGAGATAATGGCTTTGGTGAAAAAAAGGTTATTTCTTACGATAGAACTTTAGGAACTATTTTTTACAGACTTCCTTTAAATGAAATACAGCAAACAATTAATTTTGTAAGAAATATGTTTATAGAAAAAAATAAAAATATTAACTTAATCAAAGATGCGGTAAAAGCTTCTATATATTCTGGTCAACTTGCAAACGCAGGTACACAAATAGTTTCTGCTCGTTTCGAAACAATAATGATTGAGTTAGAAGAATTTGTTACCAGAAAACAAGGTGGAGACAACTACTATTATTCTGTTACCGGAAACGAAGATCCTTTAAAGAAATTAAATTTAACCGAAGAAGAAATTAAAAAATATAATGCTCTTGTAGATATAAAGCTATTAGAATTACTATATTCTAGGGCATCTGAATGGCCACTAATTCTTTGGGATGAATATTACGACGATGGCACTCCGGCCACCTTGAACTGGGAGATGGTCACCGCCAACCTTGCCAGTGTTTACACACAGAGTTTGCTATACTATCAGGATTCAGCAAAAAATAAAATTGGAGAAAATACCATGGGAAGAATGGTTCCCTAACATATGAGTGACACTTATAACACTCCTTCAACAAATTCTGATGGTCCAAACTTTTCTTTTGAGTTATCGGACAATGACAGTACGGCGTCATTTGTAAAAAAGTTTTCTTCTAAAGTTTACCCAGAAAACAAAATGCTGGTAAAAAACACTACATACTCTCAGGGACGGCTACGTAGATAGACCTTTGACTTCGCACGGTATAGAATCGATAATGTCTGGCTCAGCTTTATCAAGGCATCCAGTTTCTGCATTGACCGCTTACAACAGGCTAACAAATTCATCCCTTGAAGGACAAATTGCTTTTGCGTCTGATTGGGCAGGTAGAAACGGCGGTAATGAAGGTCAGTATAATTTTTCTTATCCCAATTCAGAAGCTTCTGTTGAAAATATATCGTCGTCATCTAATAACAGATTTCAAACTGGAAACATGGCTTTTCAAAGCGCAATAAATAATTCTATCTTGGGTACTAGTTTTGCACCTCGGAAACTTTCAGCTAAGAGCGCAATCTTATGCATCGCAAATCGCAAACGTGGGTGGCTCAGACCCCGCAATTGATGGAGCAGAGTACAATTTGTCCGCTGACGATATAGGTGCTGGACCTAACCTGTCTGATTATCCCGCTGCCTATATTAATATTATGAACACAGAGCAAAGACAGTTATACATGAGGAAAATAGATTTATTAAACAATAATCCAAACATAAAGATGGATGAAAAGCTAGATTATGATGGTTTTGTCATAAGTGCATCTTCTGATCTTAAGAAAAAAGAAAATTCCTATCTTGTAAATCCAGATGGGACGATTAGGGAAAGGGATAAAGGACGGTGCTCGTGAAATTCCAAAAGAATTTTTGGAATTAGCAGACCCTTCGTCGTTTTATCCTTCATTGGCACTCCTTTGTATGCTCGTTGAACTTACCGAAGGTTCGGGATTAAAAATTGCGGGTGGCTTTGGTTTTTGGAGGGGACAAAATTTGAGTGATGCTTCATCCGGCACAACGGTTAAGGGGGATGGAATTAGCGATCATGCGTTTGGTAGGGGGTTCGATATAGACCAAATTGGAGAAGGGCAATCGCTTATCAAGTTTGACATCGGCAATCCAAATTTCTACTACCAGGGACTTGATATGCTCTTGGCTAAAATTGCAACGCTGCCGAAGTTTTTGCAACCAGATTCAATAGTTTTTTCTTCAGCAATGATGACCTACTTTAATACGCAGGACGACGATACTATAATGAAGAATTATCCTGGCCTTGGTCCGCATATAGATTTTGGATTTGATGACAAAGGCAGTCACAATAATCATATTCATCTTTCGTTTGGTTGGACTAGGGCAGGTCACCCGGATAAACTTAATCCAAGTTCTTATACCTATCAAAACTACAATACATCAGATGAGACTTTTCCGGATACGAATACAGGAACTAGTAATATTTATAAACCAGAAAATTATAGCAGATACATGTACCTAGATAAATATCAGTATCAATCCGCATTGACCTTAACGCGGTCAACCTGCAGATAATGAGGAAAACTTAAAAGCTTTTGTTGCATTGATGCAACTTTCTGGCTATTTCAATACGTATGAGATAGCAACTTTTGCAGCTATATGTGAAAGAGAAACTACAGGCTATAAGCCCCGGAGTATGGAATGAAGCCGGTGCCCTAGGAATGTTTCAAATGCTCATTTCTTCCTGGGGTGATACTGCGCTAAAAAAACTAATCATGATTAAAGACTCAAAAGGGAATACGGCACAAGTGCCTCTGTGGAAAGTGTACAATAAAAACGCGGCAACATTTGAAGAAGCTTTTTACACCAATAATGGATCAAGAGATCACTCATTAACCAGAAAAAGAATGGAAAATATCGATCATCGCTTTTGGCTTCCTGGCAACCAGATAGCCATTGCTGCAGAAATTCTTCTTCGGAAGACCTCGCAACGCGGCAGTCGAAAAAGATTACAGTATCAATACTGGAATACGAAAATCTAAAGAAGCCTGGAAACCTTGGGGTGACGCAGCACTTTACAGAAACCAAAATGGCGGAACAAACAACATAGGATTAGGAGTTTTAACAAAAGTAAATTTTAAAACAGCAAAACGCGCAGTTGAACTGTTGAGCGGAACGCCGTTAAGATTTAATGCATGGAATGCCTACATAAGATGGGCAATTGGCACTGAGGATAATTTTAATGGAGCTTTGGTTGACGAAAGTCAAAAATCCAAAAGGCCAAATAGTGCAGACGAAGAACCAGGCAGCGGGAAAGTCGCTCTGCCGTACAGAAATTTCTACGATGTGTTGGCTTGGTGTAAAGCAGAGGACGTTCAAAAGAAGTTGCGGTGACGAGACGATTAAAGCAAAATGGAACAATGGTGTGATTCCTCACGGAAACAAAAACGGCTATATACGTGATTTTTATTTTGACAAAGACTACTTTAATGATAACGGTCAATTCTGGTCTGATCTTGAGTATAAAATAAGAAGAGTATAAAATAAGAAATTTTTAATTATTAAGGAGATATTATGAAACAAAATTATCCAAAATTTGATCAAAAAATTCAAGACGTAATCAATAATACAAATTTACAAAGAGAAAGGACTAGGAACGGGGTGTTGATTAGCTATGATAGGTTGAGAAACACAGCAAAAGTTATGTTAGAGGACAAGTATTCTGATTCGATTTCTGACGTTTTGACAAATGTCCCTTGCCCTTTCGTGGGGGGTATGCAGGTGGTTGCGCCAGAGCCGGGCACGCGTTGTGTCGTGGGGTTTAGAAACACTAGTGAAACAAACGCCTATATAATTTCGTTTTACGCTAGTCCGGTAAACATGAATTCTTTTATTCGAAACAATTATGCTACCACACAAGTTCCAAGATATCTGGTGTAATTTATGTTGAATGAAACTAATCAGGCATTTCCTCGAATTGTAAATCCTCAAAGAGTTGGTGGCTCTATACGTGGTATAAGATCCGATTTTGTACTAAATAAAAGGAATCAATTTTCACGAACAGAAGTTGGATTAAATCATCCAGATATGTTTTCTTTTATTAGGTTAGCAGACAATGGTGACATAGAAATAATGGCAGCCCCTGGGATTGGAATAGTCATAAGTGCAGTAACTAGGTCGGTAAGCATTCTGGCTGATACTTTAAAGATATATACTACCGAAGACGACGGTATAAGGTGGAATAATTATTCTTTTAATTATGCTGCCTCCGATTTCACCGAACCAGTTTTAGTTCCCCTAAGGCACTATCAAACAAGTGCCGCATATTATGATTCTCAAAAAAATATAAACGATATTAAATTATTAAAGAATACAACGACTACTGATCAAAATCCTGTTACTATTAACGCTGATTATAATTTTACTGGTCCGTCGATTGCTGAAGAAATAACTTTAGAAATGACTAATGAAGAATCTACTGATTTAACAGGTAAAGAAGACTTTGCTATGACACAAAGATTAATGCTAGATAGCGACCAGAGAGAAGTCACAGCTGATGCTGGTGGCGGCACAGCCGCCCTCCAGGCTGAGGCCATAGCTGCAGGCATGCTTCCTTTCGGTGGGCAGCCTGGGTTCAGTATTGGTCAAAGTTTATTTGTTAAAGGTTTAAGTCTCAGAAAGTTAGGGGAGGCTCTGGGTCTAAAAAATGTTGCAAATATTACCAGGGATCAGATAGTGAAACAGGTAAATAAAAGAATAAAGGAATTAGTAGAAAAAGGTTACAGCTATGCTCAAGCCAAAACCCAAGCTGAAAGAGAAGTATTAGCAAAAGCCCGAGCAATTGATGCCATCGAAAAAGGTAACAAATGACCGATCTTCATTTTAGTTTTGACGGAGATGTAAAATTATCTTCCATTAATGATTTGGCTTTCGTTCAATCTTCAGCTCATAGTGATCTTCAGCAAATTTACCTAAGACTTATGACTGAGCCACGGTGACTTTTTTATATACCCAATGCTTGGCACAGCTTTGTCAAAACTTTACGGCATGCCACAGGATCCTTCCACGGCGGAACTCGGAAAAGGTATCATTAGACAAGCTCTTGATAGGGAGGGTGTTTTTAGGGGTAAAAACATTTCTATCAAGGCAGTTCCAACTTCACCAACCTCAATAAGATTTGATATTCAGTTGATTACTAGTACGGGAACTCCCCTGACTTTGTCAGTTAGTCAAAATATATAAAGGTAAAATTATGGCTGTTTTTTATACAAAAAGTAAATCTGAAATACTTAATCAAATAATGAATGCGCTATCGCGCAATGCCGGTATAACTAATACGAGTCCCGGTTCAATAGCAAGAGCCTTTGCCGATGCAGTGTCAGATCAAATAGGTGATCTTTATACAATATTAAAATTTAACATGGATCAAACAATGATCGCCACCGCATCAGGAAGAAATCTTGATTTGATTGGTGAATTGTATTCTGTCAAGAGAAAACAAATTACAGAAACATTAGCGACAGATAGAAACATAGCAAATGTAATTTTTTCTATAGCAAAAGTCTATAGTAGGTCAATTGTTATACCAAAAGGAACACTAGTTTACAATGATATTGCAACGGAAGCCAATCTTCAGTTTCCTTTTAGTTTAGTCGAAGACGTAACAATTGAAGTCGGCAGCAAGAGAACCTACGGGCAGGTTATACCTTCGTTTTCTGGTCAATCATTTACCGCTGCAATTGGTAGTTTAACTAGGACAAATTTCATACCCCCTCCAGGAGTAGTCTTAAGTGTTCAAAACACTAAAGAAATACATAATAGAATAGATTATGAAAGTGACGAAAATTATAGAAGAAGGATCATAAGATCTGTAAAAATGTACTCAGCGGGTACCGTTGAGGCCATTAGGTTAGCTGCATTGGCCGTTAAGGGTGTTAGGGATGTGAGAATAAGAGAAGCAAGTTATGGAATAGGCTCATGTGAAGTTGTTATTGTTCCAGAGTCTGTGACTACGTCTTCGACTATAGATAGAGCGGTCTTTGATCAACTAGTGGACTATAGGCCAGTTGGTATCAATATGAACATTTCGGTGGCCAACAGAGTTCCAATAGGGGCAGTTATTAATATAGTTCTTTCGTCTGGGGTTTCCCAGACTCAGGGAAGCTCAATAGCAAATCAGGCCGCATACTTTATAAAACGCTATCTTAATTCATTAACAATTGGAGATACTTTGAACATTGAATCTATGAAATCGCAAGCGTTCCTCGCTTCTGATTTGATTTTAGAAGTTTCTATTTCTACTCTTACAGCTGCAGGTGTTGAAATACCACAAGAAAATTATTCTCTTCCCAACAGCGTATCGTATATGACTGCTGGTTTTGTGGGGGTTTATCCTGCTATAATGGGAGCTAGCGCATATTAAAGCAGGTGATTAATGTCCAATGAAAAATTATACGTAGTAAAAACTACGGCTGTTGTAAAATCAAAAAACATGAGCGATGCTAAAAAGGTGGCAAATAATCAAGATGGATTTGGTGAGATTCTTTCACAGTTTTCTAATGTAGAACAAAAAACAGAAGAAGAGATACAAAGACAATTTTCTTACGTTTCAGAAACAGATACCGACACTGATGATTTGGATTTAGATAGTTCCGATTTTTCTGTTAATTTTGAAGATGATACGATTCAATATTTAAGAAGCGAAAATAAGAGACTAGCTAAACTCGTACATAAAACAAAAAATAATCAGAAAGAAAACTATATAGGAGCCTACCAGGCGGCTCACGATGCCTTTTCCGGTTTTGAGCTTCCTAAGATAAAAGCTCCAACTATCAGGAACGTTAAAGGTTCGACTCCAGAAACCGCAGTTGCTGTTTTCGCAGATTGGCAAATGGGTAAAGTTACCCCAGATTACAATACTGAAGTGCTTGAAAAAAGAATAGAACTGTATACAGAAAAATTGATTGAGATTACTGAGATACAAAGACTACACCATAACGTGGATGATTTACACGTTTGGCTTTTGGGAGATATAGTTGAGGGAGAAGAAATATTCGGTGGTCAAAGCCATTTGATAGATTCTGGTTTATATAGGCAAGTGGGTATAAATGGTCCTAGAATATTGTCCAAATTCTTTACGGCAGCACTACAGAATTTTAAAAGAGTTTACGTTACCGGAATCATAGGTAATCATGGAGCCGTAGGGGGCAAACTTAGAAAAGCTCATGATCCAGAAACTAACATGGATAGATTGCTATATAAAATAATGGAGCTAATTTTTGCAAAAGAGGATAGAATTACCTTTAATATTCCAGATGGGAAAGGTGAAAGAAGCTGGTATTCTGTGCAAAATATAGGTAATTATAGTTGTCTACTAATACATGGGGATCAATTGCCAGCCCCTACATCTTATTATGGATATTTTAAAAAAATCATGGGATGGAAAGACGGTGCTATACCAGAGCACTTTGATGATGTTTTTATGGGTCATTATCATCAGGAGTTTAAAATGACAATAGGCAGTACTATACTTAGGCTTTCGGGTTCTACCGAAAGCTATAACACGTATGCTCAAGAATTCTTTTCTTCAATGAGTAGGCCTTGTCAGCATTTGATGTATATTCATCCAGAACGCGGAGTTACTTCGGAGTATTCTATCTGGCTTGATTCAGTTTAAATAATTTAACGGGGACTAAATGAAGACCTATATATTAGTTTTAACAAACGCTCACTTTACTAAAAGTGGTAAAGTTTGGACTTCAACTCCAATAGATCTTTACGATAATACTAGCTACAAAAACTACTCTACGCGCAGGTCCAGGCATGGACTAAACCTATTGTCTAACAATACTTTTGTTGGCAATAGTATTTTGCCAAACGCCACACCATCAATAGATGGCAGTCTTTTTGTCACGGAATATGGCGAAGTTATCAGAGATCAAGATTACGCAAGTAATATAAAAAATATTTACGAAGCAAGTTCTACTAGTGACGATCATTTGATTTATCAAATGACGGAAAGCCCTGATGGCTACCTAATATTGACTCCCGTAAATCGACCTGAGCTTCTTAGATTTGTCGACACTACTTCGCCAATTGATCTTATTGGATACAAGACTTCATTTATTAACAATTCATCTTCAGAGCCAATAGACTTTACTTTGCAAGTATATGAGTCAGACGATTTTGGTATTGAAGATGTTCCGTTGTGGATACCAAATGAAATATCTACTGCTACAGAATATTTATTTATAAAGAATGCTAAAAGGTTTATCAAAATTGAGGTTGAATTTTTTTCAGAGTTGCCAACTAGTTTTTTTGAAAATACTTTAGATTTTGCTATTTTAATAGAAGTAATGATAGCAGAAACGCCCATACCCAACACTCATAATAATACAAGAGATATTGTCAAGAAGTTTCCTTCATGGACAAAGATATTTGAAGATTCTTTTGAGGTGGCAACTCCGTCTTTGCAAATACCGGAAAGTATGGGTGGTAAATTTATTAATGCCCTAGTTAGAGATGACCTAGATAACGTAGAGGCTTTGATTGATTATTACAATCTTAATAAATCTATTTCAGGTGCAGATCTAGATCAGTTGTCATGGATATACTCTGTCAACGATTCTCCATCGGGGGTTGTTTCTGTGTACGGAGATTATGTTCAGTTGTCTCGTGTTTCCTCTTATTCAGATTTTATTTCTCACGATATAAATGATTACGTATATTATTATTCGCCTGTTGATAAAACCTTATTGACATTGAGGTTGTTTGATGAATTGAAAATAAACAACGTAAAACGCAATCAAACTGAGACTTTGTTATTTAATATTTTTGATGAATTTGGTGCCAGGGTTGGTTTACCAAGATTAAAAATGGAATCTAATTCTCACTATAAATCTCGTATCCTTGACGTCTACAAAAATCTTCCGGGTGTCGATATAGACTCTTTTAAAAAGACCTTAAGAAGAGAGCTTGATCTTTGGAGAGCCTTTGGTTCAACTCCTAATTCGGATATTTTTTCTGCTACTCCAAATGTTTTTGATATGAACGATATCAAAAAAATGAATAAGTATTTTGAAGAAAACGGAAATCCAACTGATAAATTTATCAGATTTGTTGAGCTAATGAACGCAAATTATGCTACCAACTGGGGATTTGTTGATTGGGAAAAAATCTATTGGGATTACGCTGGAACAGATGGAACCGGAATTTCTTATGTTCCATTCGTATACGATAAACCAATACTTGAATCAACTCCAGCATTTATACAAGCTGGCGTTGGTGACCTGAGCGACTTAAAAATATCTTTTAGAAAAAGCACTGATTTTTATGATAATAAAGAAATTTTAAATGATGCGATTCAAGATGATGTTTTTAAAAAGAAAGCAGTTATAAAACTTTCGGGGATAGAAAAAGTTGGAGATCGATATGTCAATCCAAAAATCTCTGTTGATATTGAATCGTATATCGAATATTCTCATCAGTCACTAAATTCTGCTACTGCAACCATTAAATATTTAGTTGAGTTGGATGTTTCCGGGACAACCTACTACTGTAATATTGTCAAAACTTATGCCAACGATAAGTCGCCTAACGACTATCTCTCGGACAGAATTTTTGATTCCGTCACTGCATGTACAAGAAATGATTTGATTTTTAAATCAAAATCTAACAATCAAGCTTACGTAAATTCTAACACAAGTCCTCCTATTTCTGTTATTCCAGTAAATTTGATCACTGCCATGAGAGTGGCATTTGGAGAATTTTCTTACGATCAATCAGCCTATATCATATCTGGACATTCTTCTTCAAACAATAGCTGGATAAGCGTTGGCGCCAATTCACCTAGCACAAAGTACAACTCAACTAGTTACTCAAATAGTTCTTCTGCTTCTATTCAAAGTGTTGCAACGATAACCTCAAACCATATAAATACAGCTATTTTTTATGGATCCAATATGGTCTCTTACGAAACAAAGGTGGCTAACACTAGACACGTAAATAGAACAATTGATCTTTCCCAACAATCAGCTACTCCAAATATGTCAGTCATTTTTAATGACTTATTCAATTCCTTGAAGCCATCTTTACCGGCGCGGATCCACTCCGTCTAATGTTGTTTTAGAAAATGTAAAACTTGGGGCTTACATTGATCCAGATTATTCTACACCGATTTCCTTGTATGCGGACGGACGTCGGAGGTTATGCTTTTCATCCGTCTTATGATAGAAAGTTTTTAATCCCTGGAATATTTTTAAAATCAAATCTTGAATCGTCTCCATCTTTCTTTAGCAAAAAATTATACTCCTTAGATCCAATGTCTGCTACTCCAAGCTCTCTGGAATTCTCTTATCAGCCAACATTAATGTCTGATACTGAATCATATAAATTCAATGGGCAAAAGGTATACAACTATCCTTTCAATATAGGGGATTGGGTTTATTACGAAAAGCATCACGCAACTCCAATAGAATTTTTTATTTCTAAAAATGGTATTGTTAACAAAGATAACGTTGTTGCCCCAAACTCAAAGCTATCAAATGTTGTTGGAACGTACGATGTAAACAGGTATTCTTTTGATTTCGATCAAGCATCCCCCTCTAATTATGTTCTTAATTATATTGACATTGTTCCGTTAGATAATTCCGATGATTCTTTTGAGGTTTGGCTTGAGAATAACAGTATTAGGCCGTATTTTACAATTAGTCAAGATGATGATTTAAGAATACCAAACGTAAAATCAATACCTGGTTCGGCTTACGTTGAAAATTATATAGAGTCAGAAAACAATTCTTACATACCAAACGTAATTGTAAGAGCTAGATTAAAAAATACCGGAAATAAAAGTTTTGAATCAGAGATTCACAACGGTTGGTATTATCTTGACAATGAAGAGTATTATGTTTATTCTAATCCTGTTACAGAAAACGTAACGTATGCAAATACTTCTGATTATTATATTAATTCAACACCTTGTTTTGAACTGAATCTTTCAGACGTAGTTCGTCAAGGAGCTCCAATAATTATTGAATCTATCGACAAACCAGAAACACGCCTTACTCAAGTTGCATTTCGTAATGAGGCAACTCCGTCAATGTTCTCGTTTACAAATACCGAAATAATAAAAGCCGGTAATTCAAACAACATTTTTCTTGGTTACAGAGATGTTTATGACGTTTCTGTTTTTGATTTTGTTTCTAATTCCTTTGTTGCCAAAAACAAATCTTCACAAACCGAAAAAGTCGCCATCTCGAATAGTGCAACTCCATTAATTCTTTCGGAAGGAAGACGATACGAAGTTAAATATAAAGTAAGAAATTCCTATATAGTAACCAATCAAAACTATGATGAAAATAATAATCTTTATAGTAAAATTGTTTTCGATGCAACTCCAACGACTGGAGCAAAAAACTATTCTGTAACATACGAGTCTTCCATATTTAATTTTAGCACTCCATCTGGAGTCTATCATTCGCCAAATGTTTCTTTGTTGTCTAATGGTTTTCTGTTTTTGACAGACAAAATTTATGATTACTCTGGATTTTTTGCGCAAGCAAATCCGTCATTTTTGTTGGATGACTCGTCTAAAGATTATTCTATAATTGCCCTAGAAAGTTTTGATATTTTCAATAACCCAAAACCAAATCAATCATACAAAATAATCTATGACACTCAGTATTTAAGTGCCACTCCCGATCAATTAACAACTAGTGATGAAGGTTTTGCATATTCTAGGGTCAGATACGTTGGAGCAACACCTGCAACAATCAATTCTGCACATTTGTATATCTATGCTTTAAAAAACAATCAAATTAATTATGCCGACTCCGCTACAGTGTCATATGATATTTTCCAGTCTTCCAGATCCTTGAATAAGTTGCTTGCTGAAGTGGAGCCTTACTCTAGGGTGATTAAGGCAAATGGAGAACTTCAAAATCCCGACAAAATCACAATCAATGGATTAGTTGAATCGCAGAATAAGCCAACTGCAGGAGTTAAAGTCTACTATAGGTTATCTAGAACTTTAAATGGCGCCTTGTCAGAATCTAATTATTCGAATGTAACAACAGATAACGATGGAAAATTCCGTATAGGCCCTATAAATTCTCAACATTCTGCAAGCCCCGGATACTGGTTTATGGTTCTGGAAACGGAATATAGCCAAACTTTAAATAACAAACCCGTTACTATAGCCGGAGATGTAGTGAACTGGTATGAGGACGCAATAGATACTTTAATAGAAACACAAATAAAATTAATTCAATACAAGAAACATTTACATCTGATCAATTCATTTCATATGATTCTACACCAGTTTTTAAAGTAAATTATGTAACAGGTGAACCCGTAGGTCCTAGTGCAACGCCAACCATAAACCTACCTGAATGGTTCCCGCTTCCAAGATTAACCCAATATCAATTTGGTATACTGGGTTCAGATTACTATAAGTCCGACAATCAAAGAAAAGTGTATCCAAGTTGACATGAAAATATTTAAAAATTCTATAACTGGATCTTCCGAAAGAAAGATTAGAAAAGGTCGGCACGCTTCCAGATGGTGTCGTTAATCTTGGTTATTTTAATGTTGAAGAAGTTTCTCCATCAAATTCTTTAGCGATTTTAGACACATCTGTTTCTATAAAAGAAAATTTTATTGAACAAAAAAATAGTCAATACTCAGTATTGGCAAATGAAGTAGGGATGTTGTTTGATTGCGAAGACGCCTCTACAAGGTTTCCATCGAATAATTTTGATATAACTAATTACTCAAATTCATATTTAAATCTTACAGACTACGTTGATGTAAAATTGGTTAATCAACAAATGTTTCGGAAAGTATTCTGTATCTGATTACGTTTATTCTTACTACGTAAGTAGATTTTTTACGGTGCAAGAAAGATTTAAGACTAGACCAATAGAAAAACCTATTTACGCAGGAAGAGAATACTTTAATATTATTGCCTCTTCTGACTTGAGTGAGATGAATAAAAAAACCGAACTATACGATACTTCAGATATTTATGTAACTACCTCCGATGGCTTACCTTATAATGACCAATCTGGTAAACCAAAATATAGAATTGTTCTTGAAGAGTACAATGAGAAGTTTGTATCAGAACAAGAAAAACTTGCTAGAATTATAGTCCTTTTAGAGGACGCGGAGTCTAAGGGTCTTAGGCTTCACTATCCTAAAATTGAATTGACCGAAAGTAATAATTTAATAGGTCAAGTTATTAATTATAGCGAAAACATAAATAGCATTCCACTGTTTAGTGAAATGACAGAAGAAGCCACCGTTGTTGATTATGGTTCTAAGTACGACAATACGTATTCAGTTCAAAGTGCGGAAAGATTAGAAGATAGATCTTCTCTTGGCAGATCGTTTGATTCTAGAGGATATAATGTTTATGTAAATAAAAAAGCCATATCAGATAACAGAAATTATGAAATGTTTAACTGGAGAATAGTAGGTAAGGTGACGAAAAACTACGATTTAGCCGCCAGAATAGCGGGCGTAAGTACGCAAAGTGGTGGAACGGTTAGCGTCGGCGTAATCAAGGTCAATACAAAATCATCTTATTCGGATCATTATAAGATTTTCCAAAAACTTAACGAAGCTGGAAATCCAATAAATATATATAATTACAACTTTGCAAACCCAGTTTCAACTGCTGCTTCTCTGCAAGAAAACCCAGAAGCGTATTGGACTGTTAACTTAGAAGCCATCACCACTGAGCAAGCAAGATCGTTTGATTTTTTAATTTTGGTTGTAGATACAAATACCGATATATCAAACTGTCAACAAAAAATTAAAGCATTTTTGGCTAGGGGCGGATGCCTATTGATTGATTTTGAGGGAAGCACAATACCTGACAGCGTTCAATCCATTCTTCCGGTAGACGTGGGATCAAGCTTGCAAACTGGCAACTTTACTTCGGTTAGCTACAATACAACGCTGAGCCATGCCGCGTCAGCGTATTCGGCTTTAAATGTGTTTCAATACAACCAAACGTGGGGAATACACGCGGAAATTTTTGACTCTGGATACGGTGTGTATGGTCTTATTGAAAAAAATAATGGAAGAGCTTTTAATTCTTCCCTAGACAATTATAGGTCTATACATACTAATGTTGGACCAATTGTTGTTACCTTGTATGACAAAAGTTCAACAAACAATTCGCAGATTTCAACTGGAACAATAATAGCAAATACAATTGAGCTAAGTAAAATAGCAGGTGCAGACTATCTTTCTTCTTCGGGTCCGTTTGTTCAAACTGATGCAAGTGGTAAAAAATCAATAATACTCGTCAGTGCATCCGAGGGTCCTTTGAAGTTGTTCTATAATTCAATTACTGTTGGGTTAAGTAATAAGTATTTTGTATCCTCCAATGCCTCCAATGTTCAAAAAGTAAATACGCCCGTTGTCTATCATGCCACAAAATGGTATTCAAGTTGGGCAATTAATGGTCCCACCGTTGATGACAACTATGGCTTCAATGATGTTCTTATAAAATCAGACAACTATGACGAATACAAAATTTATAAAATTTCAAAGGATCAAAACGGTGATCTTTATAGGGAAATTGATTCAGATTCTTACGAGCAAATATTTTTGAAATCATTTAACGAAAATACGACGTCGTCCCAAGACGTTCTTCGTAATACTTCAAGTCAATCCGTAGAATATTTTGTTGAATTTACCAACGACACGATATCACCCAAGGGTGGCACAAAGCTTTCATCACCTATAGCTTCACTAATTACGACTCCATATGATACCTATGAAATTCCATTAGACATAGCGAGGAAACCCCCTACAGTTAAAACAACGACAATTTCTAATCCTATAAATATTCCTTCTAATTTTGGTTCTTTCTACGTAATAGAAAGACCAGAAGTATTGCGCTTAAATAGGGCAAGTCAACCTCAAATTGGCAATGACAATCCATATACCTATTTTTATGATTTTAAAACAAGTTGGAGAACATTTAAAAGCACTCAGTCTTCTTTAAATTTTGATTTTTCTTTTGATCTATTTTTTACCTTAAAAGTTCCAGCGAAACTTCAAGAATGGTATATAGCAAAAGACGTTAATAACGTCACAACCACTAATGATACTTTCAATAACCACTCTTGGGTTTTTGCAGAAGCAGCAAGTCAAACCAAAGTTGATTCAACTTGGAGCGATTCCATGATGAGAAGAGTCGGTAGAAAAACAACTAATCGATATTTCACTCCTGTAGATTTATTGAATTATACTCCAAAGCATTCTGAAAGTAAACCAAAAAATCATTTTCCATACACTGGTGATATAGGACTGGGAAATACTTTTGACCAATATGGAACGGGTTCGCGGAGATAGAAATCAAGGTCACTACGTTTGTTATATTCATTCTTCATTAAAGCAGGCAGGAATAATTTCATCTATTCCAGATTCGCCAAATAAATATACTAACGGCACTGCAAATAGCGTAAAAGCATTTCAGAAAAAATATGGTCTTGCATTTGTGGATGGAGTAGTAGACTCTGAAACCAAGGCAGCTTTTTCGTATATATGGTCTAGTAGCAAAGAAAGCTCAAGCTATGATGATGCGATAAAAGCAGTTAAAAGTGATTACAAAAATCGACCAGCTTTTCTTGCCTCTGTTCTTAAGTATGTTGAAGCAGCGATGCTAGCTGATCATTTAGGTTCTGCTAAAAGAGGGCAGATAAGTAGAATAACTTATACTGACTCCAAGTTAAGTCCCGATAATATATCTGAGCAATTTTACATTGCTCTCCCCGATACTTGTTTGGGTAAGGAGATAAAAAATATAACTATTAAAACCGGAGCAGTCTGTGGATGCACAATAAAACAAATATATTTTACCGAAGATGACTATAATGCAAACTTAGGGCAAACAAAATATGAAACTCTTGAAAAAAATAAAACAAAAAATCTTGTTGCAAAAGGCACAATAACAGGTATTGCAGCAGGGAATACTGCAACAATCACTATTGATGGGGTAAAAAGTGGTCATAAATTTAAATATGTTAAATTTGTTATAGAGGGATCAAGTTTTAATTCTGCTGGTTCAACAACAGATGGATCATCTGGTGGCGGTGTAACTGGAGCTATCGGTGGGAATGAACAGGTAGCGGTTTCTGATACAGTGGATGGTTGGACATATGATCCAACTAAACAGATGGTAGTTCGCGTAAGTCAGGCAATTGTCAAAACAAACGTTTATCCAACAAAGGAACAGGCAGAAAAAGAAGCTGGTGTATCTGGAACAGATTCATCTGGCGCTCAAGGTAACCCTATTATCAATTTAAATACAGGAAACTTTGGTAGTAGGGCACGAGGTATTTTTATAGATTACATACGATTCTACGCATTTTCATCTTCGACGACAACAACAACTCCGCAAGAAAGCAACAGAGATGCAAAAATTGGCGCGGAAATTGACAAAGTTTTTTATCTTGATATAAAAATTACAAAAACTAAAACTGGTGTTAATATAGAAAGTCAAAAAGAAAAAATTACTTTTAATAGCAATGATTTTTATAAAACAGGAACTTTGACAGTTCAAAAGTTTTACTCAAAAGATGGTAACAATATAGTAGACGTCACGTATTCTACTGGTACAACAGACAAAATTGAAGCAAACACAGTGCTTAATTTAAGTAAAGTTTACAAACTAAAGATACCAACCACCGCAAATAGGTGGGGTACATTTGATCTCAACCTTGCTGGGGCGACAATAGACGGAGACGTTGCACCAACCGTAAGCGGTAAGGCTGTTGAAATTTCTGGAAAAACACCATCTACATCTAGTCAATTCCTGCCGTACATTAAGATTACTGAAGAAATAAAAAAGGTTGGATCAAGTTATGAAATAGAAGTCAAATACGATGTTGATGTGTCCACTTTTTCAAGTGAAGTATCTTACGGGGGAAGTACATCACTACCCGCGTCACATAGACATCTATATGCAGGCACGCTTTCCTTGGGTCAAAATAAATTAAATAAAATCTCTAGTCAGAACAAATCATCTGTAAGCTATCACGATGGAATCGTTTGCTTATGCGATTCAAACGGTAGACCAATAGGCTTTCCAAATTTTAGTTCAATATCAAACACGCTTCAACTTGACTACAACATCAGTCCAGAAACAGTAACAAACATTTACTTAACAAAAAATTTAGAAAGTATGAATTCTGGATTATACTATGGATTTTTTGATCTTAGTCAAAAAAGATTTCTTGGAGACAATATATCTTACGAAGAGTTCTTGGAAAGAAATGGACCAGAAAATGTTTATATAGCCGTTTTGGCAAGAGATTTTGACGGTAACTTAGCCGACAACGATATCGATACATTTGGGTTTATGTCTCTTCCTCCAACTTCTAATATAAACAGTCCAACAAAAATGATATGTCCTATATATAATATTAAATTTAAAGATAAAACAGCAATAAAAATACATCAACCGCACAGTTACTTAAGTAAAAAATCTCCTTGGTACGTTGGTATAAGCGCAGGTTCTTTTGTTAAAAATGTTTCTTTAAATATATCGCAAATATATAATCCCGAATTAACTTGGTTAAAAAAATACGTGAATAGCAACAGTGCACAAGTAGATTTAAAAATCCTCTATGATACTATGGATCAAAACAATTATGGTTGGTCAAGGATATTAGGAAAACCCTATATCGATGTGCCGGAAGAAAGGCCGATTATCCTTGATAACAGGACTATAGTTTTGCGACAGACTCCTTTCGCAGTGATACATGAACCGTCGAACAATTCAGAATATTTTGGCACTCCGGTAAAACCGTTTATTTTTATATATACAAAAGAAAACAAAAATTCAAATTGGAATCTAATTCCTTTTAGTTCTATAACTTCTTTTGATTGTTATTCGGGTTCAGTTGAGCTTAAAAGAGGGATTATTCCTTCGACTGATAGCTTAATAAAAGTCACCTACGCCGTAAAATCAAATTATGTTCCACTTAAAGTTTTGAACGGAACAGATATAAAAATAAATCCGTTTTTATATAATAATAGTGAAGTCGATTTTGAAAAGCCTTTCTATTTCTATATGCAACCAAAAAATATATTGATTGAAGGAAAAGAGGATCAACAAAAAGAAAACAATGAAATTTACAACAATACAAATAACATTAGGGTAACCCAAGATACAAAAATGTTTGATCCTTCTCATCCATATTTTAATCCTTTGAATCTACTTTTAGCCACTGTGCACGTTGTAAATAGCGCATCCTTGGACACCTTAGAGTTAAAGGATCTTAGATTGAAAGGTGGTGGAGTTTCACACAAAGCCAAGATAGTGGATGTTCTTAAGGACAATCCAATTATTAGAAATTATTGGGATATTTTTGGTAGCAATGGACTAGCATACAGCAACGGTGCCTTTGTTATAATACAGTTGCCTGCACAACTTAAGCAGCATATGTCTGACGATAGCATTAACTCAATAATTTCTAATGCGTTAACTGCTGGTGTTGTCTATCAGCTTCAAGATTATGACGGAAACGATTGGAGTAAAATATAATGACAACTAGTATTCCTCAATATATTCGCTCTTATACGTTTGGGTCAAGAAAAGCGGCATCAGACTTAATGTTGATGGCACAAAAAGAAAAAAGAAATCTTGGATTTTTGTCACAAAACTTGTCAGCACTTAGCGGTATTAGCCCCCTTTCCGACTTAAATGTAGCTTCTTTGCGAATTGGGTCTGTAAATAATTTTGTTGATTTTTTTAGAGATTTTAACTTAAAAGTTAGAGAATTTTATGTTGGAATGAATACGATAGACTATACCCTATCTACGGCCAGCACTATTTTATATTCAGAAATAATGTCTTTAGAAAAAAGTATTAGTGATATGGAAAAATATATTAACAACTACTCTTTTATTTCTGGGGAAGATGACCTATTCAACGGATCTTTTGTCGAAACTTTTTCAGATAATGTAAACATATATTTAAATGATTTGATAAAACTAGAACCAGTCGATAGAGATGGTCAAAAATTTCTTAAGAATGAAGTTGGCATTATTGACACCGTAAAAGGATCTTTAAAATCCGGTTCATCTTTTGTTGAATATGTAACTGTTCCAAAAGTAATTGACTACAATAATAATTACAGCCAATATATTTCAAGTGAATCAGAAATTGGGAATCTTTTTTCTGAAGCTTCTAATAAATCTTGGACAGTAACTGTTAAGTCTCCTTCGATTTTAAGGTCAAAAATACAAGATATTAATCATGATTTAAATTATAATTCTAATTTTTTGATAGGCGCAAATTCTTGCTTTACTGTGCAGTTTGAAAAACCAAAACAAATCAACTGTATAAAAATATCGCCAAATTTTGGTCACGATTTTCAACTGCTGCAGGTTGTGCTGTATAGAAATATGGGCAATTCAAATAACAGTTTTACAGGTAATTCATCGAGCTCAAGTAGTGGAAAAACATTCTTACTGCAAGGTCCTTTGTTCCTGGACTCGGCTAAAGATATAGCTTTTGAAGAACAACAGGTTAGTTCTATAAAATTTATTTTTAATCAACCAATGTATAAAAGAATAACAGCTACAGCCAACGCTCAAGAAATGCATTTGAAAACAATAAATCAATTCTTGTCTTCTCTAAGAAAAAAAAGAATGCAGAAACACGATAAACTTCAAGACGTAGTTTATTCATATTTTTTAAGAAAAAATCAAATTGCATACGTTAATGCGGATGTGGGATTTATTCCCGATTATTATACCTACAGGTATCCTTGCGAGGATACAGAACCGCAGTATGGTGCCCTGTCTGAGTTTTTAGAGGGTAATCAGTCCTTTATTGAAATGGATAGCAAAAATAGATTTAGCAATACAAACAAATTAACTATAATGATAGAGTCAATGGTTTCGTACGTTTTAGGTGACAAATTTAGAATGTCGCCATCAGCGTATATATCAACAGATGTAGATCAACAGCCACAGTCGACTAACGATATACTGCACGATGCCCATTATCCAGTCGGCGATACTCAGGGCGCATTTTCTAAATCAAGGCAGGATTCAGACAACGTCATCGCGATGATTGACAGACATCAGGTTCAGTCATTGGATTACACCGTAGATCAAATTGGTCATTACGAGTATAGTTTTTCCTTGAAATCAATAAAATTTGTTTTGGTTTCAAATTCTTCTACAAAAAATACCGTAGCTCCAACTACCGGCAATGGAATTAATCAATCTAAAACATTTTTTATATCTAAAAAACTAGATACAAATGGATATGTAAATAAAATCAAGATGAAATCTGATTATTTTATTCCGCAAGTTTCAGACATAAGTCTAGACATGAAAGACGCATGCGCAATAGAGTTTTCTGTATCAAACAGAAATCAGCCAGAAAACGATTCTGATTGGCTACCAATTATTCCGAATCGGATCACCCACCGTTCAATGCGAAATGCTTTTTCCAAATGTGGGAACTGGGTTAGCCAGTCTGCGTTTTCCCGCAAAACAACAAACATTTAGGCTTTACAAAAATGGCGTAGAGCTTGGACATCAAGATTTCCAATACGCAGAACAGTCTAATGGTAGGAATATAAAAATAATTAGTTACAATTCACCTGATGTTTACACATGTAGTTATTCTGTAGATACTTCTATCGTCAATCCAAATATGATTGATTTTGCAAAGTACTCTAATCAAAAGATTTTTTTAAGATCTTTTATAAACAATGGTGTATTAGGTGAAAAATTATCAACTATTGGTTTTAAGAATTCAGCTATCCTTTCCTATACCCCCTATATAGACTACTCTAAATTCTCGGGATATTCCTACACGGAGGGTGGCGGAACGGTGGGTCAGGACAACTATTCCCCGGTGCAAGTAATGCTTGAGGACGGTTCTTTCGCAATTAATTTAACTAATTATTTACCAAATAAATACTTTAGGCACAATTTATCAGACAGTATGAATGGTATTGTTTACTATATACATAGTCGGAAACAATTTGATTTTTTCGAGTCCGCAATCTAACTTTACTGTTTATTATGATTATGTACCAGAATCCTTAAGGTATAGGGTAGTTATGAGAAATTTAAATCCAGCAAAAGAAATAGCCGCTTCGGTGGACAGCATTATACTTAAGTATAGTGTTCACAATACTGATGAGCTAGCAAACAAAATACTGAAAATGAAGTAGATTATGGCACAGTTTTCTTCAAACACAATGCGGATATGAGTCTGCGGTCTATCATGTGTCTAAATTTTTTGACAAATATCACAGAAAAGAATTTAAAAATAATCAAGAGTTCATCAGTCAGTACCATGCTTTGCTAAATGAAGTTTTTGACTCTTTGGGAAAAACAATAACACAGTATAATCCGGTTTACAAAGGACAACCGCCAACATCAAGTCAGTTTTTAAAGTTTTCCAGAGACCTAAGAGCGGACTCTTCTATTGTTGGAAAACAAATAGATTTTTTGGCAGCAAAAGTTGTCAACATGCAAAACCTGTTTAGTAGTGAGATACTAAAGGAGCAGAATAGTTTTTCTAAAATTCAATCCAAAACAAAAATTCTGCAACTTTATTCAAAATCTTTTAGTGAAGACATACATTATCTTGGTGATGATTTTAGAAACTCAGAAAATACTGAAACCGGCTTACCTTACGACTATGCTCTAGCCAGCGTAGTTGACGGTAGCTTAACTCTTCCTTTGGTTGAGCTGGGGTCAAAATGGTCACCTGATCCAAACAAAATTAACATTATTAAAACCGATGCAGCAGGCAGAATAGTTTCAACCGGGTTCGTTGGTAATTCTAAAATGGTTTCTTACGAACCAAAAGAGTCAACCAAAAGAGAGGAAGAAGCGTTAAAGAATCCCGCAAATTATGTTTACTATGGAGAAAAAAGATTAGATATAAATAAGCTATCTTCAATCATAGACAAAAATCTAGAAAACAGTCCTACGTATTTTGAATACGAAAAATATAACGTGTCAAATCTTAATACGCAAGATTTTCAATATGAGTTTCAATATTTGTCTCAAATAAACAATCAATATCAATATATAGACTGGAATAAGGCAACAGATGAACCTCTTCAAATGGTCTTGGAATTAGGTAGAAGGTCGCCTCAATACGCTAATCATATATCAATAACTCCATTTTTTGGTTATGATGAGGTTAATGTAAATCCTTTAGCAGTTTCTTCCGTAAAAGTTCAATATGAAGATCCAGAAAAAGGCATCATAGAAGATGGCAATAAGTATTCTACAGAGGAAATCCTTGAAAACGAAATACTCATAGGACCTACGGTAATACCGATGAATGAGAGAGACGCAAATAGATTCTTTTTTAAGAAAGCTGTTATAAAATTTTCAGAAAGAAAAGTGAAAAAGATAACCATAATTTTTAGGCAATACATGTTCTCTGGAGTAAAAATAAAACATATTTATTATCGAGTTGCCTCAGTTGTAGGATCCCTAAGGGTTGCGCCATCAGCTTTTTCTTCTGGATCAGATGCGGCTAAATTCGCCGACAGCATAAGATCTTCTAGGCCCGACAATATCTTTACCAAAGATACAAGATTTAGTCCTTTACAAATAACCAATACTCATAATTTAACGAACGTAAAAGGCGTTGATGCAATTTACAGATCTTTAATTCCATCAGTTGAAAGTCCTATGGCTCCCTCGCTTAGTAGTGTTTCTAATGTGAATCTCCAATTAACGGGAGAAACAGAGCTTAATTTGTCCTACTATGTGATGAAGGTTTTTGATAAGAGACAAAATAAAGAAGTTCTTCTTGCGCCAGGCGACAATGTTAGGGGCGCTAGCTTTTTAAGCAAAGAAGATTCTGATCGTCTCAGAACTGCACCCGCCAACTGGCCGTCTTCCAGCCCCTATTATAGGTCATATTCAACGGTGGCTGGAGTTGACTTAGACAAACCCCAGGATGCATTAAAGTGGGTGATACCTGAATCGTCTAAGTTTACTGATCCTAATGATCAGAATCTTCTTAAATTACACGAAAAAGCAAAGGCTAGTCCCGACTATGCAGCTGGTTCAGAATACAAATTAATTCCAGATGTCTTTAAAGACTGGTGGAATGTAAGAAGTACGCTGACAGATACATCGGGCTTGAATACTTTAGGCAGTCGTTACAGGCTTGATCCAAACCAAATTTCGTCATCGGCACAGCAAATAACAGTGAAAACAGAAGCTTTTTATAATATTAGAGTCAAAAAAGAATATGAAATTCTTGCAGATGGACAAAAATACGGTCCAAAAGATGATATATTAAATGTCAAAAGATGGGCGATAGGCATAAAAGATCTTTATGTGGGAGCCGAATCGTATCAAGACTATGCACAATGGATATCTAAACCTCATATTTTTCCGTACCCCATAGAGTACCTGATGCTTAGATCAAATCATCACATACCAAAAGAAATAGAGTATATAAAAATGTCAGGAAATGAAAGATATATTTCTTATTATATTTCAGTCGACGACGGTCAAAAATGGTATCCTATATCTCCCATAGAAGAACCTTTTTCTTCTTTCGTTCCGGAAATATTTGCATTTAACCAAAATACAAAAGGAGACCTAAGACTACCCGGGGTACATTATCTAGACTTAGACTTTGATCCGAATTCTGTTAGAGTAAAAATAATTCTACAAAAACCGTATTCAGTTAATACTACTCCAGTGATAAAAAATTATCAACTAGCCGCAAGGATAAAAAGAGCATGATTGAAGACATTCAAAAAATGAGGTTTTTAAATAACCTGTATAAATCTGCGTACGCGTATGGCAATAAAATAGACGAGCAAACTGTTAAGACTTTGTATTCTAATTATTTTAGGGCTAACACACCTGGTGCGCCAATAGAATTAAACGCAGAAAACCTAAGAGCAGTTCCTAAAACCAATGTAGATTTAATCAATTTTATGATGGCTACTACTATCTTTAATTTTGATGTACTATATGACGCAATAAATGATTCGGTTGATAACTTATACGAAATTATAACATCTTTAAATAAAAGAATAGATAATCTTCGTATCAAAAGAGCAGAATTAGAATCTAAAGTTGACGATTTATTATTCGGCATATCGAATACGGATGGCTTCTATGCATCGTTTACTGAACAATTTACAGGTTCTTTGTCTATAGACACCTCTTTATCTTCTGCGTATTTAGATCCTGATTCTAGGTCGATTGAAATTCCGTCTATTTCATCTAGAGATAGAACAAAAATGTCTGGGAATTATATTGAGTTTGCGGATGTAAGTTATTCTTCTTTTTACAACGGAAAAGTTATAGATAGACAAAAAAGAATTGGTGATAAAAGCGTATTTTTGTTTGATAATTTAACAGATACAAACTGGACCTATAGCTATCCGGCTGACACTCCTGGTCTTGTTTCTCTACAGCTTGACATAATTCCCAAAACACGTGGTTCAATATCAAGGATTTATATTAGGCTTTCTTCAGAAAAGCCGGTAAAAGCCATGGCGCAGATTAGCAGTAATGGGGTAAAACGGAGAACTTATTTTGGGTCAGGCCGAAAAAGATTATGATAATTTTGTTTTTAATTTTCCTGCAACAGATGCAGCATCCATATCTTTGTTCTTTATAAAAAACTCCCCAGATTCAACGACTAGAACTGCAGCTGGTTTGTCGTACATGTATGATTTTGTGATTAGGGACATCGTTATTACCGGAGAGCATAAAGACTTTTCGGCAGTTTATGTATCGTATCCAATAACTTTAAACTCACCTGATAATTCCAAGAACATCATAGATGCCGTAATGCTAGATGCAGAAGTCCAAAATCTTAATAATAATTCAATTAGTTTTTATATAGCAAAAAATAATAGTTTGGCTACAAGTATAAATGATTTTTCTTGGATACCAATATCGCCAACCGGTATGCAGAACGCGTCTTATTCATCTATTGTAAATTTTAATACAACTAATTTAAATTATAAAACTATAGTTGAAACAAATTCTAACTCAACCTCAAACGAAGTTATCAAAAAATATTCGGAGACTCCTAATACAAATCTTCCCGGATATGAAGGAAAAGAAATATATCAAGTAGCTAAACTCAACAATCATTTTGATTATAGGGAGCCAATTATCCTTGAAGGATTTGGAAAAATTAAATGGTACAAGACTCCGTATTCTGAGGGCAGATCTTCCAACTTAAATGATTGGATAAAAAATCTTATACCCAATTCCAAAGATAGCACAACTATTTCTTTTGAGCAAAATTATAATAGTTCTTCTGTTTTCTGGAAGGCTCCAGGCATTAATGATCGGTGGAAGTGTTTTAATAACTTTTGATTTAATGTGCAGCTCTGCCGTGTCCGTACAGGATATTCTAATTAAGAATGATAATGACGCCATGCTGTGGGACTTAAGTATTTATTTAAATGGTGCACTAATTAAAAGAATGGCTCCAAATCAATCAAATGATGTTGTTATTTGGAATTTTAGAGAGGGCAGGAATAATGTTTCCATAACAATTGATGCCGCTCCTAGGTCTACGTCATCATCAAATGGTGGATTGCACGGTGAGCTTATTCTGATGCAGAAATCAATTATTTCTGACTACGGTATGATTTACCAAAACTATTTAAGTTATATAAATAGTCAGATTTATAAAAATAGCAATCAAATTTTAAATAATACTTTTAGTATAGATACAATATCGTCAGAAAAATTTCTTATTTCAAACAAAAATATTGCAACTGGATCAAGACTGTACTATAATACTGTAAATACCAATAATCAAGTTGACTCAATAAGAGTTAGGGCTGATTTAGTTAGGTCGGTTTCTGATCCAATTTCCAGCCCAGCTATTGTATCTTATCGTTTGAAATTTAAAAACTCAAAAGATGTAAAAGATTCTGGTCCACGATTAACCCTAGAAAGAATATCAGGAAGATATGACTAACAATTATTTTTACTCAGGCTACGACAAATCTAAAAATATTATGCAACCCCACTTGCAAAAGGTAAGGCAAAGATATAGGGGAAACAGAGATTCCGAAAAAGAGAATCTAGAAACGCAGCAATTTATTCTTGATGTGTCAATTCTTGGTGAGCAAATAAGCTCTTTTCAGTCAGAAATGTTTCGTATGGCGTCTTTAACATACTTTCACAACTCCGCAAGTCCATATTTTGCGGCAGCAACACCATTTTTTAACGCATCTTACAGAATGTTTTCTAAGCCAGAAAATAAGGTTATGATTGAGGATATACTTGAATTGTCGAGTGCGTTGAATAGAATTTCAAACAAAATAAAATTACTAGAAAATCAGGAGAATGAAAATGGCTGACCCAATCTACACTCAAAAAAGAACGGTCCAGTACTCGGGTAATCATAGCTCAACCGAGTACAATAAAAGAGTAGAAGAAAACTATCAAGACTTAGTTTATCTATATAATAAATATAATGTGATTGATGCAAATTTAGATCAAATGTTTTCAAGAGTTATGACAGACCACATATTCTTGACCAATACCGTAAAAGATTTGACTGATCGCCTGAAGGCTCTTGAGGCTTCCGAAAAGATGATGTCACTTTATTCTTATTCTCAGTTAACATATAACCCGGGATCCTCAAACGGTCTATCGCTTTCTGTTTCAGCAGCTGAAAGATTGACATTTGATTCAATATATAATTACGTAACTTTGCCGGTAATTTCAAACGCATCGTTTTCAGTATTGAAAATGTATAATTCTGTTGGAGAACAAATTATACCTAGTTTTTTTGAAGCCAAAGTAGAGCCAATAGATTCTATAGACTCAAAGGGCGCACTGATTGAAACCACCGCACCCTACTATGCCCTGTATGACAGATATGACAGGGTTTGGAAGAGGTCAATTATAGTTGATAATCCCAGTGACAATGGGGCTTTAATGTATTTTTATGTCAAGGTTCCGTCAAACGCGGTTAACAAAAAAGTAAACTCAATACACCTAAGTCCGTATCCAGTTAACTCTGTCGATATTTTTTCTATTTACTATACTCAATCAGAGAATCCAAAGTTGAGCGCAGATGATTCTTGGAAGCCCCTTAATTCAACCGCAATTTACAATGACGACATTAGTGCAGTAGGGCAAGTGCCCCCTGGGGGATGGGTTAACAGTAATAACTCAGATACTATAGTCAATAGCGCACCCCTTTGTTTTAATCTGTCATCTTTGCAGTTTGAAAATAAGCCAATTACTGGTTTTAGAATAGGAATGAGACAAAGAAATTATATAAAAGAAAATAATAAATATATTTATACTTACGGATTGTCTGATTTAGATATACGAGTAAACAAGTATATGGATACCGGTAGAGCTTATTTCATTTTCACTGCTCCACCAAATCAGTTAATCTTTAAGGTTAACAGCGTAACTCCAAAGATGTACAATGTTCCCCTAAGCCTAACTGAGGTAGCTTTTAGCAGTAGAGTCTTCTACCCAACATCGGCAAATACCTTGTCCTTAGATCCCCAGGGTGGTTCCTCAACTGTGTTTGTTGAGATTATTTTAAATAAACTTCAAGATGATACAGTTCCAAAGTTATCTGATTTAATTATCAAATACGAGTAGTCATAGTATTATTTTGAATTAAAGACAGTTACTATAAACCTATTCCTAGTAACTTTAAGGAGTAATTTAAATGGCTACTTTTTATGTTGGACCAAGACCCGTTTTAAGAGGTCGTAATACCGCTGACATGGTCAACCCTTTCAAGGGTACCGCCGGTAAGTATTCTTACTATCCGCTATTTGCAAAAGGTGTTTTGCATGGGGGGCCGGACAATCATTATGTTCCTGGAACTGGTCGTCACCCTGGCAATGTTCTTTTGTCTCAGTTATTTAATGGGTCAACACTTTATGTGCATCCGCTTTCTGGAACATTTAAAAACGGATCAGCGTATGAGGGGGCAAGATTTAAGCCCTTTCAATACAAGGGCCTCACAGCCAATAGCGCATTCCCCTCCAGCTTCGGGCATGCAATTGACAGAGCAAACGACTACGCGCTGTACAGCAACTATAAATTTGATGGAGTAGCTTCGGCTGAAATTTTTGTTAGCGGATATGGTCATGCACCAAGAAGTAGCGGTGGGCCATCTTCGTTCGAGTTGTTCAGGCCAGATCAACACTCCGGCGTTGCCAGCTCTGTTGTATTTACATCTGGATACGGTCAGTCCAATCAAACTAGTGCGTATGGAAGAAACAAGAACCTAGAATACAAGGGCGTTGCCTCCGCAAAAGCTTTGTAATTTTTGTTTCGTAATACCTAGATTACTTCAGCTTTCACGCTGTCCTCTGCTATACTGTATTCCTTCACAAGGGATACACAAGATCCCGTAAACAACGGGATCTTTTTTTATTATCATGATTTTATACAACCTTAATCTATACTATTTGGTCCACTAGTTGTAAACGGCGGTTTTAAGTGTCTAAGAATCTTTTAGAATCTGTTATTGAAGAAGATGTTCTTCCAATAAAATTGGCCGAAGAATATCTGCGCATATATGTTGCGGACATTGAATGGTCTTCCCATATTAAAAAGCTTTGGAAGAATTTTTCTAACAAAAACAAAACAGACGAAGAGTGTAAGACCCTCGTCAAAAAAGCGATAAGCTGTGCTATACTGTTGCCGGCTTTAGAAAATACGCAAATACCAAATCCTCCTCATTCACTTTTATTTTGGTGCACTGGTTGGGCGCAGTTTAAGGAAAAGGATTGGTTTGATTTATTTAAAAAAGTTGTGGTAAATGATATACAGATAAAAGAGAATAGGATGAATTTGATTAACATTGGAATTATAGATCCCATAGATCATTCGCCGGTAACTAGGCAGGCTTTCAATTGGTTGTATGATGAAGCTAGTAGCACGAATTGTATTAATAATGAAAACAAAATGGTTGTTACTAACAAGCTCAAAAATATAGTTTCAATATATGGTGGAGCCGTTGTTTCCAGTATGTTCATGAATCATTCAAGTAAAATAGACAAGGTGTTAAACTGGAGAAGTGGATATTTTTTTGAGAAACAAATTCACAAAACCTACACAATGGACAAATTACTTAAGATAAAGAACTCAGAATTTATGAAAACAAATCCTTCCTACATTAAACAGGTTCCAGTAAAACCATACTTAAAATAACAACAAGGAGAATACAATGGTCGTAGATACACAAGAAACAAACCATGCATTGAAAAACTTTGGTATGTTTTCTTTTAGGATAAGCGAAGAATTTTTGTCTGATTACAGGAATAAGCAAGCGCCCTTTGGTTACAGGGACGCTGCTGGTAATTCAGTTGGTGAAATAACTTTTCTAAGAACCTATTCTCGCTTAAAAATTGATGGCAGAAAAGAAACGTGGGTTGATGTATGTGAGCGTGTAATTAATGGAATGTATTCTTTGCAGAAAGATCACTGCAAAAAGAACAGACTTCCATGGAATGATACTAAAGCTCAGGCTTCAGCTAGGGAAGGTTTTGATCGTTTATTTAATCTTAAATGGACACCGCCCGGCAGAGGATTATGGGTTATGGGTACACACATTGTTAATGTACAAAAAAACTCAGCTGCTCTTCAGAATTGCGCTTTTGTTTCAACTACTGAAATGACAAAATTAAATCCAGCTAAACCTTTTTCTTTTTTGATGGAGGCATCTATGCTGGGCGTGGGTGTTGGTTTTGATGACAAAGGTGCAGATAAGGACTTCAGTATTTATCAGCCGAATAAGGAAGTCTATACACAAATAATAGAAGATACCCGCGAAGGATGGGTCGATTCAGTGACCGCGCTGCTTAACTCTTACCTAAAACCAGATCAGCCTTCTGTTGAATTTGATTATTCCTTGATACGTTTAGCTGGTCAACCAATAAAAACTTTTGGAGGGACAGCTTCTGGGCCCGATCCATTGAAAAAACTTCACGTCGCAATCAGAGCCCTGTTCAACAATAGACATGAACAAAAACTTTCTAGAAAAGACATAGCAGACGTCGGAAATCTTATAGGCGTATGTGTTGTTTCCGGAAATGTTCGTCGCTCCGCTGAATTATTGATAGGCAGAAAAGATGATAAAGATTTTCTAAATCTAAAAAATCCTGAAGTTTTTCCAGAAAGAAATTCTTATAACCCAGAAAATCCTGGTTGGGGTTGGATGTCTAACAATTCCGTTGAAACTGAAGTTGGAGCAGATTTGTCATCGATTGTTGAAGGCATATCCTTAAATGGGGAGCCCGGTGTTATTTGGATTGACATATCAAGAAAATATGGAAGACTAATTGACCCACCAAACAACAAAGATCATAGAGTAGCGGGATACAATCCGTGCGCAGAACAATCACTTGAATCATACGAATGTTGTACGTTGGTTGAAACGTATTTAGGTAGACACGAGTCATTGGAGGACTATAAGCGCACACTAAAATTTGCGTACCTTTACGCCAAAACTGTGACGTTGCTTCCAACTCACTGGGAAGAAACTAATGCAATCATGCAAAGAAATCGTCGCATAGGAACCTCTATGTCTGGCGTTGCAGATTTTGCAGACAAGTGCGGAATGCCAGTTTTGAAAGAGTGGATGAATCAAGGCTATAAAACAATCCAAAGATATGATAACGTATATTCTGAATGGCTTGGTATTAGGGAGTCTATTAAAACCACAACCGTAAAACCTTCTGGTACCGTATCAATACTTGCCGGTGAATCTCCCGGTGTTCACTGGACTCCAGGTGGAAAGTTCTTTAATAGAACAATACGTTTTTCCAATGAAGACCCCATGCTGCCCTTGTTTAGAATGGCTAATTACAGGGTGGAACCCGCTGCGGAATCGCCTGATACCACATCTGTTGTGTATTTTCCTATAAAATCCAATGCTATTAGATCGGAAAAAGACGTTACAATCTTTGAAAAAATGGCTTTAGCAACAACTGCGCAAAGATACTGGTCTGACAACTCGGTATCAGTTACGATTTCTTTTGATAAAGAGACAGAGTCTCAGCATATAGGGACAGTTTTGCATATGCACGACGGTCAATTAAAAACTGTTTCATTTTTACCTAGCGGCAACGACACCTATCCGCAGATGCCGTATACTCAAATAACTGAACAAGAATACAAAGAAGGCCAAGATAAGCTTTTCCCCATAGATTTATCTGGAATATATGCAGGTATGGCAGCAGACGCAATTGGTGAACGCTACTGTACTACTGACACTTGTGAAATTAAATTTGTAAAGGATGCAGATTAAGAATTAATTATGTTTAACGAAAAAAATTTGAACAGTCTTTTTTATGAAATTATTAAAAATGAAAATTTAGAAAATAATGAATCACTTCATTTAGATAAAACAAAACTTGACGAGTTAAAAAAATGTCTTATGATTATTGATTCTTTAAATCATTCCAGCATGGATATAAGCTCTATGCTAATAAATATTATTAATGATTCCGATTTCACCGTTGACAGGGAAACTTCTGATATAATGGAGAACATGTATATGGAGTCAGAAAAGTTACGATCAAGTGTGGCAAAGTTCTTGACAAGAACAATCATTGACCTATACGATGAGACAGAAAGCAATTCGGATGGATGAGTCGGTAAAAGCAATTGAATCAACAGTAATATCTGGCATAATTAAAGAAGATGACAGTATCGTCAGTGTGCTCAATAATGGTTATGTTAAGTTGGTTGATAAAATGGGCAGCGATTTATCTGTTGTAAATGCAGCACGCGCCTCCTTTGCTAAGGAGTCGAAAGAATTTTCTACACAAGACGCAAGACTTTTAAGTTATTTGGCTAGAGAAAATCATATGTCGCCTTTCAGACATGCATTTATGACTTTTGAGGTTAAGGCACCGCTTATGGTTGCTAGACAACACTGGAAGTATGTCGTAGGGTCCGATCATACAATGGATTCTTGGAATGAATCGTCGAGAAGATACATAACAATGGATCCAGATTTCTATGTTCCACAAGCAGATCAGTGGAGAACAGCTCCGCAAGATAAGAAACAGGGTTCTGGCGGTCCGATTGGACCGTGGATTGGATCAGTTTTAACTGAGAGACTTCAAAAACTTATTAAAGACTCAGAAGCTCTGTATGATTGGGCGATGAAAGAGGGGGTGGCGCCGGAGCAGGCTAGGCTATTTTTGCCTGCGTACGCAATGCATGTTGTTTATAGGTGGTCTTGTAGTTTGCAGTCGGTAGCTTTATTTTTGAATCAAAGATTGTCTGACGATGCACAGAAAGAGATACAACTCTATGCCGATGCAATATATAGATTAGCTCAGCCAGAATTTCCAGTTTCTTTTTCAAGTTTAATATCTAGATAATGTT
>Ga0194130_10000737_pt1 | contig 57772 bp, 57 predicted proteins | sample TA2KigsurfametaG_FD_160084 | JGI IMG/M metagenome (GOLD analysis project Ga0194130, IMG submission 160084) | Freshwater microbial communities from Lake Tanganyika, Tanzania - TA2015050 Kigoma 12 surface | ecosystem: Environmental > Aquatic > Freshwater > Lake | place: Tanzania: Lake Tanganyika...
CGGGGAAGATCGTCGCCGACCTCATCGAGGCCGACGCGTGAGCCTGCTCCCCGGCTTCCTGAAGGAGACGGAGGCCGACCTCGCGCGCGCCGACGCGCTGCATTGCGAGGGGATCACACGCACGTACGCGCGCACCTTCGCGCTGGCGAGCGCCTTCCTGCCGCCGCGGAAGCGCCGCGGCGCCTTCGCGGTCTACGCGTTCTGCCGGCTCGCGGACGACATCGTCGACCGCGTCGCGGGGCAGGACCCGGTGCGCCTCAAGCGCGAGCTCGACCAGTACCGCGAGGGGGTGGCGGAGGCGATCGCCGGGCGCCCCGACGGTCCGGTCTTCCGCGAGCTCTGGCGGGCGCACCGGGACTTCGGCGTGCCGGCCGAGGTGCTCGAGGAGCTGCTCAACGGGGTGGCGTGCGACCTGCACCCGACGCATTACGACTCGTGGGCCGAGCTGACGAGCTACTGCGAGGGGGTCGCCTCCTCCGTGGGGTCGATGTGCACCTACATCTTCGGGGTCGATGGCGACGAGGCGGTCCGCGGCCGGGCGATGCGCTATGCGCGTACGCTCGGGGTCGCGATGCAGCTCACCAACATCCTCCGTGATGTCGGGGAGGACGCCGGCCGCGGTCGCTGCTACCTCCCGGTCGATGTGCTCGCCGCCTTCGGCCTGAGCGCCGAGCGGGTGTTGCACGACCCGACGCTCAAGGACGACCCACGATGGGGGGCGCTGATGCGCCACGAGATCGCCCGGGCACGCGCGCTCTACCGCGCGGCGGCACCGGGGATCCAACTCCTCGCCCCTGACGCGCGGCGCTGCGCGATCGCCTGCGCCGACGGGTACGCCGCGATCCTCGGCGCGATCGAGCGGAACGGGTACGATGCGTTCTCAACGCGCGCGCGCGTGGGCCATTGGCGGCGCGCGGGGCTTCTGTGGAGCGTCTGGCGCGGGAGCGGTCCCCTCCCCGCCCCGACGCAGGAACCGGTGATCGAGTGGGGGACGGGGACCGTCTCCCGCCCGGAGGAGATGGCCCTGTGCGGCTGACCACGGACGCCGATCGTCGACTCGACCGGATCGCCCACGGCCTCCTGGCGGGCCACGTGGGGCTAATCGTCTTCTCCACCTTCGCGATGGTGACGGTGCTGGTCGCCTTCAACGACCCCGCCGCCGCGAGCGCGACGATGGGGAAGATCCTCGCCTCGCCGTACTTCCAGACCGTCTATGACCTCGGGTGGCGCTACTCGGGGCAGATCTACATCCTGCTCGGGATGGCGGCGGCGCTCGCCCACTCGGCGCCGCGCATCGGCACCGGTCGCGCGCTCGTGGTGATGCTCCTCGCCTCCGGCCTCGCCCTCGCGTCGGAGCTCGGGGGGACCAATATCGGATTCCCATTCGGCCCGTATCGGTACACCGAGATGCTCGGGTACCGGGTGTTGCACGACGTCCCGTACGCGATCCCAATCAGCTGGTACTACATGCTGTACGGCTCGCTGGCGATCTGCGCCCGGACGATGGCGGCCGAGGACTCCGGGGCCAGTCGGTGGCGGTGGGCCCTCGTCGGCGGCGCCATCCTGACCGCGTGGGACGTGGCGATGGAGGTCCAGATGACCCACGTGAAGCCGATCCACTGGTTCTGGGAGATGGACCGACTCCCCAGCTGGATGCCCGCTTGGACCCACGACACCCTCTTCTGGCGCGGCTTCTACGATATGCCGCTCTCGAACTGGGTGGGGTGGTATGTGACCGGGGTGCTGATCAGCCGGTTGATGCTCGCGCTGGTGCCGCCGACGATGTGGCGAGATCGGATCGCCCCGACCTGGCTCCCGCTCGCCCTGTACGCGACGAACGGGCTGATGCCGATCGCGGTGACGGCACGCTACGGCTACACCTGGGCCGCCCTCGGCGGGCTCGTCGCGATGGGCCTGCCGCTCTGGCTGGCCCGGCGGCCGCGCACTCCTTAATCTTCAAGGGACGGTCACCCCCCCGCCGCCGGCTCCCGGTGGCGGGGCTCTTTGTCCCGTGACCCGCTGACCTTCCCGACTCTCCACCACCGCAGACTTCTTTATGGATATTCAGATCACCGCCACCAAGTCGGAGGGCGCCGAGCGCCGTCTCCGGGTGGCCGTTCCGCCCGCCCGCGTCGCCGACGCCCGCGCGAAGGCCGTCTCCCGCGTCGCCAAGCAGGCCCGCATCCCGGGCTTCCGGCCGGGCAAGGCACCGGCCGCGATGATCCGCAAGCAGTACGCCTCCGTCATCGACCAGGAAGCGGTGGAGCTCCTGCTCCGCGAGGCCTTCGAGGCGGTCGTCACGCAGGAGAAGCTGGAGCTCGTGACGCAGCCACACGCGCACGACGTGCAGTTCGGGGACGACCAGGGCCTGAGCTTCGAGCTGCGCTGCGAGGTGCGGCCGGAGATCGTGCTCGCGCGGACCGAGGGCTTCTCGGTGATGCGGCCAGCCGACGCGGTGACGGACGAGCAGGTGCAGGAGCAGCTCGATCGGCTCCGAGACCAGCGCGGGAGCTGGGCCCCCGTCGAGGGGAAGGCGTCGGAGGGGGATATGGTCACGGTGCTCCTCGCGACGGCCGATGAGGACGGGACGATGCCCGAGGGGCGCGAGTACCGACTGGTGATGGGCGCCGGTCAGGCGATCCCGGGCATCGAGGAGCTCGTGATGACGCTCGAGCCGGGAGCGACGGTGGAACAGCCGGTGAGCTGGCCGGCGGATTTCCCCGACGCGGCGCAGGCGGGCCAGACGAAGGCCGTCCGCGCGACGCTCACCGAGGTGAAGCGGAAGGCGTTGCCCGCGCTGGACGACGCGTTCGCGCGGGAGATGGGGGATTTCGAGTCGCTGGCGGCGTTCACCGCGGTGGTGCGCGACGATTTGACGGCGGCGGCGGTGCGTGAGGCGGATGCCGCGGCGCGGACGCAGCTCCTCGACGAGGTGATCAACGCAAACCCCTTCGACATCCCGCCGAGCTGGGTGCAGCAGATGCTGCGCGCCTACGCCGAGGCGTATCGGATCCCGGAGGCGGAGCTGGTGAAGTTCGGCGACGAGTTCCGCGGGATGGCTGAGCGGCAGGTGCGGCGGGACCTCGTGATCGAGACGCTCGCGACCCGCGAGGGGCTCACGGCGACCGAACAGGACCTCGACGAGAAGGTCGCGGAGCTGGCGACGGCGCGCGGTCAGGAGCCTGGCGCGGTCTACGCGAGCTTGCAGAAGGCGGGGCGGCTCCGCGAGCTTGAGCGGAGCCTGACGGAGGAGCGGGTGTTCTCCTGGCTCCTCGGCAGGAACACCATCGTACAAGGTTGAGGACACCGGACATGGCGATCATCCCGAATCCGTACGTCATCGAGCGGTCGAGCCGCGGCGAGCGCAGCTACGACGTGTACAGCCGGCTCCTGATGGACCGGATCATCTTCCTGGGCACGCCGATCAACGACGACGTGGCCAACATGATCATCGCGCAGATGCTCTTCCTCGAGGCGGACAACCCGGGGCGGGACATCCATCTGTACATCAACTCGCCGGGTGGGAGCGTGTCGGCGGGACTCGCGATCTACGACACGATGCAGTTCCTCAAGTCGCCGGTGAACACGATCTGCATGGGCTTGGCCGCCTCGATGGGCGCCTTCCTGCTGGCGGCGGGCCGGAACGGCAAGCGCTCCGCGCTCCCGCACTCGCGCATCATGATCCACCAGCCCTCGGGCGGCGCGCAGGGCACCGCGGCCGACATCGAGATCCAGGCGCGGGAGATCATCTATCTCCGCTCAAAGATGAACGAGCTGATGGCCAAGCACACCGGCCGGCCGCTCGAGGAGATCGAGCGGGACGTGGACCGCGACCGGTTCATGAGCGCCGAGGAGGCGAAGACCTACGGGATGATCGACCAGGTCGTGACGAGCCGTGAGGAGACGTCGTCTCCTGCATTGACGGCGACGAAGTGACCGCGCGCTGACCCGGCCCACGCCCCCCCTCCTGATGTCCCACGACCGCCACCTGCGCTGCTCGTTCTGCGGCAAGTCGAAGGATGCCGTCCGGAAGTTCATCTCCGGGCCGTCCGTCTACATCTGCAACGAGTGCATCACCCTCTGCAACGAGATCCTGGCGGAGGACGAGGAGCGCGCGGTCGCCGAGGCGCCCGCCGAGGTCCCCGCCCCGCAGACGATCAAGGCGGCCCTCGACGAGTACGTGATCGGCCAGGAGGGCGCGAAGAAGGCGCTCGCCGTGGCGGTCTACAATCACTACAAGCGCGTGCAGTCGGGACGTGCCGGGGCGGAGGTCGAGCTCGACAAGTCGAACATCCTGCTCCTCGGCCCGACGGGCGTCGGCAAGACGCTCCTCGCGCAGACCCTCGCGCGGATGCTGCAGGTCCCGTTCACGATCGCCGACGCGACGACGCTGACCGAAGCCGGGTACGTCGGTGAGGACGTCGAGAACATCCTCGTGCGGCTCCTGCAGGCGGGAGAGTACAACGTCGCCGAGTGCGAGCGCGGGATCATCTACATCGACGAGATCGACAAGATCGCGCGGAAGTCGGAGAACCCGAGCATCACGCGCGACGTCTCCGGCGAGGGGGTGCAGCAGGCGCTGCTCAAGATCCTCGAGGGGACGGTGGCCTCCGTGCCGCCCCAGGGCGGGCGGAAGCACCCGCAGCAGGAGTACATCCAGATCAACACGAAGGACATCCTCTTCATCTGCGGTGGCGCGTTCGACGGGCTCGAGGAGATCATCGAGGCGCGTCTCGGCCGCCGGCAGATCGGCTTCGCGCCGGACGCGAGCCCGGCCCAGGCGACGGCGACGGGGACGAACATCTTCGGAGACGTCGAGCCGGACGACCTGCTCCGGTTCGGGATCATCCCCGAGCTCGTGGGCCGGCTCCCGGTGACGGTGCCCCTCCACGGCCTCGACGAGGACGCCCTCGTGCAGATCCTCCGGGAGCCGAAGAACGCGCTGACGAAGCAGTATGCCAAGCTCTTCTCGCTCGAGGACGTGCAACTGCACTTCGACGAGGGGGCGCTCCGCGCCATCGCGCGGAAGGCGATCCAGCGCGGGACGGGGGCGCGCGGACTCCGGGCCATCGTCGAGGAGCTCCTCCTCGACACGATGTTCGACCTGCCGAGCCGCGACGACGTGACCGCGGTCCGTGTGACCGAGGCGACCGTGACGCAGCGGCAGGCCCCGCTTCTCGAGCTCAGCGCCAAGCGTCAGAAGAAGGAAGCGTGAGCGACCTCCCGGGCGCCCCGACCGGGACGCCGGACCCGCTCGTCATCCGGTCCCTCGAGTTCCTCGGTCCGCAGGCCACCGCCGGGGGCTGGCGGCCGGAGTCCACGCTCCCCGAGGTCGCCTTCGCCGGACGCTCGAACGTCGGGAAGTCCTCGCTGCTCAACGCCCTGGTGCGTCGGAAGGCGTTCGCCCGCGTGAGCCGTACGCCGGGCCGGACGCGCGAGATCAACTTCTTCTCGGTCAACGGGGCCTTCGTCCTGGCCGACCTCCCGGGCTACGGCTATGCGCGCATCGCGAAGAGCCGGCAGGCCGAGTGGCGTCCGCTGATCGAGGGGTATCTCCGCCACGCACCGACGCTGCGCGGGGTGGTGCTCCTCCTCGACGTCCGTCGCGATCCGACCGACGAGGATCAGGTGATGCTCGAGCTGCTCACCGAGACCGGGATCCCCACCCTCATCTGCGTGACGAAGGTCGACAAGGTGGGGCGTGGCGAGGTGGCCGCACGGACGGCGGCGATCGCGCAGGCGATCGGCTTCGCCCCCGAGGACCTGATTCCGTTCAGCACCGTCGACGGCCGCGGGCGGGACGACCTCGCGGCGGCGATCGGTCAGCTGGTGGCGGAGAGCCCGGCCGTGGACGCGCCGGGGTAAGTTCCCCGCATGCCGCGGATCCCTCTCGCCCCACTCCCTGCCTCGCCGAGCGAGGCGCTGACCACGCGCTGGCTCGGTGCGCTCGACGAGCGCCTGCAGGACCCTGCGACCGACCGCGCCAACCTCTGCCGTGACACGCTCCTCGAGCTCGCGCACCCGACGTATGCGGGGCGCTGGGCGGAGGCCGTGGCGGATGAGCGCGTGCCGCTCGGGACCCGACTCGCGCTCTCGGCGCTCGACCCGCGGCACGTGACGCTCGAGCCGGAGTACTACGGCGACTGCGACCAGGTCCGATTCCAGCGGGTGAAGCCGCTGCTCTGGCTCTGGTATTCCTTCGACCGGCTCCCGATCGGTGGACAAGCGGTGTCCCTCGGTGTGCGGCTCCGACAGACGCTCGCGCCGCACATCTTCCGCTCGGTCGGCCGCAACTTCAAGTGCTTCCAGCACGTGGAGTTCTCGTTCGGCTACAATCTCGCGGTCGGTGACGACGTGGTGGTGCACCGGCACGTGCTGCTCGACGACCGCGGCGGCATCCGACTCGGGCACCGCGTCTCCATCAGCGATTACGCGAACATCTACTCACACACGCACAGTATCGTCGAGCAGGTGGACGTCACGAACGCGCGGACCGTGCTCGCGGACGACGTACGGGTGACGTATCACGCGACGGTGCTCGCCGGCGTGCACGTGGGGGAGAACGGGATGGTCGGGGCAATGGCGGTCGCGACGAAGGACGTGCGGCCCTACCACGTGAACGTGGGGATCCCGGCGAAGAGCGTGCGGGTGAAACCGAACGCGCCCGCGGGGGCGGAGGATCGGCTCAGGACGGCGTCGGACCGGGGCCGCGCGGACAGCTGAGGACGTCCCACACCGCGGGCGTCGCAAGGAGGAGTCGCGCATCGTCGACGAACCGTCGCTCGTGGGGCCAGCTGAACCGGCGCCGGGCCTGCGACGGTGTCAGCCAGACGTGGCGGTGATGCTCCGGACCGAGTCGGACGGGCGCCGCTGGAGCGACGACGGCGGCGAAGACCGCGGCGAGCTCGACGCGCCCAGCCGGGACGAGGTAGAACGGATGCATCGTGACGGAGAGGAGACGATCGGCCTCGAGCCCGGTCTCCTCGCGGAGTTCACGCCGCGCCGCCTCCTCGAGCCGTTCCCCGGGCTCCACTTTGCCGTGGACCATCTCCCACGATCCGGGGCACCGCGTCCCCAGCGCCCGTTGGAGTACGAGCACTTGCCAGCCCCTGATCACCGGCCGCCAGACGAGGACGTCGACGACGCCCACCGTGGTGGGAACCGGCGTGCTCACGCCCCCCTCCCGACCGCTCGCTCGAGCATGGCGTTGATCCGGGCGGAGAGGGCGCGGACGCGGAAGGGCTTGGTGAGATAGTCGGTCGCGCCGACCTCGAAGGCGCGCACCTCACTCTCTTCGTCGCCCTTGGCGGTCAGGACGATGACCGGAAGCTTCGCGGTGGCGGGCCGGGCACGGAGGTGCGAGAGCACGCCGTAGCCGTCGAGGCGCGGCAGCTTCAGGTCGAGAACCATCAGGTCCGGCGCGTGGCGATCGAGCTCCTCGAGGGCGGCGACGCCGTCCGCTGCCTCAACCACACGGAACCCTTCCCGTTCCAGCAGCTCCTTCATCACGCGGCGGAGATTTGCTTCATCCTCGACGACCAGCAGGGTGCGCGCGGTGCGCGGTGCGGTACTGCGATCGTCGAGGAGGTCGAAGGCATCGCCCGTGAAGCCGGTCGGGTGCGAATGGCGAGTGCCAGCCAGACGGCCCGTGGGACCGGAGATGGACGGGCTCTCCTGCCTCTCGATGGCGAGCCCGCGTGCCAGGGTCAGGGATTGCGTCGGCCCGAGCCCCGGCGTGGGCGGCGGCAGTGTCACGGCCCTGGACGTCGGTCCTGATGTCCCCGTGTCCTGCGGTCCGGCGGTCGGGGCGGAACCCGCCTCGGCGGCCGCCCTCGACGGCGACACCTCGGAGGGCGCCTCGAGGACGCGGAGCAGCTCCACCAGCGAGCTCTCACCGCGCCGAACGTGCTCCACCCCGGACTCCCAGAGCGTGAGCAGGCCCGCCTCGCGAGCCGCCTCCGCGATTCGGTCGAGTGACTGCGCCGACCCGATCCGCTTCGCGACCTCCTCGCTGGCCGTGAGCACCTCCTCGATGGCGAGGCGCCCACGATATCCCGTCATCGCGCATTCTCCGCACCCGACGGCCCGACGGACGCGCGACGGGTCCGGGAAGAACCGACGCAGGCGGTCGGGGATGTCGTCCGGCGCCAGCTCGCTGCACACCGGACAGAGCCGACGTAGCAGGCGCTGCGCCACCACGCCCTTCAAGGCCGCGGCGATCTTGTACGACTCCACCCCGATGTCGACGAGGCGCGTGACCGCGCTCACCGCATCATTCGTGTGAAGCGTGCTCAGCACGAGGTGGCCGGTGAGCGAAGCCTGCACCGCGATCGTCGCTGTCTCGTGGTCGCGGATCTCGCCGACGAGGATGACGTCGGGGTCCTGTCGGAGAATCGACCGGAGCGCGGAGGGAAAGGTGAGCCCGGCCCTCTCGTTCACCTGCACCTGCACGATCCCCTGCAGGCGGTACTCAACGGGGTCTTCGACCGTCACGATGTTGACACCGCGCGCCTGCACGGCGCGCAACATCGAGTAGAGCGTCGTCGTCTTCCCCGAGCCGGTCGGACCGGTCACGAGCACGATCCCCTCTCGGGCGTCGAGGAGCGCGTCGATCCGAGAGCGCTCGTCGTCGAGGAGGCCGAGGCTGTCCGTTGAGAGGACTGTGGAGCGTTGGTCTAGAATACGGATGACGACCTTCTCGCCCTGTGCGGCGGGAAGGGTGGAGACGCGGAGGTCGACGCGGTTCCCACCGACCGCGACCCGGGCGCGTCCGTCCTGCGGGCGCAACCGGTCTGCGATGTCGAGCTGCGCCATGATCTTGATGCGCGACGCGAGCGGCACCTTCGCCGCCTTCGGCAGCACCATCACCTGCCGCAGCACGCCGTCGATGCGATACCGGACGGCGACGCCCGTCTCCTCGGGCTCGAGGTGGATGTCCGACGCGCGCGACCGTATCCCCTCGGCGATGATGCGATCGACGAGCTGGATGACCGGGCGGTCCCCCGAGCGGTCGATCCCGATGTCGAGTTCCGAGTCCTCCGCCGCCTCATCGATCGCCTGGACCTCGTAGCTCCCAGTCATACTGGAGACGATCTCCTCCAGTACATCGCGCTCGCGATACAGCGTCTCGAGACGCTTGGCAATCTCGCGGGGGGAGGCGATCTGCATCCGGACCTGTCGCCCGAGCGCGAAGGCGATCGCGCGCTCCGCATCGAGGTCGAGCGGATCGGCCGTGGCGATGTCGACGGCGGAATCCGTGACGGCGAGCGGGATGACCTGATACTTCCGGGCCAGCCCTTCGGGGAGGAAGTCCTTCGCGCGAGGGTCGATCGAGAAGAGGTCGTTCCGCTTCAACCGGTAGCGCGCGGCGACCGCCTCGGCGATCTCCTCGTCCGCGAGCCACTTCCGCTCGAGGACGGCTTCCCAAAGGCTCGGAGCGGCGGCCCGCAATTCCCTTGCCTGATCGGCGGTCAGCCGGTCGGCAAGCGCGCCGAGAACCCATTCATCACGTGCCGGGGGCCGCGCACTCGCCATCGTCCCGTGCTCTCCACCTGTAAGTCGACGCCCAATCTACCTCCGCACGCGGGGGACGGACCAGACGCTGGGCGACTCAGAGCACGGGCCAGAGGTCGCGCCGAAGGTCGATGCTGAGGCGCCACGGCCCACCGCGCAGCGGCCGGGCGACGTCGAGCCGGAGCAGATCGAAGAGCCCGATGACGCCGAGTCCGACCGCCGGTTCCTGCCGCCACCCGCGTCGATCCGCGTCGAGCACCCCGACCCCGTGCCAGTAGGGTGCGAGCGTCAGGGTGGTCGGGACGCGGCCGAAGCGCCCGAGTGACAGCGTCCCACCGGGAATGGTGCGCTGCCACTCGACGCGCTGTGACAGGCCCCCCGCCCCACGGAACGCGTGGAAGGCGTGTCCTGGCGCCGTCAGCGGGCCGCCGAAGAAGACCCCGAGTTGGACGGGGACCCCCGCCCCGGCCGTCGTCCCGACGCCGATGGTACGAGCGACGAGGGTGCCGCCGCCAATCGGGCGGCGCGCCTCGAGCTCCATCTCGAGCCGACCGAGCGAGGTGGAAGGCCCAGCTGCGGTCGGCACGACCCGCGCCCCCGTCACCCCGACCTGCGCGGTCCACTGCGGGGCGCGGGGATCCGAGGCGGCGGTGCGCGACCAGCGCACGCCGATCCGCGAGAGCGTCACCGGATCGATTGCGAGGGTCGGCTCGTAGCGCCCCGTGGCGGGTGAGGCGCTCACGGCGAGTGGTTCGTGCCGCTCGCGACCGATCTCCGCCCCCCAGCGCGTCCGCCCGTCGGGCGCCGACTGCCATCGGATCGCGCCGCCGGCCACCCGATATGGATCGGTCCAGTCGCTCCCGAACTCCTGGGCGGCGAGGGAATTCCGCAGGCCGCTCACCTCGGCGATCCCCCCAGCTTCGCCGAAATCGACGAGCCCCTCGAGCTCGAGCCGCGCGTCACGTGCGGAGCGCCACGCGACGGCGGCACGCCCCTTCCACGCGTGATCGGCGAGCCCGACGCGGCCGAGCACCCCAGCGCTGAGCCCACCGCCGAGGAGATGGGAGAGCCCACCTCCGAGGGCGAGCCCCTCCACCCGATTGACGCGCACGAGGTCGGAGACGCGGCGGGCCGCCGGGCGTGTGAGCCGCGTCCGCGTGAGCGCCGCCGCCCGGACGAGCGCCCGCGCATCCTCCTGCACTCGGCGGACCTCGTCGGCATCGAGCGCCCGGACCTCCTCCGGGAGCGCGTCGAGAATCGCCCCCTCGAACGGGAAGGCACGCTGTTCGCGCCGCGGCGCCTCGGTGATCTCGGGGCCCGCGAAGCGCTCGGGGGGCGGGGAGCGATTGGTCTCGATGCAGCAGATCTCCCACCGGCCGCGGATGATGCCGCGCGCGGGGAAATCCATCCACGTCGCCGTCCGGCGGATCTCGATCTCCTGCCGACGCGGGAGCCAGAAGCGGCCATCGATCAGGCCGTTCTCGAGGATGACCGAGACGTCCTCGAGTTGGGGATCCTTCAGCGCCGCCCGAGTGAACGAGAGGGTCATCCGCACAACCGCCGAGCTCCCACGGTCGAGATAGACGGCGCCGACCGCGGCGGGCCTCGTGGGGTCGCGGGGCCGGAGCTCGATGACGATGACATCGATGGCCCGGGCGCCGGCACGGATCGCGAGGGAATCGCTGATCCGGAATTCGTACGTCGCCATCCCCTCCGGAGAGAGGGGATGCGGGACGTCACGGACCTCATCGCCGTCCCCGAGCCGGATGATGGCGGGAAAGTCATTCTGGACGATGCCGAGGTGGTCCCGGTGGTACTGCATATCACTCGGGAGGAGCAGCGTGTCCCGGCGTCCCACGACGCGCTGGACGCTCCGGTTCGGCGCCTGCCAGAGAAGATCGACCATCAGCTCGTCTGACTTGACGACCGCGGGTGGCAGGGCGAAGCCCTCCCCGAGCTGGGCGAGGAAGGTCACGAAGCCGTGGGCGCGGGCCGCGTAATCCCGGAGCGCCGAGTCAGCGAGCTGCGCCCCGCGCCGGGCGACGGCCGCCCGGACGAGGGTCAGCGCGGCGGCGTCGTCCCAGCCGCCCTGCGCGACAGCCGGTGCGGGCGCGAGGAGGGCGAGACCCAGAAGGAGGGACGGGGCGCGTCGACGCATCATCGTCGGGGAATCTCACCCGCCGGCGCCGGGCGCGACAACCGTCGCGCCCCCTCGGCGAGGACGGCATATTTCCCCAATGACCTACCGCCTGGTCGGGATTTCCACGACGCAGCGCTGCGAACTCGGCGGCCGCGACGTCATGATCGTCGGGCGCGCGGTGACGAGTGACCTCGCCGTGGTGGATGCGACGGTCTCGCGTCAGCACGCCGAGTTGCGGGTGCGACCCGAGGGGGTCGACGTCCGCGACCTTGGCTCGAGCAACGGCACCTTCGTCAATGGGTCGGCCATCGAAGCCGCCGTGGCGCTCGTCGGTGACGAGGTGATGTTCGGCAAGGTGGCGTTCCGTGTGGAGGCGGTCGCAGCGGTGACCGCGGAGCCGGCGGTGAATCCCGCGGTCTCGCCGGTGCGCCCGTTGAACCCCGCGGCATCCCCGTCATCCCCGGCATCGGCGGATGCCGCGGTCCGCGCGATCGCGAGCGCCCTAGCCGGTGCGCCGGTCGGTGGCACGATCGTGCGGCAGATCCCGAAGGCGGGGACCGCCGTGCTCGCCGCACCCGCGGCGGACGCACCCACCAATCGCCACGCGAACGACCGCCGCCGGCTCGACATCCTGCTTGAGGTCTCGAAGGGCCTCGGGAAGTCGGTCGACATTGATGCGCTGCTGGAGAAGATCGTCGAATACGCGTTTCAGGTGCTGGAGACGGATCGCTGCGCGATCCTGCTGACCGACGACGCGGGCCAGCTCGTCCCGAAGCTCTCGCGCGACCGCCGGGGCGCCGATGCCCCGGGCGCGGTCCCGCAGTCGATCGCGCGGACCGCGGTGGAGGAGCAGGTCGCGATCCTCTCCGACGACGCCGCCGAGGACCAGCGTTTCACCGGCCAGTCGATCGTGATGCAGAAGGTCCGCTCCGCGATGTGCGTCCCGCTCGTCAGCGGCGAGATGCAGGTGCTGGGGATCCTCTACGTCGACAACTTCTCGATTCGGAAGTTCGTCGAAGCGGACCTCGACTTCCTGATCGCCTTCGCCGGACTCGCCTCGGTGGCGCTAGAGAATGGGCAGCTCGCGGACCGGATCCGGCGGGAGGCGCTCGCGCGCAGCAACTTCGAGCGCTTCTTCACCCCGGCGCTGGCAGCGCGCATCGCCTCGAGCCCCGAGGCGGTGAAGCTCGGCGGCGACAAGCGGCGGGTGGCGGTGCTCTTCAGCGACATCCGCGGATTCACCTCCTTGTCGGAGACGATGAATCCCGACGCGATGGCGCGGCTCCTCACGGAGTACTTCTCCGAAATGGTGGAGTGCGTGTTCCGACACGGCGGCACGCTGGACAAGTTCATCGGCGATGCGGTGATGGCGCAGTGGGGCGCCCCGATCGGTGCGCCCGACGACTGTGATCGCGCGATGCAGGCGGCGCTCGAAATGATGACCGGGCTCGACGCGCTGAACGCGCGCTGGCGTGCCGAGGCACGGCCGACCCTCGAGATCGGCATCGGCCTGAACGTCGGCGATGTATTCGCCGGGAACATCGGGAGCGACCGCCGGCTCGAGTACACCGTGATCGGCGACTCCGTGAACGTCTCGAGCCGGCTCTGCGGGGCGGCGGGTCCGGGCGAGATCCTGATCTCCGCGCCCTTCCGCGACGCGCTCGGCGCACCGCCGCCGCTCGACGCGCTCCCCCCGATGGAACTCAAGGGGAAGAGCCAGCCGCTCCCGGTCTTCCGCGTGCAGCGGTGACTCCCGCCGGCGTCGTCGCGCCCGCCGGCTACGAACAGCTCGAGATCGGCGACATCACCGCGGTGGCCCGCACCGGCGCCGTGGCCGGTGTGCGTGCGGCCCTGCGCATCGCGCCGACGCTCCACGCGTGGGCGGCGACCGCACCGGAGGCGCAGGCCTTCACCGGCCGAGCGACTGCCTGGGGGGCGACCCTCCCCTGCGGTTCCACGCCGGTGGTGGTCCGTCGCTCCCGGCACGGCGGGCTTCTCGGTCCGCTACAGGGGGACCGGTTCCTCGCCCCCGGACGCGCCCCCGACGAGCTGGATATCGCGCTCCGCCTGCAGGAGGCTGGGGTGCGCACGCCGGACGTCATCGCGTACGCGCTCTACCCCGCCGGCCCGGGCCTCTGCCGGATCGACGTCGCGACCCGCCGTCTCCCGAACGGGGCGGATCTCCCCGACCGCTGGCGACTCGCCGATGTCACGGCTCGCGACGCGATCCTGACCGCGGTCGCCCTGCTCCTGCGTGACCTGCAGGCCGCGGGGGCGTGGCACGCCGACCTCAACGCGAAGAACATCTACCTCGTCGAGGAGGGACGTCGCTGGCAGGCGTGGGCCCTCGACGTGGACCGCGTGGTCTTCGGGCGGCCGAACGATCCCGCGGTCGGCGCGCGCAACCTGGCGCGTCTCGTCCGATCCCTCCGGAAGTGGCGCACCCGCCACGGCCTCCCGGTGGATGAGGGCGCGATCGCGCGACTCACCGCCCTCGTGCAGGAACGCCCGTGAGCCGCGTGCCGCTGGACCGGGTCTGCATCGTGATGATGTCTGCCGTCGGCGACGTCGTGCACGTCCTCCCGGTGCTCACGGCGCTGAAGCGGCACCACCCGGCGATGCACGTCACCTGGGTGCTGCAACCGGGACCGGCCGGCCTCGTGCGCGGGCACCCGATGGTCGACGAGATCGTGCTGTTCGATCGCCGGGCAGACCTGCAGGGGTTCTTCGACCTGCGGCGCACGCTCGCGGGGCGTCGCTTCGACCTCGTGATCAACCTGCAGGTCTACCTGAAGGCGGGGATCATCACGGGGATGACGCACGCGCCGGTGAAGCTCGGCTTCGACTGGGCCCGCGCGCGCGACGGCAACTGGCTCTTCACGACGCACCGCATCGCGCCGCACCCGATGCAGCACGTGCAGGATCAGTACCTCGAGTTCTGCGACTGGCTCGAGGTCCCGCACCAGCCCGTGCGCTGGGATCTGGGCCCGTGGGACGACGCCGAGCGCACCGCGCAACGCGCCTTCCTCGCTCGGTTCGACCGGCCGATCGCCCCGATCGTGGTGGCGACGAGCAAGCCGGAGAAGGACTGGCTCCCCGAGCGATGGGCGGCGGTCTGTGACGCGCTCTGGCACGACTTCGGGCTGCAGCCGGTGCTCGTCGGCGCGCGCTCTCCGCGCGAAGTCCACGCCGAACGGGTGATCCTGGAGGGATCGCGGGCCCCGGTGCACAGCGCGCTCGGCCAGGGCGGACTGCGCGGCCTCGTGGGCATCCTCGAGGGGGCGGCGCTCGTGCTCTCCCCCGACACGGGCCCGCTGCACATCACCGTGGCGCTCGACCGGCCGGTGGTGAGTCTCATCGCGTATTCCAACCCGAAGCGCGTCGGCCCGTACCGGACATTCGGGGACCTGATGATCGACGCCTACGGCGACCCCGGCGAGGACTACCCGATTTCGATGGAGAACCGCCCGGGCCGGATGCCGCGCATCACGGTGCGAGATGTGCTCGAGAAGGTGGAGCGCTGGCGGACCGCGTACGGCGCCGACTACGCGCGGACGACGCCGAGCGCGTAGTCGTACCGCAGGCCGACCTCGGCGAGGAGCGCCACGAGCCGCCGCAGCCCGAGGCCCATCACACTGAAGTAATCGCCGTGGATGCGCTCGACGATCGTCGCGCCGAAGCCTTGGATGCCGTACGCCCCCGCCTTGTCCATCGGCTCACCGGTGGCGACGTAGGCGGCGATTTCGTCGGTGGTGAGTGGCCGGAAGGTGACCTCAACTGATTCCACCTCACTCACGGTGCGACCGTCACGCGCGACCGCCATCGCCGTGTGGACCGTGTGTGTCCGGCCGGAGAGCCGCGTCAGCATCGCGGCGGCCTCGGAGGCATCTCGGGGCTTGCCGAGGATGTCGCCATCGAGGACGACGATGGTGTCGGCGGCGATGACGACCGCGTCGGGGTGCCGCTCGGCGAGGACGTACGCCTTGGCGCGCGCGAGCCGCTCGCAGTGCGGCACCGGGGCCTCAGCGGGGAGCACCGATTCATCGATGTCCGCGGGGCGGACCACGTGCGCGATGCCGACGAGCGCGAGGAGTTCGCGGCGGCGCGGGGACTGCGAGGCGAGGATGACCTCGATGCCGTGGTTGCTCATCGCTCGAGCCAGAGGGTGACGGGGCCGTCGTTCACGAGATCGACTTCCATATCAGCACCGAACTCGCCGGTCTCGACGCTGAGGCCGAGCTCCCTGAGCCGCGCGACGAACGCTTCGTACAACGGGCTGGCGGCCTCGGGGCGAGCCGCATCGACGAAGCTGGGGCGGCGCCCCTTGGCCGCATCGCCGTAGAGCGTGAACTGGCTCACGACCAGTACGGCGCCGCCGACGTCGGCGAGGGCAAGGTTCATCTTCCCCTCCGCATCGGCGAAGAGCCGCAGGCCAGCGATCTTGTCGGCCATCCACGTCACCTGCTCGGTGCCGTCGGTACCGGTGAAGCCGACGAGGAGACAGAACCCCGTCCCGATGCGCCCGATCGGCGCGCCCGCGACGCGCACCTCCGCGCGCGAGACTCGCTGGAGCAGGACCCGCATCGGTGGGCTACTCGACCGTGACGGACTTCGCGAGGTTGCGCGGCTGGTCCACGTTGGCCCCGCGCTTCACCGCGATGTAATACGCCAGCAGCTGGAGCGGGATGCTCGCGAGGACGGGGCTCAATAGGTCCACCGTCTCGGGGATCCGGATCTCGTGGTCCATCAGGCCCGCGAGGACGGGCTCGTCACGGCTGGTGATGACGATCGTGCGGCCGCCCCGCGCGCGGACCTCTTGGATGTTCGAGACGATCTTGTCGAAGACCGCGTCGTGGGGCGCGAGGAAGACGACGGGCATCTTCTCGTCGATCAGGGCGATGGGCCCGTGCTTCATCTCCGCCGCAGGATACCCCTCGGCGTGGATGTAGCTGATCTCCTTCAGCTTGAGCGCCCCTTCGAGCGCGGCGGGGAAGTTGTAGCCGCGACCGAGGTAGAGGAAATTCGTGGCGTCCTGGTACGCTGCGGCGATCGCCTCGATCGCCGGCGCGGCGTCAAGGATGGTCTGGATCTGCGCCGGGAGCGCGTCGAGCGCCTGCGCGATCTCACGCCCGCGGGCGACGGAGAGATTCCGCTTCCGCCCGAGCTTCAGGGCGAGGAGGGTGAGCGCGACGACTTGGCTGCTGAACGCCTTGGTGGAAGCGACGCCGATCTCCGGACCCGCGTGCAGATAGATGCCGCCGTCATCCTCGCGCGCGATGGTCGAGCCGACCACGTTCACGAGGCCGAGGGTGCGCGCGCCACGGCGCTTCGCCTCGCGCATCGCGGCGAGGGTGTCGGCGGTCTCGCCCGACTGCGAGATGACGATACAGAGGGTGCGGTCGGTGACGATCGGATTCCGGTACCGGAACTCGGAGGCGTACTCGACCTCCACCGGGATGCGGGCCATATCCTCAATCATCAACTCGCCGATGAGCCCGGAGTGCCAGCTCGTCCCGCAGGCGGTGATGATGACTTGATCGATCTCCATCAGCTGCTCGTGGGAGAGATTGAGCCCCCCGAGCTTCGACGTTCCTTCCTCGAGGCGGAGGCGTCCGCGGAGCGTGTTGGCGACCGTCGTCGGCTGCTCGAAGATCTCCTTGAGCATGAAGTGGTCGTATCCACCGCGTTCGATCGCCTCGAGGTCCCAGGCGATCGTCTCGACCGACCGGCGCACCGGTGCCGCGTCGATGTCCATCAGGCGATAGCCGCCTGAGGTGAGAACGGCGATCTCCCCCTCGCTTAGGTAGACCACATCGCGGGTGTGCGCGAGGATCGCCGAGGCATCGCTGGCGAGGAAGTACTGCCCATCGCTGACGCCCACGAGCAGCGGACTCCCCTGCCGTGCCCCGACGATCTTCTGCGGCTCGCGGCTCGAGACGACCGCGATGCCATACGTCCCTTCCACCAACCGGAGCGCGGCGACGACGGCGTCCTCGAGCGACCCCTCGTAGCACTCCTGGATGAGGCAGGCGAGGACCTCTGTGTCGGTGTCGGAGCTGAAGCGGTGCCCCTTCGCGGCGAGCTGCGTCTTCAGGGTGCCGTAATTCTCAATGATCCCGTTGTGCACCACCGCGATGGTGCCGTCGGTGCTCAGGTGCGGATGCGCGTTGCGGTCGGTCGGCGGCCCGTGGGTGGCCCAGCGGGTGTGGCCGATGCCGATGTGTCCGACGACCGGGTCGGCACCGAGCGCCGCCTCGAGCATCGCGATCTTCCCCGCGGCCCGGCGCGTCCGCAGCTCGCCGCGATCGAGCACGGCGACGCCCGCGGAGTCATAGCCGCGATACTCGAGCCGCTTGAGCCCGCCGATCAGGATCGGGACGACGTTCTTGGGACCGATGTAGCCGACGATACCGCACATAGAGGGATCAGGAGTCAGGGGTCAGGACACAGGGAACGACGGGGACAGCCAACGCGTCACGCGAGCGCCGCCAAGAGCGTGCGCCCTCGGTCGACGAGCGCCTGCGCCCCTTCGGCGGTCGGCGCCTCGGCGATCACCCGCACGATCGGCTCGGTGCCCGACGGACGCACGTGCACCCAGCGGTCGGACCACCCGAGACGGAGCCCATCCTGCGTGTCGGCCTCCGCGTCCGGGAAGGCGTCGCGCAGCGCGGCGTAGACGGCATCAAGCGGAGCATCGGGCCGGTCGAGCTTGTCCTTCAAGATCGCGTACCGCGGGAAGCGCGCGACGATCGCGGAGAGCGGGGCATCGTCCTCGTGCAGGAGCTGCAGGATGAGCGCCACCCCGAGCGGTGCGTCGCGGCCGAGGTGCAGCTCGGGGAGGATCACCCCACCGTTCCCCTCGCCACCGATCACGGCGCCGACCTCGCGCATCTTCAGGGCGACGTTCACCTCGCCGACCGGCGCACGGAGCACGGCGACACCGTGCTCGGCGGCCATATCGTCGACGATGCGGCTCGTGGAGAGATTCGTGACCACCGGGCCGGTCCGATGCCGCAGGACGACGCGCGCGGCGAGGGCGAGGGTGTAGTCCTCGCCGATGGCCCGGCCGTCATCGGCGACGAGGGCGAGGCGATCGACATCGGGGTCGGTGGCGAACCCGACCACCGCGCCGGTGCGACGGACGAGCGCCTCCAAGTCGCCGAGCTGCTCGGCGACGGGCTCGGGGGGCCGTGGGAAGCGGCCATCGGGCTCGAGCTCGATGCCGTGGACCGTGCAGCTGAGCCGCTCGAGGAGCCGCGGGATGACGGCGCCGCCGGCACCGCGGCAGGCGTCGAACGCGACGGTGTAGCGGCGGCGGCGGATCCCCTCGACGTCGAGGAAGGGGAGGGCGAGGACCGCGTCGAGATGCCGGTCGATGGCGCCGGCATCGGGGTGGGTGGCACCGAGCCGCTCCAGCGGCGCGTACGGGATCCCCTGCTCCACCAGCGCCCGCATCTCCGCGCCCTGCGCCGCGCCCAGGAAGAGCCCGTCGGGCCCGATGAACTTGAGCGCGTTCCACTCGATCGGATTGTGGCTCGCGGTGATCCCGATCCCGCCGGCGGCGTGATGATGCTCCACCGCGAGCTGGAGGCCCGGCGTGGTGGTGAGCCCGATGTCGATGACGTCGGCGCCGACGCTCTCGAGCGCGGCGCGCGCGACGGCGTGGAACATCGGCCCCGTCACGCGGCTGTCGCGCCCGAGGACGACCGCGCGTGAGCCCCCGCGGGCGATGGCCCACGCACCGAAGGCGGCCGCATAGCGCGCGGCGACCTCCGGGGTGAGTCCGAAGCCGACGCGTCCCCGGATACCGGAGACGCTGATCATGAGGCGGGGGTCAGGGGAGGACATGGGGAAGCTGGATGCTCAAGGCTGAAGGCTGAAAGCTGGAGGCGACAAGACGCTGGCTCTGAGCCGTTCGCCTTCCGCACTCCGCTCGACCGAAAGTTACCGGGTCGGCCCGGAGCCGCACACCCCATTCGACCCCTCCGCTCGTTAACGTATCCGTATGAACACCTTGGCTTTACGCCTGGCCGCGGGGGATGGCCGTATCGACGGCGTCCCGGTCGGCGCGCTCGTCAGCGCGGGCTTCACGCTCCTCCAGCGCTGCGCGCCGCTCGTAATCGCACTCGGCACCCGGCGCGCGGGGATTCTCCTCCCGCCCGGCATCGCCACGGTCGCGGCCTTGGCGGCCTGCGATGGGCGCGGCGCGGTCTGGTTCGACGTCGATGGCAGGGTCACTGGCGGCGGCGATGGGGGCGCTCTCAGGGGCGCTGCCACGGTCACCGCCGAGCGCATCACGACCCTCGGTGTCGCGGCGATCTTCACCACGACGACTCTCGCCGATCAGGTGGCGGCGGGCACACCGATGGTGCTGTTCGATGAGGTCCCCACGCGCGCCATCTTCGTCGCATCCGACGGCCGACGCATCGACATCGACCTGGGCTCGCATTTCGGCCTGACCATCGAGGGTTCGACGGACGAACCCGGGCGTGAGGAGGAATGCCTCGTGATCGCCGACACCGATGTGTCGCTCTCGCACCACGAGGTGCTCTCAGGAGACGACCGGATCCCAGCGGACCTGACGGCCCTCCTCGCGCCGCTGTTGCGCGGCGCGCACCTTCAGACCGTGATCACTCCCTGAGCCCCCCGTGAGACGCCACGCGCCGCTGCTCGCCCTGATCCTGCTCGCCGTATTCGAAGCGGCAGCCGTCTGGTTCATCATGCCCCTCCCGGGCTCCCAGCGGGTGCGCAGCGTGGAGATCGCGTACGCGCTGCATCAGGCGCGGTGGCCGGTCCGCTTCCTCTGCGTCGCCCTCGTGATCTGGGGGCTGCCGAGGCTGCGCGCGTCGAGCCGTGCGCAGCGGCTCGTGACGGCGGGCGTCGCCCTCGTGACCGGCGCCATCACCTACGCGGCGAACTTCGTCCTCCCCGCCGATGTGCTCTTCCGCCAGCCGGACCACGTCGAGATGGTCGCGCCCGCGGAGGCCGGGGTCGAATCCGATCGGCTCGTGGTAGGCCTCGTCCTCGACGGGGACGCGCGGGCGTATCCGTTGCAGTTCATCGGCTACCACCACTTCGTGACCGACACCGTCGCTGGACGCGCGGTGCTCGTGACCTACTGCACCGTCTGCCGCACCGGGCGTGTCTTCGACCCCTCGCTTGACGGGACCATCGAGCGTTGGCGGCTCGTCGGGATGGACCAGTTCAACGCGATGCTCGAGGACCGGTCGACGGGAAGCTGGTGGCGGCAGGCGAACGGCGAGGCACTCGTCGGACCGCGGCGCGGCACGGTGCTCGCCGAGCTGCCGAGCGCGCAGATGACGCTCCGGCAGTGGGTGGCGCTGCACCCCGACACGCGTGTGATGCGCGGCGACCCACGCTTCACGCGTGAGTACGACGCCGACTACGCCTACGAGCGGGGGACGAGCCGGTCACGCCTCACGGGGACGGATCCGCGGTCGTGGCAGCCGAAGTCGTGGGTGGTCGGGGTTCGACTTGATGGTGCGGCGCGCGCGTACGACTGGAACGCGCTCCTGCGATCGGGCACGATCAACGACACCCTCGCCGGGCGTCCCATCGTCCTCGTGGTGGCCACCGACAGCGCGAGCTTCGTCGCGTTCGCCCGCCCCGACGCCGCCACCACCTTCGCCCGTGATGCGGACTCGATCCGCACGAGCACCACCGCGTACGGCCTCGACGGGAGCGGTGCCGCCGGCCGGCTCACGCCCATCACCGCGAGTCAGGAGTTCTGGCACAGCTGGCAGACGTTTAACCCCGGGACGAGCCGGTTCCCGAGTTCTGAGCCCCAGCGGACACCCTGACTCTCCGGCCGCAGGCCCCTCGCCCACCCGGGAGACCCCCCGGTAGCTTTGGGGATGACCCGAATCCTCCCTGACGACGTCGGTACGGGCTTCTCGACCCGCGCCATCCACGCGGGCCAGCGCCCCGACCCCACCAACGGGGCGATCATGCCCCCGATCTACCAGACGTCGACGTACGCTCAAGAATCCCTCGGCGTGCACAAGGGCTACGAGTACGCCCGCGGCAAGAATCCGACGCGCGAATGCCTCGAGCGGAACGTCGCCGCGCTCGAAGGAGCGACGCACGGATTCGCCTTCTCCTCCGGGATGGGGTGCTTCGATTCGCTGATGAAGCTCTTCCGCGCGGGCGATCACTTGATCGTCGGGTCGAACGTCTACGGCGGCGTCTACCGGCTCCTCGACAAGATCCTCCAGCACCACGGCCTCGAGATCTCCTGGGTGGATACGCGGGACCTCCAGCGCATCGAGGACGCGCTCCGACCGAACACGCGCGGCGTGATCCTCGAGACGCCGACGAATCCGCTGATGCACCTGACCGACCTCGCCGGGGCCGCCGCGATCGCGAAGCAAGCGGGCGCCATCAGCATCGTCGACAACACCTTCGCCTCGCCGTACTTCCAGAATCCGCTCGCGCTCGGTGCCGATATCGCTTGGCACTCGAGCACGAAGTATCTGAACGGCCACTCCGATGTCCTCGGCGGCGTCGCCGTCACGAACGACGACGATCTCGCGGCGCGGATCCAGTTCGCGCTCAACTCCGGCGGCGCGATCCCCGGCCCGATGGACGCTTGGCTCACGTTGCGCGGCACCAAGACGCTCGGGGTCCGGATGCGGCAGCACGATGCGAACGGCCGTCGCGTGGCGCAGTGGCTCTCGGACCGCATGGGCGCCGAACGGGTCTTCTATCCCGGCCTGGCGTCGCATCCGCAACACGCGCTCGCCGCGCGGCAGATGCGTGGCTTCGGCGGGATGTGCTCGGTGGAGACCGGCTCGTGGGCGAACGCGAACCACGTCGTCAGCCGGATGCGCCTCTTCACCCTCGCCGAGTCGCTCGGTGGCGTGGAGTCGCTGGTCTGCCAGCCGGCGGGGATGACCCACGCCTCGGTGGAGCCGGCCCGGCGCGCGGAGATCGGGATCACCGACGGCCTGCTCCGGCTCTCGGTCGGCATCGAGGACATCGAGGACGTCCTCGCCGACCTCGAACACGCCTTCACCGGCCTCTGATGCGCATCCTGCTGGTCGGCGGCGGCGGGCGTGAGCACGCCCTCGCGTGGAAGCTCCGGCGCGACGATCCCTCCTGCGAGGTGATCGCGGCGCCGGGGAACGCGGGGATGACCGCAGTCGCCCGCTGCGTCCCCGTGTCGGCGACGGACATCGACGCCCTCCTCGCGCTCGCTCGCGCCGAGTCGGTCGCGTTCACCGTGGTCGGGCCGGAGGCGCCGCTCGAGCTCGGCATCGTCGACCGCTTCCGGGCGGAGGGGCTCGCCATCTTCGGACCGACCGCCGCCGCGGCGCGGATCGAGACCTCCAAGCGGTTCGCGAAGGAGTTGATGCTCGCCGCGGGCGTACCGACGGCGCAGGCCCGCACCTTCACCGAGGCCGCCGCGGCGAAGGCTGAGGTGCGACGTCTGGGGGCGCCGGTGGTGGTGAAGGCGTCGGGGATCGCGGCCGGGAAGGGCGTCGTGGTCGCGGGTTCGGTCGAGGAGGCGGAGCGCGCCGTCGACGAGATGCTCGTCGACGGGATCTTCGGTGAAGCCGGGGCTGAGGTGCTGATCGAGGAATGCATGACGGGCGAGGAGGTCTCCCTCTTCGCGCTCACCGATGGATCGCACGTGCTCCCGTTCATCGGCGCGCAGGACCACAAGCGCATCGGCGAGGGGGACACCGGGCCGAATACCGGGGGGATGGGCGCCTATGCGCCGGTCTCGCTCGCGCCGCCAGCGCTTATCGCCGAGGCGGTCGAGCGGATCTTCCTGCCGACGCTCGCGGCACTGCGTGCCGCGGGATGTCCCTTCACCGGGCTCCTGTACGCCGGCCTGATGCTCACCCCCGACGGGCCGAAGGTGGTCGAGTTCAACTGCCGCTTCGGCGATCCGGAGACGCAGGCACTCCTGCCCCTGATGGCCTCGAGCCTGCTGACGCCGATGCGCGCAATCGCGCGGGGGGAGTCGATCGCGTCGATGCTCCCGCTCACCTGGCATCCCGGAGCCTCGGTGACGACGGTCGTGGCGGCGGCGGGGTATCCGGGACCGGTGCGCGCGGGTGACGCAATCACGGTCCCGCCGGATCACGACGGCGTCACGATCTTCCACGCGGGGACGAAGCGCAGCGCCGACGGCTCCGTGGTGACGGCGGGCGGGCGGGTCGTCGCCGCGACGGCGGTGGCGCCGACCTTCGCCGCCGCGCGAGACGCAAGCACGGCCGCCGCGGCCGCCGTGCGTTTCGCGGGCGCCCAGTTCCGCCGCGACATCGGCTGGCGCGAGCAGGCCCGCGCCGGCTGATCGGCGGCGCGCCCGCGTGCCCGAACTTCCAGAGACCGAAACGATCGCGCGCGACCTCGATGCGGCGATCCGCGGCGCCCGTGTGGTCTCCGTCGACGTCGCCCGCGCCGATGTGCTCCGCGAGACCGATGCCAAAGCGCTCCCGCGCGCGGTCACCGGGGCCGTCATCACCGGCGTCGCACGGCGCGCGAAGAGCATCGTGATGGATCTCGGCGCGTCGGGCCGCCTCGTCTGCACTCCGCGCTTCACCGGCGCGTTGCTCCTCGACGGCACGCCCGACCCCCGCTATACCTGTCTGACCTTCGATCTCGAGGACGGTCGTCGGCTCCGCTACCACGACGTGCGTCGCCTCGGCACGGTCGCTCACCTCAACGCGACCGGATACGCGCAGTGGGATGGGAGCCTCGGCCCTGAACCGCTCGATCCCGCCCTCACCGCAGCGCGATTCGCCGCCATCCTCCGCGGGAGCACGCGTGCGGTGAAGACGCTCCTGATGGACCAGCGCCGGCTCGCCGGTGTCGGGAACATCTATGCGAACGAGGCGCTCTGGCACGCGCGCATCCGCCCGGTGACACGTGGCGCCCGCCTCTCGCACGCCGCCGCGCATCGGCTGCTCCACGCGCTGCAGCTGGTGCTCCGCGACTCCATCGCGCTGCGAGGGACGACGTTTCGGGACTTCCGCGACGCGTATGGCGGACGCGGCGGCTATGCGGCGCGCCTCGCCGCCTATGGGCGGGGCGGTCTACCGTGCCTGCGATGCGGGGCCACGTTGCGCGCGACCCACGCCCTCGAGGGGCGCCAGACCGTCTGGTGCCCGGTGTGCCAGCGATGAGCCCACGTCGTCGCCGGCGACACGCGCCGATGACCAAGGCCATCGAGATGCGCATCGACCAGCTGCGCGCCGAGGTCAAGGATGGCGCGCGCGACGTCCCCGGGACGTATCAGATGACCTCACCGGAGGGGGAGGTCATCTACGTCGGGAAGTCGAAGGCACTGCGCACGCGCCTCCTCTCGTACTTCCGCGCCTCCTACCCGCGCGACAAGGGGGCGCGCATCCTCCGCGAGGCGGCGACGCTGACCTGGACGCCGGAGCCGAGCGAGTTCGCGGCGCTCCTGCAGGAACTGCGGCTCATCAAGCGGCTCCGACCACGCTACAACGTGATGATGAAACGCGATGCCCGGTATCACGCCTTCGTGCGCATCACGGGCGGCCACACGCCGATGCTGCAGGTCGTCCGTGGGGCGGGCACCGATGAGACGGGGACCTACTACGGTCCGTTCCGCGGCGTCTACCAGCTGGCGGAGGCGATCCGCGAGCTGAACGACCTTCTTGGGCTCCGCGACTGCAAGCCGACGCTCCCGATGTTCTACGCCGACCAACCGGAGCTGCTCCCGCTGCCGTCCCGCACGCCCGGCTGCATCCGACACGAGATCGGGAAGTGCCTCGGCCCCTGCGTCGCCGCCGTGCATCAGACAGAGTATCTCGCGGCGTTCGGCGTGGCGCGCGACTTCCTCGAGGGTCACGCTGACGCGCCCCACGGACCGCTTCTCGCTCAGATGACGGCCGCGAGCGAGGCGCTCGACTATGAGCGCGCGGCGCTGCTGCGCGATAAGGTCGCGCGCGTCGACTCGCTGCAGGCGCAACTCAGCCGACTGCGCTTCGCCCTTGAGTCACTCTCGTTCGTCTACGCGATCCCCGCCGACGAGCCGGCGAAGGCGCGGAGCTATGTGGTGCGACGGGGCCGTGTCCGTCACGAGGCGCCGACACCTCGTACCGCCGCCGAGCGGCGGGCGTTCGCAGAGGCGATCGAGGCGATCCTCGCCCCGGCGGACCCCGCCCCCGCTACGGTCCCGGGACACGAGGTGGATGAGGTGCTGCTCGTCGCCGCGTGGTTCAAGCGGCACCCGAAGGAGCTCGAGCGGACGACGCCCCTCAGGGGGTGAGCGGCACCAGCGTCGCGTCGGCGCGTCCGTCCGCGATGGTCAGGATCGCGACGCTTGACTCGAGGTCGAATCGGCGCGGCCCCGCGGCACCGGGATTCACCACGAGGCGATCCCCGACCCGCTCGATCATCTGGCGATGGGTGTGGCCGTACACGCAGACATCGGCGTCGTACGCGGCGGCCACCTGCGCCGGCCGCGGCCGGCCGAGTTCGTGGCCGTGGCGCACGTGGATGCGCACCCCGCCGACGGTGAGCTGCAGCGACTCCGCGAGGCGCGGATCACCGGGGACGTCACAGTTCCCGAAGACCGCCTGCACCGGCGCGATCAACGCGAGCTCATCGAGGATCTCATCGCCGCAGACGTCGCCGGCGTGGAGGATACGGTCCACCCCGGCGAACACCTCGTGCACCTGCACTCGCAGCAGACCGTGCGTATCGGAGATCAGGCCGATCCGAACCGGCGCCGTCACGCCGGCTCGCCGGTGTCGCCCTCGCCCCAGCGCGGGGCCAGCGTGTTCGGGACGCCCAGATGGTCGAGCGCCCGTGCGACGACGAAATCGACGAGGTCGGCGATTGACGTCGGGCGGTGGTAGAAGCCCGGGGCGGCGGGCATCACCGTGGCGCCCGCCATCGTGACGCGCCGCATGTTCTCGAGGTGGATGAGAGAGAGCGGCGTCTCGCGCGTGACGAGCAGCAGCGGGCGGCGCTCCTTGAGGGCGACATCCGCGGCCCGCTCGACGAGCGACCGGGAGGTGCCGGCGGCGATGCTCGCCAGCGTCCCCATCGAGCAGGGACAGATCACCATCCCGCCGGCGAGGGCGGAGCCGGAGGCCGGCTTTGCGCCGCGGTCGCCGTCGTCGTACACCGTCACGAGCCGGTCGAATCGCTCAGCGCCGACGGCGGCGCGGAGTCCGGCGAGGTCGCCGACGTCACTCTCCGTGCGCAGGAGCCGGAAGCCGTGCGAGGAGACGATGAGCTGGATTTCGCGCCCTGCGACGAGGAGCTGCTCAAGCAGCCGGATGCCGTAGGGCGCGCCGGAGGCGCCGGTGATCGCCAGGACGAGGGGCGCGGTTGAATCGGCGGGGCGCGTCACGCGAGCCACCGGTCGACGAGGATGCAGGCGAGGAAGCCCATCGAGATCACCCCGTTCATCGTGAAGAAGGCCGCGTCGAGCTTGGATAGGTCGTCCGCGCGCACAAGCGAATGCTCATACGCGAGGAGGCCGGCCGCGAGCGTGACGCCAGCCCACGCTGCGCCGCCGAGCCCCGCCACGACGACCGTGGCCGCGAGCGCCAGGACGGTGACGAGATGCAGCGTGCGCGCCACGACGATGGCGCGCGGCACACCGAGCGCTGCGGGGATCGAGTGGAGTCCGTTCGCGCGATCGAAGGCGACATCCGGGAGCGCGTAGAGGATGTCGAAGCCCCCGGACCAGGTGGTGATCGCGAGGGTCAGCAGGAGCAGCAGCCACCAGGGCTCGCTCCAGGCCCCGGTGATCGCGAGGTACCCGCCGACGGGGGCGATGGCGAGCCCGAGCCCGAGCACCAGGTGCGCGTACCGGGTGAAGCGCTTGGTGAACGAGTAGAAACAGACCCAGCCGAGTGCGACCGGGCTGAGCGCGAGACAGAGCGGGTTGAGTCGTGATGCCGCCCAGACGAAGAGGGCGGCGGCGACCGCCACCGTGCTCCACGCGGCGCCGACGCCGATGGCGCCGCGCGGGATCTCGCGCATCGCCGTGCGCGGATTGCGGGCGTCGAAGTCGCGGTCGACGATACGGTTCACCGCCATCGCCACCCACCGCGCCGCCGTGAAGGCGAGGACGACCCACCCCACCTGCGCCCAGGTCACCGGCGCGACGCGCGTGGCGAGCGTCACGCCGACGAGCGCGAACGGCAGCGCGAAGACGGTGTGCGGGAGCTTCACGAAGCTGGCCCACCGGGCGAGCGCCGACGCCCCCGCGAAGGTCTGCCCTTCGCGCGCGCCCGCCGCGTCGGCGCGGGAGGCGCTCACGGGCGGTCGATCCCGAGCGAGGCCCAGCGCGCATCCACGCGCGCCTTCGTCTCGTCATCCATCGTGATCACCTTCGGCCAGTCGCGGGTGAATCCCTCTTCGGGCCACTTCCGCGTCGCGTCGATCCCCATCTTCGAACCGTACGTGAACGCGCGGCTCGCGTGGTCGAGCACGTCGACCGGTCCCATCGTGAAGCGCGTGTCGCGCTCGGGGTCGATGTTGTTCAGCGCCACCCACCACGCCTCCTGCGGGTTGCGCACGTCGACCCAGTCGTCCACCACCACGAGCACCTTCGCGAGCGACATCAGCCCCGCGCCCCAGAGCGCGTTCATCACCTTCCACGCCTGGCCCGGGTAGTGCTTCTTGATGCTCACGAACACGAGGTTGTGGAACACGCCCTCGGCGGGCATGTGATAGTCCACGATCTCCGGGTTGGTGAGCTTGAGCAGCGGGAGGAAGATCCGCTCGGTCGCGTGGCCGAGGTAGAAATCCTCCATCGGCGGGCGCCCGACGATCGTCGCGCAGTAGACGGCGTGGCGGCGCATCGTCACCGCGGTGACGTGCACCCGCGGATACAGGTCCGCCTCAGAGTAATAGCCGGTGTGGTCGCCAAACGGCCCCTCGACCACGAGCGCCTCCGACGGGTCGATGTACCCCTCGATGACGATCTCCGCCTCGGCGGGCACCTCGAGGTCGCACGTGACGGCCTTGGCGAGCTTCACGGGGCTCCGCCGGAGGAAGCCGGCGAAGATGAATTCGTCGACGTTCGGCGGGAGCGGCGCGCTCGCCGAGTACATCGACGCCGGGTCGGCCCCAATCACGATGCAGACCGGCATCTTCTCGCCCCGCTCCGCCATCTCGCGCCAATGCGCGGCGCCCGTCTTGTGGCGCTGCCAGTGCATCGCGACGTGCCGCTTCCCCATCTGCTGCACGCGGTACATCCCGACGTTGCGGATGCCGCGCTGCGGGTCCTTGGAGACGACCGCCGTCATCGTGATGAACGGCCCGCCGTCCTCCGGCCAGGTGGTGAGCACGGGGATCTTGTCGAGGTCGATCTCATCGCCGCGCCAGACGACCTCCTGGCAGGCCGGCGTCCCCGAGGCCATCCGCGGCGGGAACTTCGCCACCTCCAGCAGGCGCGGGAGGAGCTGCAGCTTGCCGAGGAACCCTTCGGGGACCTTGAGGTCGAGGAGCTTGGTGATGCGGTCGCCGTGGTCGTCGAGTCGCGCCACGCCGAGCGCCATCGCCATCCGCGACATCGAGCCGAAGAGGTTGATGGCGACGGGGTACGCCGCGATCGAGCCGTCCCGAAGCACGGGCTGCTCGAAGAGGAGCGCCGGCCCGCCGCCCGGCATCTTCATCACGCGGTCGGCGATCTCGCACATCTCGAGATGCACGGCGACGGGTTCACGGATGCGTCGGAGTTCGCCCGCGGCCTCGATGGCGGCGATGAACTCGCTGAGCGTGTCGAGCGTGTCGGTCACTTGGTCCCCACGTGGATCGCCGCGATGCCGAAGGTGAGCGTCTCCCAGCGGACGTCGCGGAAGCCGGCGTCGCGCATCGCCGCCGCGAGCGCCGCGGTTTCCGGGAAGTGCGCGACGGAACGCGGCAGGTAGGTGTACGCCGTCCGATGGCCGCTGACGAGCCGGCCGATCAGCGGAAGGATGCGATGGAAGTAGAAGAGGTACGCCGCACGCACGAGCGGGACGCGCGGCGTCGAGAACTCGAGGATCACGAAGTGCGCGCCGGGCCGCAGCACGCGGTGCACCTCGCGGAGCCCGGCGCCCAGGTCAGCGACGTTCCGGATCCCGAAGGCGACGATCGCGCCGTCGAACGCATCGCGCGTCACCGGGAGCGCCATCGCATCCGCGACGACTGGCGCGAGCACACTGCGCGCCGCCTTTCCCGTCCCCGCGCGCAACATCGGCTCCGCAAAGTCGGCGGCGAGGATCCGCCCGCGAAACCCCGACTGCCGCGTGAGCTGTGCCCCGACGTCGAGCGTGCCCGCGCAGAGATCGAGGAAGCATCCCTCCGGCGCACGGTCCCACCCGAGCCGACGTAACGCCACGCTCCGCCACCGGCGATCGATGCCAAGCGAGAGCACGCGATTGAGCAGGTCGTAGCTCGGCGCGATCTCCGAGAACATCCGCCGGACGTAGACGCGCTTGCCATCGACGGACGTGCCCGCGGCGGCGGCGCTGGCCTCGGCGGCCTCGAGCCCCTTGGGGGCGAGCATCTGTGCCATCGGCGAAAGTTGCCCGGGAGCGACCCCGCCGGACAAGTTGAGCGCGATGTGGACTGACGGCGGCGCCCGCGAAACTTCGCCGCAGATCCGCCGTATGACCGATATCCCGCCGGTCCATCCCCTGTCCGACTCTCGGTGCCCGCCGACCTCCAGACGCTCTCCGATGAGGCTGTGGTGCTCTTGGTCCGCGACGGGCGTGAGGACGGCGCGCGCGAGCTCGTGCGCCGCTATGAGCAGCCGGTCTTCTCCCTCGTGCTGCGCCTCGTCGGCGACCGCGCGCTCGCCGAGGACCTCTCGCAGGAGACCTTCGTCCGCACGCTGTCGCACATCGACAGCTATCGGACCGAGCTGAAGTTCTCGAGCTGGATCTTTCGGATCGCGCACAACGCCGCGATCGACCACCACCGGCGGCGCCACCCCGAGACCCTCTCCCTCGACGGGGATCCGAACGCCAGCAGCGTCGAGGAGGCCGCGGAGGGTGCGATCGCAGTCGCCGATCCGGGGGCGTCGCCCCTCGATCAGCTCGTGCAGGCGGAGCTCGGCGCGCAGATCGAGGGCGCCATCGCGCAGCTGCGGCCGGCATACCGGACGTGCGTGATCCTCCGATATGTGGAGGAGCTCTCCTACGAGGAGATCGCCCAGACCCTCGAGCTGCCGATCGGCACCGTGAAGACCCACCTGCACCGCGCCCGGCTGGAACTCCAGGCGCTGCTGAAACCCTGACCGCGGTCCGTCCGTACCTCCTCCCAGACCCCTATGACACCGCACCGTCCCCTCTCCACCGCCGACGTCGAGGCCCTGCTCCGGGCCCTGCCACGGCACGCCCCCAAGGCCGGGTTCGCCGACCGGGTGCTCGCGCGGGTCCCGCTGCGCGCGCCGGTCCCGCTCTGGCGGCGGATCCCGTGGCGGGCGGTGGCGGGGCTGCTCATGCTCGAGCTCGGCCTGGTGGCGATCTTCGTCATCCGGTTCCGCGCCGAGCTCGCCCTGCTCCCCGTGCGGCTGCTCGAGGGCCTGACGCATCTTCTGGTGGCGATCCGCACGGCGGAGCTCGGTGACGCCACACGGGAGTTCCTCCTCGCCCTGGTGCCGCGCGTCGGCGCGGTGTTCGCCTCGGACACCTCCATCCTCCTCGCCCTTTCGCTCGGTGCCGTGGGCGCCCTGCTCTCGATCTCCCTCCTGGGGCGCGGATTGCGCGCCGCCACCACCACTCGGTGATGCTCCTTATGACTCGCTCCTTCGTCTCTCTCGCCCTCCGCCGCAGCGCCGTCGTGCTGCTGACCATCGCCGCACTCGGTCCGATGCGGGTGACCGCTCAGGGCTCCGACACCGCCGCCACGCGACCGGCCGCCACCCGCCCGGCGCGCGCCACCGACACCACCAAGCGGATCGTCGACCGTCGCGGCGCCGACACCGTCCGGCGCGCCGTGGATGCCGTCGTCCGGGTCCGCATCGACGCGCCGGGCTCCCTCAGTCGCATCGACTCCTCGGCCTCCCGCGACGAGGCGCAGGTGGAGTGGGGGAAGGGGCGGATCGCCCCCGGCGACACCATCCACGGCGATTTGGTCAACCTCTTCGGCGACCTTGAGGTGAACGGGGTCGTGCTCGGCAGTGCTGTGACGCTCCTCGGCGATCTCACGGTCCACGAGAATGCCATCGTGGAGGGCGACGCCGTCTCCGTCCTCGGCGATCTCGTCCTCAAGAACGGTTCGGTGGTCCGGCACGATGCCGTCGCCGTCAGCGGAGAGGTGCGGGTACTCGGGGGCGCCGTCGAGGGGAGCATCGTCAGCGGGAGCGGTCGGAGCGGAAGCTGGACCGAGGATGACGATGACGAGGAGTCGCGGACGCCGATGAGCCCGTGGGCCGCACTGCTCGGCGTCCTCGGGACCGCCGCGGTGCTCGTCGTCTGCGGCATCGTGGCCGTCGCCGCCTTCCCGAGCCGCCTCGATACCATCGCGCGGCGGCTCGAAGCGGGTGTCGGCCGTGCGTTCGCCGCCGGACTCCTCCTCGAACTCGGCTTCGCGCCGCTCCTCCTTCTGCTGATCCTCGGCCTCGTCATCACGCTGTTGGGGATCCTACTCATCCCATTTGCCACCTTGGCGTTCTTCGCGCTCTATGTCGTGCTCGGACTCCTCGGCTGGTTCGCCGTGGCGATCCTCGTGGGCCGCGGGGTGGCGGGGGACGGCGGCGATACGCGGGGGGCGCTGATGCGCGCGATGGGGATCGGCACAGGGATCCTGCTCCTCCCCTACGCCGTCGGCGCGGTGCTCCCGGGGGTCGGGGGATGGATCATCGCCTTCTCGGCGGCCGTCACCTGGGTGGCGGTGACCGCAGGCTTCGGCGCTGCGGCGCTCTCGCGCGGCGGACGGCCTGCGGCGCCGACGCCGAGCTGGTGGCCAGCCTCACCGACGCCGCCAGCCCCGCCGGCACCACCGACCCCATCAACACCCGAGGGGTGAGGACGAGAACGGGCTGACCGCGCCGCGCCGCTCAGCGCGGCGCGGCGACGCCCAGCTGACGGACCACGGCGAGCGCGACCTCTCCGAGCTTCTTCGCCGCGCTGCTCGCGGCGCCCGACACGACGATCGGTGCGCCGCGGTCGGCGCCCTCGAGCACCGGTGGATGCAGCGGGATCTCGCCGAGGAGCGGGACCTTGAGTTCGTCGGCGAGCCGCTTGCCGCCGCCGGAGCCGAAGATCGCCATCGGCTTCCCCGTTTCAGGCGACTCGAAGTACGACATATTCTCGACGACGCCGAGCACCGGGACGCCGACGCGGCGGAACATCATCGCGCCGCGGAGCGCGTCACCGACCGCGACCTCCTGCGGCGTCGTCACGATCACCGCACCGGCGACGCTCGTTGCCTGCACGAGGGAGAGCTGCGCATCCCCGGTGCCCGGCGGCATATCGACCAAGAGGACATCGAGCTCCCCCCAGTCGACATCACGCAGGAACTGCGTGATGATCTTCATCACGATCGGCCCACGCCAGATCGCCGGTTGGTCGCGCTCGATGAGGAAGCCGAGCGAGATGAGCTTCACGCCGTGCGCCTCGAGGGGCTGGATCTTCTCGTCCTTCACCGGCGGCGCGGCGTCGACGCCCATCATCCGCGGGATGTTCGGGCCGTAGATATCGGCATCCATCAGGCCGACGCGATAGCCGGCCTGCGCGAGGGCGATGGCGAGATTCGTGGTGACGGTCGACTTCCCGACGCCCCCCTTCCCTGAGGAGACGGCGATGATGCGACCGAGACCCGGGTATGAGACCGGGGTCGGCGGCGCGGGCGGCTTCGGGGCGCCTGCGGGCTCTCCCATCACGGGCAGGGTGCGCCCGCCGGCGGGCTTCGAGGCGGGGGCGGATTCGGCGGCACCGGACGGCGCGGCCTGCGCGGCGTCCTTCACGTCAACGCGGACGTCGGTGACCCCCTCCACGGACTCCAGCGCCTGCCGCACCTGCCGGGCGAGAACGGGATCGTCCTGCGTGCCGAGGAGGAGGGTGACGCGGACCTTGCCGTCGCGGGTAGCCGCGATGTCTCGGACCTGCTGCGTCTGGTAGAGGGAGGCGCCGGTGCGGGGATTCGCGAGCGGGGCGAGCGCCTCGGCGAGGCGCGCCTGGAGTGTCTCGGACATCAGTACGACGGGAAGGTGTTGGCCCAGGAGTTCTGGTAGACACGGAGCGCGCCAAGAGCAGTGAGCGCGGAACCGACGTTGCACGAATTATAGAGGTAGCGCTTGGTGCCCATCAGCTCGTCGACGTCGGTCGCGGTGACGGCGTATCCCAGCTTGACATTGAGACCGGTGATCGTCGCACCGGAGACCTGGTTCGACCCGTTCGATCGGATCTTTCCCCCGGTGATGATGATGCCGTCCCAGCCCGCGGAGTTGCCGTTGAGGCGGAGATCCCCGTAGACGATGAGCAGACCTCGCCCGAACGAGCTGAGGGTGAACTCCCGGTTCGGCGAGGGCCCGTTGAGGACGATGATGGTGGGCCACGACGAGGGATTCGCGGTGAACCAGGCCGTCGTGGGGAAGCCGTTCCCGAGGTAATCCGACAGGTAGTCCGGGGTAATCGCGTTGCCCGTGACGATGTCGGACCAGTCGAACGGCACGGTCGTCGACGCGGCCGCCGCGGTGGGCCCGAGGTACAGAACCTTTGGCGTCCCGGTGAGGGGAGTGAGTGAGCCCGAGTAGCCTGGCGAAGTGGGGACCGCCACGGCAGCGACGGTGGCGCCCGTGCCACCACTGGCCGGCGGACACTGATCGACGCCGCTGATGTCGCCTGCGACACCGGTCTTCGTGATGCCATTGATCCCCGTGAGCGCCGACTGCACCGTCATCCTCATCGTCTGGAACGTCGCGAAGGCGGTGCTGATCGCTACCGCGTTCCCCGCCCCAGCGACCCCCGTCGCCGTCACGACACCTCGCGACCGCACGAGGTAGAGCGCGGCGATCGTCGTCCCCGATGCGGCCCGGAGACGGGTCGTCACGATGTCCGCATACCCACCAGTGAGGGCAAGGCGCACCGAATCCGACGCGCCGGGGACCGCAGAGAGCCCAAGCCCCGGACGATTACGCAGCCCCTGCTGCAGTCCCGTCTCGGCAAGCGCGGCGGCCGCTTGCGACTGGATGGCCGCATCGTCCGCGCCACGCTCGCTGCTGAGCATCCCGAACCCGGAGGCGAGCGCGCCCACCAGGACGAGCATCACCAGGATGACCATCGGCAGGGCGAAGGCGCGACGCAGACGCATCAGATGACCGCGTTCCGGAAGAAGATCGAGAGCCGGACCGACGACCGCTCGGGGGCCGAGCGCCCCGCGACGGTCTTCTCACTCTCACCGGTGAGCACCAGCTCAATCCCGCTGATGGTGTGCAGGCTCCCCGCCGCCGGCGGTGCCGCCTGCGATGTCTTGGCGCCGGAAACGTAGAACCGGAAGATGGCGGTGTTCTGAAAGGGGACGGCGATCTCCTCCGACACCCCATTGGCGACGCGCCGCCAGAGCGCCGTCCGCCCGGGGACGAGGGCGCTCGGCCCGAGCGCGTAGGTAACCGTCTGATAGAGGAGGACTGGTGCCCCCGCGGGCAGCGAGGGGAAGGCCGGGCTCAGCACGAGGAGCTTGCCGCTCGGAATCGGGGTGATTCCGGGACCGCTGCTGCAGGTCGACGCGGTCCCGGTCGTCGGGGCCGCGGTCTTCGCGACATACGTGTAGGCCGCATTGAGTGCGGTGTCACGATACGCGTAGCCGGCGTACGCCGCCTGCGCATAGATCAGTGAATCGACAGGGACGAAGGTCGCCGTGTTGCTGGCGCAGTACACGCCCATCGCATACGGAACCTGAACCGTCAGCGCGGTGTCGGTCGCGGTCACGATGCCGCGCGGCTCGATCATCCGCATCTCATCGCGGACGATGTTCAGTGCGTTCCGCGAGACGGCGCGCGCGTCGCGTCCCCCGGCCTCGCGGGCGAACAGGCGCGTCTGCGAGATGAGGAGATTGGTCACCGAGGCGCCGATGATCCCGAGGATGACGATCACCACGAGCAGCTCGATGAGCGTCGCACCGCGCCGCGTCACGAGAAGAGCGACCCGGACGGTGGAAGGCTCCGGTCCACGCGAATGGTGTCGGAGCGGAACCCATTGGCGGTCGGATCGATGATGATCCGGACTCGCGTAATGGCCTGCGTCGGGTTCGTGATAGTGACGCACCGCTGATGCGGATAGTTCGCCATCGTCGTGATCGTCACACAGCCGGTGTCGGCGGCGATGCTCCCGTACGGCATCGTCGCGTAGAGGTCCACCGCGGTCGAGATGGCGGCGGCGCGGTCGACCCCGACGCCGAGGGCCCGCGCCCGGACGGTGTAGCGGGCGGAGACCAGCGCGTGCGTCGCCGCCACCACGCCGAGGAGCGTGACCGCGACGATGACCTCGATGAGGGAGAAGCCGCGCCGGCCGGTCATTGACGTCGGACCACGCCGGTGGCCGAACGCGTCACCGTCGCACGCCCCGTGGCGCTCGTCAGGACGATGGCGAGCGCCGTGTCGGCCCGTCCATTCGGGAAGATGGTGATCCCCGAAGACGGAGTGAACACGAGGGTCGCCTGCACATCGGAGGCGGCATCGAAGCGCCACTGTCGCAGCAACGTGTCCCCCGCACGCTGCCGGACCTGCACCGCTGCGCCCGAGAGGACGACGCGCATCGGTGTCCGACGCCGCACCGCCAGCTGAGACGCCTCCACCAGCCCCCCCTGCACCATCGTCGCGGCTCGCAGCACCCGGTCCCGGCTCAGTTGCCGACCGATCTGCGTCGTCGCGACGGCGATGAGGATCCCCGAGATGGAGATCACCATCAGCAACTCGATGAGGGAGAAGCCGCGACGGGGCGAGGAGAGACGCACGGCCTTCATTGTGCCGCGCCATCCGCGAGGGCGCCAGCCGCGAGCATCCGGCGCGCCTCGTCCAGCACCTTCGCCATCACCGTGGGAAGCGTCCCCCCGATGAGTGCGCCCGAGGCCCGCGCGTGGCCGCCCCCACCGAAGCGCTGGGCGAGCGGGTGCACATTCACCCCCGCCACACTCCGGAACGAGACCTTCACCTGCGCCGTCCCGACGTCCCGGAAGAGGAGCGCGAGCCGCACCCCGGCGATCGACCGCGGGTGCTCGACGACGCCATCGAGGTCCTCGCTCGTCGCGCCGCACCGTTCAAGCTCCCCCGCCGCCACTCGCACCCAGGCGATCCCGTGCGCGAGATCGACCTCGAGGGTGTCGAGCACGTCGCGGAGCAAGTGGATCCGCCCGAGGGGGACACTGCCGTAGATGCGTGCGTACATCCGCTCCGGATCCACGCCGGCGCGCAGTAGCTCGGCGGCGACGGCGAGACAGCGCGGCGACGTGTTGCCGAAGCGGAAGCCGCCCGTGTCGGTCACCATCGCGGTGTAGAGCGCCTCCGCGATCGCCGGCGTCAGGTCGAGCCCCGCGACGATGGCGAGGTCATACACCAGCTCCGCTGTCGCGCAGGCCCGCGTGTCACTCACCATCACCGTCCCCGGCGGCTCGTCACTCGGGAGATGATGGTCGATCACCAAGGCGTCCAGCGGCAGGGTGCGCACCGTCGACGCGAGCGACCCGAGCCGCCGCACGTCAGAGATGTCGAGCACGATGAGCCGATCCACGGTGCGGAGCGCCTCGGCGCCACGCTCGCTCCAATCGGCGACGTCGTCGCCGAGGAGCCAGCGGAACGACTCGGGCCACGGGGTCGGGTTCACCACCACGGCCCGCACCCCACGCTGCGCCAGCAACCGCGCCAGCGCCGCCTCGGAGCCACATCCGTCGCCATCGGCGTTCACGTGCGTTGAGAGCGCCACCGTCGTCCCCGGCTGCAGGGCGGCGAGGAACCGCTCGATCGCCTCACGGCGCGGCGCGGGAACGGTCAGGAGGTCGGACACGGGATCGGGGCGCGAGGGAGACAGGAGCGGTCAGGCGCTGTAGTTCGGCGCTTCGCGCGTGATCGTCACGTCGTGCGGGTGCGACTCGCGCAGCCCCGCGGCCGTGATGCGCGTGAACTCCGTCTCGGTCCGGAGCGCGTCGATCGTCGCGCAGCCGGTGTAGCCCATCCCGCTGCGGATCCCGCCAATCATCTGGTAGAGCACGTCAGCGACGGGGCCCTTGTACGGCACGCGTCCCTCGATCCCTTCCGGCACGAACTTCCGCGTCGCGGTCGCCGCCTCCTGGAAGTAGCGGTCGGCGCTCCCGTCCTGCATCGCGGAGAGCGAGCCCATCCCACGGATCATCTTGTAGCGGCGCCCCTCGGCGAGGAGTGATTCGCCGGGGCTCTCCTCCGTGCCCGCGAGCATCGAGCCCATCATCACCGACGATGCGCCGGCGGCGAGCGCCTTCACGATGTCCCCTGAGTACTTGATGCCGCCGTCGGCGATGACGGGGACGTCCCCCGCCCCGCGCACGGCGTCCATCACCGCGGTGAGCTGCGGCACGCCGATCCCCGCGACCACCCGCGTCGTGCAGATGGAGCCGGGCCCCACGCCGACCTTCACCGCGTCGACACCACGCGCGACGAGCGCCTCGGCCGCCTCAGCGGTCGCGATGTTCCCCGCAACGAGCTGCACGCCCGGGAAGGCCTCGCGCACCGCCGCGGTCGCATCGAGCACCCCCTGCGAATGGCCGTGCGCCGTGTCGACCACGAGCGCATCGACGCCGGCATCGACCAGCGCCTTCGCGCGGGCGAGATAGTCACCCCCCGCCCCGATCGCCGCCGCCACCATCAGACGCCCCTGCTCATCCTTGGCCGCCGTCGGGTACTGCCGCCGCTTGTGGATGTCCTTCACCGTGATCAGCCCGATCAACGCCCCCGAGGCATCCACCACCGGGAGCTTCTCGATGCGGTGTCGCCCCAGGATCTGCTCCGCCTCATCGAGCGAGGTCCCGACGGGGGCGGTGATCAGTCCCTCCTTCGTCATCGCCTCGGCGAGCGGCCGGTCGAGCTGACGCTCGAATTGCAGGTCGCGGTTCGTGATGATCCCCACCAGGCGTCCCGCGCCGTCCACCACCGGGACGCCGCTGATGCGGAACCGCGCCATCAGCGCCACCGCCTCACGGAGGGTCGCCGACGGCTGGAGGGTGATCGGGTTGCGGATCATCCCGCTCTCGGACCGCTTCACCCGGTCGACCTCGGCCGCCTGCCGATCGATCGACATGTTCTTGTGGAGGACCCCGATCCCGCCGGCGCGCGCCATCGCGATCGCCATCTCGGACTCGGTCACGGTGTCCATCGCCGCCGCGACGAGCGGGACGTTCAGCCAGATGCCCCGGGAGAACCGAGTGCGGGTGCTGGTGTCGTTCGGGAGGACCGAGGAGTGCCGCGGGACGAGCAGAACGTCGTCGAAGGTCAGCGCGGCGTCGGGGCGGAGGCGAGAGGCGTGTCCCATCTCGAAGGATAGCCGTGCCCTGCGGGCTTTTCCAGCGGGAGCGGGCCTCAGTAGATGTACACCGGGGTCCCCACCGGGACGAGCGGCGCGAGCGCCTCGATGTCGGCGTTGCGCATCCGGATGCAGCCGTGGCTCGCCGCCTGTCCGATGCTCTCGGGGACGTTCGTGCCGTGGATGCCATAGCCGTGCCCCAGGTAGAGCCGATGCGGGCCGAGAACGTCACGGAATCGACGCTGCCGCGTCCCGAACGGCGGAATCACGAGGAGACGCCCGATGACGATCTCCTGTCCCGGCGGGAGTGGCTGCACCGCGCCATCGGCCCCCTCGCGGACGACGTCTCGCCCAATGACGCGCCACACCCCATCCCCGATGCGGAGCGGTTGATGCGGATCGAGTCGGACGAGCCGGAGCCCCCGCTCCGCCGCCACCTCCTCGAAGTGCCAGTCGGGGGGCACCCAGATCGGATCATCCTCCTTCCGCTCCACGAGGAGCCGACCGCGGGGCGTGGCGAAGCGCGCAGTGCCACCATCAGGAAGGTCCCCCGTCCCCGTCTCGTCCGGCGCCTCGAATCGGACCGTGTCGCCCGCGCGCAACCAAAGCCGTCGGTCGGCGGTCGAGATGAAGAGATAGAGGCCCGAGGCATCGGCCTCGCGGTCCCGGCGCACCGCCGCCATCCGGACGAGGGAGTCGTCGAGCGCCTCGAGATCTCGTGCCCGCGCCTCCCGCTCGGACTGGGCCACCGCCGACAGGCGTCGTGCCGCATCGCGCGCCTCGCGGGCCGCGCGCCATCGCGGCGCGCGGCCCGCGAGGACAATCCCCCACGCCAATGCACTGACGGCGAGGGCACGCCACCCCCACGACCCGCGCGGTGCCTCAGAGGACATACACCACCGTCCCGATCCGAACCACGCGCCGGAGCACCACGAGGTCGGCCGCCGAGAGCCCTGCCGTCGCATCGAGCCGGCCACCGGTGGCGAGCCCGAGCGCCGTCAGGCCGACCGATCGCACGGTGTCGACCCCGATGGGCGCCGCCGTCACGAGTCCTGCCGTACGCAGGATGACCGCGCCGCGTTCGACGCGGAGTCGCCCATCGGTGCGCGAGAGGACGAGGTGCACAGGCGCCGCATCGTACGAGGTGAGTCACGCCTGCTCTAGGAGGATCCGCACCCGCGCCCGCACAACCGCTTCCACGATCCGGCGGGTCGCCGTCCGATCCGCGGAGGTCGTGGCCTCCGCCACCCGCGTCTCCGTCGCCCACCGCGCCGTCGCCCTCGCCCCGCCGATGCTCACCGCGCCGAGTCCGACGAGGCCGAGCAGCAGGGAGAGGCGCGAGAGCGTCACCGTCGGGTCAATGTCAGCAGATCGAGGATGGGCGCGCCGGTCGGCTCGCTCCTCCCGAGTCGAACCCGCGCGGTGATCCGCAGATCCGACATCGGCGGGAGGGCTCGCGCCTCCGCGAGGAGCGCGGAGGGGACGGCGAGGTAGAGGACGACGTTCTCACCCGCGGGGCCGAGCGCGAGGAGGTAGGGCTCGTCGGGCTCGAGTCCGCGACGGAGCGGGTCCGCCTTCTGCAGGCTGATCGCCTGCACGTCCCAGCGGACGATGCGACCGCGGACGCGGGCGGCATCGACGCGGAGGTCGACGGCGCGGAGCCCCTCGGTGAAGGACGAGTCCGCCGGGACGATATCGGTCTCCGGAATCCATCCTTCGACGCGCACCTTCACCCAGCCCCGGTCTCGGGCCATCTCGACCATCGACGCGCCGGCGGGGAGGGTTGCGACGGGCGGCGCGTCAGCCGCCGGGAGCGGAGCGGCGTGGAGCGTCGCGCGCTTCGGTGCGCGCACCGCGCCGAGGATGCCGGGCCGCGCGGGCACCTCGACCTCGGGGACGGTCGCCGGGGCGGTCGCGGTGGCGGTGGCGGTCTCGGGACGCCCCACGGGCCCCGCCGCCGCCGCCTCCGCGCGTGTCCGCCCGGCGGCGAGCGCCGACGTCGGGACCCATCCCGTCCGACGGATCCGGGACCAAGTTCCGCGCCGCTCGAGGACACGGATTCCCGCACCCCCGACGAGCGCCCCGACAATCCGGGCATCGCCGGCCGCGCGCGCGCGGACGCGCACCGTCCCACCCGCAGCGATGCTCTGCGGGAACGAGTCACGGCGCCCCGCGACCTTCGCGCTCTCGATCCACCCTTCGCGCGTGACGGTCGTGGCACCGGCGCGCCGCGAGCCCTGCCGGAGCGCGACCCCCGCCTGCACGGACCCGATCGACCGACCCCCCGGTGCGACGAGGAGGTCGGAGGGACGCGCAACCTGCGCCGTCTGTGCCGCGAGCGGGGCGGCGAGACAGAGCGCGGAGAGGAGAATCGCGGAGCGGCGCATCGCTGGTCGGGGAGGCTGGGGCGGGACTAGATTGCGCCACGGCGCGCGCGGCGTCCCGCCACGCGGGATGCTCGCCGTGAAACTACCTCTCCACCCCGACAGGGCCAAGATGGCTTCGAAGGTCGACCGCCCCGTCGTGCTCGTCGTGCTCGATGGCTGGGGCTACCGCGAGTCCACCGACGGCAACGCCATCGCGATGGCGCGCACCCCCACCTGGGACCGCCTCTGGGCGCGTGCGCCGCGCACCCTGCTCGACGCGAGCGGCCGCGCCGTCGGGCTCCCCGAGGGGCAGATGGGGAACAGCGAGGTGGGACACCTCAACCTCGGGGCCGGGCGCGTCGTGATGCAGGATCTCGTCCGCATCGGCGAGGCGATCCGCGACGGCGGCTTCTACCAGCTCGACGCGCTCCGCGGCGCCTGCGCGCACGTGCGCACCTCCGGCGGGACGCTCCATCTAATGGGCCTCGTCGGCGACGGAGGCGTCCACGCGCACGACGACCATCTCCTCGCGCTCGTCGAGCTCGCCACCCGCGAGCGCGTGCCGCGCCTCGCGCTGCATCTCCTCCTCGACGGCCGCGATACACTGCCGCGGTCGGCCGCGGGCTACGTCGAGGCGCTCCTCGCGAAGACCGCGGGGCGCGCCGTCGTCGCGAGCCTCGGCGGCCGCTACTTCGGGATGGACCGCGACCACCGCTGGCCGCGCACGCAGCAGTGCTACGCCGCCGCCGTTCGCGGCGTCGGCCCCACGACGACGGATCCACTCGCGTACATCCGCGCGCAGTACGATGCCGGCGTCACCGACGAGTTCCAACCGGCGGCCGTCGTCGTCCGCGACGGCGCACCCGTCGCCCCGATGCGCGACGGCGACGCGGTCATCACCTGGAATTACCGTTCCGACCGGATGCGGCAGATCGTCCGCGCCCTCGCGGTGCCCAGCTTCGACGGCTTCGATGTCGCCGACCGGCCGCGCCTGCACGTCGCGACGATGACGCAGTACGACCAGACCTTCGGCCTCCCCGTCGCGTTCGAGTCCTTCTCGATGGCGAAGATCGTCGCTGAGGTGCTCGAGGACGCCGGGATGAGCACCCTGCGCACCGCCGAGACGGAGAAGTACCCGCACGTCACGTACTTCTTCAACGGCGGCAACGAAGTCCCCCACCGCGGCGAGGAGCGTATCCTCGTCCCCAGCCAACAGGTCGCGACGTACGACCTGATGCCGGAGATGAGTGCGCCTGGGATCACCGACGTGCTCGTCCGACAGATGGAGGCGCGGTCGCACGAGTTCACGCTCTGCAACTACGCCAACGGCGATATGGTCGGCCACAGCGGGAACCTCGCGGCCACCATTCGCGCCTGCGAGATCGTCGACGAACAGCTTGCGCGGATCGTCGCCGCGGCCGAACGCACCGGCACGCGGCTCCTGATCACCGCCGACCACGGCAACTGCGAGATGATGATCGACCCCGCGACCGGCGGGGCGCATACGGCTCACACCACGAACCCCGTCCCCCTCGTCCTCGTCGACGGGGACGCCCCGACCCCGTTGCGCGCCGGTGGCGCGCTCTGCGATGTCGGCCCCACCGTGCTCGCGATGCTCGGCGTCGACCGCCCGCGCGAGATGACCGGCCGCGACCTGCGGCTCCCCGGAGTCCCCGCGTGATCCCTTCCCGTCCCCTCGCCCGCCGTCTCATCCTCCTCGCCGCCTGCACCGCGACGCCGCTTGTCGCGCAGGTGGGGCACCTCCCGGAGGACAGCCCGTACGAGGACCTCCGTGGGCGTCAGGCGCTCACCCTCGGCCTCGGCCGCCTCACCCCCGATGCGGATCCCGCGGGCGTCGGTCCCGGCGCCGGGTTCCTCCTTTCGGGCCGCTATGAACTGCAGATCGCGACCCCGCTCTGGCTCCAGACGCGCATCGCTGTCGCCCCCGGCCTCTCCCGCACGGTGAAGGATCCGCTCCTCACCGGCGACGCGCGCATCGCCGGCACCGAGACGCGCCCCCTGCTGATGTGGCACACGGGGCTCGGCCTCAACCTCACCGGGAACAAGTCGTGGCGCCGCCTCGTGCCGCAGCTCCACGGTGGCCTCGGCTTCGTGACGGACGCCTCGACCCGATTCGACCTCGGCGGTTATCGCTTCGGCACGAAGTTCTCGCTCGACTACGGCGCGAGCCTCCGCGTCACCACCGGGAGCCGGCACGAGATCCACGTCGACCTCTCGCGCGCGCTCTGGAAGTACCGCTATCCCGACACCTACGGCGGCAGCGGTGCCCCCTCCGACTCGAGCATCCTCGGCGCCCGCGACCGCACCGGCTGGACGGGGAGCACCGTGCTCCAGATCGGCGTCAGCCGCTTCTTCTTCCGCTGACCCCGATGCGCGCCACGCTGACTCGCGCCGTCACCTTCTCTGCCGCCCATCGCTACCGGCGGCCCGAGTGGGATGACGCCCGCAACCACGAGGTCTTCGGCGCCTGCGCGCACCCGAACTGGCACGGCCACACGTACACGTGCGAGGTCACGGTCGGCGGCGAGGTCGATCCGGTCACCGGCTTCTGCGCTGACCTCGGCGCGCTCGATCGCGCGCTCGCCGAGCGCGTCGTCGCCGCACTCGATCACCGCAATCTCGTGCTCGACGTCCCCGCCTTCGCCGAGGGGGCGCTGATCCCGACCGGTGAGAACGTCGCCTGGTGGATCGCGCGTGAGGTGCAGACCGCGCTCGGCGCGTCGACTCGCGTCGAGCGCGTCCGCCTCTCGGAGATGCCGGGCCTCTGGGTGGAGATCGTCCCCGCGTGACCGAGCCGGCGACGGGCGCCCCGGGGCTCGACGCCGTCGACGAGGTCCCCGTCTGGCTCGAGGTGAACGGTGAGCCCGCCGTCACCTGGATGTGCACGCCGGACCAGCTCCCCGAACTGGTGGTGGGCTGGTGCTACGGCGAGGGGTACATCGATGCGCGCGCCGATCTCCTCTCGATGCGTCCCTGCGCCAAAGAGCCCGGCTTCTGGGTGACCGTCCCCAACGAGCGGTATCAGACCGTCGAGGGGCAGGAGCGTCGGCGGGCGCTCGCCTCGGGCTGCGGCGCCGTCACAACGATCCTCGGCTCGCTCAGCCGCGTGCCGCGGCGCACGACGACGCCGGCGATCCCCGACCTCGAGCGGACACGCGCCCTGTTCAAGGCGCTCTTCGCCAAGGGCGAGCGATACCAGCACACCGGCGGGATCCACGCCGCGGCGCTGACCGACGGCACGACCCTCCTCGCGCACGCCGAGGACATCGGGCGCCACAACGCGGTCGACAAGGTGATGGGGCAGCGGCTCCTCGCGGGGGAGCAGCCCGACGACCTCATCCTCCTCGTGACGGGCCGCATCAGCGGCGAGCTCGCGTTCAAGGCGGCGCGGGCGCGCATCGCGGTGGTCGCGACCCCGTCGGTGCCGAGCACCGTCGCGGTGGAGATCGCCCGCGCGGCGGGGATGGTACTGATCGGGCGCGCGGTGTCGGGGCAGCCACAGGTCTGGACGCCGTGAGCTGCACCGGCGTGATCCTCGCCGGCGGCGCGGCGCGACGGTTCGGGGGGAAGCCCAAGGGACTCGAAGCCATCGATGGCGTGCGCATCATCGACCGCGTCGCGCGCGCGCTGCGCCTCGTGACGGATGATCTGCTCCTCGTGGCGAACGCCGCGGACGCGGCCGCGTGGCTGCCGGGCGTCCGGACCGTCGCCGACCGGCGCCCCGGCACGGGCGCGCTCGCCGGCATCGAGACCGCGCTGCTCGAGACGCGGACCGACATCCTCCTCGTGGCGTGGGATATGCCGTTCGTCTCCGGCGCGTTCCTCGGCGAACTGCGACGGATCGGCGAGACCGACGACGTCGATGCCGTGCTCCCGGAGAGCGATTCCTCGCGGCGTGGGGTGGAGCCGCTCTGCGCTTGGTATGGCGCCCGTTGCCTCGATGCCGTGCGCGCCGCGCTCGACGCCGGCGACCATCGCGTCGTGGGCTTCCACGACGCGGTGCGACTGCACCGCGTCCCGGTGGACCGCGTCGCGGCCTTCGGCGACCCGATGCGCCTCTTCGGCAACGTCAACACGCCGGACGACCTCGCGGCGCTCCGCGGGGCGGTGGAGGCCGCCGATGCCTGAGACCACCGCGACGCCCCCGATGCTCGCCATCGTCGGCAAGAAGCACGTCGGCAAGACGACCCTCGTCGCGCGACTCTGCGCGACGCTGACGCACCGCGGGCACCGCATCATGGTGCTCAAGCACGGCTCGCACACGTTCAACCTCGACCCCGCCGCAACCGACACGTATCGGCACTACCACGAGGGACAGGCCGCGCGCGTCGCGATGGCGTCGCCCGACAAGTTTGCGCTCGTGAGTCGATGGGACGAGGAGCTCGCGCCGGAGACGATCGCGGCACGCTACCTCGCCGACGCCGACCTCGTCCTCTGCGAAGGGTTCAAGCGCTCCGCGCTCCCGAAGGTCGAGATCAGCCGACGCGCGGTCTTCCCGACCTCGCTCTGGGCCGACGGCGTCGGCGACGCCTCCACCTGGCGGGCGATGGTGACCGACGCGCCCCCGTCGACCTTCCCGGGCGCCATCTTCTCCCTCGACGACGTGCGCTGGCTCGAGGCGCTCGCCGACTGGACCGAGACCCACTTCCTCACGCGCTGATGACACTCCGTCGCCTCCTCACCCTCTCGATCGCCGGTGCCGCCGCGGCGTGCCGCCCCGTCGCGCCCGCCGTCACGCCGGTGCCTGCCGCCATCGACGCCCCCGCCACCGACACCGATACCACCGCGCGTCGCGCGCCGTCCGACCGGGCCGACGTCATCCCGCCGACCGACGACGAGATGCACCGTGCCGCGTGGGAGGGCTACCGCACCACCTTCACGACGCTCGTCGATTCACTCACCGGCGATCCGCGCTTCCGCAGCGCGCATTGGGGCGTGCTCGTCGTCGACCCGCTCTCCGGCGATACGATCGTCTCGCGCAACGCGGGCAAGCTCTTCATGCCCGCCTCCAACCAGAAACTCCTCACCGGTGCGCTCGCGCTCACGCAGCTCGGCGCCGACCACCGCTTCGAGACGCGCCTCCTCGGCTCCGGGCGTGTGGTGAACGGCACGCTGGTGGGTGACCTCGCCGTGCTTGGCGACGGCGATCCCTCGGTGAGCGATTCGCTCGCAGGCGGCGATGCGATGGCGCCCCTCCTCGCCTTCGCCGACTCGCTCCGCGCGCGCGGCGTCCGGCGCGTCGGCGGCCGGCTCCTCCGCGCCGCTCAGGTCTTCCCTGACTCCACCCTCGGCTTCGGCTGGGCCTGGGACGATCTCGACTTCGGGTACTCGGCCCCGGTGGACGCGCTGATGTTCAACGAGGGATACGCCGAGGTGCTCGTGATCGGCGCGCGGCGCGTCGGCGGGCGCGTGACGGTGCGCACCACGCCCGCGACGACGGTGCCGCGCCTCGGCCGGGTCGAGGTGACGACGGCCGCGGGCCGCTCCGACGTCCGCCTCGCCGGCGACGTCCGCGGGCGGCGCCCGCTCGTGCACCTCACCGGCACCATCGCGCCGAACGACACCGTGCGCCTGGAGGTCGCGCTCCGCCACCCGACCGCGGCCTACCTCGACGCATTCGCCGAGGCGCTGCGCACGCGCGGGATCACCATCCGCGGCGGCGTGGATCCCGATGCGATCGCGGACACGACCGGGATGGTCACGCTCGCCACGCGGCGGTCACCGCCGCTCCGCGAGATCCTCCCGCGCTTCGAGAAGCCGTCGCAGAACCAGATCGGCGAGCTGCTCTTCAAGGCCACCGCCCGCGCGCGCACCGGCGTCGGCTCCGCCGACAGCGGGCGCGCCGTCCTCGAACGCCAGTTACTCGCGTGGGGCGCCGACTCCCTCGGCTTCGCGGTGCGGGACGGGAGCGGCCTCTCGCGACACGACTACGTCTCCCCCGAGACGATCGTGCGGGTCCTCGAGGCGATGCGCGCGCATCCCGAGTTCGAGACCTTCCGCGCGAGTCTCCCGGTCGCGGGGGTCGACGGCACGATCCGCACCCGGATGCGCGGTACGAGCGCGGAGGGACGCGTCTTCGCGAAGACGGGGACGCTCGATAAGGCACGGTCGCTCTCCGGCTACGTGGCGACGCCGGATGGCCGGCTCCTTCTCTTCTCCTTCCTGACGAACAATCACGTGGCGTCGAACCGTGAGGCCGACCGCGTGACCGACGCACTCGCCGCCTGGCTCGCGGGGACACCGCTCCCGCCCGTCGGCCCCCGCCGGATGCGTCCGGTCGTCGAGCCGCCGGCCCGCTGATGCACAGCGTCCCCGAGGCCGTCGCGCTCATCACCGGCGCGGCCACGCCCCTCCCCGCCGAGCCGACACCGCTCGCCGAGGCCCTCGGGCGCGTCCTCGCGGAATCGATCCACTCCCCCATCACGCTCCCGCACTGGACCAACTCCGCGATGGATGGCTACGCCGTGCGGGGCGCGGATGTCGCGGGGGCGAGCGAGCGCGCACCCGTGATGTTGCGCGTCCTCGAGACCGTCGCCGCGGGCGCCTTCCCCACGCGGGCGGTCGAGGCCGGCGAAGCGACGCGGATCATGACGGGCGCGCCGCTCCCCGAGGGGGCCGACACGGTGATCCGGGTGGAGGATACCGACGCCGGCCTCACCGCGGTCGCGATCCTGAAGGACCGCGATGTCGGCAAGAACTTCCGCCTCCGCGGCGAGGATCTCGTCGCAGGGAGCGTCGCCCTCCCATCAGGGATCCCGCTCGGCGCCGCACAGCTCGGAATCCTCGCCTCCATCGGCCAGGCGATTGTTCCGACGCATCGGCGCCCGCACGTCGCAATCCTCGGCTCGGGCGACGAGCTCGTCGACCTTGACCGATTCGATGAGGTCCGCGCCGGCCGGAAGATCGTCAGCTCCAACGCTTACACCCTCGATGCGCTCGTGCGCCTCAACGGTGGCATCCCGATCGGGCTCGGGCACGCCGCGGACACGCAGGACGCGATGCGCGCGCTCCTGGAGCGCGCCATCGAGGCGGCGCCCGACCTGATCGTCACCTCTGCCGGCGTCTCCGTCGGCGAGTTCGACCACACGCGGACCGCACTCGAGGCGCTCGGCGCCGAGATGCTCGTGAGCCGGGTGCGCATGCGGCCCGGCGCCCCGATCGGGTTCGGTCACGTGCGCGGCATCCCCTGGATCGGCCTCCCCGGGAATCCGGTGAGCATGATGGTGACCTTTGAGCTCTTCGTCCGCCCCACCCTGCGGCGGATGCTCGGTCACACGCGACTCCATCAACGGCCGGTGCGCGTGCGGCTCGAGGAACCGGTGCGGATCGGGGCTCGGCTCACGCACTTCCTCCGCGCCATCGTCTCCACCGCTCCGGACGGGTCACTGTCGGCGCGGCTCACCGGCCCGCAGGGCTCGGGGATCCTGACCTCGATGTCGCTCGCGAACGCGCTCCTCGTGGTCCCGGAGGACCGAGGCGAGGTCCCGGCAGGGGAGACGCTGCACGCGCTGCTGCTCACCGAGGATGCGGGCACCGCAGAGGCGTTCGCGCTGTGAACGCGCTCCCGGCGGACCTCGCCGCACTCGATGACCGCTTCGTCCTCACGGCCGTCGAGGTGACCGTGGGCGGCACGGCCGTCCTGCTCGAGAAGCCACGGAACGCCGACGACCTGATCAGCGAAGCGGATTTCGCCCACGACGAGCGGCTCCCCTACTGGGCCGATCTCTGGCCCGCCTCCGTCGTCCTCGCGGACCACGTGCTGCGGGAGCGTGCGCTGCTGGGCGCCGTCCCGGACGGGCCGCGTCCGACGGCCCTCGAACTCGGGTGCGGGCTCGGGCTGGTGACACTCGCCGCGCAGCGGGCCGGCTACGCCGTCACCGCGACGGACTACTACGAGGACGCCCTGCGGTTCGCCGCGCGCAACACGCTGCGGCACATCGGGGAGCGGCCGGCGTCGCGCCTGGTGGACTGGCGGGCGCTCCCCGAGGACCTGGGGACCTTCGACCTCGTGCTCGCCGCCGACGTCCTGTACGAGCGGCCCTATGCGGCCTTCGTGGCCGAGGCGATCGCCCGGGCGCTCGCGCCGACGGGGCGCGCCCTCCTGTCCGATCAGGGGCGCGTCGCGCTCGAGGATTTCCTCGCGGAGGCGGCAGCCCGCGACCTCGTCGCGCAGGTGGTGCACCGCGAGCGGCGCGCGGTGGTCCCCGCCGCGCCCGACGGCTCGACGCCGCACCACGTGATCACCATCTTCGAGCTCCGCCGCCGCTGACCGGCGCGGGCCTCAGGCCAGCCGGTCCGCGACCACCTCGGCGATGTCGCGCACCGGGACCTCCGCCCCCTGCGCCTTCACGCCGTCGGCCATCATCGTCATACAGAACGGGCACGCCACCGCGATCTCGTCCGCCTGCGTCGCCAGCGCCTCCTCGGCCCGTTCGATGTTGATGCGCTTCCCGACCGTCTCCTCCATCCACATCCGGCCGCCGCCCGCGCCGCAGCAGAGCCCCTTGTCCTTGCTCCGCGGCATCTCGACGAGCACCACCGGGAGCGCCCGCTTGAGCGTCTCGCGCGGCGCCTCATAGACGTCGTTGTAGCGCCCGAGGTAGCAGGAATCGTGGTAGGTGAAGGTCCGCACCGGCGCGTGGAGATCCTCGCGGATCGGCACGCGCCCCTCGGCGAGCAGGTGCTCGATATAGGTCGAGTGATGGATCACGTCGTACTCGCCGCCGAACTGCGGGTACTCATTCCCGAGCTGATGGAAGCAGTGCGGGCAGGCCGTCACGACGGTCCGCACGCCGTACTTCGCGAGCGTCTCGACGTTGTCCTTCGCGAGCATCTGGTAGAGATACTCGTTCCCCATCCGGCGCGCGGGGTCGCCGTTGCACTTCTCCTCCTGCCCGAGGATCGCGAAGCGCACCCCCGCGGCCTGGAGGATCCGCGCGAACGCGACGGTGGTCTTCTTGGCGCGGTCGTCGAACGACCCCATACACCCCACCCAGTACAGCACCTCGGGGGACTCGCCACGCGCGGCGAGCTCGGCCATCGTCGGGATCTCCATCCCCTCGGCCCACTTGGCGCGATCGCCGGGATCGAAGGCCCAGGGTGACCCGCTCGTCTCCATCGCCTCGAAGGCGGGCATCAGCTCCTCGGGGAACCGCGACTCGCTGAGCACGAGATTCCGACGCAGCTCATTGATCACCGAGAGCTGGTCGATGGAGACGGGGCACTCGTACACGCAGGCGCGGCACGACGTGCAGGCCCAGAGCTCCTCCTCGGTGATGTACCCGTCGAGCAGGGTCCGCTCGGCAATCGCCGCAGGGGCGTCCGCCGCGAGCGTCGCCACGCCACCGGCGGATGCCGCCATCCACGGCGCCTTCTCCTCCAGCCGCTCGCGGACGTTGATCATGATCTTCCGCGGGGAGAGGAGCTTCCCCGTCGTGTTCGCCGGACAGACGGCGGTGCAGCGGCCGCACTCGGTGCACGCGAAGCCGTCGAGGAGCGACTTCCAGCTCAGGTGCTCCACGTCCTTGGCGCCGAACTGCTCGGCGTCCGCCCCCTCGAAGTCCATCGGGCGCATCGCCCCGATCACGCCGGGCCCACTCGTGTTCGACAGATAGGTGTTGGGGAGCGACGCGACGACGTGCAGGTGCTTGGAATACGGCAGGTAGTTCAGGAAGCCGAGCACGAGGAGCGCGTGCGCCCACCACGAGAGATCGTGCAGCACCATCGGCGCCGGCATCCCCGGCCCGGCCCCGAGCTTCACGAGGACGATCGCGAGCGGATAGCTCACGGGCCGCATCCCGGCGAGGTGGAGCGGCTCCGCGGCGATCGCGAAGGCCTCCGTCAGGAACATCGTGACCATCAGCGCACCGATCCACGAGAGGATCAGGAGCGGGTCGTTCGGGTGCGTCTCCGCCCCTTCGAGCCGCTTCACGCGCTTGGTGAGGCGGCGCCAGAGCGCCATCGCGACCATCGCGAGGACGATCGCCGCGAAGGTCTCTTGGCTGAGCACGTAGCCGCGGTAGAGCGCCGCGGGGAGGAATCGCTCGTAGCCGAAGCCCGGGACGACGCCTTCGATCAGCATCTCCGTCGTGCCGGCGCCGAGGATCAGGAAGCCCCAGAAGATCAGGGCGTGCATCGGCCCCGCGATCGAGTCGCGGAAGATCTTCGACTGGAAGATCCCGACGGTGAGGAGGTTCCCGAGCCGCCGGGGGAGGTCGCCCCAGCGGGAATCATCGAGTCGGCCGAGCCGCAGCTCGCCGACGAGACGCTGGATGTTCGCCGAGAAGAACGCGAGCGCGGCGACGAGGATGAAGAGGAAGAGTCCGTTCGCCGCCGTCATCTCGGTCACCCCGCCGCCTTGGCCTGCTTCACCGCGTCGGTCAGCACCGGGAGGATCTCCAGGACGTCCCCGACGATGCCGTAGTCCGCCGCCTTGAAGATCGGCGCGTCCTTGTCCTTGTTGATCGCGACGATGCACTTGGAGGTGCGCATCCCCGCGAGGTGCTGGATGGCGCCGGAGATGCCGCACGCCACGTAGAGGTCCGGGCTCACCAGGCGGCCTGTCTGACCGATCTGGTCGGCGTGCGGACGCCAGCCGTCGTCGGTGACCGCGCGCGTCGCGCCGACGGCCGCGTTGCCGAAGGCCGCCGCGAGCGCCTCGACGAGCGAGAAGTTGGCGGCCTCCTTGAGTCCGCGGCCGCCGGAGATGATGACCGGCGCCTCCCCGAGGTCGAGCTTCGCGGCGTTGCCAGCCGCAGTCTCGGTGACCTTCACGCGGCTCGCGGCCGGATCCCCCGCAGGGGCGAGCGTCTCGACGGCACCCGCCTTGGCGTTCGCGACGGGGAGATACGCGCCGGGGCGCACGCTGACCACCGCCGGTGAGGCGGTGAGCGTCATCGTCTGCAGGATCTTCCCGGTGTAGCCAGGATGGGTGACGGTGATGGCGTCGCCCTTCACGGTCAACGCGGTGACGTCAGAGGCAAGCGGGACCTGCAGCTTCGCCGCGACGCGCGGCGCGAGGTCCTTGCCGGTGGCGGAGGCGGCGCAGACGAAGGCGCCGTAGCCGGCGCCCATCCGGGCGGCGAGCGTCGCGCTCACCGCCTCGGGGTTGTTCTGCGCGAAGGCAGCGTGCTCCACGACGAGCACCGCGTCGGCGCCGTGTGCGCCGAGGGCGGCGGCGTGTGCGCCGATGCCCGGTGCGCCGAACAGCACGGCGTGGACCTGACCGCCGCGGGCGTCCGCGATGGCGCGGGCGGCGGTGACGGCCTCGAGAGCGGCGCGGCGGAGGTCGCCGCCGCGGGTCTCGGCGAATGCGAGGACGTTGGTGGTCATCAGAGGACCTTCGCCTCTTCCTTAAGGAGACGGACGAGTTCGGGGACGGCGGCGGCGCCCTCGCCGATGATACGGCCGGCGGCACGCTCCGGCGGGAGGGCGAGGGCATCGAGCGCGAGGCGTGGGGCCGGGAGCTGCGCCGGCTTGGTCTCGAGCGGCTTCTTCTTGGCGGCCATGATCCCCTTCAGCGAGGGGTAGCGCGGCCGGGCGATCCCCTCGTCGATCGTGACGACCGCGGGGAGGGCGCACTCCACCAGCTCGTACGCCCCCTCGAGCTCGCGCCGCATCTTCGCGGTGCGGCCATCGAACTCGAGCTTGGAGATGGCGTTCACACAGGGGAGGCCAAGCTGCTCGCCGACGATCGCGCCGGTGGCGCCGTGCGCGGTGTCGATCGACATCCGACCGAACATGATCAGGTCATAGCCGCCGTTCGTGAGCTCGGCGGCGAGCGCGGAGGCGATGGCGTAGGAGTCGACCACCGCGGCGTCGTGCTTGAGCTGCACCGCGCGGTCGGCGCCCATCGACATCGCCTTGCGCAGCGTCTCCTGCACGACGTCGCCGCCGAGCGAGATCACGACGACCTCGCCGGCGTTGAGCTTCTCCTTGATCTGGAGCGCGGCCTCGACGGCATACCCGTCGAAGTCGGAGATGTCGAACTTGAGGCCCGCCTCGTCCACGGCGGTGCCGGAGGGGGCGATCTTGAAGCGGACGTCCATATCGGGGACGCGCTTGAGGCAGACGGCGATCTTCACGAAGGGGTCCAGGTGAGCGACCCGCGAAAGCTACCGAGCGGTCCCGGGCGGTGGGAGTGAGGCGGGGGCGCCGTCCCCACCCTCACATGATCGGCGCGAGCTCGACCTCGGTCAGCGCCGCCCGGTACCGCCAGAGCACCAGGAGGGAGAGACCCGCGAAGGCGACCCCGCCCCAGGTCAGGAGGGTCGAGGCGCCACCCGTGAGCGCCAGGATGGCGCAGGCGACGCCGAGCGCGATCAGCCGCGCGGTCTCGAGTGGCCGGGCCCATTTCGCCCGCTCGAACACCCCCGCCACCCCAGCCAGCGCGACGATCACGAAGAACGTCGCCGCCGCGAGCCCGGCATCGAGCCCCTGAGCGGCGGCCCGAAGGATGAAGAGCGCCGCGACGAGGGCCGTCGCGAACTGGGCGAACCCATACGCCGCGAGCGGCGCCGGCACCGGCGGATCGAACTTCTCGAAGGTCTCCTGTGACACCTCGGGCGGGCGTTCCGGGCCGCCGAGCGCCGCCGGCCGCCACCCGGGCCGCCCGAAGACGATCCGTAGGCGGTCGCCCCACGCCGGTGTCCGGCGGATGTCGCGCGCCATCTGCACGAAGACGTGCAGGTTCGCCCAGAGCGGGTTCCAGCTCCGCAGTGGCTTCGTGATCCCGTAGACCGGCTCCTCCTCCTCCCGCTGGAAGGTGCCGAACCACCGATCGAAGACGATGAAGACCCCGCCGTAATTCTTGTCCTGATACTTCGGATTCACGCCGTGGTGCACCCGATGATGGCTCGGCGTGTTCAGCACCCACTCCGTGAGCCGCCCCATCGTCCCCACCGCACGCGTGTGGATGATGAACTGGTAGATGAGGTTGAGGCCCTGGCTGACGACGAAGAGCTGCCACGGCATCCCGATCAGGGCGAGTGGCAGATAGAAGACCCACGTCATCGCCTTGCCGATCGACGCCTGCCGGAGCGCGACTGCGAGGTTGTACTCCTCGCTCTGGTGGTGCACCACGTGGCCCGCCCAGAGCACGTTCACCTCGTGCGACATCCGGTGCGACCAGTAATAGCAGAAATCGACGAGGACGAACGCGGCCACCCACGCACCAAGCGCCGCGCCATCCACGGTCCAGGGGGCCGCCCCGTCACCGCGCAGGAAGATCGACCGGTTCGGCCACTCCGCGACGAACGCGAAGGCCCGCTGCAGACGGAAATGATCCGCGACCCAGATGAACGCCCCAAGGGTGAGCGCCTTGTCGAAGATCCCGACCAGCTGGCTCAGGACGCCGCAGCTCAGGTCGGAGAGGGCGTCATTGAGGCGCGCGATGCGACGCCCCGTGCGCTGGCTCCAGAGGAGCTCCAGCACGATGCAGACGAAGAAGAGCGGGATCGCGGCCTGGATGACGTGCACGGGAGGAATATAATGCCGCCCCGCCGGGGCGGATTACCTTTTTCCAATGACCCAGACCGCCACCCGCCCCCTCGCCATCGTCACCGGGGCCTCCGCCGGCCTCGGCCGCGAGTTCGCCGCGCAGCTCGCCGCCCGCGGCTACGACCTCCTCCTCGTCGCGCGCGACGGCGCCCGCCTCCGCACCCTCGCCGACGAACTCACGGCGCGGCACGGCATCGCCGCCGAGCCGTGGGCCGCGGACCTCGCCACCGAGGCGGGAGTCACCCCGCTCGTGGAGCGGCTCGCCGACGAGCCCCGGACCGCGCTGCTCGTCAACAACGCCGGCTTCGGCACCAAGGGACGCCTCGTGACGCGGCCCGAGGCCGAGCAGCGGGCGATGCTCGAGCTCCACGTGATGGCCCCGATGCGCCTCGCGCGCGCCGTCCTCCCGGGGATGGTCACTCAAAAGCGCGGGATGATCATCAACGTGGCGTCGGTGGCCTCATTCACCGCGAGCCCCGGGAACGTCAACTACTGCGCCACCAAGGCCTACGAGCGCGTGATGTGCGAGGCGCTCGCGATGGAGCTCGTGGGGACCGGCGTGACCGTGCAGGCGCTCTGCCCCGGGTTCACGCACACGGAGTTCCACGGGCGCGCCAACATCGACAAGACGGTGGGGATCCCGGCCTGGGCGTGGATGGATGCCGACCGGGTCGTCCGCGAGTCGCTCGAGGCCGCGCACGCCGGCGGCCCCGTCGTCGTCGTCCCCGGCAAACGCTATCGAGCGATCGTCCTCGCCTTGCGGTATATGCCGCAGTGGGTGCGGCGGACCCTCCAGCAGCGGTACGGGAAGGCGCGGACCTAACCGCCGAGGCTCAGCCGCCGAAGGCGTTCATCCCCGTGACGGCCTGCCCGAGGATCAGGCTGTGGATGTCGTGCGTCCCCTCGTACGTGTAGACGCTCTCGAGGTTCGCCATGTGCCGCATCGACGCGTACTCGGCCATGATGCCGTTGCCGCCAAGGAGACGCCGCGCCTCGCGCGCGATGTCCGTCGCGATGTTGACGTTGTTCCGCTTGGCGAACGAGACCTGCTGCGGCGTGAAGGTGCCGGCGTCCTTCATCCGGCCGAGGTGCAGCGAGACGAGCTGCCCCTTCACGAGCTCGGTGAGCATATCGGCGAGCCGCACCTGCTGGATCTGGAAGCCACCGATCGGCCGCCCGAACATCACGCGCTCCTTGCTGTACGAGAGCGCCTCCTCGAAGCAGGCGATCGCGGCGCCGAGGGCGCCCCACGAGATCCCGTAGCGCGCCTGCGTGAGGCACATCAACGGGCTCTTCAGGCCACCGGAGCTCGGCAGGATCGCATCGGCGGGGAGATGCACGTTGTCGAAGACGAGCTCGCTCGTGTCCGAGGCGCGGAGGGAGAGCTTCCCCTTCTGTCCCTTCGCCGTGAAGCCCTTGGCATCGGTCGGCACGAGGAAGCCGCGGATCGACTTGCCGCTCTCGTCGCCGTCCTCCGTCTTGGCCCAGACGACCGCCACCTGCGCGGTGGAGCCGTTGGTGATCCACATCTTCGCGCCGTTCAGGATCCAGGTGCCGTCCGCCTGCTGGCGCGCCCGGGTGATCATCCCGGCCGGGTTGGAACCGTAGTCGGGCTCGGTGAGGCCGAAGCAGCCGATCGCCTCACCCGTCGCCATCTTCGGGAGCCAATGGCGCTTCTGCGCCTCGGAGCCGAAAGCGTAGATGGGGTACATCACGAGGGCGCCCTGCACCGACGCGAACGACCGGATGCCGGAGTCCCCGCGCTCGAGCTCCTGCATGATGAGCCCGTACATCACGTTGCTGAGGCCGGCGCAGCCGTACTCCTCGGGGAGGTTCGCGCCGAAGTAGCCGTTCGCCCCCATCTCGGCGATCAGCTCCTTAGGGAACCGGCCGTCCACATAGCACTGGCCGATGATCGGGAGGACCTTCTCGTCGACGAAGGCGCGGACGGAGTCGCGGACCGCGCGCTCTTCTTCCGTCAGCGCGGCGTCGATGTTGAAGAGGTCGCCCTCGCGCGGGGTCAGCTGCGGCGAGGGGAGATAGGTCGGGGTCGAGAGCTCGGTGGCCATGGCAGGTGGGGATGGAGACAGCTGATAAGTTACCTCTGAGGGCCCACGAGGACCCACCCCGACCCAGTCCAGTCCGTGTCCCACTCCGTTCCCCTGATTGCGACCGTCGCCGCGGCTTTCGCCCTCGCCCTCGGGCTGGGGGTGATCGCCTTGCGCCTGGGGATCCCGGCGATCGTGGGCTATGTGCTCGCCGGGGTCCTGATCGGGCCGACGACCCCCGGGTTCCAGGGGGATATCGAGATCGTCCGGCAGTTGGCGGAGATCGGGGTTATGCTCCTGATGTTCGGGGTGGGGCTGCACCTCTCGCTCGAGGAGCTCTACGCCGTGCGGCGGATCGCCGCACCCGGGGCCCTGATCCAGATCACCACGGCGGCGCTCCTGGGCGCCGGGCTCGCCCATCTCTGGGGATGGGATACCGGGGCGGCGATCGTCTTCGGCCTCTCGGTCTCGGTCGCCTCCACGGTGGTGCTCATGCGGGCGCTCGAGAGCCGACGCGCGTTAGAGACGCTCACCGGGCGGATCGCGGTCGGGTGGTTGATCGTGCAGGACGTGGTGATGGTGTTGGTGCTCGTTCTGCTGCCACCCTTGGCGACGATCCTCGGTGGGACCGCGGCGGGTGCGGCGAGGCTCGCCGCGCCGGAGTCGCTGCTCACGAGCCTCGCCGTGACGCTCGGGAGCGTGGTGATCTTCATCGCGCTCATGCTCGTGGTGGGGCGTCGCCTCTTCCCG
>Ga0194130_10000739_pt1 | contig 57731 bp, 44 predicted proteins | sample TA2KigsurfametaG_FD_160084 | JGI IMG/M metagenome (GOLD analysis project Ga0194130, IMG submission 160084) | Freshwater microbial communities from Lake Tanganyika, Tanzania - TA2015050 Kigoma 12 surface | ecosystem: Environmental > Aquatic > Freshwater > Lake | place: Tanzania: Lake Tanganyika...
TCACATCCTACCGCCAACTTGTTCCCGGTTGGGTCGAATGCAACTGAATGCACGCAATTCATGTTACCTTTCAGCTCCGCGACCTGCTGCAGAGTGCTCACGTCCTGCGGAGTGCTCACGTTCCACATCCTCACGGTATTGTCCGTAGAGCCTGACGCCAAGTACTTCCCGCTCGGGTCGAACGCAACTGACATTACGTAACCCTCGTGACCTATTAGCTTGGCGACCTGATTCTGCGTGCTAACCTCCCATATCCTCACGGTGTCGTCGTAAGATCCTGACGCCAAGTACTTCCCGCTCGGGTCGAACGCAACTGAAGACATGCCGTGGCTGGTACTCAGAATGGCGACTAGTGGAATATGTAGTTGTTCTGGTTCTGATTTATTTCTTGTACTTATCCATTTGGAAATGGGGGTAAGGGGCTTGGATTCTAACCATGCTTTCCAGGATTGATTATAAGGTCCCTCGCGTGTTATGCCTCCCTCAAGATGACCGCGTGTAATTTTGCTTTTTACTCCATTCTTAATACTACCATCAAGGAAAGCACCCTCAAATTTTCGACCGTCGGGCCAAGTAAGCGTGGCTGATCCATTCTCTTTATCGTAAACCCAACCGCCATCGTAAACTTTACCATCGGTATAGGTCAATTTGCCTTTTCCGTCCCTCTTGTTGTTCTTGAACTCGCCCTCGTAAACTTCACCATCGCGAAAGGTATACTTGCCTTTTCCGTCCCTCATGCCGTCCTTATACTCGCCCTCGTAAACTTGACCAGTGGGCCAGGTAAACTTGCCTCTTCCATGAAATTTGCCGTCAGGTTTGCCGTCTTTCAATTCGCCAACATAAATATTACCGTTGGGGTATTTTTTTTCGTATATTGGCGTGAACCAATCCACTTTTTCTAGAAACTTAGTTTCAGTCATTTCAGTCATGGTGGGTGAAAATATTCAGTGGTTCTAAAATGTTATAATATTTTTTATTTTTCCATTATTTTAATTATCATAATCTCCTGAAGCATTAACGTATTAATTATAAACTATAAAAAATAATATAAACACTGGAACTTATTATTTCATACATACAACTCACTATGAAATATCCATTTATTATTTTTTATAGACTTAATAAATATGCACATATAGATAATTATTTTTTTGAAAACAATGAACATTTAAACTGTAGCATTTTTATAACAGGAACAAATAAATCTTTACATAAATTGTATGATTCAAATTATCATTTATTGGTTACATATGGTGACACCTTTGATGAATACTTTGAAAAAGTAACTGAAGTAATACCACAAAGAATGTTACTTAGACACTTACACTTGGAAACAAAAAAGATAACTAATATTGAAGAATTCAACAGAACAGTCAATTTATTTTATGTTAATATATCTTCTATCGACAGAGAACTCGTTAGACCTGTATTTTCATTATTTACACCATCATTCAATTCTTTTGAAAAAATAGTAAGAGTATATTCTAGTTTAAAAAATCAAACTCTCAAACACTGGGAGTGGATAATTATCGACGATTCTATAAGTGGTGACAACTTTGAATTTTTAAAGAAAAATTTTTCAGATGATAGTAGGATAAGATTTTACAAAAGATTTAAAAATAATGGTAGTATTGGTAGTATAAAAAATGAAACAATTGGATTATGTCGCGGAAAGTATCTCTTAGAGATGGATCATGACGATGAACTATTACCATGGGTTCTTGAAGACTCTGCGAAATTATTTGAAAGTGATAATGAATTAGGTTTCATTTACACAGATTGTTCTTTCGCATATGAAGACGGAAGTACTCATTTTTATGGGGATTTTATTTGTAAAGGGTATGGTTCTTATTATTCGCAAAAACATAACAACAAATGGACACTAGTGTATAACACTCCAAACATTAACAACGTCACACTTAGTCACCTAGTTTGTTGCCCCAATCATCCTAGAATTTGGAGACGTGATGTTTTATTAAAGTTAGGAAGTTACAGCGAATACTTACCAGTGTGTGATGATTATGAAATTTTACTGAGAACATGTATTGAAACAAAGATAGCAAAAATTCATAAGTTAGGGTATATTCAATATATGAATAACAATAATAACAATTTTTCTTTAATCCGAAATGCTGAAATAAATAGAATTGGACCACACTATATTAACCCTTTTTACTATGAAAAATTTAATATTAATCAAAAAATGAAGGAGCTGGGTGCATATGAGGATGAAAAATATATACAAGATCATTCAAAAATTTATGAAAGAGATGTCAGCAATTATGAACACAAATACTGTAATAAAGTAATAAATTTTGACTATGATACTCAATATTGTATCATTGGCATTGACAGTTTAGTTCGTCATATAGAGACAATAAAAGAGTTGTATAAAAATGTAAGAAATGACTTTTTAGTTTTAGAAAGTAAAAGTTCGTTAGATTATTTGCAACAAAAACTGGACCTTTATGGTTTTGAACGAATGAAGTGTTATTCACTCATAGGTTCATCAAAACAATCACTGATTAATTTTTTTATGATGATGTATAAATCTACACCAAAATATGAAATCATTGATGTTGACATTTGTTTTACAGAGTTCAATTCGAAATACAATAACCGTTTTGAAATTATAAATAGTTTAACTAATAAAAGTTCAACATATTTGGAAATCGGAGTAGAATATGGATTTACATTTAATAATGTGCATTTTACAGATAAGTTAGGTGTTGACCCTGATCCAAAAATGAATTTTAACTTGGATAAAGTTATCAAGTGCACATCTGATGATTACTTTAAAAATAATAATAAAATATTTGACGTCATTTTTATTGATGGTATGCATCAAGTGGAATATATATTAAATGATATCAATAACTCAATCAAGTATTTACATGATAATGGTCTGCTATTCATAGACGACATAGCGCCTTTCAATTATAACGAGCAGTTAAAAATACCAACTAAACACTACTATGAAAATGGTATATTAAAATATGGTGAAACATGGACGGGAGATGTGTGGAAAATAATTTATTTTATTCTTCAAAATTTGAGTGAAAAAGTAAAATTCAGCTACTACTCAAATATAAACTATAGAGGCATTGCGGTATTTAAAATAAAGGAAAAATTTGAAATAGAAAAAAATATGATTGAAATCATAAATAATTATGACTATTTTAAAGAGTTTAAACATTATATCAGTTTAATAAACTCGTTCAATACTTTACAACAATCTTGAAAGTTAAAGTTTGCATAAGAATAATAAATGGACAATCGATAAGTCAAATAAAAGTGAATTGATTTATTCACATTTTACAATACATAATTTGGTTTCAAAAAATTCAAGAGCATTTGATATGGCTTGATCCATGTTAAAGTATTTATAGTTTGCCAATCTTCCTACAAAATAAACATTATTCTTTTCTTCTTCCTTTTCGGCGAGCTCTTTGTATTCACTGTATAAACTTAAATTTCTTGAATTTGGAACAGGGTAGTATGGGTCACCTTTATCAGATGATGTTTCTACTACAATGACAGTGTCTTTAGATTGTTGATTTAAAAAATGCTTGTATTCCACAATTCTAGTAAATGGAACATTAACTTCGGGATAATTTACAACTGAAGTTGGCTGATAGTAATTCATATTTTTGAATCTTTTAATTTCAAAATTTAAACTTCTATACTCTAATTTATCTAAATTTGCATCACCAAAGTATTCATCTATCGGTCCAGTAAAAATAATTCCATCAAAGATGGAGAGATCATTATTTTTTTTATAACTCTCATAGTCACAGTTAAGATGAATGCTGATATTTGGATGATTCAACATGTTATATATAAATTTCGTATATCCGTCCTTAGGTAAACCTTGATACTTATGATCAAAATATCTGGTGTCAAATGAATTTCTTATCGGAATAGTTGCCAACACAGATTTGTCTAACTCATGCGGATATTTATTCCACTGCTTAAAAGTATAATTTGAAAACATCTTGTCATATAAAATATCTCCTACCCGAGACTTACACATTTCTTCGCTATTCGTAATTTTTTCATATTTTATTTGATTCAATTTTAACCATTCATCCATTTCATTACTATTCTGTATTGTCTCATTGCATAACACATTGACAGTCGTAATATTTACAGGAACAGGTACAAACTTATTTTCAACGTAGGACAAAACGCAATGTTCCCATCGAGTCCATTCACTGAATGAGTTGATGTATTTCCAAATTTTTTCATTATTTGTCCTAAAAATATGAGCTCCGTATTTACACATTAAAATTCCTGTTTCTTCGTCGACATAGTCATAACAGTTTCCTCCTATATGTTCACGTTTATCTATAATTACCACTTTTTTATTCAAAACATTTGATATTCTTTCAGCTATTGTTACGCCGCTTAAACCACAACCTACTATTAAATACATAATACAATACGTATGTATCATCTTATGTATTTAATTCATTTAATTCCTTATTACATTTATTGCATAAATTCCAAATTTTTTAAAAGTCTTTCTTTCTGGTCTTCAAACTCAGAATCACTTATAATTTCCTCTATTAACTTACACCCTTCAGATTTTTTATTTATATACGAACAGCATACAGCCAAGTGGTCATTGATATATTTTCCATAACTATATTTATTTACAAATAATGAATATTTACCTTTAACCATGTCATAATTAAAATTTTTAGCTTCCATAAAGTAATAATATGCTTTAGCATGGTCACCTTTATAAAAATAGTAGTTTCCAAAAATGGTATATGGTTCAGACCTGTCATTAAGTATGTTTACTGCCAACTGAAAGTGTTCTTTTATTTGTGTTTCATTATGATGCAACTCTATTCCACATTGCATTAGTCTTAAATGACTTTCAAAAATCTCTTCTATCCAGGTATTTTTTAACTTGGTGTATAAATTATACCATTTAAATGCAGTTAGATAATCTTTATAGTCAAAGTAGCTTTGGGCTGTATAAAATACAGAACGATTTACCAGTCCATACGGATCTTCATACAATGAATCAAAAAACTGTTTTTCTAATTTTTCAGCATCTTTCAAATACTTTTGTGGATCAAGTGATCTAAATCCCCTCTCATTTCCGTCGATCCATATATTATCTGTAACAAAACATGATGAATGTTTTATATTTTTACCGTCTAAACAAATAATAATATTATGTGCCACACCTATATATTTCCACTTTAACCTGTTACTATATAAACTAGTAGCCAACCATTCAGAACTTCCTCGTTTGTATGTAAAAAAAAATGCATCACTGTCCTGATTTTTCAACATATTTCTATCAAAATTACCACACAACCAGTCATCTGCGTCTAAATGTAAAACATAGTCAGTCAAATTGTACGCTCTCTCAAACATTAAAGATTTATTAACATCAAAACCTTTCCATTCATCAATATAAAGTTCTCCAGGAATATTTTTCTCTGCAAAAAAATCTTGAATAATCTGGCACGTGTTGTCTGTTGAACCTGTGTCACATATTACCCAATAGTCAATATATTTATACACACTTTCTAACGTCTGTTTTATTACATGTTCTTCATTTTTACACATTGATATGAAACAAAGAGTTGGGTACTCATTATTTACAATAACTTTTTGTTTTTTTTTTGTTTCACACAAATGGATTTGCTGTTTTATAACTTCTTCCATAGAATGAAAATCTGGATCTGTTTTTATAGTATTCAAGAATTCTAAACCCTCGTCGTATTTTGTTATTTCACAACATGCAACTGCCAGTTCAAAATATAAATACTTACCATACGCATTATGTTGAACTGATTCATATTTATTTTTTGCTTCATCATATGAAATATTTATTATTTTTTTTAAAACATCATATGTGACATCATATCTTTTAATTGAACTACAATAAATACTAAAATAATAATAAGGTTCTGCGCGATCTGGACATAAAGTAAATGCAGAAGTATAATAATCTCTAATTATTTCAAAATTTTCATTTACTTGTGGTGTAAGTAACCCTAGATTAACATACACTTCATAATAAATATTAAATAATTTTTCATTTGATTTGTCTTCGTTTTTAAGGCATTCTAAAAATACAGAAACTGCTTCTTTAATGTTTTTTTGTTTTTTTAAACGCAAACCTTTTGAGTATAATGAAGTAGTAGAACTGTCATCCGCGGTCGTGTTGTTTTCATCTTCAAATGTGTATACATTTTCTAGTATTTTTATAGGTTCAATATTATTTTTATTATTTTTGTTTGATTCACTCATTTGATTCATTCGTGTGTTACTTGAAAGAATATCATTTGCATTCAAACAAACAATAACATTTTTGTTAGAAGAAATTTCATTTGTTTCATGATTTTTATGATTAGTTATACTGTCAGGTAGATTAAAAATGTCAGGTAAAGTAAAAACCACTCTTTCCATAATGTAGTTAATTATAATGTATTTTAATTATTATTATTAATAAGATAAATATCTTTTTATATATTAATTTTTACATGTTTTAATTATTAATTTATGTTTAAAACATTTAAAAAAAAAAATTTATATAATAAAATTTATTAAAAAATGGAATTTGTTATAAATGACTATACGCCAACAATTTGTTTAAACATGATTGTAAAAGATGAATCGCATATAATAAAGGAAACATTAGACATGCTTTGTAACAAAGTCAATTTTTCATATTGGGTAATATGTGACACAGGTTCCACGGACAACACGTGCCAGATTATTCAAGATTTTTTTGCAGAGAAAAATATTCCTGGTGAATTACATAACTGTCAATGGGTTAATTTTGCACTGAATAGAACACTCGCATTGAAAATTGCCAAAAATAAAACCGATTTATTATTTATTTTTGACGCTGATGATGAAATTCACGGCGAACTTGTTATACCTAATGATGATAAATGTGACGGTTATTATTTAAACTTTGGATCATCGGCTGGAATATCATATAAAAGAGTTTTGCTTATAAATAATCGCATAGATTGGAAGTATGAATCAGTAATTCATGAATATATTACTTGTTTGGAACCTAAACATGTGTTGAAAGATTTACCTGGTAACTACTATGTTGTGTCTGGTAGGCGAGGGAGCAGAAACAAAGATCCAAACAAGTACCTTAAAGATGCTGAAATACTAAAAAATGCGTACTATCAAGCGAAAGAAAACAATGATCCACTTTATTTACGGTATGGATTTTATTGTGCAAATAGTTATAAAGACTATGGAAATTACAGTGAAGCAATAAATTGGTATAAAATTGTTTTGTCAAATGAAAATTGGCATCAGGAAAAATATATGTCCTGTTTACAAATATATAACTGCAGCAAAATACTCAATAATGAAGAGTCTGGTATTTACTATCTTGTTGAAGCATTCAAATATGACCCAACTAGGTTAGAGTGTCTTGGTTACTTGGTTCAACATTACTCTAGTAGAAATGAATACAAACTTGCATGTTTATATTATAAATATGTTCAAAGTTATTATGAAAATATTTTTTTAATTGATAATAATTTAACCAACAAACTATTTGTTGAGAATGATAAATCTGATTTCATACTTCCTTATTATATGATTATAGTTGCAGATAAGGTTAAAGATGAGTTTACTGAAGCTCCAACAACTATATGTAAGATGTTTGAAATAATATTTACTAAAAAATTTCCGCTTATTAACGACTTTTATACAGGCAATTTATTATATAACTTACAATTTTTTATTGAAAACTGTGTGAAACTGTCAGAAAAATTTATCAACTTATTTCAAACTTATATTGATTATTTACAAGATGCTGGTTATGATATAAACAAGCATAACTTTATTCACATGTATGAAAAATATGGTTTAGTATTCAATAAAACTAAAAAATCTTTATTTTCAAATGAAGAATGTATGAAAAGTAATAAAGTTTTATTTTATACTGGATTTGCAAATTTACCATGGAATTACACGTTCAGTATTTCGAATGCACTTGGGGGTTCTGAGACAGCTGTGGCAAGTCTCTCTAGATATTTTCCAAAGTGTTATGAAATTTATATTGCTGGGCAAGTTCAAGAAGAGAAATTTGATAATATAAGCTATATTAATTTAAACACGTTACAAAGTATAATAAAAACCACACCTTTTCACACAGTAATTGTGTCTAGATATATTGCTTTTTATGAAATATTTCAAGAAGCATCATACTATCAGTCTTTTATTTGGGGACATGATGTTAATTTAATAAATTATGGGTGTGGTTTAGATTCAAACTCTATTCTTAGTAAATGGAAAAATGAGATTAATGGTTGTATTTGTCAAACAGAATGGCACAAAACATTGTTTTCGGAGAGATACCCCGAAATTCGTGATAAAATTTTTATAATCAATAATGGTATTTTAGTTGATAAATTCACTTATAAACCAATTAAAAATGTAAATAGGTTTATTTATACATCATGCTCTGAAAGAGGACTAGACAGGATTATTGACCTATGGCCACAAATTACTGAACTGTTTCTTGACGCAGAATTATATATTTGTTCATATAATAAATTTCCAGGAAATGAAACTGAGAGAACATTACAAAGTAATATGAAAAAATACAATAATATTTATCACTTGGGTTGTTTGAATAAAGATGAGTTGTATAAATTAATGTCAACTGCTGAATTTTGGTTTTATCCAACTGACTGGCCAGAAACCTCGTGTATCACTGCGATGGAAATGTTGATGTCTCAGGTGATATGTGTATACTATCCTATAGCCGGTTTGGTCGACACATTGGGAGACTTTGGAATAAAAGTTGACAAAGGAGATGAGATAAAAGTATTCGAAGAACTGACACCTAAGAAAAAAAATGAAATTAAAAAAAGAGGAAAAGAATACGCATTAACTTGTAGTTGGGAAAATAGAGCAAAGATATGGAATAAAATTATTTTTAATAATGATGTTATAGATGTTATAGACAATAGTAAAATGATAAAATGGCTTATTTATATTGAACCTGTTTTTATGAATAACATTCTTGACGATTATCTTGATAGTTTAAAAAGTGAATTTAATATTGAAACCACAAGAGATATAAACTATGTATTAAAATCAAAGTTTGATAAATTTTCATTTATATTAATATACAATTTACAAAGTAAAGAATACGCTGACCTATATCATAAATTGATTCATGACAATTGTGAAATTAGTATTATAAATACTGAACCATTAAATATTAATGTACGTCTTCATGACTTGTGTAATAATTATAATTATCTACAAAAAATGTGTAACAGTAAAGATATAACTATTTATGACTACAGTACATCAAATATAAAAATATTAAATAAAAATGAAATTACAAGTACTAGACACTTACCCTATATAAATTATGATAGTGAAAAAAATAATTTGTCAACGCTCTATAAAAATACAGAAAAAATATATGACTTTGGAATTATAGCTCATAATAACATAATTTCTTGTCAAAGAAGAGCACTTGTGGTTAATCACTTGATTTCTAACGGATATACTGTTAATATTATAACTGGATGGAAGGAAATTAGAGACCGGGAAATTGCAAAGTGTAAAGTAGTATTAAATATACATGGGTTTTATAGTGAACCTACAGCAATATTTGAACATATTAGATGTGACAGGCTTTTATCTGCTGGATTTGAAATATTATCCGAAAAATCACTTTATTTAGACAATGAATTTATTGAGAAATATCCAAATTTAAAATTAATAGACTATAATGATTTTTTCAATTGTGACATAATTAAACAATACAAAAATAATGACAATTTTAATCTAAAAATTTTTATAATTCACTATAAAAAATTAACAGAAAGAAAAATATCAATACTAGACCAACTTCGTAAATATAATATAACCAATTATGAATTTATTGAAATTGATAGAGATGAGTTATGTGATTACAATTGTGAGATATTTGATAAAAATTTTGGAAATGCATTAACTGCTATTTCTTTATCACATTATTTAGCTTATCAAAAAATTATTGATAGTAATGAAAAAGCATTAATTTTTGAAGATGATGTTATTTTATGCGACAACTTTGTTAATAAACTACAACAATATTTAATACAACTTCCGAATGATTATGATATTTTATTTATTGGAAATGGTTGTAATTTACATGTAAATACAAAATATATCGAAGATAATAAATTTATTTATAAACGAAATGTTAATGATGGATTAACAAGATGTGCAGATAGTTATATTATAAATAAAAAATGCTGTTTAAAACTTAAAAATTATGTTGATAATCTACAAAATAAAATTAATCATTCTATTGATTCATGGTTAGAAGTTGCATTACGAGATAATAATTGTAATGTATATTGGGCTGAACCAACTATTGTAACGCAAGGTTCACAAAATGGCTTATTTGACAGGTCTTGGTTTTATATAGACTTAACTAGTACAGTCTTTGATAGTTGCATTAAAAATTTTAAAGAATTAACACCCTCTGATTTTTTTAAAAAACTTAGATCTGAACCATTATATGATGTCACCAAATGTCTAAAATTTTTTTATGGTACATTTGAAAAACATATTGACATAACTAGAATCGTTTTAGAAAAATGTGTTACAAATGACGAATTAATTATTCCTCAAACTGATAATGAAAGAGCGGCTGTTTTTACCGACCATATGTTTGGAATTATAAAAAATATATATATAGTTATTAATGATAGTTGTTATTGTAAAATAATTCCTGATTCATATACAATTATTAATCTAGAGACAAATGTTGGATTTTCTATGGATTCATTTGACCCACAAATGTTAACATGTTTTGAATCGCCTTATTCTAAAAAACGTATTGGTAAAAATTTTGATGGTGGATATATAATATGCGATATTCCTAACCCAAACTATGATTTTTTATTAAGTTGTGGAGTGTGTGACGACATATCATTTGAAGAACAGTTTTGCGATATTTATAAACATGTGAAGTGTCATGCATATGATGGAACAATTGATAATATAAATATTAATAATTCAAATATAACATTTATTAAAAAAAATATAAATGATTTTAATGATAATAATAATACCAATTTACATTTAGAAATAGAAAATTATGATAACATATTTTTGAAAATGGATATTGAAGGGTTTGAAATACCATGGATCAACACATTAACATATAAACAGTTGGATAAATTTTCACAAATTGTCATTGAGTTTCACTTTCCTTTTTCTTTTAGAGAAGTTCCTGTTTTTGATAAACTTAATAAAACTCATATACTAATTCATTTACATCCAAATAACTGCTGTGGAACTAGAAATCATAAAGGAATAATAATACCAAATGTATTTGAATGCACATTTATACATAAAAAATATTACAGTCAACCATATAAATTAAATACTGAATCTATTCCTGGAAGTCTTGATATGAAAAATGTATTTGATAACGATGATATAAATTTAAATCATGAGCCATTTGTTTTTTCTAAAAAAAAAATTATTGATTGTTTTATTTTTTATAATGAACTATACTTGTTGGATTATCGTTTAAATCTACTAAACGATGTAGTAGATTACTTTGTGTTGGTTGAGTCTACAAAAACATTTGTTGGTAAACAAAAACCGTTATTTTATAGTGAAAATTATAGTTTATTATTTTCAGATTTTAAAGATAAAATTATTAACATAATAGTGGATGACATGCCATTTGATGAATTTAACATTGATATTCGTAATAATCAACAGTGGCAGAATGAAATACACCAAAGAGTTTGTATTCAAAGAGGAATTGATAAACTTGATTTAAAAAATGATGACATAATAATGATTACTGATATTGATGAAATTCCAAATCCAGAAATATTGAAAAAAATACATGATAATTGTGAAAAAGACTTTGATATTGCAATCTTACAAATGGATTTTTATTATTATAATTTAAATTGTAAAAGAAATGAAAAATGGAATTATGCAAAAATTTGCACATATAAAAATTATTTAGATAATGCTCGTGACTGCCAAAAAATAAGAAATATTTTTGACTGCAAACGAATCGAATGTGCTGGTTGGCATTTGAGCTACTTTGGTGATACAAATTTTATTCAAAATAAAATTAAAAATTTTTCACATCAGGAGTTAAATAATGATACATTTACTGATGAAAAGAACATATTGAAAAAAATAGAAAACTGCAAGGATTTATTTGATAGAGACGATACGTCCATAGACAGTTGTATGAAATATATAAATATAAATGATAATAATAATTTACCACCGATGTATACTACTTATTTACAATATTATTATAAAAATGAAAAATTAGAAGAAAATCATAACTATAAATATTCTCAAACATGGTTTTTATATAGTGAAATAAAAAATAAATTATTTCAGTTTTTAGATAATAAAAAAGATAATAATATATTAGAAATCGGTTGTTTTGAAGGCTTATCAAGTGTTTTTTTTGCTGATAACTTTATTGATAGTCCAAATTCAAGTTTAACATGTGTGGACCCATTTTTAAATACGAATCATAATGACCACAGTATTTTTTTACAGAATGGAGAAGAAATGAACTTTGATAATAATATTTCTATTTGTAAAAATACAGATAAAATAACCATACATAAAATCACATCTGATTCTTTTTTTGAAAACAATAATAAAACATATAACTTTATATATATTGATGGATGTCATGAAACAGACTTTATAAAGAGAGATATGGAAAATTCATTTAAAGTATTAGAAAAAAATGGTATAATGTGGATGGATGATTATTGTGGAGGAATTCAAATTAAAAATACTATGAATAATTTTTTAGAAAAATATAATGGTCAATACGAAATAATTCATTATGGTTATCAATTAGCTATAAAAAAATGCTTATAATCGTTTAACCGCAAAAAATATTTTCTTTATTATAACACGTTTAATTATAATATTTTATTTCAAAATTTATATATAATGAATAACTATTGTTTTATCCATTCCTGTTGCTTAGAAAATGGCAAAACCGAAAGACTAGATTATTTGATAAATAAGTTGATTAGTACTGGATGTATTAGTTGTTTCACTAAAATATTTATTATTAATATTGGACACTGTTTAGTTGATGATTATATTAAACAATTCAAAAATGAAAATAAATTTGAAATAATCAACTATTCTACAAATATAAATTTGCAAGAAAGCCCTACATTTAATAAAATGATACTTTTTTCAAAAAATAATAAAAACTGTAATGTTCTATATATTCACACGAAGGGTGTAAGATACAGTATAGACGATACTAAACAAAATGACTGGATAAATATGATGACATATTTTCTTTTATACAAATATCAAAATTGTCTTCACTTGTTAAATGACGGTTATAGTTCTGTAGGTTGTAATTATAATGAAGATGCTAATGGAGTTACAAAGCGTCATTATAGTGGTAATTTTTGGTGGGCTAAAAGTAATCATTTACATAAATTAGAATATCTAAAAGAAAATATTGATTCTAGGTCTCTAGTTGAATTTCATCTATTTACTGTTGACCATAAATATTTTGTAATGCACAACTCAAAGATAAATCATTATTTTGAAAATTATCCACAAAAAAATTATGAAATCCTAGATGATGAACAAAATTTAAACAAATAAGTGTAAACCATATAACAAAAAATGACTGTTACTCATTTTTTGTTATCATTTATTTATTACCCGAAATAAAAAACTAATTTAAATAATTGTGCTTAGGTGCGACCGCGACCGCGACGTTGAGTGCGACCACGACCACGGCCACGACCACGAGTACGACCACGACCACGACCACGACGTTGAGTTCTTGCTGCCATTATGTTTTGTTATATACATACTAAAGAAAAAAATATTTTTTTTAATTGTAATAAATTATAAAAAATATAAATTATAAAAAAATATAAATTATAAAAAAATATAAATTATAAAAATACAATATTCATTATATAAATATTTCCTAAATAAATAAAAATAAATAGTAATTGGATAATAATTTTTTTAGAAAAAAACTAGATGGCCTTAAATAATTACCAAATTGTGTCACTATGCCAATACATTCCATCCCCTTTTTTAATATTGTAAAGACTTTTGAATAATTGTAAACGCGACAATGGACAATTTGCTCTATACTTGTCTAAAGGATGTGGATTCAGTTTCAGTTCTATAGAAATTGATTCTTTTGGAATATAAGATCGCCACTGGTACGCAATATACATGAAGAGTGTTTCAAATGACAATTTTTTTATTGGAATAATATAATCATCATTTATCTGATAGTCTCTTAAATATTCTTCTATTATTGATAATCCGCTAATATCTGCTAAATTCTCTCCAACCGATAAAGATCCATCCATTTTTATTCCGTCTCTTGCAGCAAATGTCTCATACTGTAGAATAACATCCTTAACTTTCGAGTTGAATATCTTGCGGTCATTCGGAGTCCACCAGTTGAACAAATTACCCTTGTAGTCATACATGCTTCCCAAATCATCTAGTGAGTGTGACAATTCATGACCAATTGTGTAGCCGATATATGCTAAATTGTATTCAATTCCCCTTTCATCGCCATCTAAAAACGGCTTTTGTAAATAAGCAAGAGGCAAGTAAATGTTATTCTTTGTCGGGTCATAAAACGCATTCACAATATAGGCTTGGTTACCGGTTAAACTAAAGTCTATACTCCAGTCTACTACTGGCAAATCAATATAGTGTTTTCCTTCTGTTTTAATCAATACTTTTAACCGCCATTCATTGCATGCGCAAATGTTTCCCCATGCGTCATTTGCTTTGTATTCAATATCAGGGTCAGCTACTAAATAAGGCGGATGTGCCATATCAACGCGTATGTATTTTAATTTAAGAAGCGCATATTTTTTTGTTTTTGGACTTAACCATTTGTTTCTCTTTATTTTTCGCATAAACACCGCCTTTAAATCATATGCCAAGTTACTTGCCCACTCTATGTATGCTCCATTTGCATATTTAGAAATATATTCTTCTGTTAAAAAAGTATTAAAACAATAAGACAGACCAAAGATGGGATATATTGCTTGCGGCATTATAGCACCTTGACCCTTGACCATCTTTCCAAAGTAATTATAGTATATAACTCTCCATGAGTTATGAAATCGCATAATCTGTTTAAAATAACAATAGTAAATATAGGTTCTCCATTTTTTTGAATTCCAGTTCTCATGTAGAATGCCTGTAATTTTAGACAGGTAGTTCATATTGTCTGTTATAAAAAATGAAGGAGTAGATTTGAAACCAAGTTGTTTTGTAATTTCTGCCCATTCAAGATGATAAATATTTTTCGCATCACTTGCGGTTACGACATTGTATCCATCATCGGCTTCTTTAATTTTCGAGTCATACGAATTAATAGCGTCCAACATTTGTTTTTCGACATCTATCACATCTTGAGAGTGATATTCATTGTCTTCTCCAAATGCAAGTTTGAATATATGAGTTACGAAATCATTAAATTTTTTATTAAAGTCTTTTTTGTACTTGTCGTTATTATCATATAACTCATCGTTGTAATACGTCAACTGTGGCGCATTAATATGACACCTATTGATTTGAGAATCTTTTTCATCAGTCAGAATTGAAAATGACAGTGGACAAAATGACGAAACAATTTCATTCTTGTTCATGTATACTAATAAGTCAACGCATGTCCCTTTTTCAAAAATATTATTCAGTTCATTTTTTATATTTTCCCAATGATTTACGCACGTCACTTCGTCTAAATGTAGGAATGATTCATATACATTTTTTATCATCTTGGATTTATGATTTGAATTTTCCAAAGTGTAACTTTTAACAATTTCAATAAGTTGGTAGTAAACCGTCTCTTGTAACATTCGAAAACTGTCAACACGTGTGTAGTATTTAGTTGTGTGTTGGCTCTTCATTTTTTTTAACCACTCATAGTTTACATATGTGTAAAAATCATCTTTTGGATTTACTGACTTTGGCGCCAAAGGCTTACTAAACAAGCGAATAAGTTCTTCGCCAACAGATGTTGATGTTTCTGTGTTTTTTTTACTCTTCAAATAATTTTTAAAGTTTTCTTCAAATGAGTTGGCTACAGTAATACAACCAACACTATCTTCTATAGTAATTTTTTCAATAATATCTTTACTTTTTTTTTCATGTGCACTTTTATTTTTTCGTGTTTTATTTTTCATTTTGTCAAGCAACTAAAAGTAATCAAAAGTGTATTCGAAAATAAAATTCAAAAATATAACTAAGATAAAACAATATAGTTTTTCTAATATATCTACCACATATTATATTATTTTTTATTTTCATTTTAATGTAGTTATGAATATTCTACTTCTCTCTATATTTTTGTAATAAACCTATAAAATACTTCACCATATGTCATTCCTCTTTGTATAAAATAAAGACGTTTTGATTCGTCAGAACATAAGTCAAACCAGCTGGTGTAATTATTTATTTCGCTAACACAAGTTACTTCATTTATAATTTTAATAATTGAATCTTCACTATCTATTTTACGTATCATTTGTTTAATGCACATTTTTAAAAAATCTACTAGGTTTGAGTCATTATTGATTGTATCATTATATTTTTCCCAAATATTTCTAAATCCAAGGATTTCATTCTGTTCGCATTTCTGGTCTTCGATACAAATGTTTACTGGATAGTTTGACATGACTCCGCCATCAATATAACACTGAACACAAAGATTTTCACCATTATTATCATACGACTCCATTATTTTAGGAGAAAATATAACTGGAAAAGCACAACTCATCTTGATTGCATCCATTACCTTTAAATTTGGATGTGTTTTATAACTTATATTTGTGAGTTTGAATTTATTCAACTCTACTGATATGACATGAATTTCTATTTTATTGTATTCAAACAATTCACTCATAGTTGTTTCCAATGATAAGTCTTTTGATAGCAACAGTGGTTTCATAATAATGTCGAAAAAATCCTCAGGAATAATTCCTTTATTTGTATAAATGTTCAAAACATCATGAAATGTGGTATGTAATGGCAGCACGGTGTTCCACGGACACTTTACAATGTAATCATCTATTGTTTCCCAAGTGTGTTTTAGTGATAAAATGATTCCAATAATTGCACCAATCGATGTTCCATAAATGGATTGAATGTTGTCAATGTTCCAAAACTTATTTTTTTCGAGGTATTTTGCAGCGCCATATGAGAGTAAACCTGTTGGACCGCCTCCGCTAATAACCAAATGTTTGATCACCATTTCTATATATTACTTTTTTATTTGTTTATTTATGCGCACATGAATATATATAACGTACGTTTTTATGTTTTAATCTTTTTTATTAAATAAAATTTATTAAATAAAATAAAATGACTAAAACATAAAAAAATAAGTAAAATTAAGTAAAAATAAAAAAAAATATAAAATATATTATTTATTATATTAGTTGTATTATATTAGTTATATTAATCGTATTATATTAGTTTATATTATTTGATTTAAAAAATGGATAACTTATTTTATTATCGTGAAGAAGAAGACGAAGATGTTGAAAATGTGCGAAAAATAAATTTAGATGAGTTGTACGACACGAAAAAAGAAAAGGATTTACAAAAAATGCAGGTTTTCAATCGTATTCTTAATAGAATACACACAAAAATAAAAACAACTTCAAGACAAAAAATAAATAGTAATTTTTGCTGGTATGTTGTTCCAGAAGTTATGCTTGGAATTGTCAACTATGATCGCGTCATGTGCATTTCATATATTATTGCAAAGTTGGAAGAAAATGATTTTCAAGTGAGGTACACTCATCCGAATTTGATATTTATAAGCTGGGGACATTATATTCCCACATATGTTCGAACCGAATTCAAAAAAAAAACAGGAATCTCCATCGATGAACATGGAAATAAAAAAGAAGATGGAAATGACAACAGTGAAGGAGGAGGAGGAGGAGGAGGAGGAATTCGACTTATTACAAATTCAGGACAAGGAGACTCAAATGGCAACCTTGACCACACTTTATTAAATCGAAACAAAACATCGTCAAATGCAAATTCAAACATAGTTAAAAAAGAATATAAACCAATTAATAGTTATAAACCAACTGGAAATTTAGTGTATAGTAATGATTTCCTTAAAAAAATTGATGAACGAATCAATAGTTAACTTATGTGTGTCTACATAATAAAACCTTTTCCTGCAGCTTCTTGAATGGTGTTATAGTTAACGTCACACCCATTGTGAGATAATGAATATGGGAATGGTCTTGCACACGGTGGCGGGGGTAAATAATTATTTTTTGCAACTCCTCCGGTTGTAATATACTGTCCTTGTGTGGTATACCCTCCGACAAATTTAGTTGTGGGTTTATAATACATGTACTTTTTCCCCCCGATGTGATAAAATTTGCCTTGTAAACACTTACACACTTCGGCATCAGCAACCGTGGTGGTTTTGCTTTCGCTTTCAACTGCTTGAAATTTACACGAGCCAACTTTCCAACTTAATGACTCGATATATTGAGACTGTGAATCAGTAATTCTGTAGCTGTTATCATCATCTTTAACCCAGGTGTTTGGATAAGTGCCGTATAATATTCCCAAATATTTCTCATCAAGCATTCCCTTTGTATTTTTAACTGTTTTTTTGACAATGGATGGATTGTTATTGCAACAGTCTCCAGAGTTTGCAATGTATTGCGGATATGTTCCGCAGCATCCTCCCCATCCAATTGGCTTGTTTCCTCTAAACTGTGTGCGGGTTACATTACTTACCATGCGAAATCTACCAACTCCGCCAATGTTTCGGAGTGTACCATTCAATGAAAATCCATCATGTCCAATTCCAGAAATGGCATCAACGCGAGGATTACCTCCTCGATATGTTTTTCTTTTCAACGTCGCAATTGACATTATAGTTGTATATTATATAAATATATATAATTATATAATATCTTATTTATAAATAAATTAAATAAATTATATGTTAATAAAAAAAATATTAAACAAAAAATGTAATTAAATAACAATAAAAAAATGAATACAAAAATGAAAGATAAGATAAAAAGTGACAGTCATCATAATGATGAAGAGATGCGCGTTAAAAAACGTAATGGTTCTTTTGAAATCATTGCTTTCGATAAAATCCTTAATCGTGTAAAAAACCTTGGAAAATCAGCAAATATTACTTCAATTAATTATGCATCTTTGGTTATTAAAGTTATTGACCAGTTATATGATGGTATCCCAACAACTAAAATAGACGAACTAACTGCAGAACAGTGCGCCGCTTTATCCACTCAACATCCCGATTACATTACGCTGGCAAGTTATATTGCAACATCAAACAATCATAAAAATACAGATGCTTCATTTTACAAAGTTATGACAAAACTTTACAAAAATAAAGACAATCATAAATGCAGCTCTTCTCTTATTTCAGAAAAAACAATGTCACTAATTACTAAACACAAGGAAGAACTTGAGAATATAGTTGTTCACCAGAGAGATTTTTTGATTGAATACTTTGGATATAAAACATTAGAGTGTTCATACTTGATGAAAATAAATGGACAAGTTGTTGAGCGTCCTCAGCACATGTGGTTGCGCGTTTCCATCGGTATTCATGGGGATAACATTGATAAAATAAAAGAAACATACGATTTAATGTCTCAAAAGTATTTCACTCACGCAACTCCCACTCTTTTTAATTCCGGAACACTTCGTCCTCAGCTAAGTTCGTGTTATTTAATAGCGATGGAGAGTGATAGTTTAGGTGGCATATTCAACACGCTCACAGATTGTGCGCATATTTCTAAATGGGCTGGAGGAATTGGGCTTCACATTCACAACATTCGAGCCAGAGGAAGTTTAATTCGTGGAACAAATGGTGCATCTACCGGAATTGTTCCAATGTTGCGAGTGTTCAACTGCACTGCGCGGTATGTTGACCAAGGCGGACGCCGAAATGGAAGTTTTGCAATTTATTTAGAACCGTGGCATGCAGACATTTGCGACTTTTTAGAGTTGAAAAAAAATCATGGTGATGAAGAAATAAAAGCGCGCGATTTGTTTTATGCTCTTTGGGTTCCCGACTTGTTTATGAAAAAAATAAAAGAAAATGAAGACTGGTGTTTGTTTTGCCCGGATGAGTGTCCGGGTTTATCTGATGTTTATGGAGACGCCTTTGAAAATCTTTATCATAAATATGAATCAGAAGGACGAGAAAAATGCAAGTTAAAAGCGCGGGATTTATGGTTCAAAATTTTAGACAGTCAAATGGAAACAGGAACGCCATATTTGTTGTACAAGGATGCTTGCAATAAAAAGTCAAATCAACAAAATGTTGGAACCATTAAAAGTTCAAATTTATGTTGTGAAATTATTCAATATTCTGATGATAAAGAAACGGCTGTTTGTAACTTGGCAAGTATTGCGCTCAACAGGTTTGTGAAGGAAGATAAAACATTTGACTTTGAGCTTTTGCACTCTGTCACAAAATCAGTAACATACAACTTGAACCAAGTGATTGATATAAATTATTATCCAACTGAAAAAACAAAAAAAAGTAACATGCGTCATCGCCCGATTGGAATAGGTGTGCAGGGGCTTGCCGACACATTTATGATGATGGATTTCACGTTCAATAGTTCGCAAGCGAAACAACTAAATACACATATTTTTGAAACGATTTATCATGCAGCTTTAGAAATGTCGGTGGAACTTTCCAAGAAGCATGGCCCCTATGACTCGTTCCAAGGTTCACCGGCATCTAAAGGTATACTGCAATTCGACATGTGGAATGTTGACCCAGGTAACTCACGATACGACTGGACCGAAATGAAAAAATCTATTGTTACGCACGGAATTCGAAATTCGCTGTTAATTGCACCTATGCCAACAGCAAGTACCTCGCAAATTTTAGGAAACAATGAAGCATTTGAACCCATCACAAGTAACATATACACGAGACGCACGTTGGCAGGAGAATTTATTGTTATAAATAAGTATTTAATGCGCGAGCTCATTGACATGGGACTTTGGACAGAAGCGCTAAAAAATAATATAATTGCGAATCGCGGGAGCGTGCAGCATTTAACCAACTTGAGTGAACATATGCGGAATAAATATAAAACAGTCTGGGAGTTGCCAATGAAAGATTTAATCGACATGTCAGCTGACAGAGCAGCTTTTATTTGTCAAAGTCAGAGCTTGAATTTGTGGATGGAAGAACCTAGTTATGGACCGTTGACGTCCATGCATTTTTATGCTTGGAATAAAGGTCTGAAAACAGGTCTTTATTATTTAAGAAGAAAACCAAAACACCAGGCTCAACAATTTACAATTGAACCAGAAAAAATACAAAATAATACAGCAACAGATCAATCTCAATCCGACAACGAAGATTTTGTCTGCACAATGTGCTCTTCGTGAAGCTTTATGAAACTTTCATGTGATTTTCATTGTCAATGAGGCTCTGCATATCGGACATGATGTTTTTATTACAACCCATTTTGCCAAACATTTTGAATGGAAAACATGGTTACATTTTGTTTTCACCATTTCATTTTCTTCTTCATTTTCTTCTTTTTGTTCACTCTGACATACTGAACAAGAATAAGCGCCTTCACAACCGTCCTTTGCTTTGTCTTGAGCTTGAGCTTCTTGAGGTACTTTACAAACATCTATTCTCAGTCTTTCAAATGTTTCCAAAGCCGAAGCCGAAGGACTCAAGGTGTTTTCTCCCGCTGCCGCTGGTTGAAATTCGTCACTGTAAATGTAATAATTGTTGAAAATATTGTTGTAAATGTAAAAGTTGTTGAAATTGTAAAAATTATTGGGTTGGGCGAAGAATTGAAGTAAATAATCTCGATTTGACACCGGCTCCATCTGCTCCATCTCATCCATTTTCTGCAATAAGTTTTTGTTATGAATATTATAAAGTGAATAAAAACTATTCAATTTTTATTTATATAAATAAAAATAAATAAAAATAATAATATTATGAAATAATATTATAACTTATATATATATACATAACATAAAATGCCTTACGTTCTAAGAAAACAAAAAACTAGAGGATATAAAGTATGTAAACGAGGAACCCGCAAGTGTTTTTCAAAACGCCCACTTACAAAATATATGGCAAAACGCCAAATGCGTGCACTTTACGTTAATGAAAGAATTCATGCTGATTCTAAAGAATAACTTATTACCTATCAGCCAAAATTAAGCAGTTCTCTCGAAACAGTCTCCGGAACTGCCTATTTTCACGAGACAAGTCAATATTCAATACAATTTTGCAATAACAACGAAGACATATCAAAACGTCAACTTTAGAATTGTGAGCATTTTTTGGGGAAATATGAAACAAATGATTATGCAACTCCAAAAGAGTTGGATACTTAAAATATTTTTTACCATCTTTCCACATTTTTTCAATCTTACAAATATCAACCGAATTGAGCATTGTGCAAAATTCATTTTTGAATGGAAGTTGCACGTACGAATTATCATCGGGATCGAATCCCTTGTTTCGAATTGCTTCAACAATTAAAATGCGCTTATCGAATGAAATATTATGTCCAACACAACAGTCGCACGATTTTAGCGCGCGCTTGAATGCACAAAGTGCATCCGCAACTGGAATGCCACGCTCACTACTCATTTCTCTCGAAATTCCGTGTATTTCAATACTTTTAGCGGTTAAATTAACACTTTCATCGACTTTTATAATTTCATCATACTCTTCAACAATCCCACCTGCTGCGTCTCTGCTGTTATCATAAACTACAAAACTCAGCTGAATAATGTACGGCCACTTGTGTGTGTCATATATTGAAGCATATTTACTCTCAGGCAGTCCCGTCGTTTCTGTGTCAAAGCAGATTACACGCATTGCAGTAATTATTGTTGTATTATTTAATACACACTCACTTACACTGAAATAAATTATCAATTTTTTTTTAAAATCTAAATTAAAAATGAAATAAAAAGTGAAATAAACTGATGTAACATCACATTTTTTTTTTACCAACTTTTAATTTAGTTATTTTTAACCAATTATATTTTTTCTTTTCTGTTGGTATTTTCCAATTATCGCCATATATTAAATAACATAAGTGTTCAATATTATTTGGAATCATAATGCTCTGATTTTTAAATACAACATTTTTTAATGGAAAAATTTCTTTATTATCAATATTTATTCCACCATCCCAATATATATGTATGTGATCATGAAATTTTTCAAAAAAATAAATATCGAATGGTACTTGATTATAATTTAGTTGGATAATATGTTTATTACAAATATTACAGTAAAGTTTATTATTACTTATTATTTTCAAAACTTTATCATAATCATCAATATTTACAATAACATCAATGTCATCATCCCCTTCAATAAAATCATTATTTCTTGTATATCCTAGTAAAGAACCATAAAATAAAATCAGTTCAATATTATTTTTGTTAAACATATCAACTAAATATGTATAAGCATCTTCTAATTCTTTTACAGTTTTATTAGTTTTAGGCATTTATATTATTACTATATTTTAAAAATTATTTCGAGTGATTTTTTTACAATAGATATTTATATTTATATATATATATTTATATACGTCGTAGTAACCTCAACAATATATAATGAACCTTGATAAAATTCATATATTCATACTATTAATGCTGGCGTTAATATGTTCTTCGTGTTTAGGAACTTTTATGCGCGAAGGTTATGAAAATAGTAATGAAAACAAATATCCCAATAATGAAGACGACCAAGGAACAAATTCTAAATCCGATAATTTTGTTCGCAAACCCGTGGGTGAAACTTATCCGGATGGGTATAGCGATTACTATAAAAATTTAGACCAAGAAACTGTTCAATACTCAGATTCAAAACTTGCAAAAGATAAAAAAATTGGACCACATCGAAGTAAAGAAAACTATGATGACGATGACAACGACGACAACAATATAAACAGTTATGGAAACGTGAACAAGTACCCGAATGTTGAATATGACAACATATTAATGGCAGGTAAAGGTAAAAATAGGTCAGATGGCAATAGAAAAACTATTAGAGGTTCTCAAATACCGCCGGGAAGCGAAGACTTGTATATATTGAAATCTGAAATAGTTCCTCCTGTGTGTCCCGCATGTCCGGCCGTAACGACGTGTCCGACTGAAAAAAAGTGCCCGCCATGTCCGCCGTGTGCAAGGTGTCCGGAACCGGCATTTGAGTGTAAAAAAGTGCCAAATTATTCTGGACAGAATGATTCTTATTTACCAAAGCCTGTTATGGCCGATTTCAGTCAGTTTGGACTGTAAAGTGTAAATTTGATTTTTTTTCTTTTTATTTGAAATACACTTGCCATTTTTGTTCACAATATATATATATGGTAATAATAATATAAAATGATGCGTAATAATAATAAAACGATACATATATAACGACAACAACAACAATATTTACAAAAGTGCGAAAGAATGATTGGACTTGGATGGGTGATCATGTATAACTCAGTTGTTGAGAAGAATTATTATAAAGATGGTAACAATAATAAAAATAATAATATAACAAAAGTAAATAATATAAATTTGAATAAAGACATAAAAACTAATGGTTAGTAATCAATAATAAAAAATGGAACTTCAAAATAAAGTTGAACCACCATTAGAACAAAGTAAAGATGTAAACATAGATGCGTTAAAATATTTGAGAGACAAAATAGAAACACTGACAATATTTCATCAAACTGAAATATTGAGAATTTTACAAATCAATAAAGTAACATTTAGTGAAAATAAAAATGGTGTTTTTGTAAATTTGACTTATGTAAGTGAAAACGTCATCAAAAAAATCAATGACTATATTATGTATGTTGATAAACAAGAGTCGCAACTCAATGAGGTTGAAGAGAAAAAAATTGTCTTATCAAATCAATATTTCAAATAAGCATTGATAAAGGTTTAAACACATGGTCATTTACTATATTAACGTACGTTATAGTAAATGAGGAAACAATCACAATTACAACCACAATCACATATGGAAACTGTGGAAACTGTGGAACCGTCGTCATTGGAAGAGTTAATTTCTTCCTTGCAGATGCATGTAGTTGGAAGAAAATCCAAAGTTGAAGCTGACACGGAATATAAAAAGGAAAAAAAAGAACAAGAGTCGCCGCCGCCGCCGTCCCCACTGTCACAGTTGTTCACCATTAAAGAAAAAGATAAATTACTCTGGGCATTTTACATCATGATGCATGGCGAAGATGCGTACAAGTATTTGAAAACGAAATTTGTGGCTGATAAAGAAATTAGGATAACGTCTGTTGAAACACTGCATAAAATGTCGAATGTTTTTAAGCAGCACAAGTTAAATAAGAGTCGAGTTGAAGCAGAATTATCAAGTGATGCATTTTTAACGCTTGAGGGTTTTTTTGGATTATGCATTATTCACAATCTCTCTGCAATGTTTATAAAAAATAATTGTTATTGTGAATTGTATGGTGTTGGAGATTCAGAGAATCCGTATTTGATTGAGGAAAGCGAACATGGTATTGGCATACATGTTTCTAAAAATAAAAAAGTTTTGAGTGAAATGGCGAGAGATGTGAGAAAAACAAAATGGAAAATGGAGAATGTCCTTGCACCAATTAAATCGATATCTTCATACACTCATTCTGAACTACTTGAAATATACAATAAAGTGATGGTACTGTCGAAGGCGGCGGCGAAAGAAACGAATGAGTCATTATGTAATCCCAAGGAAAAAAAAACAAAACAATTTTTATATGACTACATATGCAAGCAACTTATATGAGTTTTTTTCATTTTTTATTTTAGTTTATCAACGCCTTTATTTAGATAATGCTTTACAAATTTATTTACATATAATTCATTTTTACAACTAGTAACCCTAAAAAATATTTCATAATATTGTAATATTATTTTTGATATTATAATATTATTTTAATTATTATAAAATTGAACAAATATAGAATTATATATATGAATTATATAACATGTCTACTTCTTCCGATTCTTCTGGAAAAAAATCCAAATTACAAGAAAAACAAAATGAAGACAAAGAAAAATTTGACAACATTGTAAAGTTGTATTTAGATGCAGTTAAGAGGGAACAAAAACAAAAAGAATCTGATTCTGCAATGAATCCAGAGTTGGAAGTGCGTTTTGGAACAATGAAACAGTCTGCGCCTTTGACAAAGGACAATGTTACTAATATTATAAAAAAGATGAAATCCTTGAATTTTTCGCAGTCCTCTGAAGAGTATAGTTTAAGAATATTTTTGAATGATTCTGATGTACGAGTTCAAATTGACAGTTTTCCAATTATACAGAATTTTTGCATTGACAACACAATTGATGAAAAAAAAAATGCGAAAATGATGATGAAACGGAATATAGAACAAACTGTTGTGCGCGAAGACGGTTCAGAATATAAGACGGATGTAAAACCTGTTGATAACTTAGATTTTGATTTCAGAGTTAGTCTTCAAACGGAGAGAGATATTGGAAAAGAAGAGCGCGAAAAAATCATTTCCACATGGAAATCAATTGGAAAAAATTTCAGGTATATTCGGCGGACAACATTTACGCATCCTGACAGTCCGGTAAAAATTGATGTGAGTATCGTAAAAGATACATTTTCGTCGTCATCTTCGTCATCGTCGTCAAAGAGACGACAATCATCATACGGTGATTTTAAAACATCGAACATAATGAAGGGTGAAGAAAAGTATGAAGTTGAGATTGAAGTTGATAACTCAATTGTTATGGAGTCTGGACTATCATTAGAAGTTTTATTGAGAAAGTTGAGAGAAGGAATTAAAATGATTCTGTCTGGAATACAATCCAGCAATTTTCCGATATCGAATGACGAGAAGCGCGACGTGCTGGATGAATATTCAAAATTAATTTACGGAGGTGAATCCAGGCCACCTTCGCGTCTAGCGTTTATTGGTCCATATTCCGTGACTCTTCAGATAAAAAATATTGCACCCACGGGATTATACAAGATGCCAAGCATTCGTAAGAACTATTCTGTAACAGATAAGGCGGATGGACTTCGTAAACTTTTATATGTTTCAAAAAAAGGCAGAATATATTTGATTGATCCGTTGATGAATGTTCAGTTTACCGGTCTTGAAGCAGAAATCAAGGCATTTCATAGCACGCTCATTGACGGAGAGCACGTTTTGCACGACAAGGACGGAAATTTCATTAATTTGTATTTAGCCTTTGACATATACTTTATGAAAGGAGAAGGAATTCGCGAGAGGAGTTTTTATACGAGCAGCAAAGAACATGCAGACAAGTCGCGGTATTCGGAAATGGTAAAGTATGTTGGAAGCATTGATGCAAAACCAATTATAAAGGGCACGCAGAGTCCATTTGTTATTCAAGTGAAGCGCTTCTATTTTGATGATGAAGGCGTTTTGGGCACAGCGGCAGAGGAAAGTGAAGGCTCTTCTGACAGAATATTCATGTTGTGCAAACAGTGCATTGAAACTGAATACAAGTATGTAACGGATGGTTTGATTTTTACACCGTGCAATACTGGCGTTGGAGGGTCAGTGCCTGGACAAGTTGGACCGCTTGATCGAAAATTTACATGGGCGCTTTCATTCAAGTGGAAACCGCCGCAGTTCAACACGGTCGACTTTCTAGTAACCACTGTGAAGGATGATAAAACGAACCGAGATAAAGTTGTTGATAAAATTGCAACAGGAGGAATTAACGCGACAAATATGCTGGCGCAAAAACAAGTCGAGTCGTACAAGGAGCTCGTTTTGAAGGTTGGATTTGACCCGTCCAATCGTTCGAATAAAATCATTCCGAATGCATGCGCATTAATTTATGAAGGCGCCATTGAAAAAATGTTTGGAGGGTCGGGTGAATACAAGCCCATACAATTTTTGCCATCAAATCCATATGATGTAAATGCTGGAACGATGGAAATAAAATTAAATTCTGAAGGTGACATGGTTACGGAAGAAGGATCCGAAGTATTTGAAGATTTGACAGTCGTTGAATTCAGATATGATATTCAAGATAAAAAATGGATTCCGTTGAGAATTCGTTATGATAAAACTGCTGAACTTAGGAAAACAGGTAAAAACTTTGGAAACGACTACAAGACAGCAGACAGTGTTTGGTATTCTATTCACTATCCTATTACTGAAAATATTATCAAAGGTGTCGATAAAACAATTGCATATGAAGAGCTTGCTGCTGCTTCAGATTCATCGGATATAACCGAAAAGTATTATAAAAATAGCGGCACAAGGAAAGAAGAAGAACTTACTCAGGGGTTGCGCGATTTTCATAATAAGTTTGTAAAGTCTGCGCTTATTTATGAACTTTCTAAATCAGGAGACACGCTTATTGACTTTGCTGTTGGAAAATGCGGCGACTTGCCAAAATGGAAAGATGCTCGACTATCGTTTGTGTTTGGCATCGACATTTCGAGAGACAATATTGAAAATCCGGTGAACGGGGCATGTGCTAGATATGTGAATTTTATAAGAGAGAATTCTGGTAAAATGGATGCAATGTTTATTGTTGGAAACACCACGAGAAACATAAAAAATGGAAGCGCATTTTCGAATTCAAGTCAACTGACTCGAGAAATATCAAACGCAGTCTTTGGAAAAGGAAGTGTTGATACATTAAAAAAGGCAGGGCTCACCGGAGTTGTGTCAAACTATGGAAAGGGCGAACAAGGATTTGACATTTCATCCATACAGTTTGCAATTCACTATATGTTTGAAAGCGAAGAAACGCTAGAAGGATTTGCAAGAAATATCTGCGAGTGTACGAAAAAAGGCGGAATTTTTATCGGGACAACCTTCAATGGAAAAAAAGTGTTTGAACTTTTGAAAAAAAATGGAATCAAAAAAGGGGAAAGTTTTTCAATATTCAAGAGCGGTGACAAGTCGAAAAAAATCATTGAAATTATTAAAAAATATGACGACGATCTGCGGTTTCCTCCTGACGAGAACAGTCTTGGATATGAAATAGAAGTGTGGCAAGAGTCAATTAATCAATACATACCTGAATTTTTGGTAAACTTTGAGTACTTTGATGGTGTCATGTCAAAATATGGTTTTGAACCGTTCTTTTTGGAAAATAGGGATGGTGACATTTTCAGCAAAAGTCGGGCATCATTTGAAGAGCTATTTAAAATAATGAAAATGTATCATTCCAAAAATTTTGCATATACAAAAGCGTTGGCCATGTCAAATGAAGAAAAGACCCTATCATTTTTAAACGAGTATTTTATATACAAAAAAGTAAGGGATGTTGACTGCGATAATTTGAAACATGCAGCTGTAGTTGTTCCTTTGGGTTTGGGCGAAAAACAAAAAACATTTGCCATTTATGACAAGCAGGGTTTACTTTTGACCACTTTAGCGGATATGTTAGTCGAGCACAAATGGAAACAGGTTGACATCAACAGTCCAAGTGCCGATTTAGCGTGGGTTGGCGCAACAAGTGATGTAAAAAAAACAGGATTTCTGCGATACGAGGAAGTTATATATAATATTAACACAGTAGTAAAAAATTTACTCAAGGGAAATGGTGTAAAAGGGTACAGCACATCTGATCCAGATTATCCTTACACAAAAAATGTCATTACAGATAAGGCACAACTTTATATTGAGTTGAATAAAAAATGCCCTGATATTTGTAAAAAATATATGGCAGATTCATGGATGTTGAGCGATGAAAAACGGAATTCTGAATACGGAGTGAGTGGCAGCGGCGAAGGCGAAGGCGTTTTGATTATCAAACCGCTTGGTGTAGGTGCAGGAGGAGGAGAAGGAATCGAATACATTACTAGCAAAGAAGAATTAAAGGAGTTTGTGGCAACGCATAAAAAGAAACCATATTTAGTTTCAAAGTATATAAGAAATCCTATGCTTATTGAAGGTAAAAAGTTTCACCTGCGGATGTATTTTATGGTTTGCATGAGACCAAACAAAAAATCGGACTGGTTTTTATTTAATCAGGGTAAAATCATTACAGCCGAGTTACCATACAAGGATGCAGATTACAAGAATAAAAAAATTCATGACACACATTTCAAGTCAACCAAAAAGAATCGAATGTTTCCATCATCATCCGACATTGGAATGGATGACAAGGAGTCAAAAAAAATAATGCAACAAATGCGCGAAGTGTTGCGGTGTGCGTATGATGTTTATAAACCTCACATTGCAACAACAGTTAATTCGAAGTATGGTTTTGAAGTTTTCGGGTGTGACTTCATGATTACGAATGACGGTAATGTCAAGTTGTTGGAAATTAATGCGCGTCATGACTATGGCGTCAACGACATTGAAAAGGAAAATCCTGAAGTTTACGAGCGGTTTTGCGGTGATTTTTGCGAATGGATTTATAAAAATGCGATTGAACCGATGTTTTTGAGCAACGTTGAAGAATCTGAAAAATATGATTCTGAACACGATCGCGTAGTTTCGGTTATTGAAAAGGGGTTTCCTTTCGTTGAGCGTTTTTGGACAAAGGATGATGTTGAAGCGGCATATGCACTGATAAAAACAAAAATCGCAGATGCTTCCTTGTCATTGCTCGAAAAGGAACATTATGTTGACGAGACTTCTTATAATATTTTAACGGGAAACAGAGAAACTGAAGAAGTAAATAAATTTGTTAGAGAGTACGTGGGTGCAAATGATAACTTGAAATTTAAAAGTGAAAGCGGCGCCAAGTTCATATCAATCAAGTCGCCGGATGAAGTGGTACTTGATAAAGATTATTTACTAGTTGACTATTTTACAGAACCTTCAAAAATAACGGTTCGTTTGGCAAAAGGTGAGCCGTCGTTAGAAGACCATTTTAAACACGGCACTCTTGTAGAAAAAGCGCTGCGTTTACTGAAGCGAAAGTCAATAGAGCCCACAGACGAGTCGCTGCATGAGGTTATTGTGCATCAGTCAGATGAGCGCACTGAAAGTCAAGACTCAAGAATAAATATGAAAGTGTCAATGATAGACGGTGTAGATAAAAAAGTATACTTGTCAAGTGCAGAGAATGTCTATGTTTACATTATTATCTGGAAACTGTTGTTTCCACAAATGTCACCCGACGATTTTTCCAGTGTGAAGATTTTGGACGGAGCTGGAGGATATGGCAGTCGTTTGATGGCGGCAATTATGATGAATGCCAATTATGTTGGTGTCGAACCAAATCCACTTTCTAGTCCTGGATTTTCTAAAATGATTGAAATGTTTGGTTCGTCGGAGAAACAAAAAATGTTAGAGGATGGACTTCCGGGTGCAGTCGGCGTGGAAAATTTACCATTTGGATGGGCAGATATTGTAATGTTTAGTCCGCCTATGTGGGGGAAAGAAGTTTACAACGATGACACTGTGAAAAATCAGTCTATAAATATGTTCAACAATGAAAAGTTGTGGCTGAAAGAGTTTTTATACGCGTCGATTGAAGTCCTTTGGAGCCGTCTTAGAGTGGGAGGCTACATTGTATTTCAGAGTGTTCGATATGACTACATTGGCGAATATATGATAAAAGAGCACGTGGAAAAACAAAAAGATGCCGAATTCAAAGGTATCATGTCGCGCGTTACAACCGGCGGAAGATATAAACCTAATTGGATTTGGCAAAAAACAAATGGCGCATCTAGTGCTTCTGAAAATGTAAAAGAAACAAAAGAAGAAAAAGGCAATGAAGCTGCACCCGCTATTCCAAAAAAAAAGAAAATAGTATTTGAAAAAAACAAAACAAAAAAAAATCTGAAATCGACTGATGAAGTATGAAGATCATCAAGTCATCAAGTATATCACTCAAGTATATGAATAAAGTAATCAAGTATATGACGACCACGAAGACACAAAGATAATATAAAGTTATAAAAACAATTTAGATATTTAATTTCATACAAATTAGTATTCAAAATACATTGTTATATAAATATGAGTATTTTTTTGTTACCAAGAGTTGTATATGAGACTAAAAGCGAAGACATTTATTTCAAAATGAATTGTGACATTCCAAATGTGCTCATTTCAAATTCATTGTTTGAAATGTTGAGTAGAACGAAACATCAGATTGAGCCAATCGAAACCAGTTGGGATAATTATAAAAAGCTGACAAATCCGTATGAGTTTATTCACACAGTTGTTCCGGGTTGTAAAACTCAGGTCAGTCGAATGAAACCACTTTCACGTTCTTTTTATAAAATGATTGAAATATGTGCTCAGTTTAATTTATGTAAAACCGAGAAATGTAATGGTGTATCCAATATAGATAATAGTGATACTTTTGACTATGGTTTCAATGCTGAAGTGAATAAGAATAATAACAGTAATGGAATGAGTGAAATGAGTCGTTGTAACTATAGTCATAATTCATTTACACAGAGTGTTGTAAGTCATGAAGAGTCGAGTCCTGTGTGCAATTCAGAACCAATGTCGTCATTCCATCTTGCCGAAGGTCCGGGAGGTTTTATTGAAGCAGTATGCCACATTAGAAAAAATGCTGATGACGTGTACTATGGAATGACTCTTGTTAACAGTGACTCCAAGTGTCCTGGATGGAAAAAAAGTAGGAAATTTATTGAAGAAAATAAAAATGTGATTATTGAAAAAGGAAGTGACGATACTGGAAATTTGTTGTCAAAAGAAAATTTTGAATACTGTTATGAAAAATATAGCGGTAAATTTGACTTGATTACGGCAGATGGAGGAGTTGATTTTTCTGAAAATTTCAATAACCAAGAACATACCGCAACAAAGTTGATTATTGCTCAAGTTATTTATGCGATTGCAATGCAGTCAACCGGTGGAAATTTCGTTTTGAAAGTATTTGATATTTTTTTGAATGTTACAGTTGATGTTCTGTATTTACTTTCATCGCTATATAATAAAGTATACATCATGAAACCCAAAACAAGCCGGTATGCGAATTCAGAAAAATATTTGGTATGCAAAGGTTTCAACTCGAACTGTAACATTAACATTCGAGACATAATAAATAAATTTTATGAAAATTTTCATTATTTAACTTCTTCGGAACTAAATATAGAGTCTTTTTTTAGATTTAAACATGATCGCGTGTACTTGACAAAAATCGAAGAAATCAATGCAATTTTTGGAGAGAGTCAAGTTGAAAATATTATAACCACATTAAATCTAATCATGAATAAAAATACGGAAAAAATTGATAGTTTGAAAAAAAACAACATACAAAAATGTATACAGTGGTGCTATAAACACAATATTCCGCACTACAAAACGATTCAAACTATTAATATTTTTTTACCATTTGGTTAATTTTTTTTTCAAAAAATTATATAGCCTAGATTAAAATCTATATAATTATAATTTAAATATATATGATGAATATAGTTAGCATGCAAACGACAATACAAATACTATATAAAACAATAAGTGGGGGTAAAAAGAAAGAAAGGTTTGAAACAATTCTTGAACCTTTACAAGCACTTATTCAAATTGGGTTGCTTTCGTATTATCCTATTGGAACAAAATTAACAATTAAAAATAATATTTTATACATACAGTCTCCAACATACAGTCAATCTGTAACAAGATGGTATAATAACGATACACAAGAAGATTTATTTTACTTATTCAATATTTTCTGCAGGTTCAAAAAATTTTACATTGATCAAAAAATAGAATACAACGAACTTTTTTTATTATTAATTGAACTGGCAAAAAATGGAATTAATAATTTAATTAGAACTTATAATAATACTGATAAAACGCATGTTTTGCACACGCTTCAAATGTACAAGAATATGTTGGATGGAAGCAATCACAGTCACAACCACCATGTTGTTTCGACAAATACACCAATACTTTTGACATCTAGTGGCGGTGGCGGTGGCGGTGGCAATAACGCTGGATCATCCGATATTGACATGGATGACATCTTTATCAAGATTTCTGAATTATACACAGATGAAATATTAAAAATAATACATCACACGCTTAATGCAATGAAAAATGATGAAAGTAATTATCTTCATTATGCGGATGGACTAAACATGATACTGCATCCGGTCAATACGCGAATTAAAAAGTGGATTGATGAAAATATTGTTTTCTAGTATGATTTTTTTTATTAGACATCATTGAATTTGTCTTTTGGTTTTAGACAATAATAATTTTGACTCCACCACTACCGCCGCCATTATGAAATTCTGCTGAATTATAAATTTTTAATATCATTTCGAGTAGAATTATTGAAAAAATTATTTGCTAAATTATGTTCATTTGGGTTATGAGGACAAAATTCTTGGCGGTTAAAAAGGTCGGGGTATGGCTGACGCACATAATTTTCTGGAACATGCACATTGTATAAGTCACTTTTTGAAGACGGCACAAATTCGGCTTGTTCGCAACTTTGAAGTGCAAAAACTTGATTGCGTAAAATGGATTCTGTATTGACATTTGAAGAAAAGCCGGACCACGGTGCTTGTGCATTCCCCGGATTAAAAACAACCTCCGGGTTAAATTGCGGATATTCCCCCATGGCAACAGTGGGAGTCGCGCGCTGGTCTAATATTGGCATGATTGAATATTTTGTTAAAACAGGTCGCATACTGTACTGCGGCTGCAAAGGTGCAGATGGCACATTTCGAATGCTTATTCGGTCATTCAACTGTCTAGACCGTTCTTGGTTACATATGTATAACTTATTTACAACGCCAAACATTTTATAATCTACAAGGTATAAGATATACGAATATATTTATATATGTATAAGAAAATATTATTATTATTATTTAAAACTTTCATTTTTTAGAACTAAAAAAAATAAATTGAAAATGTAAATCTATATATAACCATGTATCAGACGGACCAAGCACAACAGTTTTCAATCAAATCAAAATGTTCACTCGCAATGGCAGCAACATTGTTACTAAAATGGCAACTGCAGCAGTGTCAGCTGTGAGAAATATACAGCAAGCCGCGCGCGGAAATAAAAGTGGCTATGGTTGCTCTAGCTATAACAGTGACAGCAGTGCAAACGACATGGCAAACATCGCAGCTGCCAGGCGAAGTGTTGAACAACAACAACAACAACAACAACAACAGCAGTGTGAAAAAACATCATCTTACAAAAAAATGAAATGTGAAATTACAACAAACTACAAAAATAAAGTAGACTGCACTTGCGAAGGCATCTGCATGGCAAAGGTGTCAGAAACAATGTATATTCATCAAGAACAAACACGCCAAGAAAAAATGCAACACAAGAAAAAATAAAATAGGAGCGTGATAGTGTGAGCGTGTGAGAGCGATATGAACTCACTCCTCTCCACTCCTTCCTTTTTTTTTTATCATATTATAAAATAAAATAAAATGATGTAAAATGATGTTATTATTATTCCTTGTTACTATTGAGTGACTATTGAATACTCAATAGTAACTTCTTAAGAAGACAGTTAATATAGTGCCAAACATTAAAATACCAAAACATATACTACATAATTTATTTTTACAATACTGACACCTGTGTCGTTGTTGTGTTCTTTGTATTCTGCGTTGCATGATTTCTTCCATTTGCACTTGCTGTTCGCGTTGGCGCCAGAGTTGATATTGATTTTCATTTTCCGAGTGCTGTCCATTGGATTGTTGTGTCTTTATAATATGAATGTCGCCGTTCCTTGAAATGTGTATTTTTTCCACTTCTCTAGCACACGTCAGGCATTTAATACCGAATGTTCCGTGGTTCCGGTTGTTGTTGTGACGCTCTCGATGCGCATCGAGCATGTCATTTATTTTGCTTGCTCTATAATCATCAATGCACTTGTGATGAACACTGTACTTACAAGTTTGGCAGAAACTATCAATTTCTTTTTTTATATAACACTCTTCTTCATAATTTTCAACACAAATCGTCGAGTCGGGTTCAGAGAAACTATCATAACATATAATGCATACCTTCATTTCTTTCTCAGGTTCCTGTGCTTGCTTTTGCACTTCTTTACTCGTTTCATTTCCACTCTCATCATCAGAAAGTGGTGGCGCAGATGCCTCCACTGAACCAATATTTATTACTGTTATTACGCTGTATACCATATTATCTTGACTATGGTCATTATTACCGTTATGATTGTGCACATTGCGTGTCGTTGGTGATGGTGAGAATGAAATAACATCCACGCATTCGTCAAACTCTCCATCAATTGATACTGATGATGATACTACTGGCGATTGTGACGACGATGATGAAGGTGACGAAAACGTCTGGTTTGGATATCGGCAATGATACTTTGGTAACTCAAATCTTTTTGCAAAATGGTCACTTTTAATCGTTGATGAGTGCGGTAAAATATCAATAGCTGTTTCGCTCATTGTAACTGCGTGTGACTTTGAATATATAGTGACGACTTTGAATATATAGTGACGACTTTGAATATATAGTGACTACTTTTTATATTATATTTTTTCAATTTTTTATTTTACTTATTTATTTTTACAAATAATAGGAAAGTAATAAGAAAATGGATGTACACGTGTCACTTTTAGACTTTTGTGAATAAATATTTATTAAACCAACATAGATACAAGTTATTAAACATATACAACACAAGTTTTATACTAACATAAATGTGTGGAATTTATTACTATGAAAACCGGTTAACAAAATATATGGAAATGAGTAAACTCAAAATGATACAAAAATCATTTTATAAAACAAGTCACCGCGGACCTGACAATTCTATTTTTTTGAATGAAAAAACGAAGAACAATTCGCATCGATGTTTTGGATTTCACAGACTGGCGATCAATGGTTTGAGCAGTGCTGGGAATCAGCCATTGAAACTGAAAGATTGCACATTGGTGTGTAATGGAGAGATTTACAATTACAGACAACTTATTGAAGAGTTTGGGTTAAAAGAGGAGTATAGCGTTGGAGGGTCGGACTGTGAAATTATTATTCACTTGTTTCGAAAAATTGGAATGGAAGAAACGTTAAAACGACTTGATGGTGTATTTGCGGCGGTTTTGGTCGACCACAGTATTGAGAAGTTGTATGTTGCAAGAGACCCATTTGGCATTCGGTCTTTATTTTATGGCTCGACACAGGGATTTGCGGCGGATATTACGATCTCAAGCGAAATCAAATCCATGGGACATTGTTTGGGCATGTATGTAAAACAGTTTCCATCGGGATGTTGGGGTGAATATGAACTGGGGCATTTGTCCATTCGACCTTATTACAGTGCGCTGTCGGTTCGCACAATGTGCGACGTCGGTTTGGATCAGTATTCTCCATATGACTACGTGTTTAGAACGGTGCAAGACACCGAAGCTAATATTTGCGCAAACATTAAAATTTTGTTGGAGTCGGCAGTGAAAAAACGGTTAATGTCGGAGCGCGCTGTCGGGTCGTTGCTTTCTGGCGGGTTGGACAGTACGCTCGTAACAGCAATTTTATGTAAAAATATGAATCCGAAAAATTTGAACACGTATAGCATTGGTCTCAGCGGTTCAGTGGATTTAATGTGGGCAAGGCGTGCGGCAAAATTCCTGGGAACGAATCATCATGAGGTGTGTATGACCGAAAAGGAATTCCTAGATGCCATAGAAGACACAATTTATCAAATTGAAAGCTATGACACAACATCTGTGCGCGCGTCTTTGCCAAATTTTTTGATTAGCAAATATATATCACGAGTGTCAAATGATGTGGTTATATTTTGCGGCGACATGTCTGATGAAATGTTTGGGTCATACCGCGGATTTACAAAAGCGCCCACAGATGAGGCATTTAAAATGGAAAATGAGCGAATGATTCGAGACGTGCGTTATTTTGATTTATTGCGTTCAGATAAGACGATTTCTGGAGCCGGGTTGGAAGCTCGCGTACCCTTTGCAGATAAAGCGCTCATGAAATACGTGATGAAAATTCCGCCGAGTTACAAACGGTTTACCGATGAGAGAATTGAAAAATACTTGTTGAGAAAAGCATTTGATGGATGTGGATATTTGCCGGATGACCTGCTTTGGAGACGCAAGGAAGCATTTAGCGACGGGGTGTCGGGGAGCACCGGAAGAACGTGGGTTCAGATGATAAAAGAATACGTTGACACAAAAGTGTCGGATCTAGAATATGCCACATATGTGAAAACGATTATTAATTTAAAAAATGTCGCACAAAATGAGCTGAATCTGCCATATGACAAAGAGAGCTACTATTATCGAAAAGTGTTTGAGAACTTTTTCCCGGATAAGAGTGACAATGCAATTCCATATTATTGGCGTCATCCTTTTTGTTCAAACTTGGATCCGTCTGCAAGGCTGTTGGAGTTTTATAAACATTAAACATGCCTGATCACCTCGTTCAAGAGTATTTATTTAAACTACCTGTCATAATACCATTTGTATTACACAAGATTGATGGAAATGAATAATCAGTAGTAATACCAAATAGTGCTCTGAAATTTAATTTTGGAATATATGCCTGCATAGCCAATAAATGATGCGGATTCATTGTCCCATCATAACCCTTTTCCATTAATATAAATTAAGAAAAAAAATATATACATAGTTATAAATTAATGAACATAAATTGTCTTGTTAAGAATTATTTAGCATTTACTCCATCTTTTTTGAAAGTAAGAAATATTATTGGTTCTAATTATAAAGGTACTATAGACCATGCAGCGTTAAGATTTTTAAAAGATACCGTCATTACTAGTAAAACATATACTTTAAAACCAGAAGTTTATACATTCGAAAAATATAACGCTACAGCAAGGTGGTACAAAGATGAAAATAGTAATAATCAAATTCCAAGAATATTTATAAGCAGATATATGGGAGAAAAAATTCCATGTATCAATAATTATTCTGACTATGAAAAGTTGAATAGTGTAAATTCATACTTAGCTTGGACAGTATTATTTGAGGGACACATTAATCATTTAGCATTAGAAGTGAATGATATTGAACAAGCTACAGAGGCATGTATTAAAGCTGGTATAAAAATGAATTATGAAGGTGGATTGTATAAAGTATCAAGAGATAAACTGTTAATACAAACAGCTAGTATGTCTGAACCTATAAAGTATACATTTGATGACGCTAGTGTACACGATGTGCCGTACGCATTTGTAGAGTTGGTTCAAAGAAATAGAGAAGGTTTTGAACAAGATAATGCGCAAAGAATATTTTCAAGTACATCAGCGAAATAATTTATTTTGAGTTAAACAAAAAATGGTTCTATTTTTGGTACAAATATAAATATATAATAAATGCATTTACAAAGTAATTATTATATATATCAACACATATATCAACATATATATCAACATATATATTAACACTAAATACATAAATATAAGCAATGAATTCTGACAAAAATAAAAATTATAAAAAAAATTACATTCCTGGTGTCAATTTTGGATTCGAAGAGTCATTTGAAACGCGTCCTTTATTATCGTTTCAATTCAATGACGACGATAATTCCGGTCATGATAAAAACAAAATTATTGAAAAAACATCATTAACTGTAACCGAAATTGTGGACACAATAATGAAATCGTTACACGATGCATCATTGCGTTGTATAAGTAGAGACGAATTAATAAAGGTTATTTCAAAACTTCACAATCACCAACAACGCGCATTTTTGTCGAATGATTTTGTTGTTTTTAAAAAATACGAAGATTACAGTGTTGAAAATGTTGAAAATGAAAATGAAGAAAGAACATCAAATCACAAATACGAATGTAAATATGATTACGGCGTATTCAAACACAGGCAGATGGATTTAATTTTTAGAATTGACAGCGTAGATGACCAGGTAGAAAATGAAAATAAAATAGCCAAAATACTTTTAAAAAAATATAATAATAGTTATGCGAATGTTGTACAAATGGGACTTGTGTTGCCCGTTTACACTCACATTCAACATTCATCAAAGTTACCTCTCTTTCCCCTCTATTATAGTATTCAACCATTCATAAATGGTGTCACGCTTGACTGCTGGGTTGAAAATAATAAATATAAAAGAAATTTCATTGAAATTGTTTATGATTTATTTATACAGTTGTGTGCAATAATAAAAGAGTTGCATGAGTTGGATTGTGTCCACGGCGACTTGAAACCGAGTAACGTGTTGGTCGTCTCAAATGTGATAACCTCTCAGAATTGTGTTTATTTGATTGATTTTGGATTGTCTGGAAAACATCTGGAAACAACGCACGCAAGCGGCGGAACGTTGCCTTACTGCGCACCAGAAACCCAAAACACATGCGCGTTGAATTCTCACAATAAGCGTCATAAACATAATAGTGCAGTTTTCAATCCGATCAACTATAAATACAATTGGAGTCTTCATAATAAATCCCACGACATTTGGTCCATCGGATTGATTTTCATGTCGATATATGTTTTCAAGGAAACGTACCACTATTACAAAAATTATCCGTATGACTTTTTTACAAATAGTGGCTATATTTCTCAAAAATATTTTTGCAAAGTTGAACATGAATACATTCGTGAAGTTTTGAGTTACCACGTGCTCGTTGAACCAGAGCGTCGCTGTGACATTCAAAAATTAAGCGAACTGCTTTTAAACCTGGCATTTATGTAATAAACAAAATGGTTTTATCTTTTATTCCGTCAAAGAAAGAGTAATGGCATTCTCATGTTGGCTTTTACCGCTTTCCGCCAATGCAACTGTGTCATCGGTGGTATTAGTGATCGATGTGGCGTCCAAAGATGTTTGCGATTCTGAAGCGGCAACTGGAGCAGCCGAGTCAGTCAAACCAGCATCTTCTTTATTATCCAATATTGCTTTTTTGGAATTGGGTGCATATTTTTTCAACGACGTTCCTGAATCCGCCAGATTTTTGGAAAATCGGACTTTCTTAACAATTTCTCTCTTTGTGTTCTGGCGCTGAAGCGTTTTCATGCAGAGTTTTGGAAGTATGGCAATTGTATTCATGTAGGTGCGATACTTGAACATGCAAATAGTAGTTAGTGGCTCCATAAATTTTATACTGTACCACCAGTATGCAGGAATATAGACAATCTTACCCGGAATCAACTCAATTTCAAGCATTTTTATTTTGTCAAAATCTGCTTTGTACTGGCGTTGTATGTCCCATGGATTCAAAGGCGACCTAAATTCGAAATTCTCATAATCATCTGTTGGGTATAAGTAGCGAGCAGATTTAGGAGGAATTAACTTAATTTTTATTTTTCCATGTGTTACTAAATAGAAATTTCTGTAATTCACATTGTATTGAAGTGGCGTCTCCGCATTTTGAGATGCAGATGCCATGTCATAAAAACAATTTGACACCATGGGTGGACGTAAAAATGCATCATTGTATTTAAAATTCTTTATTAATCCAGTTTCTTCTAAAAAATCATTATTTTTTTCAACTATATATTTAGAATCTTTATCATTTTCAAATAATGATATCGCAACTTTTAGTGTCACTGGAATGTGCAAGTCTGTATTGTCATCGAACTCTTTCACATTTCGCAATTTTACATCAAAAGCACTATAATGTTCTGCAACCATATTTATTTTGCAACTTTCAAGCAAAGAATCATTTTGGTAATCGAATATAACCGGTTGTCTTAAATCGCATATTTCTTCCAGCTTATTCTTTGACGGCTGTTCTATTTCATATACTTCTAAATCATTTGATGTTTTCAATTGAAAATAAATGTGCAAATATAAAAAAAGAACGATACAAAATATAAGTATTGCAATAAACTGTTGCATATTATTTTATTTGTGTTTTGTAATCTATTATTAAAAAATACAAATAATCTGATTTTTTTACTAATTTTTCACACTTTTGAATACTTTTTACATATTTACATATTTACATAGTTACATAATTACATATTTAAGTAAAATAGTAACCATAACTAAAAAATAATGATAACCGATGTTGATGTTGACAATAATAGTGACAAAAAATATTACGTCTATATTTTGGAATCTAGCGATAAAGCAGCCACATATGTCGGTGCAACCATAAATTTGGACCACCGACTGAGGCAGCACAATAAAGAGTTGGCGGGCGGCGCTCATGCAACAAGCGTAAAAGTTGCACAAGGGTCAACTTGGCATCGCGTTTGCCACGTATCAGGGTTCCCGGACTGGTCGGCCGCTCTTCAATTTGAATGGCGCCTTAAACAACTGTCTCGAAAACTTTGTCAAACAAAAAATACAAAAAATAATGTAAAACCAAAACCAATTGACCGACGAATTCAGGCACTGCATCAACTTTTGGCATTGGAACGTCCAACTAGTAAAGCAAAAGCGTATGCAGAATGGAACACTCCTCCTGAAATCGTGTGGGAAAATGTGTAACACTGAACAAGTTTGTTTGTCACAAGACTATATAAAAAAAATATTTACAATAATTTATTTTTTTTTATGTAATAATTATATCTCTCTTCTCTCTTCTTTTTAATGGATAACCTTGTAAACATATTGAATGTTCTTTTCTTGGTTTTAATTTTTTTACTCGGAGGAGTAAACAAGATGATTACTTTTGAAAACACAACTAAATTTTTAGAAGATAAAGTAAATTCAATTCATCTTAATTTTATTTTTTATGCTTCTGTTTTTATGGTGATTCTATATTTTTATTTTAATATTTATAATAGTAACAATAATGCTTTGACTGAAAATAATAAAAATTATCTTTTCACTCTAATAAGTTTTTCATTATGTTTTATTTTATTTTTAGCTTATTTTAATAGTAAACAGTTCAAATATATTCATTTATTTTATAGCTTTGTTATTGTTGGAGTGATTGGTTTATTGATGTTGGGCAGTTTTATTATATTGTATTCACTTTATTCAGGAAAATATAAACCGTATGCGTATGTTGCAACCACTGGACTGGCAGTTTTTACTGCAATGACAATTTTAATATTTCATTTTCCAACAAATAAATCGGAAGTAATATCATTCACAAAAAATCTTTCAATTATGGGTGGTTTAATGATGTTGTCAAATCAGTTTATGTGATTTATGCGATGATTTAATTAAACGGATAAATGGAACAATTATATAATTTCAATGATTTCATAAATAAAACAACTGTAAAATTATATAAATATAATTATAATAATAATATTATTAAATATATACATAAATTAATAATTAAATATATACATAAATTTAATATTGATATAAAACAAATTAAATGTCAACGACAACTCAAGCAACAATAAAATGGTCGCCAGCGTATGCAACTTCAACTTATCCGATTGTTTCATACGAGTTGCAGCAGAACTCGTGTGATTACGAAATGTGTTCAAATACATGGGAACCGTGCATTAATCCCACATTGAGTTATACATCGGCGAATATTCCGCCAAATGTAACATCTTACACTGCATACGGTCTTGCACCCATTACACAATATTTTTTCAGGATTCGTGCAAAAACTAGCGCAGGAGATGGTCCGTGGTCGGCAATTAAATCATCTACAGTTTGGGGGCAAACGGGACCAACTGGGCCGCATGGCGGTCCCACGGGTCCAACTGGTCAAAAAGGACAAACAGGAGACACCGGTGCTAAAGGGCCCACGGGTGCAACAGGACACACCGGCGCTGCAAGCCAGACTACAGGACCCACTGGTCCAACCGGATTCGGAAAAAATGGACAACCCGGATCCACGGGTCCAACTGGTCCAACTGGTCCAACTGGTCCAACTGGACACACTGGCTCAGCTGGAATTAATGGTGTAACTGGTTCGACCGGTTCGACCGGTTCGACTGGTTCAACTGGTTCGACTGGTTCGACCGGTTCGACCGGTTCGACTGGTTCAACTGGTTCAACTGGTTCGACTGGTTCGACCGGTTCGACCGGTTCGACTGGTTCAACTGGTTCAACTGGTTCGACTGGACCATCCGGACAAAATGGATCCATATACCAAGCAGGCGCGTATATTTCTTCTGGTTATGACATCACAGATATTAACACTTGTTGTATTGTAATGAATATTGTTTCAGGGAGCCCCCCCCCTCCTTATACAATAAGCAGTACTTGTTATTCTTTCAGTCATGGTGATACTGTAACTGTCAGCCAAGCAACATCACCTTCATTCCCCAATGACCTTACGGGAAGTCCTAACAATTATTTTGTGGCAACAGTAACTAATTACGTGTGTTCTCCGTGTTCACCGTCATGCACTGTAAATCAAATAACACTGGATTCAACAAGTGTGTTTCATGGTAGTGGTACATATACTAATTTTGTTATTAACTTGTCGGGAAGTATAGGTTCAACTGGAAATACTGGACCTACTGGACCAACAGGTTTAAATGGACTTAACGGCCTATCTGGTGCAACTGGTGACACTGGTCCAACTGGTGACACTGGTCACACTGGCGAAGCAAGCAATGTTACAGGACCTACTGGACACACTGGGTCTATCTATGAGTCACTTGCACAGTATGGGCCTGGTTGGGATATAACTACTATTATTCCAAATTCGCCGATAACCTTTAACCTTACTACACTAAAACTTGCTTATAAAGGTGGTGAATATGTAACTCTAGTCGAACAAAACACAGCACTTTTGCCACTAGTTATTGGAAACTACAATAATTATTTCGTTGCACAAGTTGTGTTATACGACTCTATACTTACTAATACTATTATTTTACAGCCAGTTTCATATAAAGGTGCTGGTACTTTTGTTGATTTTATTCTTAATTTGTCAGGCGCGTTAGGTCCGACTGGTTCGACTGGTCCGACAGGTTCGTCTGCAGCATCGATGAATTATGTGTCATGGGTGCCTACAATATCGAACTTTACACTCGGCAACGGCAGTATAGTCGCAAAATATGCACAACAGGGCGAATTCATTGATGCCTACATAAATATAACGTTTGGGGCAACAACGACACTCACAGGAGCATTCATTTTTACATTACCCGCAAATATAGCGGAGACGCTCGTTGCTGGTTCTTTTCTTAATGGTTCGGCGTCTTTTTTTTCTTCATCAACAGGGAATATACTTAAAGGTGTGGTGACGTGGACGACCACATCAACCGTAGAAGCGAAGTCACTATACCTGAATGGAAATTATCAACAGGGTGAGTCACTATCCTTGACCCAACCTTTTACTTGGGCGAGTGGGGACACAATATTTATTAATTTCTCGTATCCAACACCTTAAATAGTATAACATTATGTGGTTATTGTTGTAATAAATTATAAATTATTTTATACATGCATTATATTAGGCATTTATAAAATGACATATTATGATTTGAACATGAATAATAAGCGGATTACCGCCTGTCTTGACCCCTCTAGTAGTCAAGATGTAGCAACTAAAAACTATGTCGATACTACTGGTGTAACAAGTATATCTGCTGGGACAAATATTACAGTAACTGGAACAACAACCCCTACTGTTGCTTTAACTAACCCCATCACTACTCAAATCGACATGGGAGGCCTCAAAATTGTAAACTGCGCCAATCCCACAACTGCACAAGATGTAGCAACTAAAAACTACGTCGATACTACTGGTGTAGCAAGTATCAGTACCAACGCACCCCTAATTGATGATTATTCAGCAGGGAGTAATACAACAATCAGTATAAACTTCACAACTAAGTATGGAGAAATTCCTTACGGAATAGGAACAGCAGAAACAGGCGCACTACTCGCACCACCAACCGACTCTCAAGCGGTTGGCAAAGTTCTCACATATACAGGAATAGTTTCAGGGCAACCTGCTATTGGTTGGGAGACACCCGCATCACCCAGCGGTGATAATGTTGTTGTAGTTCATAGCAGCGCAGCTTCTATCTCTGTTCCCGTTCCAGAAAATACAAACCAACAACTCGTAATTGTTGCCGAAAATATCGGGTCGGGTTCGTGGGATGGAAATAACGAGTATGGAACTAATCTCGAATTATGGATGGAGCAAATCCCTTCTTCTGGACCACCCCTAAGATATTTATGTAAAGCAGTTGCCGATGGACCTACTGGTCGTCATGTTGATCTTCTAAATATATCACTTGGTCAGCCAGAGTATTTAGGAACTTTTTCGTATGTTTATTCCGATGGAACAGGTGATAATGCCGTTGTAAATTGTTATTCTTATGGAAGAACAACGGCGGGTGTTATTTTTGAAGGTGCGGGTGGTGTGTTTTCAGGTGGTTTGGTGATTGGTGGGCGATTTAATCGTTATCTGCCCTCTGGTTCTTCAACTCCAATTGTTTTGTCTAATATATGTCTCCTAACCGGAACAGGTGCTTCTGGTGGAACTATTATCCGTTTGCCGTGTTCTACTGACCCATCAATCGACTCGTATCCTGGTCTTATAAATGATACAGGAGTGAATGATGAACGACAACAAGTATGTTCTATAACCGCTTTTGATGGTGGGACGAATACTTTTTTAGGAGCTAATCCTGGTTTGCTTATAACAGGGGAATTTGATACTTTACAGACACTATCAGGAACTACTACAACGAATACTAAAGGTCTTGTGAATATCGCAATCTACACATTCGCCCCTTCTGCTGCTTTTTCATTCGTGACCGTTCCTAATACTCTAACGAATGGGTTTGCTCTTGGTGGAAGCGTGCCTGGTGCGGCTGGTGGAGCGGTGGGTCAGGTGCGATGTGCTTGTTTTAATCTTCCTGTTTATTCTATTATATATTTTGGTGGGGATGGTTTGACAACCGCAATTTTCGATGGCGATCCTACGGGCGCCACTACCTTTGGTTTGCCTGCTAATTGTGAAGGTTTTGCGGTTTATGACTACACGAACTCGCCTGCTGCTACGCCTGTAAATAATTGGGGAATAAATGCGTTGCCTGGCGTCACGCCTGGCTTCCAGACAGCAGGTCTCTATTCGTTAGCTGCTTCCGTCACGCTGGCGAATACTATTATCGGTTTAGGAGTTCAGTCGTTGCTGGTTAATATAAGTAATCCTTTCAGCTTCGTATATAATCAACTCGGGGTAAATGGGGTCACGCCTGTATGTCCTGGATGGCCCAATACAGGTGTATATGGGTTTTTCAACGCTATATTTGACACTCATTTTGATGATGTGGGTGGTCAGGTTGTCGGTGATTGTTGTGTATTTTCAACTGCTTTGACGCCTGCAAGTAATGGGGAACAATATGTTTGTTATTTTTCCACTGCAGGTGGAACTACACCTATTAATATTTTGCCTTCTCCTTGTGGTCCTCTTTCTCCTCTCATCGCCGGAGAGCAGTGTCGCTTTGGTATAACTGCTGATGACCCGTCTCAAAACCCGCCTCCAGTTCAACCCATTATTAGCGGAACTTCAGCGCCAGGTGGTTTTTACCTATATATTCCTTCTCCTCATGCGGTGATCGATTTTGTGACTACTTCTCCATGTGTATTTAGACCACCAACAGGAGGTACTTTCACCACAGCACAATTTACTACAAGCTTTCAATCTCAGTCTTACATATCATCAAGCGATAAATCAGCATGGATACAATTGGGACCAACGAACGCAAATATTGCTTATTCCTAAATAAAATAAGGGAACTTTGGTAGGTTATACAACTGCCAATGACTTATTATTATAATAAATTATAAATTATTTTATACATGCATTATATTAGGCATTTATAAAATGACATATTATGATTTGAACATGAATAATAAGCGGATTACCGCCTGTCTTGACCCCTCTAGTAACCAAGACGTAGCAACTAAAAACTACGTCGATACTACTGGTGTAGCAAGTATATCTGCTGGGACAAATATTACAGTAACCGGAACAACAACCCCTACTGTTGCTTTAACTAACCCCATCACTACTCAAATCGACATGGGAGGTCTTAAAATTGTAAGCTGCGCCGATCCCACAAGTGCACAAGATGTAGCAACTAAAAACTACGTCGATACTACTGGTGTAGCAAGTATATCTGCTGGGACAAATATTACAGTAACCGGAACAACAACCCCTACTGTTGCTTTAACTAACCCCATCACTACTCAAATCGACATGAGTGTGGGTATTCAAATCAATATGGGAAACAACAAAATTATAAGTTGCGCCGATCCCACAAATGCACAAGATGTAGCAACTAAAAACTATGTCGATACTACTGCTACTGGTGGTGTTTATCAACCATTATTAACTACTTCCTCTTTTAATTTACCTAGTGGTGTTCTTACTAGTGATGGACAACAGGCATTTTTTATTAATTCATATGGAGATGGAGGAAATGAAATGACAACTTTACCGACACCAAATTTTACCATTACCTGTATGACATTTGTTTCTTCAACAAACTCTTTTGTTGTTGGAGGTTATAACCATATTCAAGGGAGAGCGGAGGTTAGATGTGGTCCGACTATTGCTGCCGTTGTATCATCAGCTAGCTTTACTTCTTATATTGCTTTTCCTACTTCTGGTGTTAATGGTTATGTGAATGTTCTACATCAAAGTCCTTATATCAGTAGTACAATTGCTGTAGGCGGTAATTTTCAAGCGACTACAACAGATACTTATAATGGAACAAATTTATTCCCGAGTAATGTTTCTAATTTCCTTCTTATAAATTCTAATACAACAACAATAACACCTGCCAATATGGAAGACTCTTCTGCGACGTTACCACCTTTTTTGGGGAGTCATATATATGGAGTTAATGGTGTTGTTAATTGTATTTCTTCTTTTTCAGATGTTACTAACGTGTTGTTGGCCACAGCAACAGGGGGGGCTGGTTATGTTCTCGGTGGAAGTTTTTCTTCTTTTTTAGGTTATATTAATCAAAATGTTAGTAATATGGCTATTTTTATTTCTAGTGGTATCACCTTTTCAAATCCTTTTCCGTTTCCTTCAGTTCAGACTAATTGGTATTATTTTGGCGACCCTAATGGAGTTGTAAATGTTATATTAAACAATCCTAGCGATGATACGATTGTTGTGGGTGGAGCATTTACTAATATTTTTAGCCTTAATCGTTCTTATCTTATTTTTACGAATTATACAATACTCAATGCTTCTAGTTATATAAATGGTTTTGTTCCTCCTTCACCTGTTAGTGGTGGCTGTGAAGCATACATAACCGGTTCACCTACTTTCCCTGCTTATTTTGGTGTTGAAGATACGGGTTCTACTCCTCATTACCCTCTTTATACTATGAATATGAATGATATGTCGGTTGTTCCTACTGTTATTAAATCAGATTTACCCGCTGTTCCTTTAGGTTTTGGTGTTGATAAAACTGCTTCACCTATCATACTTAATTTTGTAAGCGGATATAATTCAGGTAATGTAGATAATTATGTTTATGATTTTGAAACACCTCATATGGTAAATTTGAATGGTGCGACGAATATTACAAGTATTTATTTCGACTATGTTACAGTTTCACCAAGTAAAACTCCTTACTTTTTTAGAAGTGGTAGTGGTTCAAATAGCTCGCCTTATGAATGTTATTTTTATGTTTATAATACGGGAGGCGTTGTAATAACTACTGACCCTAACACCCTCCCTTTTGTTGATGCCACTCAACCTTTAAATAAGTATTCTAACATAACATTAGCAACTTACAATAATTTTGCTATGGGAACTTTGGTAGGTTATACAACTGCCAATGACGTCCGTCTATTGATTTATAGCACAAATGGAGCAACATTTTCAAATAATTAATTCTATAAATAGTAAAAAATATAATAATTGGTTATTAGTTATTATATTTTATAAATGAAAGGGTAGGGGGCATATAAAAATGGGCATTTTAAATGAGAAAATGTGTAATATTTATTTCTTCTACTTGAACATAACGCCGCCTTCCGTTCCGTCGCGCAAAACTTTCAAATACGACTTGAGTGTGCGTGTAGAAGGGTGACAGTTGTCATATCCAAACAGTTCTGAGCGGAATTTGGAACGAGAATGATGAATGCTGTGAAAATTTGAAATGGCATTAGGCGTCGAAAGTATATGAATCACGTTGCAAGAAACGGAATACATTGTAATGCTCAAGTCATGTTGCCACGCACACATGGATTTTCGCAAATAAAATGCTAGCGAGCTTTTCGACGCAAACGTCATGCGAATGTCAGGATGAACCGCTTTTGATTCACCCCTGCGCCTGCGCGTTCCATTCAAAACGTAAGACTTGGTGGTCGCATCATAATAAATGTATGCTCGCCAGTCAGTCCTTGTGTATCGAGACCATGGTTCCGGTGGAAGAAACTCTTCAATAAATAAAATGGGCATTGTGGGTGTTGGCGGTTCAACTCCATAAGAATATGCTGCACATTTACTGTGTTTATTTTTATAAGCACGGATAAACCAGTCCTCCTCATTTTCTTGTTTCAGTTGGGTCTCCAACGCTTCTACTTCTGCCAGCGCCTTTTGTGATTGTGCGTGAGTGTCGGTGTCAGCAATGCCAACAACGCCATTTTCTTCTTGTTGAACATGAACCTCATTTGAAATGATGACTTCTTCATCATTGCTTGTATTTGCATTAAAATAACTTTTCAAAAACATGGAATAATTAATATATATTTGTTATATACAATAAATAAAAAACTCTCTCTAAATATTTATTCATTAATAATATTATTTATTCATATGGCATAGATGAAACATTATTATGAATAAAATAAAAATTGATTAAATAATATTCAATAATATACTTAGAAGCATTGGTTTGTAAATAAGTAATCCATCATTCCTCCAATGAAAACCGAGTATTACCAGCAAGATGCATCAACAAAGACAAAGTCTAAATCTACGACGTTACCATTTTCCAGCGACATTGATGATGAATGGAACGACTTTTTAATGCTTCGAGGTGAAAACTTGTATAATAATTCCAACAATGCAAAAAATAGTTATGAAAAAAATAAATATGAAAGTGGCTATTTCAAGGGTAAAGATCAAGAACAAAAACAGGTAAAGAATGAAAAATCCAAAAATAAAAACAAAAAGAAAAAACAACCACTTGTAAAAAAATATGCTTCTTCGCAGTTAGACTCAGATGACGATCACGTTATTGACTACTATGACTATGGTGACAATAATGACAATGACAATGACAATGACAATGATAATGATAATGACAATGACAGTGATAAAATGGAACAATCCGATGGTTTCGAATCTGAAAAGGTTCCGGTATGTTCTCCGATATACATTTCAACAAAAACGAAAATATCATATCTGAACACACAGATTGACATCAAAAAAACATTTTGGGATATTCCTGTTATGCCATATTCAAAAATGTGTGAAGGGGTTGTAAAAAAACAGATTAAGTTTTCGTCAACATCAAAAGAGGAACTTGCTGAAATTGAAGAGTGTGTTCGAGTTGAAGTTGAAAAAAAAACAGGATATGTTGAAACGCAAATTATTGAACACATTGATAATCCTGATGGAAGAATAAAATTTAAAGACCAAAGAAAAATAAACATTGGTCTTTGTAAAAAAGATATATTAAACTGCAGGTGTAAAAAGAAACGCGCATTTTTCAATTGCTTTGTTCTAATCATGAGGGTTGAAGATGAAATGTCGCCGCCAGATGCGCGAACATTTAAAGAAATGCACATTAAAGTTTTCAATACAGGAAAGTTGGAAGTACCAGGAATACAAAACGAGGCTTCACTTCAAAATGTTATTGACAGTTTAATTAAAATATTGAAAAAGTTTATTGGAGAACATGTTGATTACCAAAGAAATAGATGTGAAACAGTTTTAATTAACTCCAACTTTAACTGTGGATATTACATTGACCGAGATAAATTATACGACATTCTTAAATACAAATATCGAATTAACAGCAACTATGACTCTTGTTCTTATCCCGGGATTCAGTGTAAATTCTTCTACTGTGTTACTAAACCAGACTCCGTGGGCACGATGATTCAAACAGGACAACAACCCACACCCACGCCCACGCTGACATCCAACATAACAACAACCAAAATAGAAGATGATGATTCAAAAAAATATATTGAAATATCATTCATGGTGTTTCGAACAGGAAGCGTTCTTATTGTTGGCAAGTGCGAAGACTACGTTTTACATGATATTTATGCATTCATCAAGGAATTGTTGAGCGTTGAATATTCAAATGTGGGTTCTCACATTATTAAACATGAAGATGTTGCCAAAAAACATGTTCCAAAGTTGAGGACGCGCATCATTCTTAATAGCATAAGTATATAGGTATATAATATGTGAGTATGTGATCAGTGTCATGAAGAAAAAAACCAGTTGATAAATTTCAACGCATTGTTCAGTTTCAATCTCTCTTCAAACTCGTTTGAGAAATATTTTTTTGTGAACAATAAATCAAGTGACTCAAGACGACTCGCGTTGACTTGTCCTAATTTTCTAATTTTTTTTATAAAATATTCAATTAGTTTGATATAATCTTTATAGTTTTCAGAATGATATTCGCTCATTGTGGCATTTGCATTTTTTCTCGAAATAACAATATCACAAAATTGTTTTATATGTGTTATTTTTCTATACAGCATTTCACGACTGCTGTTTGCATCAGTATCGACGGGTGCTTCAACCAACATTTGCAGCGGTGCGTCTGCGTGTGCGTTTGAATTCGAAAAATATGAATAGTATAACTTGTATAACTTGTCATTTATGTGTCCAGTGTCGGTGTGAATTTTATTGATGACTGTGCCATTTTTGACTTGCAGTTGTTCAGGTGTCAAGTGTGTCAGTTCGGTTTCAATTATTTTATTGTAGATTTCAATAAACATTGAAACAAGTTTATTTTTTGTTTCTTCTGTTTTTGTTTCATAATAATTTTTTTTGTAGTCTTGGTTGATATCAAAAATTGTTTTTTTATACACGAATAATGCTGCATCTTTTGAATTTAGTTGCAAATATGTAACTGCATCATCTCCAATTTGTCCAATAAATTCAATATAATAAGAGTACGACTTTTGGCAATGATAATATGTTAAATCTAAATTTCGAGTAAACAACAATAACATTTTGAAAACATGCGAAATTGTAAACAATCCTTTTATCAAAATGTATTTCAAATACTCCGAGTTTTGATTTTTTATGGTTTCAATCCCAAATAACAAGTATTGGTTGACTACGTTTACATATTTCATGTATGTGTCCATTTCATTCCATACGTGTAATTCAACAACTGCATTACTACTACTTGCACTACTTGCATTATCAGTTACCACAGTATTTGCATTACTTGAATACTTCTTATAATTTTCAACATTTTGTAACGAATTATCTTTCATCATTCGTTTATTTTTATTTTATTATTTGCTAAATAAAATAATTGTAAATGTAAATAACAAATATAATTAATTATATAAATTATTGTAATTATGTATTTATATAATTATTGATATTTATTCAGCATGCAAACTTATAACTGATAATAGGATAATAAAAATAAAATGTAAACAATAAAATTATCCGAGAGCATTATTAATGCCGGGCTGAGTGAACATTCTACCAACACCACCAGAACTCGACTGATTCTGCTGAAAAAGACCATTTTGTTTCATAAAAAGCAAACCAGAAGTAAATCCATAAGGTATGCAACCGCAATATCCAGCACGCTCCTGAATTGCAATGCTTGCAAATTGACCTCTACCGACAAGTGGAGTCAAACCGCCCATTTTCAAACCATAACTTTTAGCATTGTTGTTCGTTATGCTTTGTTGATACCTTGCGGCTTTTCCTGCATTCATTAAAACCATTTTATTTGTTTTATACATTGTCTAAATATTTTATTTTATAATTCAATTTATTTATTTATTAATTAATTTTTTTTTACATTCAAAGTTGTTTGTTGTTTGTTGGCGTTACAACATATATTATTTACTAAAACAACTTAGACTCATATTGCTACTTATAGTTAAATACTCGGCACCACAAAGAAATGAGTTTCAAACACGAAGAAGACATAGTGTATAATGAAAATGGCGGGTTAGTTTTCAATCCGTTTAATGAAAATAATGTGGAGATTACATTGAGCGATGTTCAATCTATTCTTCAAAGATATGGTGTTCCTTGCCCAACTGTATTCAACATGGAACTTTACAAACGAGCATTCATTCATAAGTCATACACAAAACGCCCGACTGCTGAAAATGCTAGAGACAATATTACAATCGCCGAAAAGCCGGACAACTGTTTGTCTCTAAAGACAAAGTCAAATGAACGGCTAGAGTTTTTAGGCGACGGAGTTTTGGAATGTATAACAAAGTATATTTTGTATCGTCGTTTTCCTAAAGAGAATGAGGGATTTATGACGGAAAAAAAAATAGCAATTGTTAAAAATGAATCGATTGGTAAAGTTGCTTATGAAATGGGACTGCACAAGTGGCTGGTTATTTCAAAACATGCAGAAGAAAAACACACACGAACAAATTTGAAAAAATTGGGTTGTTTATTTGAAGCGTTTATTGGTGCGCTTTTTTTAGACTTTAATAAAATTTCTGTGAAAGATGAAGATGAATGGTTTAAAAATATTTTTATTACTGGTCCTGGTTTTCAAATGGCGCAACTATTTATCGAAAATGTATTTGATACTCACATTGACTGGGTGAGTTTAATCAAGAATGATGACAACTACAAAAATATTCTTCAAGTCAAAATTCAGAAGGAGTTCAAGACAACGCCGGATTATTTTGAGATTTCTCATACTTTAGAGTCGGGTTATACTATGGGTGTGTATTTGTGTCTCGGACAACAATTTTATGAAGCCGATTACAAAAATGCATACTTGTACTCCGACTTGCAGTCTTTTTCAAAAATAAGGTCCGTCGTTGAAACCGAGTCGAAAATTGTGGTGTTTTTTGCGCAAGGAACACATAAGATTAAAAAGAAAGCGGAACAAATTGCCTGCGAATTGGCTTTGAATGAACTTTTGAAGTACTCATAAATAAATTCAAATCTGTAAATTAATAATAAATTAGCAAGTCGTTCACGGTTTAATGTATATGTCAAAGTTCATTTGTCTATGAGAATATGTGTGTAACATTTCGATTTACTGATAATCCATCTGAACAATTAAATGAAACGTATGAAATTCTATTTAAACTTATAAATGAAGGAATGGCTAAAACTGAAAACTATAATTATATATTAGAATAAATTTGATTTTTATTTTAAATTTATTTTAAATATACAAGTAAGAACAATGTCTAAAACGATTGTTATGTTATGTGGTTCAGCTGGTTCTGGAAAAGATACTAGTTTTAATTTTATGAAAAAACAAATAGAAAAAACAAAAGAATCAATTAATATATGTAATTTATCTTTTGGGAGAGCATTAAAAGAAATAGTTGCCGATTTATGTAAATTATTTTTAAATGAAAATTATCTATATGAGGAAATGGATAATTATGGGTACAAAGAACAGGTTCGTCCAGAACATACTATATATTGTTCAGACAATGATAAAGGTGAATCATTAGTAATACGTAAATTATTACAAATAATAGGAACGGATATTTTAAGAAAACAGTTAGGAGATGATATTTTTGCTAAAACAATTTTAAATAAAATAGATACTATATTTAAAAGTATTTCTGAAGAACAAATTGTATTTATAACTGATTTAAGATTTCCAAATGAACAAAAATGTATAGTAGACTATTGTAAAAATAATGGATACAAGTGTATTACTATTTATATTAGAAGGACTGTTAATTTATCAGACACCTATTCACATGTTAGTGAAAAACTATATGACCAATTAGAAAAAGATATTTTAATTGAAAATTGTGGTTCATTATTAGATTTAGAATTAGAATGTATAAATATTATTGAAAATATTGTTTAATTTTTAGTTTCAAAATATTAAAATTAATCACTGTCAACCGCATCCCAGAGGAGTTGTTCAGATAAAGTCATTGATTCTTATCGTTTTTGTTCAGCTAATATTTCATTATATTTTCTAATCATTCAGTCTTTGAATTCTGTAATACTAGTTACCATATTTATATAAAATGTTCTACTCTCTTTATTTTGTGACAAACTAATATTTTGAATATATTGAAACACCTTCTATTCCGTCATTTAAAACGATTTGGCTAATTTGTGTGATCCTATTAACTTTCGTATATCAGTCAATTTTAGTATTTGAGCATTTATTAGTTAGTATCTATTGCCATTGTAATCCAGCTATATCAATTAATTGTTCTGATGTAACACCTTGTGCTTGGTTTTTTTTTAGTTTTTTTCCATGCCATATTAAAAAGGCTCTATTAAATAATTCGCGTGAATGAAATACTTGTAAAACATCACTTCTGACTTTATTCCATAATTCTACAACTTTAGGAACTTGATGAAATTGTTGATAAGTTCGTATAAGACCCATTGCTTCGTCTTCTATTTCATCTTGATTACCAATCGAAACTGCTTCATAAAATTCATTTACTTCCTCTATCATCCATTCTGTTTGACAAGAATGACTGCCACTAACGGCGCATTGTTTTTTAGTTTCATCCATTGTTCTATAATTAGCTATATTTACCCAATCTGGTATTTCTATAGGTCTACCTCCACGATATTTAGTTTTTTTTTTTTTTGAATTTTTTATCCGAATAAATTTATTATTTCTAAATGAACAACAGATTATTTTTATATAATAGCCACCATTTAGTTCAAAATCTTTTAAATAGTTAGTATTAATATACTGCTGAATTTCTAGATTCACATATGTCTCTAAATCTAACATTTTATTACTATTAATAAACTCTTTTATTTGATACAATCGGTCGGAAGGCAATGTATTTCTATCTAAAAAAACACTTAATTGACCAGCATTAAAGCCTATCTGCATAATTTTATTTAATTTAATTTCAAAATTTGATTTTTTATCAACTAAATTCATTAATTGACAAAAAAAATGGTTAGATTTTGGAGAAAATTCGTTTTCTCCATCCATTCTATATTTTTCGATAAATACTTTCATCATTTCATAAATAGGTTTTAAACTATTATTATATTTTAAAGTATTATCTTCATTGTGTAGAACAACATTTTTTAATCCACCTGTTTTATCTTCTAATTTATTCCATTCCATTTGACCATTCATACTTATGCCAGCGTGTTCATTTTGTTGAATATCAACACCAGTTCTATATGAAATATGATATAAATCAGCTACAGTAATCATATATTAATAATTTATATTTTTTTTACTTTTTTAGTAATAAAAAAAAAAGAGGTTTCCCTCATATGTTTATTTATTAACTATAATATTTCATTTGTAATTATGTACATAACACTTGGGTTTAATCCCCACAATTCCAAGGCATTCGACTTCCGCTCATCCCAACGATCAGTTCGTCTTCGGCGTTTGAAGTGAGAGATTCCATGAGGTGCTTTTGGGCAAACAATCGGCGGCGCTCCATTGCCTCTTTGTGTTTTCGGTCAAATGAATTTTTCTTCAAAATTTGGTAATACTCCCAATGTGCGTCATTCAACTGAATAGACGCCTCAAGCATTTTGGATGATGCTGCTGATTGATCGAGACTTGACATCAACGTTGTCATTTTTGAAATCAAATCTACTGTTCCATTTTCACTGGAGATTTGTTCGATAAAGCTGGCAAGGTCTTCTTTGAATTCGGGAATTTCTTTGACACTGTAAATCCGTGGTTGGGGGTTTTTTCCTTCGTCCATTTCGTAACTCTACT
>Ga0194130_10000742_pt1 | contig 57632 bp, 60 predicted proteins | sample TA2KigsurfametaG_FD_160084 | JGI IMG/M metagenome (GOLD analysis project Ga0194130, IMG submission 160084) | Freshwater microbial communities from Lake Tanganyika, Tanzania - TA2015050 Kigoma 12 surface | ecosystem: Environmental > Aquatic > Freshwater > Lake | place: Tanzania: Lake Tanganyika...
TTTGGGCGAACGAACCAGGACCACCCCAACAGCAAAAGTCCCACCACTGCAGTGGAAGTGGGACGTGGATGGTCTTCGCGGGAAGTTCTGAATACGGAGAGGGTGGGATTCGAACCCACGGAAGGTTGCCCTTCAAACGATTTCGAGTCGTTCGCTTTCGACCACTCAGCCACCTCTCCACACCCCTGGCGCCATGGCGTCGGGGATCGGCTCACTTTACGGAGCGGTCAGCGCACCGCTGGTCCCGCTGGCCAGCCAGCCCCGCGGCAGGGGGGCGCCCGTTGGCGCGGCACCACTGAGCCACACCCGCGGCGGTCCGTGCTCCAGCAGGGCCCGCTGCTCGGCGGGCCGGGGCCGGACCCCCAGCCACACCCCCTCGCCGACGGCCGGACGGTCCAGCCGCCAGGTGATCAGCGCCTGGCGGTCGGGCAGCAGCAGCCAGCGGTGCCGGCCCAGCTGCAGGCGCAGGGCGTGGCTGTCCATGGCCAGGGCCTCCACGGCGAGCCCCCGGCTCACCAGCCGCTGGCCGGCGGCCAACGGGGCCGCCCCGCCCCCGTAGGCCAGCACCCGTCCGGCCTGGCGGCTCCAGCAGGCCGGATCGGCACCGGCCACCGGATCCAGCAGCAGGGTCCAGTCGAAGCGGACCACCCCGAGGGCCTGGGCCAGCTGGCCGGCCTGGCGGCAGCTGTACCCGTCGGCGCGGGTGCTGACCAGCGCGGCGCGGCCTTGGTGCCGGGCCAGCAGCAGGTCGCGGGGGGGACCGCCCTCCCCCTGGTGAACCAGCAGCAGCTGGTCGCCGCCCAGCAGCACCAGATGGGCCGCCAGCACCCCGGCGCCCAGGCCCGCCGCCAGGAGCCGAAGGCGCCGGCCCGTCTCCGGCAGCACCAGAGGCAGCAGGGCCAGGGTGAACAGCAGCACCAGCAGGGGCAGGGGCCGGCCGCTCTGCCACTGGGCCATGGGCAGGCCAGCGACCCCATGGGCGAGCTGGAGCAGCAGCTGGGCCAGCCAGCCGAGGGGGAGCAGCAACGGCGCCAGCAGGGGCGGCAGCAGCACGGCCACTGCCGCCAGGGCCATCGCCCCAAGGGTGAGCGGCGTGAGCAGGGGGCCGGCCAGCAGGTTGGCCGGCACGGCGTAGAGCGGCACCACCCCGAAGTGGAGCAGCTGCAGGGGCAGGGTCCAGAGGCTGGCCGCCACCGGCACCGCCAGGGCCGGGGCCAGCCAGCTCCGCCACCAGCCCGCCGCCCCGGGGGGGCCACCGGGCAGCCGCCGGGCCAGGGCCTGCTCCAGGGGCCGCGCCGTCAGCACCAGGCCGGCGGTGGCGGCGGCGCTGAGCTGGAAGCCCACGTCATGCAGCCAGGCCGGCCGCAGCAAGAGCATCCCCGCCAGGCTGAGGCCGAGGATCCCCAGGGGCCTCCCGCGGCGGCCGCTCTCCAGCAGCACCAGGGCGATGGCCCCCATCAGCACCGCCCGCACCACCGAGGGCTGGGGCCCGGCCAGCACCAGGAACAGCACGATGGCCCCGGCCCCCAGGCCCAGCCGCGCCCAGCGGCCGAGCCCCCGGCCGATGGCCAGCACCGCCCCCAGCAGGACCGTGAGGTGGAACCCGGAGGCGGCCAGGGCATGGGAGAGGCCGGCGACACGGAAGTCGGCGCGCAGTTCGGACGGCAGGGGCACCACGGCACTGCCCAGCACCAGGGCCGCCAGCAAGCCGCCCCGCTCCGGGCCCGCCGCCGCCACGAAGCGCACGGCGATGGCGCGACGCAGGTCGGCGATCGGGGTGGCGGGCCGGCGGAGCACCTCCAGCCGCTCCACCGCCAGGCGGGTCCAGGCGCCCTGGCGGGCCAGGCGCTCCGCCGGCCCCGCCAGCAGGGGGTGGGGGGCCGGTCGGGGTCGGCGCAGCTGCCCGCTCACCCGCACGCCCCAGCCCTCGCGCAGCGCCGGACAGACGGGGAAGCCCAGCTCGCTGCGCCCCCCCGCCGTCTGCAGCAGCACCCGGCAGGGACCCGGACCCGTCGCCTGCCCCGCCGCTCCGGCCACGGGGGCCCCGGCGGCCACCGGGTCGCCCAGCAGGCGGCCGTGAAGGATCACCGGCTGCGGCCCATCACCGCCGGCGAGCAGCCGCAGCGGATCGGCCGGACCGGGCTGGAGCGGCCGCAGCTGGGCCAGGACCAGCACCACGAGCAGCAGCAGCAGCGGCAGCAGGGGGGAGCGGAGCATGCTCCAGGGTTCCCGCCGGCGGCCGTGGGCCCCCGCCGCCATCGACACTCCTGGCAACGCCACGGGACAATCCCTTCGGCGGATCCAGGGAATCGGGGATGCAGCGGCAGAGATTCACGTGGCGGCCGTGGACCCTTCGAAAGCGGATCGCCCTGCTGACGCTGCTGCTCTGGCTCGGGCTGGGGTCAGCACTGGGGCTGGGGCTTGACCCGCCCAGGCCGGCATGGGCCGGCGAAGGCGCCACCACGGCGGCGGCCGCGCCGGGCTGTGCGACCACCCCCCTCTTCATCGGCCTCGATGGCCGCCGCTACCTGGAGATCCGCCGGGCCCCCGCCGCCCAGAAGCTCGACGACTACGTCCGCCGCGCCAACGCCCGCCTGCTTGAGCTGGCGCAGGATCACACCGTCCAGCCCCACCAGCTCGTGGTGCAGGACGAGCCCCCCTTCTCCCTGGTGGGTGTCAGGGAACCGGACGGGCGCTTCACGCCCGAACTGGCCGTGGGCGATCGGGCGGCGGCCTGCTTCGGGGTGACGCGCCAGCAGCTGGCCCTGCGCTATCGGGACGGCATGCGGCGGGCGATCACCAGCTACCGGGGCAGCCACACCCTCGCGTCCTGGTCGAGGGGAACGGCCCTGGCGGCGCTGGTGCTGGGGTTCTACATCCTCTGGCTGCGGGTGCAGGGGGGGCTCAACCGGCGGCTCCAGCGGCACTTCGCCGAACGCCCCCGCTTCCTGATGCAGGGGCTGGGCCGCCTGGGCCTGGGCGGGTTCGTCGCGGTGGACCAGGTGCGCCAGCTCATGCAGTGGCTGCGCCAGGTGGCGCACTGGTCACTGGTTCTGGTGATCAGCTACCTGCTGATTCCGCTGCTGCTGGGCTTCTTCCCCCCCACCGAAGCCATCGCCGAAGGTCTGCGGGGGCAGATCAGGACGGTGGTGATGGGTTTCCTGGGCGGCATCGTGCAGGCGATCCCCAATCTCGTCTCGATCGGGGTGATCCTGGTCATCACCGTGCTGGCGATCCGGGCCAGCCAGTCCTGGTTCCGCGCCATCGACCACGGCCGGATCCGGCTGCCCGGCTTCTACCAGGAGTGGGCCCTGCCGACGGCCCGGCTGGTGGCGATCCTGCTCTGCATGGCCGGCCTGGCGGCCGCCTTCCCCTACATCCCCGGCTCCGGCAGCAAGGTGTTCCAGGGGGCCGGTCTGTTCATCGGTGCCCTGGCGGCCCTGGGCTCCAGCGCCATCGCCAGCAACATCATCAGCGGCCTGATGCTCATCTACACCCGGGCCTTCCGGGAGGGCGACCGGGTGGAGATCAACGGCGTGGTGGGGGTGGTGCAGGACCGGGCCCTGCTGGTGACCCGCCTGCAGACACCGCGCAACGAACTGGTGAGCATTCCCAATGCCAGCGTGATCGGCGCCTCGGTGGTGAACTACAGCTTCTCCCGCCGGGAGATCAGCCAGCCGGTGGCGCTGGCCACCACGATCACCATCGGCTACGACGTGCCCTGGCGGCAGGTGCACGAGCTGATGCTCGCCGCGGCGCGCAGCGTGGCGGGCATCAGCGACGAGATCGATCCGTTCGTACTGCAGACCTCCCTCAACGACTTCCACATCAGCTACGAACTGACGGCCTTCGTGCGCGAGCCGGACACGTATCGCCAGACCCTCTCGCACCTGCTGGCGGCGCTGCAGGATCAGTTCGCCGCCGCCGATCTGGAGATCCTCTCCCCCGGCTATCACGCCATCCGCAACGGCAACCGCAGCACGGTGCCGAAGACCGGCTGAGCACCTGCGGACCCAACCATCGGGCGGAAGGCTCAGCCGCTGGAGCCCAGCTCCCGCTGCTGCCATTTCAGGAACACGGTGGTGACGATCACCGTGATCAGCACGTAGGCGAGGATGCCAGGCACCAGTCCGGGCAGCCCTTGCCGTAGGTGAGGGCCAGCTGGGCGGCCAGGCCCGTGTTGCGCATCCCCGTCACCAGGGCCACGGTGCGGCGCTCCAGCGGGTCCGATCCCGCCAGGCCGTAGCCGATCGCCAGGCTGAGCACGCTCAGGACGGCCATCCCGGCCAGGCCCACCAGGTTCCGCTCCAGGAAGGGCAGCAGCTGGCGGCCGCTGAGCAGCAGCAGGGCCAGCAGCATCACGACCAGCAGCACGGTGGCCAGGCCCCCGAGGGCCCGGTTGCAGCGCCGCGCCAGCTCCGGCTGCCACTGAGCCAGCAGCACCCCGGCGAGCACCGGCAGCACCTGCACCTTCAGCACCTGGCCCGCCACCTGGCCCGGGGTGATCCCCCAGCTGACCAGTTCCGAGCCCCGCAGAGCGGCGCCGGAGCGGAAGATCACCTCCATCAGCGGAACCGTGACGATCGCCAGCAGCGCCGCGCCGATCTGCAGGCGCGCCGCCAGTTCGGCGGTGCCGCCGCTGCCGCGCACCCGGAACAGGATCAGGGGGGCACTGGGACAGGCCAGCATCAGGGCCATGGCCACCCAGACGGGCCGGCTCAGCAGCCCATGCAGGGGCAGCAGCACAAGGGCCAGCCCGACCAGGGGCACCAGCACGCAGGTGCCCAGCAGCACGCGCCAGAAGAAGGCGGGGCGATCCCTGACCAGGACGGGGTAGGACTTCAGCCCCAGGCCCAGGCTGAACATCAGGGTGACGATGGTGGCCGTGACCAGAACGCCGGCGACGTCGCGCATGGTGATCAACCGATGGGGGAACCGATCACCAGAAGCACAAAGGCGAAGACACCGATGAGCGTCAGCGCCACGGCCGTGAGGATGCTGATCGAATGCTGATCGGCGTAGAGGAAGTCGTCGCGGCGGATCAACCTGAGCGTGCGCAGGTGCTGACGGGTGGCCGCCGCCATCGCCAGAATTCCGACCAGTACGAAGCCCATCGACACCAGCCGCACGCTCATGCCGGCAGTGGCACTGCCATCGAAGCGGCTGGCATTGATGGCGCCGATGATCTTGTCGAGGCCGAAGCCGAAGCTGATCAGCGACAGGCAGGTGCGGATCCAGGCCATCATCGTGCGCTCGGCGGCGGCCCGGTTGCGCTCCTTGGCCAGTTCGTTGGTGAGGTTGGCCATCTAGGGGGAAAGGGAAGCGGTGGTGGAACTCTGCTGGCGCCGCTGGCGCTGGGCCTCCTCGAACTTCATCTCCAGCTCCACTTCGCGGCCCAGGAAGACGTTGAGGAAGGTGCGGATCACCGCGATGACGCCCAGCTGGATCAGGTTCTGGTTGGAGGGGGCGGTGGTGGTGGCGACGATATCGGAAGCCAGCTGAAACTCCAGGGCCATCGACAGCCAGCTGCCGAAGGTGAGCCGGAGGCTGTTGAAGCGCTGGCTGAGGGGCTCCCGGCGGCGGCCGGGGCCCAGCCGCTGGCGCACGGCCTGGAGCAGTGTGGCCGCGAACCCCAGCGCCACGCACACCAGCGACACGCCCTCGAGCACGACGCGCAGACCGAAGGCGAACCGATCGATCCACGCCACCAGGGAAAGGTGCGGCATGGATCAGTTCCTCACGATGCAGCGGAAGCCCATGTGGCAGGTGGCGGTGTCGATCCCCTGGGCCATGCGGGCGGCGGGCCGGTAGCGGCGGCAGTAGCTGGGGGCGCACAGAAAGGAGCCACCCTTCACCACCTTGCGCGGCTGGTGCCCGTGCTGGGAAGCCGGATCGATGCTGGCCTCGCGGCAACACCCTTCCGGGTTGGCGACCGTGGCGGCATGGCCGCCGTACCAGTCGTCGGTCCATTCCCAGACGTTGCCGATCATGTCGAGCAGGCCGTAGCCGTTCGGCGGGAAGGAGCCCACCGGCGAGGTGCGCTCCCAGCCGTCCAGCAGGCTGTTGTGGTGGGGGAAGTCCCCCTGGAAGGTGTTGGCCATGGGCCGGCCGCCCGGGTGCAGCTCGTCCCCCCAGGCGAACTCACCCCCCTGGCGGCCGCCGCGGGCGGCCCGCTCCCACTCGGCCTCGCTAGGCAGCTGCTTGCCGGCCCAGGCGGCATAGGCCGCCGCATCCCCGTGGGCCACGTGCACCACGGGATGGTCCTGCCGCGCCCGGATCGAGCTGCCCGGCCCTTCGGGGTGGCGCCAGCAGGCCCCCGGCCGGTACTGCCACCAGCGGTAGGGATCACCCCTGCCGATGGGCCCCGGCGGCGGCACGAACACGATCGAGGCCGGGGCCAGCCGCTCCGGCAGGGCTCCGGGATAGTCGGCCGGATCGGCCGGCCGTTCCGCCAGGGTGACGTGTCCCGTGGCCTTGACGAACTTCTGGAACTGGGTGTTGGTGACCGGGGTGCGGTCGATCCAGAAGCCCTCCACCGCCACCCGGTGGGCCGGGGCCTCCTCCGGGTAGTGGCAGTCGGAGCCCATCTCGAAGGTGCCCGGCGGAATCCAGACCATGTCCCGCGCCGGGGGGCGCCCCGGAGGACGCCCGCGAACCATCGCTGTGGCCATGGCGGATCAGGAGGACTGGCCGATGCTGGCCTCCAGCTTCGCGAGCACCTGCTCCATCGAGAAGCTGGCCGCTTTCTGGCGGGGCGGGTACTCCAGGAACGTGGCCAGAAACTCGGCCACGAAGGACTGGGCCGGCACCAGCATGAAGATGTGGTCGAACATCCAGTCCCAGTAGGTGTTGGAGGTGATGTCGGCCCGCTCGTAGGGATCGGTGAGCAGGTTGAAGATCTTGGGCACCCGCAGCTGCACGAAGGGCTCCGCCCAGATCTGGCAGGTGCCCTGCTCACGCTGCTCGGCGAACACGAACTTCCAGTTGTCGTAGCGCAGACCGGTGAGATCGCCGTCGTCGGAGAAGTAGAAGAACTCCCGCCGTGGGCTGGTCTCGGACTGGCCCGTCCAGTAGTCGAGCATGTTGTAGCCATCAAGGTGCACCTTGAAGGTCTTGCTGCCCACCGGATGGCCGGCCTTCAGCTTGTCCTTGATGGCCGGTTCACCCGCTGCCGCCACCAGGGTGGGCAACCAGTCGAGGTGGCTGACGATGCCGGTGAAGATGGTCCCCGGAGCGATCCGGCCGGGCCAGCGCACCAGGGCCGGCACCCGGAAGGCCCCTTCCCAGTTGGTGTTCTTCTCGCTCCGGAAGGGGGTCATGCCGGCATCCGGCCAGCTGTTCATGTGCGGCCCGTTATCGGTGCTGTACATGACGATCGTGTCATCGGTGATGCCAAGCTCATCGAGCAGATTGAGCATCTCGCCAATGCAGTCGTCGTGATAGAGCATCACATCGTGATACTCCGACTGCCAGCGCCCGCTGCGGCCGATGTCCTGGGGCCGGGCGTAGGTGCGGAAGTGCATGTGGGTGGTGTTGAACCACACGAAGAAGGGCTCCCCGGAGGCCACGGCCTCGCGGATGAAGCGCTTCGCCTCGGCCATGAATTCATCATCCGCCGTCTCCATGCGCTTGCGGGTGAGCGGACCGGTGTTCTCGATCCGTTGGGTGCCGTCGCCGTTGGCCCAGCAGTGCAGCACACCGCGGGGGGCGAAGCGCTTGCGGAAGTTGGGGAATTCGGGATCATCCTCCTTTGGGTAGTCGCGCAGCTCCGGTTCCTCCTCGGCGTTGAGGTGATAGAGGTTGCCGAAGAACTCGTCGAAGCCATGCATCGTCGGCAGATGCTCGTCGCGGTCGCCGAAGTGGTTCTTGCCGAACTGGCCGGTGCGGTAGCCCAGCAGCAGCAGCACCCCCAGCAGGGCCCGCGGAGCCTTGCGCATGCCATGGCAGCGACGCTCCCCCACTGTCGCAGCCTTCCGGCGGGGCCGCCGGCATCAGCTCCCACCGCGGGCCCCTGCCCGGAGTCGACGACGGATGAAACGCTGCACCACGCCCCGGGCCAGATACTCCCGCTGCTGCGATTCGGGCAGCGTGGGGAAATCACCGATCCTGCCTCGACAGCGCTGTTCACCGCAGGCGCACTCCATCACCCAGTGGTCCTCCCACATGGACGTGGAGTAATCCCAGAAGATCTCCTCTCCGGCCCGGATCGGTTCGAGGGCCACAAGCCGCGTGTCACCCCGGATGCCGGCATTGGGCCTGCAGGAATGATTCACGTATACACCTGGAAAGCCGATGTCCAGGTAGAGGCGATCATCCACCTGCAGGGGGTTGGCCTGGGCCTCCCCCTTGGCGATCACCTCCTCCAGGGTCAGGAGCGGTCCGCTGAAGGTGAGGATGAACTCGCCGGCTCTGAGGTCTCGGGCGGCGAACACGCCACGACCGTGTCGGGATGGCCCTAGCACGAAAGGTTCTTGATGGCCTTGGGGGTTGCGGGATCGATGCCGCAGCCGGAGGAGCGTGCGCCATCGTGAAGCGGTGGGCTCGGTGCCGCTGTGGGCTGAGGACGCAGGGGCTGACGCGCCGTCCTGCAGGGAAGCCCAGGAGGCCGGGGTGAGCAGCCCGACCGCATGGAGCAGACGCTGAAGGAACACAGCACGACCTCCCCTTCTCGGGTGTGCCTTGGCAGGCAATGGCAGAGGCAGCAGGATGCCGACCCTGGAGCCAATCGAATCCAGATTCTATCCCCACCGCTCAGACCCTGGTCTCGCTTCAGACCTTCGTCTCGATGCTGATCCCCTCAGCAGCTCCGACTCGACCGCCGCCGGCAGCAGCGAAGATCCACTGATTGTCGGCGGCGGCGCTGAAGGCCAGCCGGCCGGCGCCGCCGAACAGGGCCGCCGCCGGCAGCAGCGAAGATCCACTGATTGTCGGCGCAGCCAAAGGGCTGGGGCTTGGTGACCACATAGCCCTGAGCAATGGAGACGCCAAGGTCCTGCAGCTCACGCAGCATCGCAGCATCTTCAACGCCTTCAGCAATGGTACTGAATCCGATCTCCTTGCCTATTTGAACGACAAATTGCACAATCAGACGGCAGGAGGGATCCTGACGCAGCTTCCAGATGAAGGTTTTATCGATTTTCACATAATCCAAAGGCAGGTCACGCAGATAGCCAAGCGATGTTGTTCCCGTACCGAAATCATCCATCGCCAACCTCACACCCATCTTGTGCAACCTCTTGAGGGTAGTGATGGCCTTGGCAGGATTCCGCAAGGCCGCCTGCTCGGTGAGCTCCATGCAGATCATCCCAGGATCAAGGCCATGGTGCTCCAGTTGTCGATCAATCAAGGAGGCGAAATTATCCGTCAGCAGCACATCGGCCGAAACGTTGACAGCGTAAACGAGATCCGTGCAGCCAGCGGGTCGCTGTCGCAAGACATTACTGATGGCGGGAAGGGCCCGATCCAGAACATGAAGATCAAGCAACTTCAGGCTTCCGCAGTAGGTAGCCGCCTCCACGATGGCTTCACTCCAATAGCAATGCTGATCGTCGCGATCCTCGATACGGGCCAGCAGTTCCACATAGACTGAGCGCAGGGCATCGGCAGGCTCGAGAGACCAGGCATGCTGCGCATACAACTTGATGCGGTCATCCCTGAGCGCCGCCAGCAATTCTTCGTTGGTGCGCTGAATCGCCAGGTAGGTTGACGTGGCCCCGTGCGCCTCGCCATAAACCTGATAGGCGGCGCCGCCGGCCATCCTTGTGATGCGGCAGGCCACCGAAGCCTCGTGGAGGGCCTTGTTCGGATCGGCAGAGTCCACAAAGCTGGCGCCGATCGAAGCAGAAATGCTGACCGGATGATGCCCATCAACCGGGATCTCCAGTTGATTGATGGTCTGCGACAGCTCCGAGAGATCGGAGAGCAATGCCGCTTCACTGGTGCCGATGATGCTGCAGGCAAATTCGTCGGCGGAGAGCCGAGCGATCCTGGAGCTGGGATGCAGGTTGCGTTCGAGGGCCATGGCGACACCACGCAACACCGTATCGCCGCCGCTGCGGCCGATTCCAGTGGTCATGAAGGCGAAATGATCGAGATCGACGTGCAGTGCCAGCTGCAGGAACTGGGGGAACATCTGCCGCTGCCCGCTGATCGCCTCTATCAGGCCGGATTCACTCAGCAGCCCGGTGAGCGAATCGATGGAATCACGCTGGCGCAGGTTGCGGCTCAGGTGCCGCTCACGGCGCATCAGCTGAAGATCCTCGAAGAGGTGCTTGCGGGTCAAGGTGTAGGAACGGGCGGCGATCACCGCAAGCAGAAGAAGATCGAATCCCAGCAACAGCAGCAGTGCCTTGAGCGCCTGCAACCGCTCCATCGGTCGACGAATGACCAGATGCTGGATGGGTTCATCGCCAAGCAACTGGGGATGGGGAATGTCAATTTTGAGCGGGCCGAACAGACTGCTTCGCAGTGGACGCGACGCCTCAAAACTCTCACTCAGGATGCCGACAGCCTCGTACAAGGTGTAGCTCTGGAACGTATCGATATCCCGCACGAACAACAGCTGACCGCTGGTGGCGCCCTTACCGCTGGTGGGAAACACAGACTGGAGCGACAGCAGGTAGGGCCGCCCGGCCACCGAGCCGATAAATGTATGCGACTCCCCGGGGGCTCTTACGGAATCGGAGACCAAGCGCCGCAGATCCCGGCGATGATTCGGTGGCAGGGGTTCAATGCGCTGTCGGCTGTTATCGAAATGATACGCAGCAACCAGGTCGCCCCTCCGGTTGAAGAAGGCCACGATCGGCGTGCGCGCAAACGTAAAGGAATTGAAGTTTTTCTGGATATAGTCAGAATTGGCGTTCAAAAGAAAGAAATTGGTTTCATCCCAGATCGCATAATCCTTCGTCTCGGCGGTCAGGCTCTGGCTGGCCTGGTTGATCCGCTCTTGGGCAAATCGCACCAGCAACTGGTTCTTCTCCTTTTCCGACTGCAGGGACCAGGCGAACAGCAGGGCACTGCTCACGGCCGTGGGGGCAAGGATGGCGAGGATCCAGACCCGCCAGTTCACGCATCGGGAGAGGTCTCGTTGAAAGCGACGCCAGCGGGTCCTCAACACATGGGCGTCTGCGGGTACAGCCCAATTTCGCATGGGGTCTTGGATCCCCACAACCACGATGCGCGATCACGCATCAGCGGAGACGCCGCAGTCCTCGCGAGAGGCAATGCCGCCCTGAGTCTCCAGACAGGGCCGACGTTTCACCGGGTCCAGCAGGGGAAAGCCCAGGGCGCGGCGCTCCTCCAGCCAGGCTTCAGCCACCTGACGCGCCAGGTGGCGGATGCGGCCGATGGTGGCGGTGCGCTCGGTCACCGAGATGACGCCGCGGGCCTCGAGCAGGTTGAAGGTGTGGCTGCACTTGAGCACGTGGTCGAGGGCCGGGGCCGGCAGCCCGGCCGCCACCAGATCGGCGGCCTCGGCCTCATGCAGGGCGAACAGCTGCAGCAGGCGTTCGGGGTTGGAGGCCTCGAAGTTGTAGGTGCACTGCCCCTTCTCGAAGGGCAGCCAGATGTCGCCGTAGCTGCGCTCGCCGTTCCAGCGCAGGTCCCAGATGCTCTCCACGTCCTGGAGGTACATCGCCAGCCGCTCCAGGCCGTAGGTGATCTCGATCGACACGGGCCGGCAATCGAGGCCGCCGCATTGCTGGAAATAGGTGAACTGGGTCACCTCCATGCCGTCGAGCCACACCTCCCAGCCCACACCCCAGGCCCCGAGGGTCGGGGATTCCCAGTTGTCCTCCACGAAGCGGATGTCGTGGTCGGCGGCGTGGATGCCGAGGGTTTCCAGCGAGGCCAGGTAGGTCTCCTGGATGGCATCTGGGGAGGGCTTGATCAGCACCTGGTACTGGAAGTAGTGCTGGGCCCGGTTGGGGTTGTCGCCGTAGCGGCCGTCGGTGGGGCGCCGGCAGGGTTCGGGGTAGGCCACCGCCCAGGGCTCCGGGCCGATCGCCCGCAGCACGGTGTGGGGGCTCATGGTGCCGGCCCCCTTCTCGGTGTCGTAGGGCTGCAGGATCAGGCAGCCCTGGTCGGCCCAGAACCGGTTGAGGCTGGCGATGATGTCCTGGAAGAGCATGGTGCGCCGGTCGGGTACGGGCCAGGACGGCAGGGAAGTCGGCTTGATGCTGCCAGATCGGTGATCGGCGATCGCGGCGGCCGGGCCGCCGGACCCCCGCTCAGGCCTGCAGCTCCAGCAACCCCATCAGGCCGCCGGCCAGGGGGCGGTGGCGGGCCGCGGCGAAGCCGGCCGAGCGGGCCAGCTCCTCCTGGGCCGGGCCCGTGGGGAAGCGGGCCAGGCTCTCCTCCAGCCAGGCGTACTGCTCCGGCAGGCCCACGGCACGGGCGGCCGGCACCACCAGGCGGCGCAGGTAGAAGCGCTGGAAGGCCGCCGGCACCGAGGCCGGATCGGGCCGGTTGAAATCCAGCACCGCCGCCCGCCCGCCGGGCCGCAGCAGGCGCCGCAGCTCCACCAGGCCGGCGGCGGGATCGGCCAGGTTGCGCAGGCCGTAGGCCATCACCGCCCCATCCGCCCAGCCGTCGGCCAGGCCGGTGGCCAGGGCATCACCCTGCTGCCACTGCAGGGGCAGCCAGGGCTGGCGCGCCGCCCGGCCCTCGGCGATGGCCAGCGGGGCGGCGGCCGCATCCAGGCCCAGCACCAGCCCGCCGGGCCGGACGCGGGAGGCGAGCACCAGGGCCAGGTCGCCGGTGCCGCAACAGAGGTCGAGCAGGCGCTGGCCGGGGCGGGGGCGCAACCAGAGCAGGGCCTGCCGCTTCCACAGACGGTGCAGCCCCAGGCTGAGCAGATCGTTCAGCTGGTCGTAGCGGGGGGCGATGGTGTCGAACAGATCGCTGATCTGCCGCGGATCAACGGTGGCGACATTGAGGGTGGCCAAATCGGGGTGGCGGCAGGTGAATGGGGTAAGAGTACTTAGCTCATCACCATTGCCTTCAGGTTGAAAGGTGCGACTCTCCGGAAGAACGCCCCGGCCCGTGCCGACGGCAAACCTATTCGGGCAGACTGAGATGCTTGCTCAGCCATCCCTTTTCGCCTGGACATGGGAGTTACGAATTCTATCGGGGTGATGGGCAAATCAGCTTTCCGAAGCAACTAGGATTGATCGTCGCTGGCAGGTCATCATTCGGCGTGGAACACGGTGCCTGTGATCAACCTCTCCCAGGCGAGAGTGAACTCGAGCGAGCGTCAGCACTGGAGCAGCTCGGCCAGCTTGAAGCAGCAGAAGCGATCTATCGCGAGCTGATCGACAATCACGATGCTGCCCCGACCGCCTGCCACAGGCTCGGTGTCATCTGCGGCAGGACCGGACGGCTCGAAGAAGCTTGTCTGTTGCTCAGCAGGGCCATTGCCCTTCAGCCTGACCATGCAGACGCCCTGTCCTGCCTGGGGATCGTCCACTGGATGGAAGGACGTTTCGAGACGGCAATAAGCACCCAGAAGCAGGCCCTGGCGCTTCGAGAAGGATTTGCCGCGGCTCACGCCCGTCTTGGGGTAGCCCTGGCCGCGACAGGCCGTCGTGAGGAGGCCATTCGATCCTTGCGGGAGGCCATCCGTCTGGATCCCGATCATCCGGAGGCCCTGGCGAATCTAGGTTCCTTGCTTCTCAATGACGGCGACTGGCAAGAGGCCAGCGATCTGCTGCTCAGGGCCCTGAACACGGGGCCAGGGTCCTGCCATCTTCTGGCCAGTCTTGCCCAGACACTCCACGCCCAGGGCCGGCCATTGGAGGCCATCGATTGGTATCTCCAGGCACTCGCGCAGGAGCCCAATGATCCCCATCTTCTTTCGAACCTTGGGGTGGCCTATCAGGAGACAGGGGACCTCGATACGGCGATCGCTCACTACCGGCAGTCCCTGGTGATCAGGAGCGACGATGCGACCACCTGGTTCAACCTGGGCACCGCATGGAAAGAGCGACATGATTTTGTTGATGCCATCCGTGCCTTGAGGGTTTCCCTCGTCCACGACCCCGCGCTCGCGAAGACGCACATCAGCTTGGGGCATGTCTTTGTTGAGACGGGAGACCTCGATTCAGGGATCAAGGCCTTCGCCGCCGCCGTCCAGGCTGAGCCAGGCAATCCCGATGCCCATCTGAACCTTGCCCACGCTCTGCTCAAAGCAGGGGATTACAGGAGAGCCTGGGATCATTTCGAATGGCGATTCAAGACCCCTGCAGCCCTTGGGCAGCTTCGAGAGCCCCAGCTTCCCCTTTGGGACGGCAGCGCCGGGCCAGGGATCGACTTGCTATTGGTTGGGGAACAGGGCTTGGGCGATGTGATCCAGTTCATGCGTTTCTGCCGCAGGATTGGTCGCGAGGTTGGTTCAGTTTCTCTCTGTGTTCCTGAGCCCCTGGTGGAGCTGGCGCGGTATTCCGCCGTGGCAGAGAGGATCTATTCACCTACAGAGGCTGAAACGCTTACCCGCGGCCAATGGCTTCCCCTGATGTCCGCGCTGCGCTTTCTGGATCTCAGCGTCGAACGACTCGCCGGCTCATCCACCTATCTCCATGTGCCAGCTGCGCTCACAAGCCACTGGAAGGACAAGCTTGCAGGTGAAGGGCAACCGATCGTGGGCCTCCACTGGCAGGGGAACCCATCCACGGAGGTTTCAGGCCTTCATGGCCGTTCCCTGCCGCTGGAAGAACTTTCACCCCTCGGAGATCTCGACGGCCTCCGCCTGCTTTCGCTTCAGAAGGGCCATGGCTCCGAACAGCTCGCGACCTGTTCCTTCCTCGACAGGTTCGTGTCCTGCCAGGAAGACATCAATGCCACCTGGGACTTTGTTGCCACCGCCGCAATGGTTCAAGCCTGTGATCTCGTGATCACAACGGACTCTGCCCTGGCCCACCTCGCAGGGGGACTGGGGCACCCCACCTGGCTGCTCCTGCACCACTCACCTGACTGGCGCTGGGGAGGGGAAGGTGAGACAACGCCCTGGTATCCCAGCATGCGGCTGTTTCGCCAGCAGACCAAGGGAAACTGGGCGGAAGTGATGGAGCGCGTTACGGCCGAACTGGCGGCCTGGCTGTGAACCTAGGCTGGCATCAGCGGGATGTCAGCCCTTTCCCTGCAGGGTCAGGGAGTCGTCCCAGGGCAGCACGATCGCATCCAGGCTGACGCCGGAGAGCTCCGGCTCCGGGGCCGCCAGACCACGGGCCTCCAGCCGCACCGGGCTGGTGAAGGTGAGCACCATCACGGTGGCCAGGCCCACCGCCGCCGAGCAGACCATGCAGCCGGCGAGGATGAGGGAGAACTCGCGGCGGTCGGTGGCGGCCTGCATCAGCTGGAGGGCCCAGGCCACCAGCGCGATCACCACCACCACCACCACGAGCGCGATCACGGTGACCAGGGGCGTCGGCAGCAGCAGGAAGGCGTTCACCGATGCACCACGAACCACGAACCTTTTCCAATGTTACGGCGAGTGAAGCAAGCGGTGCGATCGCCGCTGCCCTGGGCGATTCAGCCCGCCGCCAGGGCCGTCAGCAGGGGCCGCACCGGCAGGCCCCGCTGCAGCAGGTCGGTCTTGATCTCCTCGACGGTGAGCACCCCGTCGTGCAGCAGGGAGGCCAGCAGGGCGGCCGAGGCTCCGGCGACCTCGAGGGCGGCGGCGATGTGGTCGATGCAGCCGGCGCCGCCGGAGGCGATCACCGGCACCTCCACAGCCTCCACCACCGCCCGGGTCAGGGCCAGGTCGTAGCCCGCCTGGGTGCCGTCGCCGTCCATGGAGGTGAGCAGGATCTCCCCGGCCCCGAGCGCCACCACCCGCCGGGCCCAGGCCACCGCATCGAGGCCGGTGTTCTCCCGCCCCCCCTTGACGAACACGTCCCAGCCCGGGGGCTCCTCGCCGTCGCTGGGGCGGCGGCGGGCGTCGATGGCCACCACGATGCACTGGCAGCCGAAGCGATCGGCGCCGGCCGTCACCAGCTCCGGGGTGCGGACCGCCGAGGAATTGAGGCTCACCTTGTCGGCGCCGGCCCGCAGCAGCTCGGTGATGCCCTCGACGCTGACGATGCCGCCGCCCACGGTGAAGGGGATCGTCACCGCCTCGGCGGTGCGGCGCACCATGTCGATGAGGGTGGCGCGGCCCTGGTGGCTGGCGGCGATGTCGAGGAAGACGAGTTCGTCGGCCCCAGAGGCGCTGTAGCGGCAGGCCAGTTCCACCGGGTCGCCGGCGTCGCGCAGCCCGACGAAATTGACCCCCTTCACCACCCTGCCGTCGGCCACGTCGAGACAGGGGATGATCCGCTTGGCTACCACGGGTTCGCTGTTAGGGTTGCGCGACTTTCTAATCGCGCCGGACATGGCCCAGGCTGGCATCACCATCGGTTCGAAGGTGCGGGTCACCCGCGTGCGCGATCGGATCCCGGCCGGTCTGGTGGCCGCCCTCAAGGCTGATGCCACCGGCACGGTGAAGGATTTCCGTGTCACCGACGGCACCGGCATCGGTGTGGTGGTGGAGCTCAGCGGCGGCACCACCACCTGGTTCTTCGACGACGAGATCACCCCTGCCTGAGACGGGCCCACCCATGAGCCAGAGCCCCGAACCCAGCGCCGGCTCCCCAGGCGTCTCCGGTGGTGCCCGGCAGCTGCTCGGGATGAAGGGTGCCACCGGCACTTCCAACATCTGGAAGATCCGGCTGCAGCTGATGAAGCCCGTCACCTGGATCCCCCTCATCTGGGGAGTCATCTGCGGGGCGGCCGCCTCCGGCAACTTCCACTGGACCCTGCCTGAAGTGGGGGCCTCCGTGGCCTGCATGCTGATGAGCGGTCCGCTGCTGGCGGGCTACACCCAGACGATCAACGACTACTACGACCGCGAGATCGACGCGATCAACGAGCCCTACCGGCCGATTCCCTCCGGGGCCATTCCCCTCGGCCAGGTGCGTCTCCAGATCGTGGTGCTGCTGCTGGCCGGGCTGGCCGTGGCCTGGGGTCTGGATGTCTGGGCCGGCCACACCACCCCGGTGCTGCTGCTGCTGGCCCTGGGCGGCTCGTTCGTCAGCTACATCTATTCGGCGCCACCGCTGAAGCTCAAGCAGAACGGCTGGCTCGGCAACTACGCCCTCGGCGCCAGCTACATCGCCCTGCCCTGGTGGGCCGGCCAGGCCCTGTTCGGCCAGCTCACCTGGACCACGGCCCTGCTGACCCTGGCCTACAGCCTGGCGGGGCTCGGCATCGCCGTCGTCAACGACTTCAAGAGCGTCGAAGGGGACAGGGCCCTGGGGCTGCAGTCGCTGCCCGTGGTGTTCGGCGTCCAGCGGGCCAGCTGGATCAGCGCCGGCATGATCGACCTTTTTCAGCTGGCGATGGTGGCGGTGCTGATCGCCATCGGCCAGCACTTCGCCGCCGTGCTCCTGGTGCTGCTGATCATCCCCCAGATCACCTTTCAGGACATCTGGCTGCTGCGTGATCCCGTCGCCTTCGATGTGAAGTACCAGGCCAGCGCCCAGCCGTTCCTCGTGCTGGGGATGCTTGTCACCGCCCTGGCGATCGGCCACAGTGACCTCACCCCTATCGCTGCGCTGACGGCACCGCTGCCATGACCAGGGTGGGCCTGTCCACGGCCACCACCGGCCCGCGGCAGCCCGGTGAGCCTCCGCCCAGCCGCCCATCCCGACGCTCCGGCTGGCGCCTGCTCGCCCCCGCCGTCGCGGCCACCGCCGTGGGCGGGCTCGTTGCCCTGGGGCAGACGACCGTGGTGCGCGCCCTCGACGAGATGCTGCCCGATGCGGGCCGCATCACCAGCTTCAACCGGCCGGGGACGATCACGATCCTCTCCTCCGACGGCCAGGTGGTGCTCAAGAAGGGGCCGGCCACCCGCGAGAAACTGCCCGCCGGCAAGATGCCGCTGCTGATCCAGCGCGCCTTCGTGGCCGCCGAGGACCGGCGCTTCTACCAGCACGACGGCATCGATCTGCTCGGCATCAGCCGCGCCGTGCTGCGCAACGTCCAGCAGGGGGCCGTGGAGGAGGGCGCCAGCACGATCACCCAGCAGCTGGCCCGCACCGTGTTCCTGAGCCAGGACCGCACGATCATGCGGAAGCTCAAGGAAGCGGCCCTGGCCGGAAAGATCGAGCGCCAGCTGAGCAAGGGGCAGATCCTCGAGCAGTACCTCAATTACGTGTATCTCGGCTCCAGCGCCTACGGCGTTTCCGATGCCGCCTGGATCTACTTCTCCAAACGGCCCGACCAGCTCACCCTGCCGGAGGCGGCGCTGATCGCCGGCCTGCCGCCGGCCCCTTCGGTGTATTCGCCCCTGGTGAATCCGGAGGTGGCGCTGCGGCGGCGCTCGATCGTGCTGCAGCGCATGCGGGAGGCGGGCTTCATCGACGATGAGCAGCTGCAGCGGGCCGATGCCGCCCCCCTGGCGCTGAAACCGGCGGAACCGAAATTCTTCTACAACCCGGCCCCCTGGTACACCAGCTGGCTGGAGCAGGAGCTGCCCAAGGTGCTCAGCAAGGAGCAGCTGGAGGTGGGCGGCCTCACGATCCGCAGCGGTCTGAATGCGGCCTGGCAGGCCCAGGCCCAGAAAACGATCGACTCCTACGCCACCGGCAGCATGGAGGGGGCCCTGGTGGCCATGGAGCCCGGCACGGGGCTGGTGCGGGCGATGGTGGGCGGCAAGGAATGGGAAAAGACCCAGTTCAACCGGGCCTCCCAGGCGCTGCGCTCCCCGGGCTCCACCTTCAAGCTGTTCGTCTACCTGACGGCCCTCAAGCTGGGGATGAAGCCGGAGGACACGGTTCTCGATTCGGCCCGTTGCTTCGGCAGCTACTGCCCCAAGAACTTCGGCAACCGCTACATGGGCCGGGTGAGCCTGGCCACGGCCCTGCAGAACTCCCTCAACATCGTGGCGGTGGGGCTGCTCCAGAAGCTGGGCTACGACCCGGTGATCGCCACCGCCAAGAGCCTCGGCATCCACCGGGAACTGGGCCGCTACCTGTCCATGGCGATCGGCGCCAACGAGCAGACGGTGCTCGACATGACGGCGGCCTACGCGGCCCTGGTGAACCGCGGCGTGTACATCCAGCCGCTGCCCTTGGAGGAGATCTACGGGCCCGAAGGGGAACTGCTCTGGTCCCGCCGGGCCAACGGCCCCCGCGGCACCCGGGCGGTGAGCAGCGACGTCGCCGACGCGATGGTCTGGATGCTGCAGCAGGTGGTGCAGGGCGGCACCGGCGGCGGCGCCGCCCTGGCCGACCGGGCGGTGGCCGGCAAGACCGGCACCTCGGAAGGGGGGCGGGATCTCTGGTTCATCGGCTCCATCCCCCAGCTCACCACCGGCGTCTGGCTGGGCTACGACAACAACCGGGAGACGGGCACCACCAGCGTGCTGGCCACCTACGCCTGGCGGACGTTCATGGAACCGGTGACCAAGGGGATGCCGGTGCAGACGTTCCCGCCCAAGCCGAAGCTCACCGGCACCTTCAAGCCGGTGCCGGGCAAGAAGACCAGCGAGCGCGACGCCCGACCGGAGGACAGCGGCAGCCGCGAGACCCAGCGCTGGCAGCCGCCGGTGCAGGAGCCCAGCCGCACCGATCCCCCCGACCGGGAGGCCCCGACCGAACAGCCGCCCACCCAGAGCGAGCCGACCCAGCCGGCGCCGCCGAACAATCCCGTCGCCGCCCCCCGCTCCCGCGACGCGGCCATCCCCCCGCCGCCACCGCCGGAACCCGCCGCCCCCCTGCCGCCGCCGCCGCCCGTCGCCGCACCACCCCCGCCCTAGGCGGTGTCCGGCCCCCGCAGCAGCGCCGCATAAAAGCCGTCGCCGCCGCTCTCCGCTGCGGCGGGGGTGGGCCACCACTGGCGCTCCTCCAGCAGGGTCCAGTCCGGATGGGCGGCCAGCAGTGCGGCGATCAGGGTGCCGTTCTCGCGCGGTTCCACCGTGCAGGTGGCGTAAAGGAGCCGGCCGCCGGGGGCCAGCAGCGGCAGCATCGCCTCCAGCAGCTGGCGCTGCAGGATCACCAGCCCGTCGATGGCGTCGGGGGTGATCCGCCAGCGGGCGTCGGGATGGCGGGCCAGGGTGCCGAGCCCCGAGCAGGGGGCATCCAGGAGAATCCGATCGAAGCTGCCCTGCCAGTGGGGCTTCAGCTCCCCAAGTCCGGTGGCGTCGGCGGCCAGGGAGCGGACCGTGGTCAGGCCCAGCCGCTCGGCGTTGCGATCCACTCGCCGCAGCCGGGCTTCGGAGCGATCCAGCGCCCACACCTCACCCCGGTCGCCGATCAGCTCCGCCAGGTGGGTGCTCTTGCCCCCCGGGGCGGCGCAGGCATCGAGGATGCGCTGGCCGGGTCGGGGGTCGAGCAGGGGGGCGATGGCCTGGGCGCTGCGGTCCTGCACGCACCAGAGCCCATCGCCGTAGCCCGGCAGCTCGCGGGGATCGCCCACCCGCTCCAGCAGGGTGAGGCCGTGGGGAGCACCGGGCAGGGCGCGGGCGGCCACGCCGGCGTCCGTGAAGCGCTGCAGCAGGACGTCCCGGGTGGTGCGCAGGGCATTGATGCGCAGATCGAGGGGCGGCACCGCGTTGCAGGCCAGGGCGAAGGCCTCGGCCCGCTCCGGCGGCAGCCAGTCGAGCAGCCCGGCGGCGAGCCAGGGGGGCAGGGAGCGGCGCACGGCCAGGGCGGCGGCGGGCTCGGCCGACAGCGCCAGCCCGTCCCATGGGTCGTGGCCGGGTCCGGTGCCGGCCGGCCGCTCGCGCCGCCGCAGCAGGGAACGCAGCAGGCCGTTCACCACCGGCGCCAGCCTGGCCAGGCCGGCGCGCTTGGCCAGCGCCACCGTGGTGCTCACCGCCGCCGCCGCCGGCACCCGGTCGCTGAACAGCAGCTGGTAGAGCCCCACGTGCAGCAGCCAGCGCAGGGCCGGAGGCTGGCGCTGGGCGCTCACCTTGCCGAGGGCATCGATCCAGGCGTCGAGCAGCAGCCGCTGGCGGATGGCCCCGTAGGCGATCTCGGTGGCCAGGGCGCGGTCAGCGGGCGAAAGACCACCGCCGGCGCGGGCCAGGGAGGCCAGCTCCCGCTCCAAGGCGGCGTCGGCGTAGGCCCCGGCCGCGACCGCCTGCAGCACCTGCCAGGCCAGCTGCCGGGAGGCCAGGCCGGGGACGACGTCGCTGGCGTGAATCGGCGGACTCCCGGGACGGATCAGTCCTTTGTACAGGACGACCCGGCCTCCGGCAGGAGGGCGGCGGGCGCGTGCCAGCGGTGTTGGGCCAGGGGCAGGCGCCCGTCGGGGGCCACGGCGATCCCCTCGGCCAGCAGCAGCTCCCGCTGCATCCAGTCGCTGCCCTCGCGGCCGGGGCTCATGGCGATGCGCCCCTGGGCGTTCACCACCCGGTGCCAGGGCACCTCGGAGGGCAGGGGCAGGCGCCGCAGGGCCCAGCCCACCTGGCGGGCGCAGCCCCAGGCCCCGATCAGCTCGGCGACCTGGCCATAGGTGGCCAGCTGGCCGGGGGGGATGTGGGCCACCATCGCGTAGACGCGACGGTCGAAGGGGCGTCCGGAGTCGGTGGCAACCGGGCTGGCCATGGCGGACGCGGCGCGGGGGACAGGGAGGGCAACGCCGATGATGGCGTTTTGCCACGCCGATGCCGCTGCTGCCCCGCCGCTTCGAGCGCCTGCGCGCGGTGCTCGATCGCCGCATGGGGGACCTGACGCTGCTGCTGGAGCACGTGGACAAGCCCCACAACCTCTCGGCGATCCTGCGCAGCTGCGATGCGGTGGGGGTGCTGGAAGCCCATTCCGTCAGCCTCCCTGGGCGCACGCCCACCTTCAACAGCACGGCCCTGGGCAGCCAGAAGTGGGTGGCCCTGCACCGGCATGCCCACAGCGCCGACGCCATCGCCCAGCTCAGGGCCGGCGGCTTCCGCCTCTACGGCACCCACCTGGGGGCCGAGGCGGTGGACTACCGCGACTGCGACTTCACCGGACCCACCGCCTTCGTGCTGGGGGCGGAGAAGTGGGGACTGGGCGAGGCGACGGCCGCGGCCATCGACCAGGCGATCGTGATTCCGATGCTGGGCATGGTGCAGTCGCTCAACGTGTCGGTGGCGAGCGCGGTCCTGCTGTTCGAGGCGCTGCGGCAGCGGCAGGCGAAGGGCTGTCTGCCCAGCCGGGGCGAGGGGCTGGCGCCGGAGCGCTACACCCGGCTGCTGTTCGAGTGGGCCTACCCCCAGGTGGCGGACTGGTGCCGCCGCGAGGGGCGCCCCTATCCAGCCCTCAGCCCGGAAGGCGCCATCCTCGAGGAGCTTCCCCGGACCGTGCGGCTTCGCTGTTGAGGGGGCCGCCGTCGAAGCGGGCGGCGCTCGGCAGCCAGAAAGTGAGCCCCAGAGCCAGGATCTCAAGCAGCAGCTGGCGGCCGCCGAGCAGCACCACCAGCACGGCCACGAAGGCCAGAAACTTCTGGAAGACGCTCCAGACGTCGTCGGGCGTGTTGCCCGCCTTCTGCCAGAGGGCAACAGCCAGCGCCAGCAGGGCCAGATCCAACCACCAGGGCATCGCCGCAGCCGCCGTTCACTGAAACGCTACCCCAGGCTTACCGTGGCGGCGATGGGGTACGCAGGCGGGGTGACGCCGGGATCAGAGCCTCCCCACCAGCTGACGCCGCCATCAGTCCTCCCGTCTCTCTACTCCGAGCAGTCCGAAGATGGAGGGTGTTGCTTTTGAGTCGCTCTTCGGCCGTAGCCCGAAGCAACCGATGCCCTCGATCAGCAAGCAGGACTGAGCCATCTTCTGGGAGATCTTTACGAAGCCATCCCAGGCCGCCTCACTGGAGGATTAGCCATAGCTGCCAACGCTTTCCATTCCCCGCCTTGTTTACCGAAAGCACAGGACAGCAGAGACGTGCAGCAGCTCCAACCATGTCCCTGCTTTACTGGGAGAGCAAATAAAGAGCCAACTCCCCACAAGACTCTGGTCTTATGGAATGGGCTTGCAGAACGTCACCGTAGGTCCTCATGAGCCAATGCTCCTTGCTGGTCCCCACCCACCGCGACGGCAGGCACGTGAGGGCTTCCCTGGCCCATCTGGCCTCTTTTGCGAGCCGCGACATTCGGGTCATTATCGCCGATAACAGTGAATTGCAAAGCAAGCACAACTTTCTGCATGACTTAGCCAGAAGGCATGACAATGTCGACGTTCATCCACATGCTGCCAACATAGGAAGCACGGCCAACTTCCTCTTTCTGCTGGAGCAGGCGGCGAAATCAGAATTTGTCCATTTCTGTGCCGACGACGACACATTGACTCTTGACTGCCTCGAGACCTCCCTATCGATCATTCGGCAGAAACCTGGCGCAAGCTCCGTAGCCGGGCATCTTCTGGCACTGCACCTCGATGGCAACTGCACGATCGAGAATCAGGCCTTCATGGAGGATGACCCGACGACGAGAATGAGAAGCTGGTTTCAGCCTTCCAGCTGGAATCTTCCCTTTTACTCCCTGCACAGAAGATCACTCATCCAGCCCTGGATAAACCTTATTGAGGGGCATCCAATGGTGACCCCATTCTTTGATTTCTTGTTTACTTCTTCTCTGATTTCCCAAGGGACTCTCCTGCGTCATGGCAGCGGCGCCTACCTGTGGAGAGCCGATCACTGGGACGACAGCGCAAGAAATGCACAAGCCAGAATGAATGCTTACCAGAGCCTTGGGCTACCGAAGCAATTCATGGTTTTCTTCGATCTTCATTTTGCCGTCGAAGCTGCCAGCTTCTTCCTTGGCAAGCATTCGCCGGTAGAAGAGAAGTCCCTCAGATCAAGCTGTGCCGAAGCCATGTGGGAGCCCTGCCTGCAAAGGTTTCGCCTAACCGCAGACGCGAACGAAATTCTGATCCGAGAATGGCTGAACGAGTTTCCAGGTGCCTTGATGGCGCTCAATGCGCTCTACGATGAACGCAGTCAACCTTGCCTTGAACTGCTGGAACTCTTCCCGATTCTTCTCGAGGCATTCTCCGTGAAAAAGGCGAAGGAGTATCAAGAGTTTCAGACCTTGAACTTCGCCCTGCAGGGATGAGCACTCCGGCGGCCTTTCCCTCATGGACCGCTCAGAGGAAGAGGGCTGCGGGGAACGTAGCGGTCGACGAAGCTTCGGAAAGCTCGGCTCACTTCCAGGTCGTCAAATAGAAGGTGCCGGCGCTCCAGGATCGTTGTCCTGAGTTGGGCGTGATAGGCCTCGTCCTGCAGCAGACGGAGCGAGATGGCCACGTAGTCCTCCCGGTCCCTGGCAATCAGCTCGGTGAGATCGAGCACCTCAAGCATGGCGATCGTGTGCCTTCCTCGCATCTGGGTGGTCGGCAGGGTGACGATCGGGCACCCTTGCGAAAGAGCCTGCAGAGAGGTATTCCCCCCGTTCCAGTCAATCGTATCGAGAGCATGATGGCCGATGCGGAACAGGCCCAGGACATCACCGAACTCCAGGCGAGGGAGCAGACGAATGTGATCATCGATCTCCAGTCCGGCCTCAGCAAACCTGGCCCTCAGGCGCTGATGCAGCATCCTGCCCACCGTGCTCCCGAGGGGTGGATCCACCATCAGGATCAATGCATCGCGCGACCGCTGGGCGATCGCCACCAGGACACCGTCGTTGCGCGGCGCGTACTTGAAGGAGCTCTGCAGTGACAGCAGCAGCGGCCGATCTCCAGGCAGCCCCAGGGTGCGACCGACATCCGCGTTGATGGCTTCCTCGGCCGGGGGCGTCTCGTTCAGACCCGTCCGTGGCAGGAGGTGGAGCGACTCGGTGTAGCTCCGTTGCCCCTGCGGCGTTTCCATCCCCTCTCCGACGAGGAAGGCATCCATGCAGGGCGAGCCGCTGGTGACCGGGTGGCCCCAACCTTGCACCTGCACCTGGGCGAGGCGCAACAGGGAGAGGATCCGGGTTGTTGGCTCCATCCCGATGTCGGGGAACAGCAGCATCTCAATGCCGTCAGCACGGATAGTCGTGGCGGCATCCGACAGGCTGTTGGGCCCAACCGGCAGTTGACGAAAGGTGGAGATCCGTTGGAAGGCCTCGGTTGCCTCGTCCGTGGTGGATCCAGTGTGGTAGCAGAAGATCTTGTAGCCGTCTCTGTCGGCCAGATCCGCCAGCCAGCCCAGCACCCACAGGGCTCCGTGATGGCGGTACAAATGGGCCGAGACGACGCCCACCCGTCGGGGACCTGACGAGCCTGGTATGGGAATCGGCGCCATGAACTCACCCTGGCGGACACGGAAGAGGTGGGTGAGCACCCGCCCGTAGGCCTCCTGGAGTTCCCTCACATCATCCATGAGGTAGGCCATCAGGAAGCCGGGGAAGCACCAGGCATGCGCCAGTAATTCCTCAAGGGCCGGCTGGGAGGGCAGCAACGACTCGGTGAGCTGGGCCAGGCGCTGGACATCGGCCACGACCCTGCGGCGTTCGCACTCCATAGCGGTGTCGGAAGCGTGGACCGGCGGGATCAGATGCAGCCCGGCGAACAACCGCAGGGGCTCATCAGGGATGGCCTCCACCTTGCTTCGAGCCTCCGCCAACGCACCGATCATCACCAGGGCGATGAGCTGGCGCGTGAAGACATAGACCCTCTGCAGCACGGTGGCCTCCTTGAGGGGAAGCGCCTCGAAAACCGTCAGGGCCTCCGCGAAGCGGTTGCCCTCAAGTAACGCATTGCCACGCCCGATCGCGGCCGTCAGCGGTTCGGGTGATTCTTGCTCTCTGAGGTTGGAGAATGCGGATTCTGCAGAGGGAGCATCGAGAAGGGAGAGTCCCGCCTCGAGGTCGAAGCCGAAGCTCTCCAAATCCTGCTGATAATGCTCAGCAATGAAGGCGGCAAGAACACGCCGGTCCTCCGCCCCGAGCTGGACCTGCGGCGCGGCCGGGAGGTGCTGCCTAGAACGGCTCAGCTCCAGGCGTATGCGATGTCCGAGCGGATCGACCGGATCGGGAACCAACAGGGGCAGCAGGGAGGTCATCGGATCGCTTTCGATCGCGGAAGCCTCAAGCACAGGGTCGTAGGCGATGAAGCCGTGGCCACTCAGCTCCAGCTGTGGCATCCAGAGCTCCTGGCGGCCCAGGCGCGGCCAGTCCTGCTCCAGCCAGCGGAGGAAATCCGCGAGGGGCGCCGGGGCCGGGGCCCTGGCCGGACGTTCGATGGTGGCCATGTCCCGCCAGCCTCTGAGCAGCCTGTCAACCGGATGGCGCACCACACAGAACCTTCGCCAGGAGGGGTCAACGAAGATCGACATGGCCTCCTCCAGTGACAGATCCGCCAGCCTGGGTATCCCGCCACCCTCAGGGCAGGGGCGGGGTTCCGTGGAGTGGGTGGATGGCGCCTCTAACCCAGACGCGATCGCGGCAAGCCGTGACAGCAGCCTCGAGCAGCTGTTACGCAGAAGGGGAACCAGAACCCGTTGCCGGTGCAACACAAGCACCCGCCGTTCCGGTGGGTCTGCCTCATCCGGCGCGTGGGAATTCATCGTATGAACGGCGGCGATCCTCGGACCTTATCCTGCTGACCCAGAGCAGCGGCGTGCTCCACAGAGGACGCTCCAAGCAAAATCAACCGAGGCGCCCCCACGTCACCGCCCAAGGCAGTCTCGAAACGGTCAATACGCAATCTCCATTCAGTGACGCCTCGTGCTCGAGATGATTAGAGACACAAATCCGGCTGCGGCAATGTGAGACAGGTTCTTCTCACTTCAATGTCATTGACGATCAGGCGTGGCTGAGCCCCCGGACAACCAGTTCTCCAGGCCCTCGCCCAGGAAGGACAGGCCGAGCACCAGGACGAACATGGCCAGCCCCGGGAACAGGGCGGTCCACCAGATGCCGGTGGGCAGAGCGGTGAGCGCCTGCTGCAGGTCACTGCCCCACTCGGGGATGGTCTCCGGCAGGCCGAGGCCGAGGAACCCCAGTCCCCCCAGCACCAGCACCGCATCGGCCGCATTGAGGGTCAGCAGCACCGGCACGGAGGTGATCACGTTGCGGAACAGGTAGCGGCGCAGGATCCAGGCGGGGCCGGCCCCCAGGGAGCGGGCCGCCTCGATGAACAGCTCGGCCTTCACCTGGGCCGACTGGTTGCGCACCACCCGGAAGTACTGGGGCACGTAGACCACGCAGAGGGCGGCGGCGGCGTTGGGCAGGCCCCGGCCCAGCAGGAAGGCGAGCACAACGGAGAGAAGCAGCACCGGCAGGGTGTAAAGGGTGTCCATCACCAGCACCAGCAGGCGGTCGACCCCGCCGCCGAGGTAGCCGCTCACCATGCCGAGGGGAACGCCGATGGCCAGGGCGAGCACCAGGGCGGTCAGCACCACCTGCAGGGCGACGCTGCTGCCGGAGAGCGTGCGCACGCAGACGTCGCGGCCGAGGCGATCGGTGCCGCACCAGTGGCCGAGGGAGGGCGGCGCGTAGATGGGGTTCTCCAGGCCCGCATTCGGATCGCTCAGCAGGCCCCCGTGCACCAGCAGCGGGGTGGCCAGGGCGATCAGCCCGTAGACGACCACGATCGCCAGGCCCCAGCGCGCCATCCGCTCCGCGAGGGTGGCGCCTCCGACCCGGGGGGCCTCCATGTCGGCATCACCAGTGGATTTCAATATCACAAGTTGACGGTCAGTGCCAGGATTCGTGCGTATCTGCGCTGAAACGGACGCGGATCAGGATGGCTTGAAGAGTAACCTCGATGGTTGCCGATGAGGCGGGGGGCGGTCGCCGTAGCCTCCGATAAGTGAGGCGCCCGTATGTGGCGTCCCTGCGTCCGTGAAATCCGGCGGAATTTATGCCTCTGGCGGCGCCGACGTCAAGGCGGGGCAAGCCTTCCGGCTCCGGCCCGCACTCACCGCATCCACCGGAAGCTGGCAGCGAAGCAATGGATTTCCACCGAGTTGCAAGAGAGCCTGCAGGTGCGCTTGCAGGTGAATTCTCACGCTGGTATAATGTGCATCATATGCGCCACTCAACTCCAGAGTGCTGACTTCCATCGTGGCCGAGCGTCGTTCAGCCTTCCCGATCAGATGACCAGCGCCCGCCTCCTGATCGTCGACGACGATCCTGAAATGCGCGGCTTCCTCACCTCCGAGCTGGCGGTCGAGGGCCACGAGTGTGAGGAAGCGTCCTGCGGGCAGCAGGCCCTGGGCCGGATCCGCAGCCAGACCTGGGATCTGGTGCTGCTCGACTGGAACCTGCCGGATTTCAGCGGTGTGGAGGTGTGCCGGCGCATGCGCAAAGGGGGAATCTCCACTCCCGTCCTGATGCTCACCGCCCGCGACGAGGTGCAGCAGCGGGTGGAGGCGCTCGATTCCGGCGCCGACGACTACCTGATCAAGCCGTTCTCGATCGAGGAACTGCTCGCCCGGGTGCGGGCCCGGCTGCGGCGCAGCGGAATTGACGAACAGGAAGGCGGCCTGCTGCGGATGGCCGATCTGGAAGTGAATCCCGCCAGCCGGGAAGTGGCACGGGGCGGTGAGTCGATTCACCTCACGGCCAAGGAGTTCGATCTGCTGATGCACCTGCTCCGCCACCCCAACCAGGTGCAGGAGCGCCGGGCGATCCTCGATGCGCTCTGGGGTGAGAACTGGGTGGGCGACGACAACCTCCTCGATGTGTATGTGCGCTATCTGCGCCGCAAGCTCGAACCCGCCGGCCAGCCCACCCTGATCCAGACGGTGCGCGGTGTGGGCTTCATGCTGAAGGAAGGGCCGCCCCGCTGAGAATGGCGGAGGCCAACACCCCGTCGCGGCTGCTGATCGTCGAAGACGACCAGCGGATGCGCACGTTCCTGGCCGGAGAACTCAACTGCGAGGGCTACGCCGTCAGCGAAGCCGAAGACGGCCAGGGGGCACTGATGCACCTGAGGGACGCCAGCACCGATCTCGTGCTGCTCGACTGGACGCTGCCCGATTTCAGCGGCGTCGAGATCTGCCGAAGGCTGCGCTCCAGTGGCGACATCACCCCCGTGCTGATGCTCACCTGCCACGACGACATCCGCGACCGCGTCGAAGCGCTCGATTCGGGGGCCGACGATTACATCCTCAAACCCTTCTCCATCGAGGAGCTGCTGGCCCGCATCCGCGCCCAGCTGCGGCGCACCGCCTACTGGCGCGGTGTGGCCGAATCCGATCTGCTGCGTTGCGCCGACCTCACGGTGAACACCGCCACCCGGGAGGTGATCCGGGCGGGCCAGGCGATTTTCCTCTCCGTGCGCGAATACGACCTGCTCCTCTGCCTGCTGCGCGGGGCGGGGCGGGTGGTGGAGCGGGAGGAGATCCTGCGCGAGGTGTGGGGCGAAAACCACTTCGGCGACGAGAACCTGCTGGGCGTCTACATCCGTTACCTGCGCCGCAAGATCGAGCCGGAGGGGCTGCCCACCCTGATCCAGACGGTGCGTGGCGTGGGTTTCATGCTGCGGGAAGGGGAGCCGCGCCCTTGAGGCGCAGCTGGAAATCGGCGCCCCCCTCCGGCCCGTCCGCCACCGTCACGCTGCCCCCCATCGCCTCCATCAGGGCCCGCACCACCGCCAGGCCGACGCCGCTGCCGGGGATGGCCCCGGTGTTGCGCCCCCGGCCGAAACGCTCGAAGATCAGCGCCTTCTCGCGGTCGGGAACGCCCGGGCCGGCATCGATCACATGCACCACCACCCGATCGAGGCTGGCATCGAGGCGCAGCTGAATCGGGCCGCCACCGGGATCATATTTCTGGGCGTTTTCGATCAGATTGCCCAGGCACTGCTCGAAGCGGTCGGCATCCCCAAGCGCGAAGGTGCGCAGGCTCTGGGTGGCGCCGGGGCAGATCCGCAGGCGGCCGTGGCAGCGCGGGCGCAAGCGCTCCGCCACCCGCTCGATCGCCTGGGCCACATCGAAGGGCTCGAAGGGCATCAAGGTGCGGTTGGCATCGATGCGGCTGAGCGCCAGCAGATCCGTCACCAGCTTCCCCATCCGGCCCGCCTCCTCCTCGATCAAGGCCAGCTGGGCGCCATCCTGCTCCGAGAGCCCTTGGGAGCGGCGGCGCAGGCGGCCGGCGTAGTTGCGGATCAGGCTGATGGGGGTGCGCAGCTCATGGCTCACGCCGTTGGCGAAGCCCCGCTGACGCTCCCAGGAGGCGGAGAGGCGATCGAGCAGATCATTGAAGGCCACGGCGATCGGTGCCATCTCCCGGGGCTGGGCGGCCACCGACACCCTCTGGGTGTCGAGGGTGTCGGAGCTGATCGCCTGCATGCGCAACCCGAGATCATGCAGGGGGGCCAGGCCCCGCACCAGCACCGGCCGAAGCAACAGGCCCGTGAACAGGGTGGCCAGGCCGGCGGCCACGATCAGAACGGTGAGCAGCAGCCGCTGCTGGGCCAGCTTCTGGGTAATGTCCTCCAGGAAGCGGAGGCGCACCGTGCTTGCCCCGAGATGGATCTGCTCCGAACTGGTGAGATAGGTGAGCTCCCCGAAGCGCAGCACGGCCACCTGACCAGGGCCGTTGCCCTGGTCAGGCAGTCGGGCCAGCGGGACGCCGGTGGGGATGGAGAACAGGCGTATCTGGCCGGCTGCGCCATAGGGAACACCCTGTTCGGTCTCGACCCAGCCGAGGAAGTTGGGGCTGATCAGTCGGGCCAGGGCATCGCTGATCTCGTCCAGGGTGCCTGGGACGGGGCGGCGGGAGAGGAGCAATTGCCGCACGCTGGAGACGGTGGCACGGTGCTGGTCGCGGCGCTCCTGGCTGGCCAGCAGTACGGTGGCTCCGATCAGGAGCGCATAGCCCCCGAGCACGGCCAGCAGGCTGAGCCCCAAAAGGCGCCGGCGCATCGAATATCCACTGGGGGGGGCACTCAACCGGCCCAGCGACCGAGAAAAGGCCGATAGTTTCATTAGAGGTCCATTAGGCCTCGGGAAGATTCGGCCCCCGATCAATCGTAGTGCCCAATGAAAGACTCGCCATGCTTGGGCACTGCGACAAGCAGGCTAGACCCCATAGCCCAGATGGGGCCTTGGATCTGCGCCTTAGGATCTACACCGTTGCTCAAGGCCCACCACGGCAGCGGTCGGATCGACAACCCCCTCCCTGGTGCATAAGGTTGGTTATGCCTTGAGCTTTCCAGCCTCCACCATGAACATCTCACCCAAGACCAAACTGGCGCTGATGCGCAGCCTGCGGGAAAAGAGGAGCCCCCTCCAAAAGGGCTTCACCATGATCGAGCTGATGATCGTCGTGGCGATCGTTGGCATTCTTTCTGCCGTGGCGCTTCCGAACTTCCTTGGTGCACGGGCCGCCGCCTCCGCCGGTGCTCGGGTAGGTGAGGTGATCGGCTTGGCCAAGGAATGTGCCACCTTCATCGCCGCCGGTGGCGTTGGCGCCGCCCCCACCACTTCTGGTGGCGTCACCATTACCTGCGCAACCAGTGGAACCGTGTCCGGAACCTTCACCTCCGGGGCCGTTGGTGTGCGCTGTCTCACCGCCACAAGCGCCGCCGCGAACACCACAGTCACAGTCAACATCGCGGCCAACACCGGCGCAATGATCTGTGCCTTCAGCGGCTGATTTATTCGAATCTATCATGTTTTTGGCGGGCACTAACCCCGCCATTTTTTTTGGCACAGAGAGCTAGCATCTGCTGAAAGCACTTCTCCAGGTCTGTAGTCAGGCCTGCGGCGTCATATAGAGTGCTCGTCAGAACTTGATGCTGAAGCACTTCCTTTTCGTGTCGGATTGCCATGTAGTCATCAGCAAGATTGCGCGCGATGGAGGCAAATTCCTCTGGCGACTCTGCAATCCAGTCATCAGCTCCGATCGCCTTCAACACAGAAGAGCTCATCCGGGCCGAGGTGCAATCGCCCCGGATACCGATCAGGGGCACGCCCATTGAGAGGGTGTCAAAGGCGGTGGTGGCACCACTCCATGGCGTGGTGTCAAAGGCGATGTCCACCAGGTTGAAGTGATGCATGTGCTCCTGCCAGCCAGGGGTCATGCCCAGAAAAGAAATACGGGAAGCTTCTACTCCGAAGTCAGCGAGCTGCTCCATGATGCGATTCTGAATGGAGGGCACCACACTCAATCGGTCCTTGATGAGCAGAAGACTGTTCGGAACCGCCCGCAGAGCGTGGCCCCAGTAGGTCAAGGTCTGCTTGTTGAGCTTATGGAGGGAACTGAAGCAACCAAACACGGGTGCCTCATGGGTGGCCAAGGACTGGGCTATCGGCACACCGTCAGTAAGACTTCGCGCCAGCCAGGGGCGGGGAAGGCGCCAGAGAGTCTCTGAAAAGTCGTCTTCAAAGTCATCGGGTACCGTTTCCCCATCACCAATGAAGTAATCCATGGTGTCAAGCCCCGTGGTGGCATGGAAGCCAATGTAATGGCACTGCACAGGCGCACAGCGTTGCGACAGGATGAACAGGCTGGCGGAGTGGAGATAGGCTGACGTTTCAACCACGACGTCATAGGCTCGATCCCTGATCACCTGGCGTGCCTGGAACTGATCGAGGCCACCAAGATCCACCACCGCATCGGCCAGGCCCTTGAGATAGCGGCTGCGTGGCTCATCATGGGAGCAGACAAGAAGCAGATCGACCTGGAATCGGCTGCGATCATAGTTCTCAAGAAAGGGCGTCAGGAAAAAGGCAACCACATGCTCCTTGATCTCGGCCGACAGGATACCGATACTGATCTTGCGCTGGCCCGTGCCGCTGAACGCAAGCGAAGACTGGCCCAGGTGAGGTTCAGTGTCAGGATCCGGGGCATCCTGGGCCTTGCGATAGCTGGTCCACAAGGATTCTGCTGTAGCCCTCATCAGGCCAACCTGCGGGCGGCCGACGATGGACAAGGAAATCAACAGGAAGTAGTGGGCCATCACATGGCCAGGGTCTGCACTTAACACCTCTCTATAGAGTTGGATGGACTGTTCGTGTTCTCCGACCCTGAAGTGCATCTGGGCAAGACTGAGTTGCAGCAGCTCTCTTTCCCGAGCGCTCAGATCCCAGGTCAGTGCCTGCTTGTACTCGAGAAGGGCAAGGTCTGGCCGGTGAAGGCTGTTGAAACAATCTCCAATCTCCATAACGACATCTGTTGGGCAAGCATGACTCGACAGAGCGCTCCTGAAGTAGCCGATGGCCTGCTCATGATCTCCGAGATTCTTCAATGCCGTGGCCACCAGGAAATCAACCTCAGGCAGCCAGGGAGAGAGGATAGAGAGCTGCAGGAGAGCTTCCAGAGCAGACTCGTTCTGATCCGATCGCAGGAGTGCCTGTGCATAGTGGAGCCATAGACGGCCACATTCGCCAGAAGAACCATTTGCGGCCTCCTTCTGGAGGCAGGAGGCGTAGAGCTCTGCAGCGGAATCCGGCTGCTCCGATCGCAGGAGGAAGCAGCCATAGGCATCGACAAGGCGAGGCTCGAAGGGGTGTGCGGAAAGGGCGCGTCGAAATGCATCGTCTGCGGCGGACTGTCCAGACACTTCGGAGACTGCCTTGGCACAGTCTTCCCAGAAAGAGGACTCCACTGGATCGAGCTGCAGGGTTGCCTCAATCGCCGTGGGCAGAAGGACCTCAAGACGGTGCTTGATCACAAGCGCCATCAGCTGATGCCACTCGTGGGGCTCGTGGCAGCGTGCTGAAAACAACTCTGACAGCTGCATGGCAGCCTGCTCACCTCCGCCTGTCAGGGCAGCATCAACTGTCGAGAGGATGCCGGCCAGCTCAAGTGGATCGTCGCGACGCTCAACAGAACCGAGAAACCCGGAATCAACCACTACGGTTCCAATCGAGCATCAAGAAGATCGTACCATTAAAGTCATCAGCATGATGCACTGGCCCGTGGTCAGTGGGTTGAGCCGGGGGCCAAAGAGCTCCGGAAGCCGTCATGGGGCTTGGGAGGCTGGCGATGTCAAGGCCTGATCAGAAACACTCATTCGCTGGCAACGGAGGCGCACGCTGGCCCAATCGTTCCTGCACAAGGCATAGACGACATTCCATTGATTCATCCCCGTAGCCAACATGGCGTTGAGTTCTAGGCGCTGTTGGGAGGCAGCTCCAGCCTAAAATGAGGGATAAGATTCAAGCCGTTGAAACGCGTCCAGACCATCTGCACGCCTTCGGCCATCTTGAGTATGGCAGTGGCTGGCGTCGGTTCTTCAGACATAAAGACGTGGCCGAGGAAAGCTGACTGACTCAACCAAGAACCGTCGGCGGGTATTCCAGCCACTCCCACGTTGCTCAAGCTCGTAGCGCTCAGGGGAGGGCCTCCGAGTCAAGCCCATCGTAATGTGATCATGGAGTCACGGCCTTCCAATGGATTTTGAACCAACCCACTGGGATCTGGGAGACGCATCAGTACCCTTGTTTGCCTTAAGGGGTGCGTAAATCCCCATGAGACTGCCCACCGAATCCATTGATGATCACCAGGCAAGGGGGGCCTCTGAGACCTTGAGCCCTGAAGAGACGTTCCATACGGCGCGACTCCATTTTCAAGCTCAGCGCTATCGACAAGCCATACGCCTATTGAACAAGCTGATTTCCGTTGAGGACTTCAGCGTACGTGCACATTCCAGTATCAGCAGTTGCCTACTGATGCTGAATCACATACGTTCTGCGACGCGGTTCATTGATCGTGCCCTTCAGCAGGATCCCACCTATATCCCTGCATTGTTGAACCAGGCTAATGCCTTCCAGGTACAGCAGAACCATGACGGCGTTCAGGCTGTCTGCCAGCGGATTCTGGAGCAGAACCCAAAGGAAGAAGAGGCCTGGAAGCAATGGGTCAGGTCACTGGTCATCACCGACCAGAGTGAGCAAGCGCTTCTGCTCATCAAGCGCTGGCAAGACCATCTCCCCCACAGCTTCTAGGCGCGGATGACGGAGGGGGAACTCCTCTACCAACTAGGAGCCTTCCAGGATGCCATCCAACCGTTTGGAGAAGCACTTCGCATCGACCACGAGGCAGAACAAGCCTATGCCCATCTCAGCGCCGTGATGATTATGCTTCGTCGGCATGACGCGGCATTGAAATACATTGATAAGGCACTCAGCATCGATGCGGAGTCAGTCAAGAACTACTGCCGAAAAGCTCAGATTCTGTGGCTGATTGCACGCTGGGAAGAAGCATCCGATTGGTTCGGAAAGGCTTCCTTGAAATGTCCAGATTCAGCCACGTTGTTCCTTAATCAACATCTCTGTCTGCCAGGTATTCCCGAGAGCCCACAAGAAATTGCCACAGCTCGCCTTCGCTTTTCAGAGGGTCTATCCCGTGCCGAAAGGAATCAGTCTCTACAGCTTGATTTCTTGGATGAGGCGATACCCCATACCTTTGTACTCGCTTATCACAATAAGAATGATCGTGAATTGCTTGAACGCTATATCAGCTTGATGCGGACCCTTGCCAAACCCCTCCTGAGTCAAGGCCCAAAACAGGACAGCGTCTCAAGAGCCATCATGAAGGATCCGGCTCGGGATAAGCTAAGAATTGGCTTTCTCTCCCAGTTTTTCTCTAAGCATAGCAATGTGATTGCCTTTGATGGCCTCATTCGGTTTCTTGATCGCCAGAAATTCGAAGTGATCCTTATTCACGCAGCCCATTCCGATAAGAATCGGGGTCGCGACAGTCTCGATGTCGCTGCCGATCAGGTCGTTGAACTGTCACCAAGCTATACGTCTTCGGCAATCACCCTGCGCGACCTTGACCTGGATATTCTCTTCTTTACTGACATCGGCATGAATGCCTACTCTTACCTTCTACCATTTTTCAAAACGGCTCCTATACAGATGACGGGCTGGGGAGTGCCCCACACTTCCGGTATCCACGAGATCGACTTTTATGTTTCTTCTATTGATCTAGAACCTGCAGGATCGGAAGCCAGCTACACAGAGAGTCTTGTTCGGTTGCCGGGCGGACTACCCTGTTACTTCTCGACCAAAGAGTTAGCCTTCACTCCCTTGCCGAGCGAGTATTTTTTGCTTCCCATCGAGTACACTCTTCTAGGTTGCCTGCAAAGCCTGCCCAAGATTCATCCAGACTTTGACGCGGTATTGGAGTTGATCGCACAAAAAAATCCGGACGTGGCGTTCGTGTTTGTTGAAGACCCCATTGAGGCCAGAACAGAAGCTTTTCTTGCCAGGCTTGCCAGAACCGCTCCAACCGTCCGAGAAAGGTGCTTGACATTGGCCAAAATGAGTAGGGCTGAGTATCACGCTGTCTGCAACTGCATGGATATTCTGTTGGATCCCATCTACTACGGAAGTGGCATCACCTTCTTTGAAGCCTCCTTCGTTGGTACCCCTATTCTTACCTTGGAAGGTCACAATCTACGCTCCAGAGTCGTCTCCTGCGGCTATAGGGAGATGGGCCTTGAGGATCCGCCGATTGCCACAACTGTGGATGGCTACGTGGAGTTGGCCACCCAGCTCATAAATTCCCCCGAGCGAAGAATCCGCATCAGAGAGTCCATTCGATCAAACAGTCACCGTATCTTTGAACGATTGGATTATGTTCGCAATTTCGAAGATTTCTGTTTTCAAGCCGTTCAGGCTAGGAAGTGATGAACTCTGCCCGAAGCATTGAGGGTTCTTCTGTGGGCCGCAGGTGACGTTCGAGGCCAGGGCAACCCAAGGATGGAATGATTCGTCCATTCTCACTTGACAATCAAAGCTGAGTAAATCTTGATGATTCTGCCGAATAGTGGTATGGGCCCTGGCCCTCTAAGGTTGCGTTATTCTTTTCCAGAATGACGCAGTTCCGCGAAAAAAGAATACTCTCAACCAGTTCCACTGCTTGAGGATCCAAGCCAATACTCATCATCCGATACTGCAAGAGAGATTGATCTTCTTCGCAAATAAAGCGTCGATTGACATCATCAGCAGCGACCTTGAACGCTTCCATGACCGACCACGGATCATTGAGGCCATAATTCATGGCGTATCCGTAGAGCGCGCCATTCCGCCAATAAGAAGTCTCGATGTCTTCAATGGCATACAAGCCATTGTCACCCAGCAAAGCTGGAAACAAGCAAGAAAACGTCAGAATCTGATGGGAAGGGTGATGCGAGCCATCATCAACAATCAAATCAACGGGATGGTCTATTTGTTCCATGGCCAACTGCAGGCCTTGCAGATCGGACTGATCAACTTTCAGAACTTTGGCACGGTCCTCTTCGCCTTCGACATCCCGATCAAAACAGTAGATGAACGCTTCAGGGAAAAGATTTTTCCAAAACTTTACACCCTCGCCGGAGCCATAGCCGATTTCAAGCATCGCAAAAGGACCCTTGTCTCGAAGCCGATACAAGGCCTTGGAGTACGGCTTATCATAGTGGTGAACGGTTATCTTGTCCGTGTTTGCTTGAATGCCTGCGGCGATGAGTGTTTCTCGGAAAGAATCAACCGTCATTCCAGAACTTTTTGTCGTCAGCTGATTGTAGCCGCCGTTCCGCCAGTTGCAGGGCCTTCTTTCTCAGGTGTCAATCTTGGTGACCATTCATCGGCTCATTCGACCTCATTGCTGGTGACCCTGGTGATGCTTCCCTTGAATGGTGTCGTCTCAGGGAGCCCCCCCCCCAACCTCATCTCCGTCTCGATCCGCTGCATTCCACCACCTGAGGGCTCGAACTCCTGCCGCAGCCTCAGGTGCAGCAGTCCGTCAGGCTCCAGGGCGGCCTCCAGCCCCGGCACGCTGAGCCCATCCAGCAGCACCCGGTTCTGGGCTGCGCCGGTGCTCGGTTCGCCGTCCAGCCCGAAGGCCGGGCCGCAGCGCATCAGCACCCGCCGGCGCCAGATGGCACTCGGTGGGCTGCCCACCGTGTAGGTGATCGGGCCGGCCGGCGTCTGCAGCTGCAGCACCGGATCCCGGCCCCCCAGGCCGCAGGCGGCGCCGCTCCCCAGGGCCAGGCGGGTCAGCCCGAGGGGCAGGGCCACCACCACGCAGCGCACCAGATCGGTGCCCTCGGTGCTCAGCAGCACGGTGCCGCCGTCGAGGTTAAACAGATTGAGGCCACCCATCACCCTCTTGGACACGGAACACCCCCCTAAACTTCTGTGGCTCGCGCTGGGGCCATGACGCTTGCTCCTCCGGCTCCCTACCCAGATGCCTTGGCGCCCTTGCGGCTGCCGGATGATCTGCACCTCAGCCCTGAGCAGTTCGGCACCGTCTGCAGCGCCAACCCCCAGGCGGTGCTGGAACTCACCGCCGAAGGCCATCTCATCCACACCACGCCCACAGGCGGTGAAACCGGTGCCCGCAACAGCCGTTTGTTGATAAGCCTGCTGACCTGGGCCGACCGTGTGGGCGGCTGGCGGGTGTTCGACAGTTCCACAGGGTTCCTGTTGCCGGATGGCTCGGTGCGCAGCCCCGATGCCTCTCTGGTGGGTCTGGAGCGCTGGCGGGCCCTCACCCCGGAGCAGCGTCGTGGGTTCCCGCCCCTCTGCCCCGATCTACTGGTGGAGCTCGCCAGCCCGAGCGACGACGGTCCCCGTGGCCTCACGGCCCTGCGGCGCAAGATGGTTGCCTACCTGGCCAACGGTGCCGGGTTGGGCTGGCTGCTGATCCCCGAGCAGCAGGCTGTGGAGATCTGGAGCAGCGAGTCCAGCGGCGAGCCCCTGTGCCTCGAGGGGGCCACCACCATGGAGGGTGACGAGCGATTCCCCGGGCTGCGCCTGGAGTTGGCTGAGATCTGGGAGGTCTGAACGGCCGTCAACAAGAATTCCTGTCCGTCTTACCGCTTCGCCAACTCATGCTTGCAACCTCTGCCGTTTCAGTCTTAGTCTTTGCCAAGCAGTTGAGTGGACGCAATGACCAACCTGCAACTGACGGAACATCTGCTGGGGGTCATCCGCTCCTTGCCGGATGATGACCGCCAGTGGTTGCTCAGCCAGCTGGAGCACAACATGGATGAGCGCCTGTTGGCAAGGGATCTGGATCGGCTGGCCATGGCTGGCGGCACCTTTGCTGACCTCGCCATTGAGCCGGATCTGTACAGCTTCAACGACGGTGAGCCCATCAGGCCACGTTGATGCTCAAGCGGTTTGACGTCGTATTGGTCCCCTTTCCCTTTGTTGATGGGGACATTGTTAAGGCCAGGCCTGCCATCGTTCTTGCGTTGGGTGAGCGTCACGCCGATGTGCTGTTGATGTTCATCAGCTCTCGCACGGAGATGCCTGCAGCCTTCGATGAACTGGATTTGCTCTCATCGGAAGCTGGGTTTGAGCAGACCGGTCTGAAGGTGTCATCTCGGGCACGCATCACCAGGCTGGCGACTTTGTCGGAAACTCTGGTGAAACGCCTGATCGGTCACCTTCCAGTGGGGAGCCAACAACGGCTTCGGGATCGCATCGTCGAAGTTCTTGCAGCACCTTGATCTCAGCCTCGCGTCAGCTCAAGGCTGCCGATTCGGATCGCGGATGCCAAGCGCCGGCGCAACGATCCCATGCGCCGTCATCGCTATGCGCATCGCCAATCCCCGGGTCGCGAAACCGGCGCCCGGAACAGCTGTCTGCTGCTGCGCCTGCTGCAGCTCCACGGACTTCATCCTCGCTGTAGCCACAAGGCTTCTCCGCAGGACTTGGCTCGGTTCGCAGCCCCGATGCCTCTCCGGTGGGTCTGGAGCGCAGGCGGGCCCTCACCCCGGAGCAGCGCCGCGGGTCCCCGTGGCCTCACGGCCCTGCAGCAAAAGATGGCCGCCTATCGAGCCAATGGTGCCGGGCTGGGCTGGCTGCTGATCCCCGAGCAGCAGGCTGTGGAGATCTGGAGCAGCGAGGCCAGCGGCGAGCCCTTGCGCCTTGAGGCGGCCACCACCCTGGAGGGTGACGAGCGATTCCCCGGGCTGCGCCTGGAGCTGGCTGAGATCTGGGAGGTCTGAACGGGTCAGGGCAGCACCTGATCGGCCAGCCGACACAGACCCTGATCGGCTACGAACAACGACCCTCTCCAGAGGCGGAGAATCCACCGCTTCTGCCTACGATGGACCAATGGCGTTTCCCCGCATCAGCCACAATCCCTCCGTGATGGGAGGCAAACCCTGCATCCGCGGGCTGCGCATCACGGTGGGCACCATCGTGGGTCTGATGGCCAGTGGAAGCAGCCGCGAGCGCATCCTGGAGGCTTACCCACTCCTGGAGCCTGACGACATTGATGAGGCCCTGGCTTATGCAGCCTGGCGCATGGAAGAGCGAGAAGAGGCTCTGGTCCTGGGCTGATTTATGGCCAGGCTCCTGGTCGACATGAACCTGTCAAGCGAATGGATCAGCCTGTTAAGGGCTGCTGGCCATCAGGCCGTGCACTGGTCCGAGGTGGGCGATCCGCGAGCACCGGATGCGGACCTGATGCGATGGGCCCTGATGAACGGCTACGCCATCTTCACCCACGACCTGGACTTTGGGACGATGCTGGCCCTCAGCGGCGCCCATGGCCCTAGCGTGCTGCAGGTCCGCTGCCTCAACGTGCTGCCTGATACAATCGCCCGCTGGTTCTCTCGCTCCTGATGACCTACGCCGCCGAGATTGAGCGAGGGGCGCTGGTGGTGGCTGACGAACGCCGCGAGCGCGTGCGGATCCTGCCGCTGAATAGGCACGGCTGACCGTCTGTGAGCAAGGAGAGAGCCTTCGTAGATCTCGAAAGCCGACTCACCCTTGCCCAAATCTCCCCTCACCCTGCTGGCGCTCACCAGCCTTGAGCCTGCTGGCTCAGGCTTCACTTCTGGGGCGCTGGCTCGGCGCTGCAACGCTCGATGCAGGGGATCTGGCAGATCCCCGATCTGGAGGGAAGCCATGACAGGTCGCGGACCTTTTTTCAGATTGTTTGTATGGCATGCCAATGGCCTATTGCGTTACCTGGAGCTCCACGCTCATCCGCCCGCCAGCACCCGCCCCTCCGTCTGGATCCGCTGGGTTCCACCCCCTGAAGGCTCGAACTCCTGCCGCAGCCGCAGGTGCAGCAGGCCGTCGGGCTCCGCCGTGGCCTCCAGCCCCGGCAGGGTGAGGCCATCCAGCAGCACCCGGTTCTGGGCCGCTCCGGCACTCGGTTCCCCATCCAGCCCGAAGGCCGGACCACAGCGCATCAGCACCCGCCGGCGCCAGATGGGGCTCGGTGGACTGCCCACCGTGTAGGTGATCGGGCCGGCCGGTGTCTGCAGCTGCAGCACCGGATCCCGGCCCCCCAGGGCGCAGGCGGCCCCGGTCCCCAGGCCCAGATCCACCCGGGTGGCCCGCTGCAGATCGCCGCGCAGCAGGGCCAGCACCCGCCGCTGTTGGCCCCGCTCCCGCACCTGGCGCACCATCCGCTCCACCTGGCGGCCATCGGCCACCAGGGCCTGCAGCACCACGCCCCAGAGCAGCAGCCCCAGGCTCAGGGCTACCAGCAGCTCCGCCAGCGAGAAGCCGGCCGGGCCCCTGACGGAACGGTCGTGGGAACACAGCAAGGCCATGGCGTAACTCCGGTGCAGAAAACAGGGCGGCTCAGCTGGGGGGATCAGGCAGGCAGCCGCCAGGCCCCTGCCGACCCAGGCGGGTCACCCCGAGGGGCAGGGCCACCACCACGCAGCGCACCAGATCGGTGCCCTCGGTGCTCAGCAGCACGGTGCCGCCGTCGATGATCAGCCCGTTGCTGGTGAAGCGCACCGCCGCCGGCAGGTTGTGGCTGACCGTCACTTCCGGCCCACCGATCCCCTCCCCCAGCTCGAGGGCCGCCCCCTCGCAGGCCGGCAGGCTGCCCGCCTGGGGCTCCCGCCAGCCCGTGGCCTCCAGGCTCAGGGCACAGGGACGGCCGCTGTGCAGGGCGGCATCCCGGCCCCGCTCCAGCCCCACCATCACCCGGCGGCTGGCCCCCTCCAGCCGGGCCAGGGCCAGCTCCCGGCTGGCGGAGCTGAACCCAAGCTGGGCGAGCAGTCCCACCAGCACCAGCGTCAGCAGGGTCTCCGGCAGAGTGAAGCCCCCCGGCTCAGGGTGTGCCACCGCCCCCTCCCTGCGGGATGCCGCAACGCCCGAAGGCCGCCGGCGCGTACAGCCGCTGACGCGGTTCGGCCTCGCCGGCGACCGCCACCCGCAGCACCACCCCGTCGCCGCTGGGGGACACTTCCAGCTGGCGCGCCAGCCCCGGGGCCAGGGGCTGGACCGCCAGGGCCTGCAGCAGCTGGGCCGTCGCCGTGGTGCAATCGCCAGCGGAAGGGGCCAGGCCGCGCAGGTAGGTTTCGGCCCGCGCCAGCGCCACCTCCGCCTGCTCGAGCCGTTCCTGCTGGCGCTGCTCGGCCACGGCCGCGGCGCCCGCCAGGGCCCAGAGCTGCAGGGAGGATCCCGCCGCGGCGGTGAACAGCACCGATCCGGTCAGCAGTTCGATCAGGCTCATGGCGCCACCCCCCGCAGGCCCACCAGCCGCACGTCTGTGATCTGCGGCTGGGGCTGGGCCGGAGGCTGGGCCGGCGCCAGCTGCACCGTGAAGGCCCCCTGCCGCGCCGGCTGGCCCCCGCCGGCGGCCAGCTCCAGCAGCAGTTCGGCCGGCTGCAGCTCCGGGCGCCAAGCCACCAGGCGGTAGGAGCCCCCCAGCCCCTGGCCCTGCCGCAGGCCCGCGATCGCCTGGGCGGGAGCGCAGGCCAGACCCTGGACATCCCACTGCGGCAGCGGCAGCGCCAGCAGACAGGGATGGCTGCGGTGCAGCTCCGCCAGCAGCTGCTGGCCCGCCGAGGCCAGCCGGTCCTCCGCCCGGCGCTGCTGCTGCTCCCGGATCCCCTGCATCCGGGCCTGCAGGCTCACGGTGTGGGCCGAGAGGCTCCCCAACAGCAGCACCAGGGAGGCCCCCATGGCCAGGGGCAGCACGAATCCCTGCTCCCCGGATCGGTGGCGGTGCAACGAGGGCATGGCGATGACAGCGAACGCCTTTTCAGGGTTCCCCCGTGGGGTCACGGGCTGCCGCCGGCCTAAAGTAAGGAATCCTTGATTCCGGAAAAAGCCGGCGACGTTCATGGTCCTTGCCAAGCGCACCAGCAAGAACCAGCTCACCTTGCCCAAGGCCGTGGTGGACGCCGTGGGGATCGCTGACTACTACGACGTGGCGACCGAGAACGGTCGCATCGTGCTCACCCCTGTCCACCCGAATGCGGCCTCCCAGGTTCGATCCCGCCTGGAGGAGCTGGGAATCACAGAAGAGGATGTGGCCGCCGCGGTGGCATGGTCCCGCCAGGAGTGACGATCCGCGTTGTTCTCGACACGAATGTGCTGGTCTCGGCGCTGTTGTTTGAGAACGGCCGCCTGGCCTGGCTGCGCCGGGCCTGGCAGACAGCCGCCATCACACCTGTGCTGGCCGAATCCTCAGCCCGCGAACTGATCCGTGTGCTCGCCTACCCCAAATTTCGGCTCACGCGGGCCGACGTTGATCGGCTGCTGGCGGATGTGCTGCCGTGGTGTGAAACCCATGCCGGCTCCCTCAAGCCTTGTCAGATCCAGGTTCGCGACCCGAAAGATCAGGTGTTTCTCGACCTGGCCCTGGCGGCTGACGTGCCGCTCCTCGTCAGCGGCGATGCCGATCTCCTCGCCCTGAGGGACCCCTTGCTCCCCTTGTTGATCCTGACGCCGGCAGAGTTTCAGATCTGGCTTGAAAATCCCTGATCCGGGCTTCGCCTGTCAGTGTTGCCATGGGAATGACGCACCAGCGCCCCATGAACGATCGCCGGCCCAGGGACACCCGCGATGAGGTCGACAGCATCGTCAATCGCCACCAGCTGGACTATTCCCTGGGCCAGCTGCGGCTGGTGGGTCTGCTGCTGCTGGTGCTGGAGCTCAGCACCCTGCTGCTGGCGGGCAGCTTCGCCAGTGTCGAGGCTCCCGCCGGCCGGCTCAACGGCCTGATCGGCCTCTCCCCCGCCCTGCCGCTGCTGCCGGTGGGCTTCGGCCTCTACCTCCTCGGCGGCGGCCATCGGCGCCACCGCCGCGAGCAACCCTGGACCGGAGCGCTGCACCACACCCTGCTGCCCCTGGGCCTGGTCCTGCTGCTGCTGCTGCCGGCCGTCACCATCCACGACGCCGCCACCCTGTTCGGCGAGCGGCAGCTGGCGCCCCCCACATCCCTGCAACAGCATCTGCTCAACCCCGTGCGCCTGATCACCACCCTGCTGCTGCAGGGGATCACCGGCGCCGGGCTGCTGCTGATCCGGCGCCAGGGGCGGCGCCAGATGCAACGGCTGGGGCTCACCCCGGCGCTGTTCTTCCGCACCGACACCACCGGGCCGGTGCAGCAGCACCGGCGCCGCGCGACGGACTGAGGTTGAGCCGGGCGGTCCGGTGGTGCCCACGGCGGCAGGGCCCTGGGCTTAAGGATTTTTCAGGATCCACACATTTAGTTTTCATACTTGCAAGGGCCTCCCGGGCAGCCCAACGGCTTTGCTTGCCTTATGGTGAACACCACCTGAATAAAACCTATGAACCAGGTCACCTCCCCCTCCAGAATGGCTCCTACCGCCAGGCCCTTCACTTTCGCCGGCCTCGCTTCCAAGGCCGTCACCGCCGGCTGCGCCCTTGCCGTCGGCCTGGCTGTTGCTCCGGCGCAGGCTCAGGTGGTCCTGGACAAAACCACCGGCACCTGGAGCAACCACGTTGGCGGAACGAACATTGTCTTCCAAACTGTTGGGGACGAAAAGCAGATTCGCTGGGGCACATCGACTGGTTCCGGGCAGAGTGGCCTGGGATTCACCGGTGTCGATCCGAACCCCAACCTGGTTGTGCCTTTTGAGTCCAACTTCCTGCTCGGCACCCTTCGCCATTTCAACAATCGGATCAAATCTGGCACGGCGGCAAGTTCGGTTTCGCTGACGCTGGAGACGCTGTTCACCACTCCACCCCTTTCCATCGATTTCGTCTACAGCTCCACCATCGACGAAACCCCCAACTCAGGATCCTGCATCTATCCGAGCGGCGACACTCCTTGCGCTGACAAAATCACCATCAGCACCGTCCCGAACCAAACCTTCACCTTCCAAGGCAAGACGCTGACCCTTGCCTCCTTTTTCCTCGATGAGACTGGCAATCCCAGCGACTCCCTGATTTCCCAGGAAGGCGGGACCACCACGGCTCAGGTTTTCGGTAGGCTGACCAAAGCCCCAAATGCTCCCGGAGATGCGGTTCCCGGACCTCTCCCCGTTCTCGGCATCGCCGCAGCCTTCGGGTACAGCCGCAAGCTGAGGAAGCGGATCCAGTCAAACGGATGACCGTGGCCAAACCGATGGTCCTACCCGGTTGAGCCATCGGTGCCACTGAATGTTCCAACAGGCCCCTATGCCGCATTGACATAGGGGCCTATTTTTGTCCTTGCTTTCCGGCCTGCCTGGATATCCCGCCCCAGCGATGATCACTGCCAGCCCTGACTCCGCACTCCCCAGCAGCCCCTACCTTTCCCGGCTTCTGGCCACGCTTTCGCTTGTCCTCCTGGTGGTGTTCATCGCCGCCGTGGTCACCACGGCCGTACCGCCCAGGCTCATTGACCCCTCGTGGCAGCTGGCCCTGATCGCAGCCATCATCACGAACGCGCCCCTGGCGCTGATCGGGACGCTGATGCTGCCCCTGGCCCTCGGCTTCGATCCCATCAACCCTCGGCTGCGGGCCCGCTGGAACGCCTTACGCCGCTGGGCCCTGCCTGCCGCCCTCGGATTCCTGTTGCTGATTCCCCTGCAGGGCTATGCGGCCTGGAGGCTGCAGCGAACGGTCACCACGGCCCTGGATCAGCAGACCACCCGAACCAGCAAGCAGTTCTTCGAGCTGCGCAGGGCCATCGATTCCGCCACCACCCATGAAGAGTTGCAGACCAGGCTGAGGCAGCTGTTCGGCAGGAATGCCGGCCTCTCACCGGCTGAACGGAAGATGCCGATGGCCGAACTGCGCACCATGCTGCAGGCCCGGGCCGAGCAGGCCTCCAATCGATTGATGCAGCAGATTGAAGCCCAGGCCGCCACGAAACCAAGCCTGCCCCTCAAGGAAACGATTCGCATCGCCATTTCCTCCCTGGCCTATGGGATCGGCTTCGCCTTCCTTGCCGGGGTCCTGCCCCGTATGCAAGTGAAGCCTGGGGGACCGCGTGGTGTCGATCAGGACTACTTCGAGACATTGGCGGAGTGATCCTTCAGCCCATGGGCCGATGGATCGTGGTCACCCGGCAGCGCCAGCTCACTGGTTCAGCTTCAACACCGCCATGAAGGCCTCCTGGGGAACCTCCACCCGGCCCATGGCCTTCATCCGCTTCTTGCCCTTGGCCTGCTTCTTGAGCAGCTTCTTCTTGCGGGAGATGTCACCGCCGTAGCACTTGGCCAGCACATCCTTGCGGATGGCGCTGATGCTCTCGCTGGCGATGATGCGGCTGCCGATCGAGGCCTGGATCGGAATCTTGAACTGCTGCCGAGGGATCAGTTCCTTGAGCTTCTCCACCAGGCTCTTGCCCACGTTGTAGGCCTTGTCACGGTGCACGATGGTGGTGAGAGGATCGGCCTTCTCGCCGTTGATCAGCACGTCAAGGCGCACCAGCTCATTTTTGCGATAGCCGATCAGGCTGTACTCCATCGAGGCGTAGCCCTTGGTGCGGCTCTTCATCTGATCGAAGAAGTCGGTCACCACTTCGGCCAGCGGCATCTCGTAGTGCAGCGTCACCCGATCGGTAGTGATGTATTTCATGTCGATGAACTCACCGCGCCGCTCCTGGCACAGCTCCATCAGGGCGCCGTTGTACACATTGGGGGTGTAGATCTCGAGCTTCACATAGGGCTCCTCGATCGATTCCCGCTTCTGGGGATCGGGGAGGGTGGCGGGGTTGTCCACCATCTCGGTGCTGCCGTCGATCATGTTCACCTGATAGATCACCGAGGGCGCGGTGACGATCAGGTCGAGGTCGTATTCGCGCTCCAGCCGTTCCTGCACGATCTCCATGTGCAGCAGGCCCAGGAAGCCGCAGCGGAAGCCGAAGCCCATGGCGCTGCTGGTCTCCGGCTCGTACTGCAGGGCCGCATCCGAGAGCTGCAGCTTGTCGAGGGCCTCCCGCAGGTCGGGGTATTGGTCGGCGTCGGTGGGGAACAGGCCGCAGAACACCATCGGTGTGGCCTCGGCGTAGCCGGGCAGCGGTGCGCTCGCCGGGTTGGCCGCCAGGGTGATGGTGTCGCCGACGCGGGCATCGGCCACCGCCTTGATCGAGGCGGCCAGATAACCCACCTCACCGGCGTGGAGGCTGTCCACCTGGCGCTGGTCCGGCGCCATCACCCCCACCTCATCAAGCTCCACCACCTTGCCGCTGGCCATCAGCAGCACCTTGTCCTTGCGGGCGATCACACCGCTGATCACCCGGAAGTAGACGATCACGCCCCGGTAGGGGTCGTAGTAGGAGTCGAAGATCAGCGCCCGCAGCGGTTCGTCCGCCTGATCCGGCGGCGCCGGCACCCGATCCACCACCGCCTGCAGGATTTCCGGCACCCCCAGGCCGGTCTTGGCGGAGCAGTTGATCGCCGTGGAGGTATCGAGGCCGATGATCGCCTCGATCTCCGCCTTGATCCGGTCGGGATCGGCCCCGGGCAGGTCGATCTTGTTGAGCACCGGGATGATCTCCAGATCGTTCTCCAGCGCCAGGTACACATTGGCCAGCGTCTGGGCCTCCACCCCCTGGCTGGCATCCACCACCAGCAGGGCGCCCTCGCAGGCCAGCAGGCTGCGGCTCACCTCGTAGGAGAAATCGACGTGCCCCGGCGTGTCGATCAGGTTGAGGATGTAGGTCTGGCCGTCGGCCGCCTCGTACTCCATGCGGGCGGCCTGGAGCTTGATCGTGATGCCCCGCTCCCGCTCCAGCTCCATGTTGTCCAGGAACTGGGCCTGCATGTCCCGCGCCGCCACGGTGCCGGTGTCCTGCAGCAGGCGGTCGGCCAGGGTGGATTTGCCGTGGTCGATGTGGGCGATGATGCAGAAGTTACGGATCCGCTGGGCGGGAACGTCGGTCATGGGCGCCCGGAGGCTCAGCCGCGAAGGGAACAAGGGTCCGATCCTAGGCAGCGCCCTCGGGTTCCCTCGGCGACGATCAGGCGCCGAGGCCGAGGCGGTGCAGCACCGGCAGGCGCCCTGAGGCGAACTCCTTGCCGAACTGGCTCAGCTGGGTCAGGGCCTGGTCGGGGTCCAGCCGGTGGCGGCCGCCCATCAGCGTGGCCAGCACAAGCCAGGACACCGAGAGCTCCCGGTGCAGGAAGGCCCCGTAGGTCTTCTCGGTCGTATAGGCGGGGGCGGCATCCATCGCGGCATTGCGGCGCTGTGGCCGCAGGATGCCTCAGGAATCCGGCCCTGCCACCCGGCGCAGGGTTCGTCGGCCCCACGGAGACGGCGCCTAAGCTCGTTCCAGTGCGTAACCGAGCCATGACCACCGACACCGCCAGCCCCGAGACCGCCGACGCCGGGACCGTGGCGCCCGCCGTGGAGAGCGACCCCCGCGCCCTGACGATCGAGAACGTGGAGCGGGTGCTCGATGAGCTGCGCCCCTACCTGATGGCCGATGGCGGCAACGTGGAGATCGTCGAGATCGATGGCCCGGTGGTGAAGGTGCGGCTGCAGGGCGCCTGCGGTTCCTGCCCCAGCAGCACCATGACCCTGAAGATGGGCATCGAGCGCAAGCTGCGCGAGGCGATCCCCGAAGTGAACGAAGTGGTGCAGGTGCTCTGAACCCTGCCGGAATGAGCCCGGAACCGCCCCCCATCCGGGGGGCTTTTTTCATGGCCGATTGTCAGCGTTCTCTTCCGATCCCCTCAGCCGATTACGTCACGGTTCTCAATCCCTCCGGGTGATCCGGGCGTACGTTGAAGGGGCAGCAGAAGTGCTGCGGCGAATGGGGTTCCTGTCCACGTCGGAGGAGTCCTGGAGCGATGACTGGCCGGCTGCTTCTGTTGACGCTGGCGGGCTCCCGCAGGCCCCGCGATTCCAGGGGCTTCATGGTCGCCTGCTTCCTGATCATCATGGCCGTGCTCCTGGGGGGGCTGGCCATGGCGAAGCGCTCCTCCATGGCGGAGCTGGCCTCGGCCTACCAGAGCCAGGCCCGGGATGCCCGGGCCGCCGCCGACATCGGCATGACGGCGGTGGTGAGTGAGCTGAACCGCCACCGCAACCGCCAGTTGCTGGTCAACGCCTGCCTGCTCGAGACGTCCACGCCCGCCGCCATCGCCGTCAACAACGCCGTCAAGGTGCCGGATGGCCGGGCCTTCGCCAACGTGGGCGCCACCTTCCCCACCGCCGGCGCCCTGCCCACCGCCCAGACGATCAACGTCGGCGACGGCTCCCAGCAGCGCTGGCGGCTGGTGGATGTGGACTGCTCCGGCGCCACCCCCGCCAGCGTGCGCCAGGGCACGCTCGCCAACCCCATGACCGGGGTCGCCGCCGTGCCCCCCTCCGCCGGCCAGCTCACCCTCACCGTGCGCGGCTTCGCCCTCCGCGGCGGCTCCGTCGTGGCCGCCAGCACCCTGTAGCAGACCCTGGAGGTGGTGCCCAAGTGCCTCGACCGCAGCCTGCGCGGCCTGGGGAACAGCTTCGGCAACGACATCCGCCGCTGCAGCCTGGCCCCGGGCTTCGGCTTCGTGGCCGGCGCCGCCGACGACAACACCGGCGATCTGGTGATCTCCGGCGGTGCTTACAACCTCAACGTCGATCCGGTCACCTGCATCGCCACCAGCCCGTCGGGCTGCGTCGACGGGCTGTCGAACACCAGCGTCAACGTGGTGGACGTCAACCTGCCGCCACCGCTGCCCACCGCCAACGCCACCTGCCGCAGCGCCACCCCCCCGGCCAACTGCAACGTGAGCGTGACCAGCGATCTGACCCTGGCCAGCCGCAACTTCGCCAGCTGGCCCGCCCCCTGGAACACGCTCTGCACCCGCGAGGACGAGAACGGCGGCGCCTCGCCTCCCGGTACGTTCACCACCATTTCCTGCAGCCTCAACCGACTCAGCACCGGCAACAACGTCGAACTGTTCTTCGACACCAGCGGCAGCATCGCCGCCAGCACGATCCCGGTGCGGCTGCACTTCCCCAACGCCTCCACCAGTGGGCAGAAGAGCGTCACCAGGGGGAACGGCTCCTCCGGAATCTTCCAGTGCGATTCCGATGCCGGGTCCATCACCTGCTCCACCAGCACCCAGGGCGCCCCCCGCGCCGCCGACCTGGCCCTGTTCGGCTGCCGCCCCGGGGCGCCCGCCCCCTGCGGGGCCCAGTTCCTCGATCTGGGCAACGGCACCGGCGCCTCCCAGAGCATGTTCCTGTACTTCCCCCTCGGCAACATCGAGATGGGTGGCACCCCGGACTTCAAAGGGGTGATCTGGACCAACGATTTCCGGGCCAACGGCAACATCACCGTCACGATCTCCCCGACCGATCTCGAGAGCGTCTGCGGGCTGATGAAGTTCTGCGGCGGCGACGACTCCCTCTATGAATCCTTTGCGATCGATTACGTCACCAGGGCCGTCAGACGACACACCTACTCCTGAGCCACCGTGAAAGCCTTCCATCCCACGCCCATCCCCCCGCCCCGCCGCAGCCGCGGCGCCGCTGGCTTCTCCCTGGTGGAACTGATGGTGTCGTCGGTGCTGCTGGTGCTGGCCCTCACCGGCACCTCAGTGCTGTTCGTGGAGTCCAACCGCTCCTCGGCGGCGGCGGAGACGCGCTATCGCCAGCAGGCCCTGGTGGACACCGATCTGGCCCGAGTGCGGCGGCTCAACGATCGCTACACCTGCAGCACCGGCACCTGCACCAGCCTGGGCAGTGTGGAGCTCTCCAAGAACGATTTCTTCCCGCCGCCCACCTCCACGGCCGCCAACGGCAACAGCAGCGCCGGCCAGCTCTTCGAGGCCCTGTGCAACTCCACCAGCCTGATCACCCAGCTGGTGGCCGACATCGGCGCCACCCCCTCGACCCTCACGGCGGCCGGGATCACCTACAGCATCGACGCCGCCAACCAGGGGCAGCAGACCGTCACGGAATTCGGCACCAACGTGGTGCGCAACCTTCACCGCTACACGATCACCTACACGAACAGCGGCAGCGGCGAACTGCTGCGCCGGGTCACGCTCGTGCCCACCACCGTCGCCTGGTGCCCCTGATGAAAAAACACCCCTCCCATGCCGGCTTCACCATGATCGAACTCACCGTGGTGGTGGTGATCGTGGGCATCCTCTCCGCCGTCGGGCTCAGCGCCTCCGGCAATGAATGGCGGCGGGAGCGGGTCAATGCGGTGGCCACCGAACTGGCGGGCTGGCTGGAGGGGGTGCGGCGCACCTCCCTGAAGGGCAATGCCTGCCAGGTGACCATCAGCGGCGGCAACCTGACAGGCGGCGCCACCCTCGCCACCGCTTCCGAGCTGATCGCCGGCACCGCCATCGCCAACCCGACCATTGCCAACAACTGCCTCACCGGCCAGCCGATGCAGATCAGCGAAACCCTCGGCTCCTCCACCTACACGATCGCCCCGGGCGGCGCCACCAGCTTCAAGTTCACCCCCCGCGGCACGGTCAACGCCGCGGCCGCCGACACCCAGCTGGCCGCCCCGGTGGTGATCCGGATCTCCCTGGCGGGCAGCGACGGGCCGATGCGCTGCGTACGCATCTCCGAAGGCCTCGGCCTGATCAGTGTGGGCGCCAGCAATTCCAGCGGCGGCACCTGCCCCGACAGCAGCTACGGAGGCACCCTCTGACGCCATGAACCACCCCACCTCCCACCTTCCGCGCAAACGCCGGCACCAACGGCGGCGCCCCCAGCACCGGGGCTTCACGATGGTCGAACTGCTGATCACCTCGGTGATCATGGGCGTGATCTTCGCCACCGGCAGCAACGTGATGGTGACCCAGATCCGGGTGTCCTCCCAGCAGGAATCGCTGCGGCGGCTCCAGGACCACTGGGGCCGCATCAACCACCTGGTCGACAGCGAGATCACCGAATCGTCCTCGGCCACGGCCGTCCCCGGCACGTCCCTCACCCTCTCCCTGGCGGGGGGGCAGACGATCACCTACACCTACGACGGCGGCACCCGGACCATGACCCGGACGGGCCCGCCCATCAACGACAACGGCACCCTCAACCTCACCGGCGGCACGGCCAACGTGTCCTCGGTGCTGCTCACCAACGTCGACGCCTTCTCGCCCACCCTCAACAACAGCCGCGAGCCGGCCTACACCCTGGCCCTCAGCGACGGGCTGGGGGCGTCGTTCACTGGGCTGTCGAGCTCCTGCCGCTCGCGCACCTCCAGCTTCCCCTGACCGCCGCCCCCATGCGTGCCCGCCCCCCGGCCCCGAGGCCGGCGCTCCTGCTGCCGTTCCTGCTGCTGCCGCTGCTGCTGCTGCCGGGGTGCCGGCGGCCCACGGTGGAGGTGAGCGAGAGCCAGCGGGCCGCCTGCCGCGGTGAGGCCGAGAGCGCCGCCACCCCCGAGGAGGCGCTGCGGCGCCAGGCCGACTGCCTGGCCGCCGCGCTCCGGGACCACGACAAACCACCGGCGCCATCCGGCCCGCCGGTGGTGGCGGCCACGCCGGCCCATGCGCCGATCGATCGCTACCGCTACTGCCGGGTCCACCAGGAGGATGTGCAGGCCGCTTCGGCCAGGCTCACCAACGCCGCCAAGCCCTGGATGGTGGCCCAGAAGCACCACGCCCCCGGCAGCGAGGCGTACCGCGAGGCCCAGCAGGCCTACGACGCGGCGGTGGCGGAGCTGGAACGGCTGCTGCCGCCGGAGATCCGCAACGGCATGGATCTGCTGCCCACCGCCGCCGAGGCCTACAGCCGCTGCGATCGTCAGGTCATCGAAGGAACCGCCGGTCCTTAGAGCTAAGGGTCAGGGCTGGTCGCGTGGTGGCTCAGGCCCAGGGCGGCGGCGACCCTGATCAGCGCCTGGTCGGCTGTGGCGAGGACCAACACCTCCCGGCTGGCGATGGCCAGGTGCAGGGCATCCCCACCGCGCAGCGGCAGGCTCCCCAACTCCTGCAACCACTGCCTGGCCTGCAGGAAATCGGTTCCCCGCGGTTCCAGCAATCGCAGGCGCTCGCGGCGGAAACACTCGAATTCAGCGTGAATGGCCCCGGCACGGTCTTCGGTGAGAGCACCTCGGCGCACGCAGAGGGCCACCACAGCGGCGAACTCCACCAGCACCCAGTGGCTGATCCAGAGAGGCGCAGGGCCCTGGCTGAGAAGCCACTGCTCCGCCGCAGGGAAACCGGCGTCGTTCAGGAACAGCGACAGCAACACGCAGGTATCGACATAGGTCCCCACCATCGGGTCCCGGCGTCGGGGCGTCATCCCCGATCCCGCCGCAGCTCATCGACGAGGGCCACCGCGTTCCCCGCAAAGGGGGGCTGGTGGTCGTGGAACCGCCGCAGCCGCTCCGGCCAAGACAGCGGACCTTCCTCCTCTGGGGCAGGACGTTCCCGCACCAGCCGCGCCACCGGTTGGCCGCGGCGGGTGATCACCACCTCGTCGCCCATCTCGACCGCATCCAGAAGGGCGGAGAGCTGCGCTTTCGCTTCAGCCAGACCAACAGATCGCATGGTCAGGTGGTCAGAAGGTCCGCCAACTGTACGGCCGGTGTCCACCTGTGACGCCGGTCCGTAGGCTGCCCCCAAGACGATGGGCCCTCCCGTGCTGGATCAGCGCCTGCTGCGCAACGACCCGACCCTGATCACCGGCCCCCTGGCGCGGCGCGGCATGGCCACCGACCTCTCAGGCCTGCGCCAGCTGGCCCTGGAGGCCCGCGACCTGGAGCAGCGGCGCAGCGAGCTGCAGGCGGAGGGCAACCGCATCGGCAAGGAGGTGGGTGAGCGGATCCGGGCCGGCGCCTCCCCGGGCGGGGAGGAGGTGAAGGAGCTGCGGGAGCAGGGCAACCGGATCAAGCGTCAGGTGGGGGAGCTGGAGGAGCAGGAGAAGGGGATCGAGGCCCAGCTGCTGGAGCAGCTGATGGTGCTGCCCAACCTGCCCTCGCCCCTCTGCCCCAGCGGCCGCAGCGAGGCCGACAACGTGGAGGTGAAGCGCTGGGGCACGCCGCGCGTTGCCGCCGCGGGCGAGGAGCTCCAGGAGCACTGGCAGATCGCCGAACGGCTCGGCATCGTCGACACCGAGCGCTCGGTGCGCATCGCCCAGAGCCGCTTCGTGACCCTGCTGGGCCAGGGCGCCCGGCTGGAGCGGGCCCTGATCAGCTTCATGCTCGATCGCCACGGCCGGCGCGGCTACACCGAGGTGCTGCCGCCGGTGCTGGTGAACACCGCCAGCCTCACCGGCTCCGGCCAGCTGCCCAAGTTCGCCGAGGAGAGCTTCCGCTGCGCCGACGACGACCTCTGGCTCACCCCCACCGCCGAGGTGCCGGTCACGTCCCTGCATCGCGGCGAGGTGCTGGGCGCCGAGCAGCTGCCGCTGAAGTACGCCGCCTACACCCCCTGCTTCCGCCGTGAGGCCGGCTCCTACGGCCGCGACACCCGCGGCCTGATCCGCCTGCACCAGTTCAACAAGGTGGAGCTCTACTGGTTCGTGGCCCCGGAGGACTCCGAGGCGGCCCACGAGCAGCTCACCCTCGATGCCGAGGCGATCCTGGAGGCCCTGGAGCTGCCCTACCGCCGCATCGAGCTGTGCACGGGCGATCTGGGCTTCTCCGCCGCCCGCACCTACGACCTCGAGGTCTGGCTGGCGGGCGCCGGCACCTACCGGGAGATCTCCAGCTGCAGCACCTGCAGTGATTTCCAGGCCCGGCGGGCCTCGATCCGCTTCCGCGACGGCAAGACCACCCGCCTGCTCCACACCCTCAACGGCAGCGGCCTCGCCGTGGGCCGCACCATGGCCGCCCTGCTGGAGGCAGGCCAGCAGCCGGATGGCAGCGTCAGGCTGCCGGCGGCCCTGGTGCCTTACTTCGGCGCTGACCGGATCGGGGCTGGCTGAGGGGCCGGGCGGCGAGGCCAACCGAGTGCTGAAGCAGGGAGCTCCCTGGTGTCCATGGCGGTGGGAGCAATCGCTTGGATCCGCTCGATCAGGTGTTCTTTCCCACGAAGTCGTTCATGCCTGAAGTTGGGCAAGCCGCTGAGGTTTGGGAGGGAATCACGTAGGCCCACTCCTCCAGCAGGGTCCACTGCCTGGTAGAAGCCTGCGGCTAGGAGCGCGTCGCGCATAGAACCGCGCCCAAGTTCTCTGCAGCCGCCCTTGAATCTGCCCAGATCCGAGTGACCGCAATGGATCTGGCCGGGACAATGGGGCATGGTCAAGCCCAAGTCGTTCCGCCCCTGGAACCCCGAGCAGACGCTGCTCCTTCCGCCGTCACCCGTGGACTGGTTGCCGGAGAACCACCTGGTGTTCTTCCTGCTTGATCTAGCCGCTGAGCTCGATCTCGAGGCCATTCACGCCCTCTACCGGCAGAAGGATCCGCGTGGGGAGAAGGCGTACAACCCCAGGATGATGGTGGTGCTGCTCCTTTACGCCTACTGCGTCGGGCTGCCCAGCTCCCGCAGGATCGAGAAGGCCTGCTGGGAAGACGCTGCCTTCCGGGTGCTCACTGGCAACCAGCAGCCGGATCACAGCCGGATCAGCGACTTCCGCCGCCGTCACCTCGACGCCCTGGCCGGACTCTTCCTTCAGGTGCTGCGGCTCTGCCAGAAGGCGGGGTTGGTGAGCCTGGGCCTGGTAGCGCTGGATGGCACCAAGGTGAAAGCCAATGCCAGCAAGCACAAGGCCATGAGCCACGAGCGCATGCTCAAAAGCGAGGGGCAGCTTGAGGGCGAGATGCGCGCCCTGCTGCGAAAGGCCGAGATCATCGATGCCCAGGAGGACGGCCAGTACGGCAAGGGCAAACGCGGCGATGAACTCCCGGAAGAGCTGCAGCGCCGCTCCAGCCGGCTGGAATGGATCCGCAAGGCCAAAGCGGAGCTGGAAGCTGAGGCTGCTGCTGCCAAGGCTCGTCAACGGGAAGCGCAGGCCGAGGTGGCCGAGCAGGGGGCTGCGGAAGCCGAGGCCAGTGGCGACGAGCAGAGCAGCAAGCGAGCCTCACGCCGCAGCCGTGGCGCCCGCAAGCGAGCGGATGAGGCCCAGAAGCTGGCGATCGAGACCGCCCTGGCTGCAGGTCTTGAATCGCCGCTCCTCTGCACAGGTGGCAATCCGCTGGCGATGCCCAGCCGCCAACTCCCCACCGATGCAGCCGGCCACCCCAAGCCCAGCACGCAACGGAATTTCACGGACCCCGACAGCCACATCCTCAAAGGCTCCGGCGGCTGGATGCAGGGCTACAACGCCCAGACCGCGGTGGATGGTGATCACCAGGTGATCGTGGCCATCGGCGTCAGCAACCAGCCAAGCGACGCGGTGCACCTGCTGCCCATGCTGGAGCGCATCCAGGCCAATACCGGCCGGCTGCCCGATGCCTTGATTGCGGATGCGGGCTACTGCAGCACCGCCAACCTGGAAGCCTGCGAGGAGAAGGAGCTCAACGCCTACATCTCCACCAGCCGGCAGCAGCACGGCCGTAGGCCCAGGCCATCACGGGGCCGAGCGCCCAGAGATCTCGATGCCAGGGGGCGGATGGATCGCAAGCTGCGCTCGGTGGCCGGGCAGGCGATCTACGCCTTGCGCAAGACGATCGTGGAGCCGGTGTTTGGCCAGATCAAGGTCGCCAGGGGACTGGACCGGTTCCGATTACGGGGTCTGGAGAAGGTGCATGGGGAATGGGCAGTGATGGCCACCACCCACAACCTGCTCAAGCTGTTCCGGGCATCGCTGGCCACAGCCTGAGCCAGGTTGGGCAGGCAGTGATTGGCCATACATGAAGTAAAAGGACCCAGCCGCGGCGTTTTGCCCTGGCCGCAACATGCGACACGCTCCTAGATGAATCGCTCGGCCTTGCCGTTGGTGATCCTGTGCCGAACACGGTTAAACCGTGCCAGCTGTTTGGTGCTGATCGACATCAACAGCAGCCGGGCGACCCTGCGGAGGGTGCGCTGCAGCGCTGGTGCCAGAGCTCCACGCTCGGCTGCAGTTGCTACGGATCAGGCGTTCCCGAGCGATCCGGCGAGGGCTGGCATTGGGGTGTGTCTCCCTGGGTTGTGAGGTCTTGGGCTGTTGGTTCGCACGACAACCCTGTCGGCCTCGCACCCCTTTGTCAGCTGGAACAACCTGATGGCACTACACACCTAAGAGGCTGCTGAAATAGCCGTCAATCCGAGGCCCGCCACGCCGTTTTGGTCTGAGCGGGCCATTGTCAGCTCTGGTCGGCAGTCGTTTCTACGCATCGGGCAGCTCTGCTTGGCAATGTGCCGTTGTCTCGATGCTTGATCGACACCGATGGCGCAGCTCTTCCATGCTCATGCCACGGCCACCTTGGGGCTGAGCAGGTTGGCTAGGAGTTTGTTGCCGATAAAGCCGCAGCGGACCTCCCGAGCCGGCGAACAGCAGCACTCAGTCGCAGGCGTGTGGCCTTCCTCTCCCGCAGTCCGTGGCGATGGATCGTTCACGTTTCAGCCCTGGCTACTGCCACCAGGGCCATAGCCCTTCATCCCGTGGCTGTCACCAGCGCCTGCTGCTGTGATCGCCGGAACCGAAACAACTTGAGCAGGTTGTGCGTGGCCGCGATCAGGTGCCACTCGCCGTTCACTTTCTCCAGGCCCCGCAACAGGAAGCGCCTGAGTCCCCTGGCCTCCTTGATCTGCCCATTCACCGGC
>Ga0194130_10000746_pt1 | contig 57409 bp, 49 predicted proteins | sample TA2KigsurfametaG_FD_160084 | JGI IMG/M metagenome (GOLD analysis project Ga0194130, IMG submission 160084) | Freshwater microbial communities from Lake Tanganyika, Tanzania - TA2015050 Kigoma 12 surface | ecosystem: Environmental > Aquatic > Freshwater > Lake | place: Tanzania: Lake Tanganyika...
CCACCCTGTTGCGCAGGGCCAGCCTCGACCTCACCGGCCTGCAACCCACTCCTGGGGAACTCGAGGCGTTTCTCGCCGATTCCCGGCCTGACGCCTACGAGCGGCAAATCGACCGGTTGCTCGCCTCGCCCCGCTACGGCGAACGCATGGCTCTCGAATGGCTCGACCTGGCGCGATACGCCGACAGCAACGGCTTCCAGACCGACTCCAGCCGGCAGATGTGGCCGTGGCGCGACTGGGTGATCCGCGCCTTCAACGCCAACATTCCGTTCGACAGGTTCACCATGGAGCAGGTCGCCGGCGACATGCTGCCGGGCGCCACCCGCGACCAGGTGGTGGCCACCGGGTTCCAGCGCAACCACAGGCTCAATGGAGAAGGTGGACTCATCGCCGAGGAGTGGCGGATCGAGACGGTGATCGACCGCGTGGAAACCACCTCGCTCACCTGGCTGGGCCTCACCGCTGGCTGCGCCCGCTGCCACGACCACAAGTACGACCCGCTATCCCAAAAGGAGTTTTACGGGCTCTTCGCGATCTTCAACAATGTGCCCGAGTCGGGAACCCTCGCCTCCAACCGCCCCGGCGGCAACAGCGATCCGGTGATCGAGGTGCCCGGCGATGGCCATGAGGCCGAACTGGCGCGGTTGAACGCGGCCCTGGAAAAGGCACTGGCCGCCGCGGCGGCCAGCGCCTCGACGATCCCGGGGCAAATGAAGGCGTGGGAGGAGGCGGAAAAGGCGCGCATCGGCAAGGCCGTCTGGACGGGCCTTGATGGCGAAAAGGTCTCCGCGGAAAAAGGATCCCGTTACACCAGGCAAGCCGACGGCACATGGCTGGCCACGGGCGGGAACAATCCTCCGCGGGAAACGACTTCCATCACATCCAGGCTTTCCCCCGGGCCCTTGGGGGGCATCCTGCTCGAATGCCTTCCCGACGCGTCCCTGCCCCAGTCAAGCCTCGGCCGCTTTTCCAACGGCAACTTCGTGCTCACCCGCCTGGAGGCGGAATTGACCAACCCGGCCGGGACCAAAACACCCATCCGCCTGGCGCGCGCCGAGGCCGACTACTCCCAAAACGGCTGGCCCATCGAGGCGACCGTCAAGGGCGACGCCTCCAAGGGATGGGCCGTGGACGGGCCCACCCGGAAGCAACCCGTCCGCGCCATGTTCCTTCCCGAGGCGGCGGTGGAAGTGCCGGCCGACAGCACCCTTGTCATCCGATTGGTGCAGCAAACGCTGGACCGGCACAACATCGGCAGGTTCCGCGTCTCCCTGTGCCGGATGGACCCGTCGCGGGCATCCCTCAAGGGGGAATCGCTCGGCGCCGAGGCGAGGCTGGCGCTGTCCACCGAACCTTCCAAGCGCACCGTGGCGCAGCAAAAGGCGCTGGAAGCCGCCTTCAGGGCCCAAGCCGTCGGCCCGTTGGCCCAGGCCGACCGAGCGGTCGCCGCGGCCGCCAAGGCCATTGAATCGTTCAAGAACACCATGCCCACGGTCATGGTCATGCGCGAGGGACCGCCCAAGCCCACCCACCTGCTCATTCGCGGCGAGTACGACCGCAAGGGTGAGTTGGTTCAGCCCTCGTTTCCGTCGATGCTTCCCAACCCCGGCGCCAAGCCCGACAGGCTGGCGTTCGCCCGCTGGCTGGTCAGCGCGGAAAACCCTTTGCCGGCGCGGGTGTGGGTGAACCGGGCGTGGGAGCGCTTCTTCGGAATCGGATTGTCGCGCGACACCGGCAACCTGGGCACCCAGGCCGAGTTCCCCGCCCATCCCGAACTGCTCGACTGGCTGGCCGTCGAGTTCCGCGAATGCGGCTGGGACATGAAGAGGATGCAGCGCCTGATGCTCACCAGCGCCGCCTTCCGGCAATCGGCGCGGGTGTCGCCGGAATTGCTGGCGCGCGACCCGGAAAACCGGTTGCTGGCGCGGGGCCCTCGCTTCCGCCTCACCGGGGAGGTGCTGCGCGACCAGGCCCTTTTCGCCGGCGGCTTGCTCGTCGAGAAAACGGGCGGCCCCTCCGCGCGGCCCTACATGCCGGAAGGCGTGTGGGACGAGACCTCTCGCTACGGCGACCTCCGCGGCTACAAGCACGACAAGGGTGATGGCCTTTATCGCCGTTCACTCTACACCGTCTGGAAGCGCACCGCCGCGCCGCCCACCATGCTGCTGTTCGACGCCCCTTCCCGCGAAGTCTGCTCCGTCAGGCGCGGGCGCACGAACACCCCGCTGCAGGCGCTGGCGCTGCTCAACGAGGTCACCTTCGTGGAAGCGGCTCGAGGCCTGGCCGAACGCATGGCCGGCGCCGGCGGCGACGCGCGCTCGAGGCTGTCGCTGGGCGTTCGCCTGGCGCTGGCGAGGCCGGCCACCGGGCGGGAACTCGACATTTTGGAATCGGGCCTTCGCGACGACCTGAGCCGCTGCCGAGCCGACGCCAAGGCCGCGGCCAGCCTCGCCTCGGCGGGCGACAAGCCGGCCCGGCCCGGGCTCGATCCGGCCGAGGTGGCGGCTTACACCCTGGCGGCGAATGTCCTGCTCAACCTCGATGAGTTCGTGACTCGGGAATGACGAAGGAACGCATGCGATGAACGCCCAGGTACTCTCGGACAGGCTCAACAGGCGCGTCTTCCTTGGCGCCTCCTCCGCCGGACTCGCCGGAAAGCTGGCCCTCGCGGGCCTGGCCGGCGACGGCAAGCCGTGGGCCGCGGGCGCCCCCAAGGCCAAGCGGGTGATCTACCTGTTCCAGTCGGGCGCCCCCTCGCAGATGGACCTGTTCGACCCCAAGCCCGGCCTCGAAAAGCACCGCGGCCAGGATCTTCCCGATTCCATCCGCAAGGGCCAGCGCCTCACCACGATGACATCGGGGCAATCGAAATTCCCGGTCGCGCCGTCCATTTTCAAGTTCGCCCGGCATGGGCAATCGGGACTCTGGCTCAGCGAATTGTGGAAATACCTGCCCCGCGTCGCGGACGAATTGTGCATGGTGCGGGCCATGCGCACCGAGGCGATCAACCATGACCCGGCGATCACCTTCGCCCAGACAGGCAACCAGTTGCCGGGGCGCCCCAGCATCGGCGCCTGGGTGAGTTACGGGCTGGGCAGCCCCAACCGCGACCTGCCTTCCTATGTGGTGCTCACCAGCTTCGGCAGCGGCCGGCCCGACGACCAACCGCTTTACGACCGCCTTTGGAGTTCCGGATTCCTGCCGTCGGTGCATCAGGGCGTCAAGTTCCGCAACAAGGGCGACGCCGTCCTTTACCTGTCGAATCCTCCCGGAGTCGACAGGCAGGCCCGCCGGGGAACCCTCGACAGGCTCTCGGCGCTCAACCGCGAGCACCTGGGCGCCGTGGGCGACCCGGAGATTGAAACCCGGATCAGCCAATACGAGATGGCCTTCCGCATGCAATCAAGCGTGCCCGACCTCCTGGCCATCGACAAAGAACCCCGCTCCACGCTCGAGATGTACGGGCCGGATGTCACCCGCCCGGGAAGCTACGCCGCCAACTGCCTGCTGGCGCGCCGCCTGGCCGAGCGCGATGTCCGCTTCATCCAGTTGTTCCACATGGGCTGGGACCACCATGGCGGCCTGCCTAACGCCATCCGCGGCCAATGCCGCGACACCGACCAGGCCACGACTGCGCTCCTGGTCGACCTGCGCCAGCGCGGCCTGCTCGACGACACGCTCGTGGTGTGGGGTGGCGAGTTCGGGCGCACCATCTACTCGCAGGGAGGCCTCACGGCCGAAAACTACGGCCGCGACCACCATCCCCGCTGCTACTCGCTGTTTTTGGCGGGCGCCGGCGTCCGCAAGGGGCACACCCACGGCACGACCGACGACTACTGCTACAACACCGTCGAAGGCGGCGTTCATGTGAATGAACTCAATGCCACCATCCTGCAACTGCTCGGCATCGACCACGACAAGCTCACCTACCCGCATCTCGGCCTGCAGGCCCGGCTCACGGGGGTTGAGCCCGTCAAGCCGGTGCGGGAAATCATGGCCTGAAAACCAAGGCCGTCACCGGAGCGCGCCAATGCCAACCCGCCGCGAATACCTGGCCGCCTCGGCGGCCACCGTCCTTTCGGGCATGGGCAAGGCTGCGGACAGCCGCCCATCCATCGCCTTTTTGGGAACAATGGTGCGGAACCTTTCCCACGGGCAGCACTTCCTCGACCGTTTCACCGCGGGATACGCCTGGGGAGGCCGCTGGCAGTCGCCCCGGGTTCGACTGGCCGGCCTTTACATCGACCAGTTCCCCGAGTCCGACCTGGCCCGCTCCCGGGCCCAAAGGCATGGCCTTGTCCTGCATCGCTCGGTGGAGGAAGCCCTCACCCTGGGCACCGGCAAGCTGGCGGTCGACGGCGTTGTCATCATCGGGGAGCACGGCGACTACCCGAAAAACGAAAAGGGACAGGTTCTCTATCCCCGTTATGCCTGGTTCAAGAGAATCGTGAAGGTATTCGAGCAATCCGGCCGAGCCGTGCCCGTGTTCAATGACAAGCACCTGTCCACCTCGTGGAACGAATGTGCCGAAATGGTTGCTGACAGCAGGCGACTGCGGTTTCCCCTGCTGGCCGGCTCCTCACTGCCCGTCACCTGGCGCATGCCGCAGGCCGACATCCCGCTGGGGGCGCCTCTGCGTGAATGCGTGTGCATGGCCTATGGCGGGGTCGACAGCTACGATTTCCACGCCTTCGAATCGACCCAGTGCCTGGCGGAAAGACGCAAGGGCGGGGAGGTGGGCATCAGGTCGGTTCATGCCCTGCGCGGCGAAAAGCTTTGGAAGGCGCTCGAGGTTCCCGAAAGGGCGCGCACGCGGGAGTTGATCCTCGCGGCCCTGTGCACCTGCCACACGCTCCCATCCGAGTCGGGATATCCGACGGCGCCGGTCTCTTGGGAATGGTTCAGGAAGACGATGCCGGAAACAACCGGATTCTTGGTGGAACACCGTGACGGGTTCCGCTCGGCGTCATTCCTCACGGGCATCCGCGACTTCACGGTGGCGGCCAGCATCGAGGGCCAGGCCGACCCGTTCACCTGCCTGTTCCACTTGCCGATGCCCAACCGGGGCGCCACCACGGCGGACTTCTTCAATCCGCTGATCCGGCACATTGAGGAAATGGTGCTGACAGGGAAAACACCCTACCCGGTGGAACGAACGCTGCTCACTTCAGGCATGGTGATAGCCGGAGTCGATTCCCTGCATGCCGGGCAAGTTGCCGTGGCAACGCGTGAAATGGGAATGGCTTATCAGGCACCGTCAGATTCGGGATTTGTGAAGCGCTGACAGATCAATGAGGAAATGCGAACCAGTCCCGACCGCAGGCGCATAGCGCCGGAGTGAGCGAGTCGGCTCCGGATCCAAACCCGCTCACTCCGCCTTCGGCTGCATGTGGGGCTCTTTTGAATTTTAACGACTAGTTTTTGTTCGTTCAAATTAGTCAGCGATTCAACTCACCAATCTGAAGCCTTCTCCATACCTGTCACCGCGCCAAGTTCACCTGCACAGGTTGCCTTTCTATGCCCTCGGTCACCAGCAGCGGCAGGCGCCTGAGGCCCGCCAGGCTGGCAACCCAGCCCTCGGGGAATCGTTCGGCGCGGGTGTTGGCGTTCGTGATGGCGTCGTTGAGGTAGTCGCGCGCCATGGCGATGCGCTGCTCGGTGTCGGCGAGTTCCTTTTGCAGGCTTAGGAAGTTCCCGTTGGCCTTCAGGTCGGGATAGGCCTCCGCCATTCCCATGATGCCGCCGGAAAGCCCCGTGAGTTGTTCCGCGGCGGCATTGGCCCGAAGCGCCGCGAGGGCCTGTTGCGCTCCGGCCTCGTGAGCCCGCGCCGCCTCCACCACGCGGACAAGTTCGGGAATAAGGTCGTTGCGCCTCTTGAGCTGGATATCCACCAGCGACGACGCCTGACGAACCCGGTTGCGCAGGTCGGTCATGCTGTTGAACACCTGCCACAACCATGCCACCAGCAACACGCCTGAGGCGCCCAGGGAGAACCATCCCGCCGGCAACAAGTCGGGCCAGTCGGCGGGCCCCATCTGGTTGCGGTCGATGGCCCACCCCCCGGCCGGCAGCGCCAGCACCAACAACCCCGTGAGCCAGATGGTCCAGCCATGGCCACCGGCCACCTGTTCCTCGCTTCGGGTGCTGATCAGGAACATGGGCGCCGACGGATCCGCGGCGATCTCCGCGGCCACCACATCCTCACGCTGCCGCGCCTTTCCAACCACGAACACGGGCGCGTGCAACGGCACCGCCGACTCCGTGAACATGCGCCTTCCCGTGCTGTCGACAACGCCACCGGGGGGGCCCTTGCCATAATACAGGTCGCTGAACGCTGTGACCGTCTCGCTGAACACCGAACGCCCCTCGATGGTTGCGCCCTCTGGCCTGACGAGGATCGAGCCGGTGTCATCCACCAGGTGAAAGGGAGATGCGAGTCCGCCCGAGGCCACCGTCGTCCAGCCGCTTTCCACGCGGGTTTCCGTCCGGGAGTTGCCATCCTTGTCGGTCACGGTGTAGGTGACGACCCGGCGCCATTCCTCCGACACGCTCCAGCCGAATTGCACGCACGCCGTCTCGGCAAGGTAACTGGTGAGGGGTTCCTCGATCTCGGCGGTTCCCTTGAGTTCCACAAGCCCGATGAAAACCCCTCGGGCCTTGGAGGTGGGAAGGTCCTGGATCAGCCGGCGAAGCCGCAGCGCCCTGGACCAGAACCAGAGCGGCAGCAAGGCCAAAACCGATGCTCCCAAGGTGAAAGGCCAAGGCATCTGTCGGACCCCGGGGCGGGCCTCAGAACTTCACCTTCACCGCCTGGCGTTCCTCGGGGTTGTCGATCTCGAACAGCGAGGCGGGTCCAAAGCCGAGCATGCCGGCGAAAGCGATGGCGGGAAACACCTCCCGCGAGGTGTTGTAAGTGGTGACCTTGTCGTTGAAGTCCTGCCGGGCAAAGGCGATGCGGTTTTCCGTCTCTCCCAGTTCGCCCTGAAGCTGGAGCATGTTCTCGTTGGCCTTGAGGTTCGGGTACGCCTCGGCCAACGCGAACAGCCGGCCCATGCTGCCCCGCAGCACGGCCTCGGCCTCGCCAACCTTGCGCATCGCCTCGGGGTCGCCGGGATTTTCCGCGGCCTTCTGGCTCACGGCGAACGCCGTGTTGCGCGCCTGGATCACCGCGTCGAGCGTCTGCCGCTCGTGCGCCATGGCGCCCTTGACGCTTTCCACCAGGTTGGGAATCAGGTCGTAGCGGCGCTTGAGCTGCACATCGACCTTGGCGAAGGCGTTCTTGTAATCGTTTCGCTTGCCGATCAGCCCGTTGTAGATCGAGATCACCAACAAGGCGACCACGACCACGGCTCCTCCGGCCACCAGGAGGCCGATCATCAGTTCCGACATGGCGCTGCTCCGTGGAATGCGAGGACAGGAAGGATTATTCCCCTCGAAATGCCTGAAATTGTCAAGCCGACAGGTGCAAGTTCAGGTCAACTCACCACTCCGACGGTTCGGAACGGACAAGCTGGCCATTTGACAGTTCACCCTGCTGGCTGGCTACGATTTCATCGCGCCCTGTGAACTCAAGCTGCCCCTCCGGCCCGGAAGCCTTCCTGATCCGCGCAACAACCCCGTTGTCAAAATCCACCACGACAGGAACGAGCCGAACCACTCCCCCCTCGACCAGGAAAACACAGGCGCGAAGAACGCGGGTTGCTCGAAGGCAACAGCCAGGTCCGCGTCGCAGCGCGGCCTGATGGTTTTCACGCGGACGAGTTCAGCCGCTTCACGAACATTAACCCGGGCCTGCCCATGGCAACCTGTCAGGAAAAGACCGATGAACCCGAAGGGAACCGTGGCCTTGATGACCAGCGGCCCGGCCCACCACCTGAAAGAGGTAACCGGCAGCGGGTAAACAAGCAGGGCCGCGGGCACCAATCCGCCCGCGAGTCTTCCGAATGTCTTCCCCATCCTTGCGAATTCGGCCTTCAGTCGCAGTTGCATGCCCTGAGGTACCGAAACTCTCTTCAACGCCTTGGACAAACCACCTGCCACAAAGGTGATGTCGCAACCATCCGTGTTGACCAGCACATTGGCGACCCGCCGCAAGCCGGAATGGTTGATCTCCACCGCATCCGCCAGCTCTAGCTGACCGAGACGATGTCTTCGGGTTGCTTGTGCCGGCTTGGCCAGGCGCCTTCATGGGATCAGCGACCGAGGACGGCAAGCGCCCGCTCAAGTGGCTCGGTAGAAACCCGGATGATTCCGGACATCGGACCTTCCAATTCAAGCATGAGAAACATGGCGCTCGCCACGAAGAGCGCTACGCAGACCGCGGTCAGGATCACCAAGGCGTTCTCAGGTGAATTCAGTCCGATATAGAAGAAATCAAAAGCAACCCAAACGAGGACGAACAGCAGGAACGCGATCGGATACCCCGCCGCACTATCAAGGCGAAACATCCACCGCGAACGAAGCAATTCAGCAACCAGATCCCGCGCCCGTTGGAGCTCTGTAGCTTCAAAATTGGACTTGGGCTCAAATGATGCCAATCGTCGATTGAATACTTCATATTCTTCAACCTTCTCAATGATGGCCGTAACCGAGTCGGTTGACTCTACGGTTGATCGCATCCGGTTCACCTGCCGCTCGAGAATGAGCTTAAGCTCATCACGCAGGTCGGCCGCCCGCTGGCCAAAACTCGCGAGAATGCGATCCAGCGTCGCGAATCGCATAGCCGATTCCGCGACGAGGGTAGAGGAGGCATCAAAGTTGCTTTTGGCGGAGGCCGTGACAAAGCCAAGGACCACGGTTGCCAGGATCGCCGTCTGCCCGACCGATTGTTTGACGCTGGCCGTGGTCGCCTCGTCGGTGTATCGCCGTGGTAGCACCCGGCGGACACGAAGACCGAGGAGAAATGCTCCAAATGCAACGATGACTAGAGTCGTTGCTACAACCAGATCGATCATCGTGTATTCCAAAATGCAATTAATTGCTGTGTGAAGTACCCATATCTACCCAATTTTTCGGTAGACGCCCATCACAATTGGGACAAGGTAGCAGCCCACGAGGCATGGCAAGCCCGGGCCTATATCTCCACCTTGACATGGGAATTGCCAACTTGTGGTGCCGCGATTGGTACGCCATTCACCGCGGAAACGGATGAACGATGGTCATGCGTGCACTGCCTGCCTTCCGATTTGCCACCTGTTCCCGGTATGTCGGCCGATGGCTGGTGACGGTGGTGATTTCGATGCTATCCGGGTGCCTCGGCCCCGCCGCTATCCGGGGAACGCGTCTGCACTACAACCAGGCGTACGAGCGGACCGCTGATCAGGAATTACTGCTCAACATCGTGCGGATGCGGTACGCCGACAGCCCCGTCTTCATTGATCTTCCGGCGATTACCAGCCAGTTTGAGGCCGCCTCCAACGGTATCAGCGGTACCAACGACATCTCCAGCGGATTCGGCTATCTGTCAGGAAACTTCCACATGCGTGACGCCCCCACGCTGTCATACGCACCGCGGTCAGGCCGCGAGTATGCGAAGACACTGATCACGCCGTTGAAGGCGGAAACTCTCATTAATACGAGCCCGGGAGGAAACACCCGCAACTTATTTCTGGCGGCGGTCGATAGCATCAATGGCATTCGCAACGCCCCGCTCGCCACATCTCCCAACGGATGTGTCATGGAGGACAACCAGACATACCGATTCGTTGTGGATTTGATCATGAATTTGCAAGCCCGGGGGGCCATCGAATTGCGGGTTGCCAATGAAGAGCAGTTCGTCAAGGGAGAAGTACCACCAAACTCGGTAACACCCCAGTTTTTGTTCGATAGCCTTGAGAAGAACTATGTTGTCCAGGTAGCCGGGAATTCAGTGCGAATCGCGAAGGCGAATGCAGTGCTTGCGGTTGTAGTGATCCCGGAGGAAATCGACTCGCCGGAGATGCGCAACCTATGCGAAATACTCCAACTGACTCCCGGACTCAAAGCTTATCGAGTCGTCTCTCAAGAACACGATCCCGTCGCGCTAAACACTCCGGACTCAGCCGCTTCAGCCGGCACAGAACTGCTGCCGACGCCGAAACCCGTCAGGGGAATCGGGGATGCGGAGCCAACGCCCGGAAGGAGTTCCAGGCGCGGCGACACCATCAGCCTGAATATGCGATCGCTTTATCAGGTCATGGCCTTCCTTTCAAAGGGAGTGGTGGTACCACCTTTGCACACCAAAAGAGGTATTGCCCAGACATGCTGCACACCCGAAGGACATCAGGACGACTGGATTCGGCTCACCAAGGGGTTGTTCCAAGTCCGGGTCCAGAAATTCCGCCCCTGGCATGCGGAAGTCGCCGTGCCCTACCGAGACCACTGGTTCTACCTCGCCCCGGACGACATCCAGAGCCGTTCCGTCTTGGCCCATCTGCACCTCGCTCTCGAGCACCAGGCCGCCGATGCAAAGACGGCCGCTCCGGTACTCACGCTTCCGATCCGCTAAACCGGATGACTTCAATTGTAAACAATTAAATTCGCTTTAAACCTATATTTTTCTTTTTCGAATGCTTTCAATTCATGAAATGAATATTCATGAAGCCGGTTTTTTCTCTTGTGTCTCGCACGAATCCTTTTAGCGAAGATCGGTATGGATGGATGCCGTGCAATATCACAGCGTCCCATAGCGCCAGACATGGGCACAGGGAACACAAACCGGTAGCACCGGCGCCATGGCTTACGACATCAGGACCTGCCTCATGCCTATCCTCGACGAGGACAACCAGCGGTGGATGTGCCTTGGCTTTTCCGGATCGGTGCGCGGCAACCCCTACATCCGCGGCATCGAACTGCCCGGAAGCGCGGTGACAGTCCAACCGTTGCTCCGGGCTGGCACCTCCCAGCAGGTTCCCACGCTGGTCAACTCGGGGCGGTTTTACACAAACGATGGCACCCAGATCGTCTCGCTCAACTACAACCAGTCGTGGGGTCCCCTGTCCCTGGGTGCCATGTATGACGGTCAATGGTTCAACAACTCGTACATCAATGGACTGCCCCGTTCCGACGGTTCATTGCCCTCCAAGGTGAAATCGGTGGGTGACCTTTATTTCGATGGTTTCAGCATCGAGGCGCTCTACTTTCTCACGCCGGGCGACCACCGCACCCTCAATCCCAAGTTCCCGGCCTACGGCCAAGTCCTGCCCGCGCGCAATTTCCGGGTCCTTCGCGGTGGCGACGAATCATCGGCGCCCGGTATCGGCGCCTGGGAAGTCACGACGAAGTTCGATTTTTACCGCGGACAGTTTCAGGTTCCCGATGGAACAAGCCAAGGCAAGACACGCGGAGGAAATCTCAACGCCATCACCCTGGGTCTCAACTGGTTCCTCAACCCGAACGCCAGCATGATGATGAATTATGTGTACACCACCGGCCTCATGGGCAAGAACGATCCCGGATCCCGCGACGGCGCGTTCCATTCGTTTGGAACGAGGTTCCAATTCACCTTTTGAAACAGTGGTTCCGGTTCATGTTTCCAGCTAACCTGCAGTTCATCAGCCCCACCGGAGCCAACTGATGAAGTTCCACGAACTCACCGCCCGGCAGATCGCCGCGCTCGACCGCGCCAACACCCTTGTCGTGGTGCCCATCGCCGCCGTCGAGCAGCACGGCCCCCACATGCCCGTCGGAACCGACACCATCCTGTGCACCGCGGTCGCCGAGGCGCTCGAGTCACGCCTGCCCGCAAGCGTCGCCATCACGCCCACCGTGTGGCTTGGCGCCAGCGCCCATCACCTTCGCTTCGGAGCCACCCTCGACTCCTCGCTCGACAACTACATCTCCACGCTTCGCGACATCGGCAAGTCGCTGCTGGGCGACGGCTTCCTGCGGATCTGGTTCCTCAACGGCCATGGCGGCAACATCGACCCGATGAAGGTCGCCGCGCGCATGCTCCAGCCGATCAACGACAGGGCCCTGCTCGCCGCGGCATCCTACTGGGCCGTTGCCGACGACCTGCTCGGCGAGGTGCTCGAGGGCCGGCACAAGTTTGTCGGCCATGCCTGCGAATTTGAGACCTCGATGATGCTCCACCTGCGTCCGGAACTGGTGAAGCCCGAAAGGCGCGACGCCGGCACCCTGGTGGATGACAACATCCAAGGGGTTTTCCTCAGCCGCGACATGCGTCACCGCACCCGGGAAGGATTCACCGGCAGGCCCGACCTTGCCACGGCCGAGAAGGGCCGAAGGCTGTTCGCGGGCATTGTCGACAGGCTGGAAAAGGCCGCCAAGGAATTGCTGTCCCAGCCCTTGGGCACCACCCACGCCGACTTCGCCCCCTTGGGCTGATTCAGCCCGAGGCCCCGAGCAGGATCCACAGTTCGCGCAACGGTTCGCGTGGCACGGCCGCGGGCATGCAGGGCGCGTATTCCACGCGGTCCATCTGGTCGGCCAGCACCGCCAGTCCTTCCGCCAGTGCCGGGTTCAGCCCTCCGAGCCTCCGCGTGAACTCACTCGCCGTCTCCGATTCCCGGGGGGGCGCGCGGTTGTCGCGCGACCAAGCCACCACGCCGGCGTATACCTCGCGCACCAGTTCGGGCCCCTCCAGCGGATACCGGCCCTCGAACGGATTGGCGAACTCGCCAAAGGACTTCCAATCCGTTCCGCCGCTTGCATCGGGTTGGCCAGCCTTGGCCCGGCGCCGCCTTGGGGAAACTCCCCAGAGCCTCTCCCACCAGTCGAACACCTTGCCGAGCCAGCGCTCCAGCAGTTCAAGGTCGTTGTTTCCCCGCGCCATCCGCCACAGCAGGAAGAGGGCCAGCAGGGTGACCAGGCCGACCGCCACGGCGACCTTCAGCGCCGGCCACATTCCCGAGACGATCTCACGAACTCGACCCGCCAGGTCATTTTTTTCCGCCGGCGGCGGCTCGCGTCCGGATGAACGATCAGGCGCATCCCTGGCCGGTTCCGCCTTGTCACTGGTTCCGGGGGATTCCTTTCCCTGCCTGCTTCCCGGTCCCTTCCGGCCGCCTTCAGGTTTTTCCTCCTTGGCGGCGGGATCAGTCGCTGAACCTTGGAGCTTCGCCTTATCCTGGAAGAAGCCGGTGGAGGTGTTTTTTCCCGCCTGGCCCGCGTCCAGGTCTCCCGAGGCGAGCCTCATCACCATGCCAAAAACGCCGCTGTCGGCGGGCCTGGGCACAAGCGCCGCCCCCATCACCACCAATGCCACCAACGCCGACCCCGTCCCCAGCCATGCCGCCGACATTCCGGCCGGCATGCTGATTCCCTTGCGCGCCGCGTAGCGCCTCAACCCCAGGAAGCAGCAGGTCATCAGCAGCAGGAATCCGCTGGCCAGGTACCCCATGAGCAGCAGCAGCGACCACCAGCGCCGCGCCGGTTCATCCGTCGGGATCAGCGCCTGCCCCAGGCCGAACAAGGGAAGCGTGAGCAGGCAGAACATCACGACCGTGCCGCCGGGCGGCTTGCGGACACGGTTTCGCCTGCGGGAAGCCTTGTGGCCTTGCCTGCCGGCGGCGCTTTCCACCTCGTCCCGCAACCGCTGCGCGGGATCATCCTCGAGGCCGCTGGCCGTCAGAAGCCCCTGGCCTTCCACCTCGTCGTCGTCATCCAAGTCGGTCGTGTCGGCCACCAGCAGGCGGGTGACCCAGAAGCCCGTGGCCACTAGGGCGCCCATCACCGCGATGTGCGCCGCCCTGTGCCAACCGTCGGGAGGCTCGATGTAGATGGCCAGGCCGGCCCAGACCAACCCGCCCAAGGCCGCGGAATAGAGTCCGGCCTTCCTGGCGATGTCGTCAATCAGCCTGATCCTGCCGATGAGCACCATGCCCATGGTGCCGAAGAACAGGATCCATTCCATCCGGCCGCCATGCCGGCCCTTATAGAGGATATCAACGATAAAAAATAGAAGACAACTGGCCAGCGAGGTCAGGAGCCCGGGAGTGACCGCCAGGACAAGCCAGTCGGCGGGACCCAGCCCCCGGCGCGCCATGCCGGCTCAGCGCGCCCCCGGCAGGTGCCGGTCGGCGAATTCGAGGAAGACGCGCCAGTCGTCGGTCTTCATCTCGTGCTTGCCGGGACGGATCCAGTAGCCCAGCGTGCCGGCCGTGAGCGCGCCAAGGGCGGGCATTTCACGCGCGTCGCATCCGCCCGCGCCCAACAGGCGGTACACCGGATCGGCGGCGCGCAACACCTCGAACTGCCCGGCCGGATTGGCCCATGAGTCCTCCACCGCGTTGGCGAACAGCACCGGCCGCGGAGCCGCCAGCGAGACCAGGTGGTGCTGGTCGAACGGCAGTTTTTCCGGCCGTTCGTTGAATTCCTTGAAACGGCTGTTGAACCAGTGGGGAAAGCGGTCGTTGATCTGTTTCACCGACTCGCCGATCTTCCCGCGGCTTGGCGCCGTGCCGCCGCAACCGGCCTGAAGAGGGAACGACATCGCGAACCGCTCGTCCATTGCCGCGGCCAGGAGCGCCGTCTTGCCCATCCGCGAATGGCCGACCGCCAGCGGCGGCGCCTTGGCGGTGGCGGGGTCTTGCGCCAGCGCATCCGCCATCCGGCTCATGGCCCAGGCGTATAGCGCGATCGTTCCCCACCGGTCGGGCGAATGGCTTTCCCTGGCGCGCAGCCAAGGCTGGAGGCCGCCCCTCTCCTCGCCGCGGTCGGGATCGACCTCGCCCCCATAGAAGGTGGCCAATCCGTATCCCTTTTCAACGATCATCGGCGCGTTCCATTGCGCCAGTCCCTTGCCCCGGCCCTCCTCGGTGGCCTGGTTGTTTTTGGAGTTCATCCGGTCGGGATAAACCCAGGCCTTGGTGATCGCGATGCCAGGATCGGGCAGGACAACATGGTTGCCGTTGAAATTGGGCCCCACGAACACGGCCTTGGGCGCCCGGCCCGGGGGCGGCAGGACCACCAGCAGGCGCACGACGGGCGCGTCCGGCCCCACGGCCACATCCAGTTCCCGCACCCACATGGCGCTGGTTTTCGATTCATGGCGCACCTTGGCGACGATGGGCCCGTGGGCCTTGGGCATGGCGCCATACATGTAGTGGTCGAACAGGCGGGCGATCTCGGGCCTTCGCTTGGTTTTCCAAGCCTCCGGGGTGGTGATTTTTGTCCCGTCGAGGGCCGTGAGCGGGTCGGGCCAATCCGCCAGCGCGGGAAGCTTGGCAGGTTCGGGCAACGGATCGGCACCAAGGGTGAGGAGCAGCGTCAACAGCGCCTTCATCGCGTGAATCTCCGGAAGAAGAGATGGTTGTACCACGGGCCTTGACTTCGTGGCACTGGTTGTCTATTTTATTAAGTAATGAAACAGTCAAGAACAGGAGGCGATTCCGCCGATTCCACTCCGGGGTGCCTTGGCCATGAACATGGTCCGGCAAACCGCAAGGAATTGGACGCGATTGCCTCGTCGCCAAAGGCGCTGGAACGCGCCGCGGCCCTGTTCCGGGCCATGGGGGACCCGGCCAGGTTGCGCCTGCTGGTCTTGCTCGGCCAACAGGAGCGCTGCGTCGGCGAGCTGGTGGAAACCCTGGGGGAAAAGTTCCCCACCGTTTCCCAAAGGCTCCGCCTGCTGCGCTCCGAAGGGCTGGTGACCCGCCGACGCGACGGCAACCACCTCCATTACGCATTGGCCGATCGGCATGTCGCCGACATGGTCACGACCGCGCTGGAACACGCCGCCGAGTTGGCGGCGCAACCCGCGCCAAACGATGAAGAAGGAGCTTGAACATGCCCTGCGCGAACCATGACCGCAAGCATGGCGCCGGTTGCGGCCACACCGCCGTCAAGCATGGCGACCATGTCGATTACCTCCACGACGGCCACCTGCATCATGTGGGCTCCCACGGCATCGAGGAGCATTCCCTGCCGGTTGACGCCAACAACCCCGCCGCCTGCACGCCGGCGCACGCATGCGGCGGCCATGATGCCGGCCACCGCCACGGCCCCGGTTGCGGCCACGAGGCCGTTCCCCATGGCGACCATGTCGATTACCTCGTCGGCGGCCACCTGCACCATCCCCACGGAAGCCATTGCGACGACCACGGCCTGTTGAAAACCGCGTGAGTCAACGGGCCTTTTCGCCCTTTCTCATGACTGCCGCGTGGCGGTCTGCTAGGCTCCGGCTTTTCCCCTCCAGACGGAGCCGGCCATGGCCGCCATGTTCCTCCTGTTCTCCATCGCCTCGGCGGGGCAGTCTCCGCCGCTGCCCGAGGGAATCGCGTCGCGTGACCGCGACCTGATCTACGGCCGCAAGTACGGCATGTCGCTCACGATGGACCGCTTCGTCCCGGCCAAGCCCAACGGCAAAGCTGTTGTCTGGGTGGTTTCAGGCGGATGGTTCTCGAATCCCGACGCCATCAACGCGGCCACCGCGGCTCCGTTGTGCAAGGCCGGGTACCAGGTCTTCGCCGTGTGCCACGGCAGCCAGCCCCGTTTCACCATCCCTGAAATCCTCGACGACATGCACCGCTCGACGCGTTGGATCCGCGCCAACGCCTCCCGGTTCCAGGTTGATCCCGGCGCGATCGGGGTCACCGGCGGTTCCGCCGGCGGGCACCTGTCGCTGATGCTGGGCATGGTTCACCGGCCGGGAGACGCCAAGGCCAAGGATCCCGTCGACCGGCAACCCTCGGGCTGCCAGGCCGTCGCCTGCTTCTTCCCGCCAACCGACTTCCTCAACTGGACAAAGCCGGGCGAGGTGATGCTCGGCAAGCCGCACCTGCTCAAGAACCTGCCGCCCGCCTTCGACTTCCACACCCAGGACAAGCTCACCGGGCAATTCAGGCTGATCACCGACGAGAAGGAGCGCGAGCGGATCGGCAAGGAGATTTCCCCCATCAGCCACATCAGTGCCGGAAGCGCCCCCGTTTACCTGGTCCAGGGAACAAGCGACCTTCTCGTGCCGCAGTCGCAGGCCGACACATTCATGGCCGCCCTCAAGGAAAAGGGCATCGCCGGCGAGCTTGTCATCAAGCGGGGGGCCGGCCATGGCTGGGCGGGCATGGACAAGGACCTTGAGCAGTTCGCCAACTGGTTCGACAAGCACCTGGCCGCAAAGAGGTGAACCGGCATCCGGGGCGCCAATGAAAAGGGCCGGGGAACAATCCCCGGCCCCTTCCTTTGAAGGATTGTCGGAAGCGTCAGTCGCGGAAGACCGAGTGGCACTCGCTGCAGCTCGAGTTCATCTTGCCGGCGGCCTTCTTCACATCGGCCCACTTCTTTTCCTTGATGGCGGAGGCGAGCGACTCGGCGCCTTCCTTCATCATTTCGTTGAACTCGGCCCACTTCTTCTTGGTCTTGACGCCCTGGTCCTTCTCGGGACCCATGTGGGCGGTGACCGCGGCGATGGCCGCCACGCGGTGGGCCAACTCGGTGAGGGGTTCGGCCATCTTGGCCTCGTCGCTCTTGGCAACGCCCTTCTTCTGAAGGTTCGGAAGCACCGCCTCGATGCCGTCCTGGTTGGCGGGAACAAGGCCCGCCTTGGCGCCCACGCCGAAGCCGCCCTTGGCGCGGGGCTTGAAGGCGCGCATCACGCTCTCGATGTCAAGGTCCCCGGCGGCCTTCTTGCCCGCCTCGGCGGTGTTGCCCGCCTTGGCCAGCGCGTCGAGCGCCTCGAGAGTCTTCTTGTTGTCCTTGCCCTGGAAGGCGAGGCCCGTGCCCGCCGCGAGCATGGCTAGCGCCAGGCCGAAAGCCGTCACGCGCATGAACTTCATGGTTCTTAGTCCCCTTGTTACTTCCGTCGGTGTGGTGCGAAACGAGTGCCGAGCCTGTCCAGGAGAGGCAACCGCCCCGGCCCCGGCATCGACTGGAGGCATCATGATTTTACGGGTTTCCCACGCCATGACAAGAAAGCGTGCCGGGAGGTTGGCCGATTGTTCCGCCGTCACCACCGGAAAGGTCGCGCCAACCCGAAGGTCGCCGTTTTCATCAGGAAATGGTGATGCCCGACAGCACCGAATGGTTGGCCCGATATCCGCCCTTGTCGTCCTTGACCCGGCCGTTGCCGCTGCTGTTGGCGTTCGTCGTCAGAACAAAAGCCAGGTCGGCCCCGCCCAGCGCCAGGCCGTGCGGGTTGACCACCGCCAGCGAACCCGCCGGCTTGCCGGTGCCCGGGTCCACCTGATGCAGCTTTCCTGATCCCGGCTGTCCGCTCACGACCAAAGCCAGCCAGCCTTCGGGATGCCAGGCTCCAGCCAGGGCGAACCCGTCCTTCTCGGTGCCAAGCTTTGACTCATGCAGGACTTTGCCGCCCGGAGCCAGAAGAACCACCTTGGGAATCGCCTCGACAAAGCCGCCAGTCACCGGTTCGGCGCCCGCGGCGGCGAGAACCGAATCTCCCGGCCCCCATTCCAGCACCCGGATGCCGCCGACTTCCTGGAGGCGGACAACCTTGAAAAACCCGGGCACCTCGAACGAGGCTTGCTTGGCGCCCCCGGCGCCGACGATGGTCACGCCTCCCCGGAGGCCGCCCACCGCGAGTTTCTTGCCGTCGCGGCTCCAAGCCAGGGCCATCAGGTCATCCCCGATGGGCAGCTCGGCGCGGGTGGCGCCGCTGTCCATGGCCAAAAGCCGGAGCGTGCCGTCCCGCCCCGCGAGGGCCAGCGTGGCGCCGTCGGGGGAGGTGGCCGCCTTGCGAAGCCAGGTGGGACTCAGGGCCTTGCGCGACCACAGCGGCTTCCCGCCGCGCCAGGCCATGGCGTTTCCCTGGCTGTCGGCTCCGGCCACCAGGCCGCCCTCGCCGCACGCCAGGCAGGTGACCCATCCGGATAGGCCGGAACAGGTGCCCGCCTCCTTCAACTCGCGCGACTCCAGGCGAAACAAACGGGCCACGCCGTCAAATCCGCCCGCCGCGAGGAGATCGCCCCGGCTGGCCAGGCAGGCCATCTGCGAATCGAGGTTGAGGGGCTTGAGGCCCTTGAAGACGGCGGTTTTCACTTGGCGTGCTCCGGCGGGCGGCGCAGGAGGGCGCGAACCGCGTGGGTTCCCTCGTGAGCCAGGGGAAGCGGCTGTCCGTTCTGCTCGTAATGGACGGCGGAGGTCGACACGCCAAGGGCGGCGAACCAGGTGTGGAACATGTGCCCGATGTCGAACGCCTGCCCCTTCACCTCGACGCCGTCGGCCGTGGTCTCGCCCACCGCCTGCCCGGGGATGATGCCGGCGCCGGCCATGGCGACCGACCACGCCTCGGGCCAATGGTCGCGCCCCAAGTGGCCGTTGATGCGGGGCGTCCTTCCGAACTCCGAGAAGACCACGACAAGCACATGGTCGAGCATGCCGCGCGCCGAAAGGTCCTCAAGCAGGGCCGACAGCGGCCTGTCGAGCTTGGGCATGAGCGACATGCTGCCGTTGAAATGGTCGCCATGGCTGTCCCAGCCGTAGGAGATCACCTTGACGATCCTGACGCCGGCCTCGAGCAATCCGCGCGCCTGGAGGATGTGCCGCCCCAGGTCCCAGTCGCCGTAGCGCTCCACCGACTTGGCGTCCAGGCGCGAGGGGTCGAAAAGGTCGCGCCGTGAACGCAGGGTCTCGGCCAGCCGGTAGGTCTCGGAGTTGGCCACGGCGAGGGACGATCCCCTGGCCTTGGCGCCGATGCGGTCGAGCGTGTCGCGGAGCGAGAGCCTGGCGTCGTCCTCCGCCGCGGTGATGTCGGCGGAACGGTCGAGAAGGGGCGGCGGCTTGCCGTCACCCAGCGCGAGCGACGCGTGCCTGGCCCCGAGGAACCCCGTCTCGCTCACGAGGAACCCGCCGTTGCCCGGCTTGATCACCATCGACGCCGGCATCCCCGCGGCCTTGGGGCCGAGCCAGCGGCCGGCGGCGACATTCAGGTAGGGGTAATCGACCCCGCGGTTCTTCGGGTCGCCCCGCTGGATGCGCGCGACGCCGGCGGAGTGCGAGTTGTCCTGCGTCGACATGTTCCGCACCACGGCGATCTTGTCGGCGTGGCGCGCCGTCAGCGGCAGCATCTCGCTGTAGCGGATGCCGGTGACGCTTGTCGGGATCGAGCGGAACGGCCCGCCGAACCTGGTTCCCGGCTTGGGATCCCAGCTTTCCAGCTGGCTCAGGCCGCCATCAAGCCAGATGAGCAGCAACTGCTTGTCCGACGGGGTGTTCCCCCGCGCCAGGCCGCCGGCCATGGCGGCCATCCCGGCCAGCCACGAGCGCCTTGAGAAACGGTGTTCCGACAGGAAGTTCATCGCTGATTCCTCAATGGTTCACCTGGAATTCCGTGGAGGCCAAGAGCGCCCACACGGCGATCCGCCTGCCTTCCTGCGGCTGGGGAGCCTTGGCGACCGCCGCCAGCACCGCGTCCCGTTCCTCGGTGGAGGGCGGCCGGCCCAGCAGCGACAGGAACAGTTCCTCGGCGAGCGCCGGTCCCTCCAGCTTGAGCAGCCGTTCCATCAGGTTGCCGGACATGGGCGCCATCATGGCCCTCACCGCCGGGTCGTTCCTCCAGAACAGGGCCTTCTCCACGGAGGGATGGCCGGCCTCATCCGGCTCGCGGGGCGGGTGCCCGAACACCTGGCGGAACCGCTTGAGCCGGGCCTCGTCGCGCTTGCCGTTGCCCAGCGCCGTCTCGACGCTGGCGGCAAGGGCCTCGCCGGTGAGCGGCCTTTCCGGGGCGCGCGAAAAGGCCGCCGCGCCCGTACCCGCCGCGGGGCCCGAGGGAGCCTGGTACAGCCTCGAGTTCACGAACCCCTCCAGCCAGGTTTTCAGCGGCATGCCGGAGCGGAGCGCCGAGGCCATCGCGTCGAGCGTCTCCGGCAGGGCCGGCGGGTTGCCGGGGTGGTCGAAGTCGGGGGATTCAACGATACCCCTGCCCAGCAGAACGCGCGCCAGGCGGTTCGCCCAGGTGCGCGCCAGGCGGTCATCCTCGGTCACGGCCTTGGCCAGAAGCGGCATCATCGCCACCTTGGGCACGCCGGACGACTTGGTTTTCCGGTCGGGCTTCACGGCGTACTCCTCGCCGGCCTTCACCTCGGGCACATCCAGCGGCTTGCGCCCGGGCAGCGACGGCCCCGTTTCCATTTTCTCCATGTCGAAGACCGAGCTGAACGACACCTTGCCCGCCACGGGCTTCTCGCCAATGGTCGCCTTGGCGGCTTCACCCAGCACCATCTGCCGGGTGAAGGCGTAAAGGCCCTGGAAATGGACTTGCTTGTACGACGGCACGGTCAGGTGGTCGTGGCACTGGGCGCAGCGCAGGTCCATCCCCAAGAACAGCCGGCCCACATCGCGCGTGAGCGCCGGATAGTCGACGGGGTTCTGCCCGTAGTTCTCCAGCCTCTTGGAAAGGAAGAAACCGGATCCCTTGGGGGCCGTCGCCGCGCCGGGGTCGAGCATTTGCGCGGTGAGTTCGCGGAACGAACGGTTCGAGGAGGCGAACTCCTTGAGGAAGCCGTCCCACTCGGCGTTGTCTCCGAGCCGTTCCATCAGGATCAGGTGAAGCGTCGAGGCCCAAACCTCGGTGAATTGGGGCGAGGCCAGCAGGCCCTTGGCCAGTTCGGCCCGGCGGCTTGCGGCGGGCGCCGCCAAAAACTTCCTTGTCTCCGCGGTAGTGGGAACCCGCCCGACGAGGTCGAGATGGATCCTGCGGCAGAACTCGTGGTCGTCGGCCAGCTTGTCGATCGCCAGCTTGTCGAGGGCCAGGGCGGCATCCATCGCCTTGGTCAGTTCTAGGGCATCGGCGGCGGGCGCCATGAAGGTGCCGATCAGCATGATCACGGATACCATCGGTTCCTCACTTCGGGATGCACGGGGCTACCAATTCATGGTTCGCCAAGGCGCTCGTTGAGGTACGACTCCCAACCATATCGGGTTGGAAACAGCACCATCATCACGCCCAGGCAAGCCAAGGCCGGGGCGAGGTTGAGCCACCCGCCACCATGGAACACGGAAAAAATCACATTCACGAGTGCCGCTCCCTCTAACAAGGCGAAGCGGATCAGGCTGGTGATTTGCCATTCGGCGAAATACCGGGCCTCGGGTGGGCCATCCATGCCTTGGCCGACAACCGATTTCATCGGCTTCTGGAAAACCGTCAGGCAAACAATCGTGTTGATGGCGGCCACCGCGATGCCCACCCATTCGACCGTGAGCTTGGAGACATCCGGCGTAACAGGCAGGCCGAGCACCGCGATCAGCACCACGGCGACCGAAACCACGCCAATCATCATCGCTCCATGAATCATGACCGTGGTTTGGAAAGCCTGTTGAAGGTTGTGCGGTTCGGGTTGCTGGTTCATGATGCGAAATCCTCCCGTGGGATCGATTGGGCCTGACGAATATTACCCTACCTCGCTCTCGCTTGCGCCAGAAAGTCGAACCGCTGCCCCAGGCGCGACCCGTCGAGCGTGATGTCCATGGGGATCATGAGGGTACCCGCGGGAACCCTGCCCCGGTCCACGCTGATCCTGACGGGATACGACTTCCTCGACTTCGCCTCCACCGTTCCCTCGATCACCGGCGGGTCGGCCTTGAGTCCGGGGGGCAGGGCGAGCGCCACGGAATGCCTCTGCGGCCTGTCGCGGAAGTTTCGCACCGTCACGCTCACAGTCGCCTGGTCGGCCTGCTGGAGGTCGACGCGGTAGGGGTACGCCGACACCCAGAACGGATCGTACTGGTACTCGTAGTCGGGATCGGGCAGCAGTTCGCGGTAACGGCGGGCGATGCGCTTCGACCATTCGTGGTAACGCTCCACGAACGGTCCCGGGTTGGTCATGAGCACATTGTGGGCGCCCATGATGATGTCGGGCTTCAGGTCGCGGAGGTACCGGCTGCCGAGGATGTATCCCTCCTCGAGGATGGCGCTGTTGCGGGCCACGACGGCCTCGTGGCCGTTCTGGGTCGGGTCGGCCGGATCGCCGAACAGGTTGTCGCCGGTGAAGGCGATCTTCTTGCCGTCGAGGTTCAGCCAGAGGCAGTTGCCAAACTCCGTCTGGCCGGGCATCCAGTCGATGTGGAGCTTGAGACCCTCCCAATCGACGACTTCGCCGGGCTTGAGCGGCCTGTCCACCTTGAGGCCGGTGTATTGCAGGTTGTAGGAGGTGATGAGGGCGCAATAGTCGTAGCGCAGGGGGTTCTCCACCTTGTCGACGATGCGGTCGAGCGTCCATATCTGGGCGCCATGCTCCCTCTTGAGCGCCGCGCCGAGGGTGAAGTGGTCGCCGTGCATGTGGTTGATCCACAGGGCGTCGATCCTTTTCAACCCCAGGTGCTCCCGCATTTTCGCCACGAGTTCGGCCAGCAGCGTCTCGGGAAACAGGCCGCAATCGAGGAGCAGGCCGCGGCCGCTGTCGGAGATGATGATGGCGAAGTTCTTCCCGGCGAGGGTGTCGGCGAACTTGTACAGGTGCGGCGTCACGCGGACGACCTGCGGGATGGGAGTCGGCGAGAGGATCGGGTCGGGCTTGGCGCGCTTGGTGAGCGAGTGGACGGGATACCCCCGGATGTAGTCGGGATGGAACTCGTTGAGCTTTCGGTGGTAGTCGGCCAGTTGCCGGCCCGCGTCGGCGATCACCGGCCCCTGCGAGGGAAAGGCGACGCCGGGGTTCATCCCGGCGAGCTTGCCGACCGAGTCGGTGAGCGCCTCGAGGCCCTTGGCGAACCCGTAATCCCATTCGGTGTCATACCAGTTGGACATCCTCGCGCCGTCATGGATGATTCCACCGGTGAAGGCGCACGACTTCCCGCCGCGGGCCAAGGTGAAGGTCATTCCTCCGGGTGAATGGCCGGGCGTGAGCGCGCAGTTGACCTCGAGGCCTCGCCACCGGAACACCTCGCCGTGGGCCAGGACCCGGTCGAGCCTGACGGGCGCCGCGGGCGGCCTCACATAGCTGGCCCCGTGCACCGTGTGCTTGTCGCCGAGTGTCGGCCGCCATTTCCTGAAGTCCAGCGGCTTCTCGAACAGCTCGCGCTCGCCCTCCGACGCGGCGAATTTCACCCCCGCCAAGTCGGCTTTGCCGATCCCCTGGCAATGCTCGCGGTGGTGGTCGGTGAACAGGATCCAGTCGACCTTGCTGATTCCCGCCTTCCTCAGGCGGGGCAGCACGCCGCCGTCGCCGAGGTTCACGAGGATGGCGGAATCGCCGTCGCGGATGACAAACACATTGCAGGTGTCGCGATAGACGAGGATGTCGGGCCAATCGGGGTGAGCCTGGACCAGTCCGCCCCCGGGCGCGCCGGGTTGATGCAGGGCCAGGCAGATGGCGAGAAGGTGCGGCGCGATGAAGGCTTTGGCTCCATCAGTCGCGCGCCGGGCGCGGGGGTGAGGGCGCGGCGACGCGCTTTCAGCGGGCCGACTGGGTCGCCAATTCCCGGGCCGCCTTGAGGAACTCGGCTGGGTCGTAGGAGTTCAGCCGGCTCATCAGCTTGCGCTCCTCCTCGTCGTCAAGGCGCTGCAGCCGCGTGGCCGTGGCATTTTCCGATAGCCACTGGTTGAAATCCTCGCTGCGGATCCTGTTGAACGACGGAAGGAAGTCGCGATCATCCACCAGCTTGCGGGCCAGGTCGACCGGGCCGCCCTTTTGCAGGTATTCGGAAAAGGCGACGGTCGCCCCCTTGGGCAGCTTCTGCTCCCGTTCGATGAGCCCGAGGATCACCTCGAGGCGAGCCTGCCGGTTCGCGTACGGATGCAGGTCGACCAGGTCGGACAGCTTGGCGAGCGCCGCGATGAAGGCGGGCGGCTTCTCCTTGCCCGCCTTGAGGTCGCTGGCGATGACATCGGCGAGGCTGGCCAACTGGCGCGCCGCCTCGAAATCGGGAACAGGCTGGTCCGGCTTGCCGGCGCCCGGTTCGTTGAACGCCTCAAGGGCATCCTTGAGGATCGCCGAGGCGCCCGCCTGGTCCAGCGGCGCGGCCTTGGCGGCGCGGATCGCCGCGTCGCAGGCCTTTTCAAGCTCGAGGCACGCCTGCCTGATCACCGCCGGGTCGCCGAACTGCTGCACCGTGGTGCCCGCGGCGAGCTTGGCCAACGAGGCGTCGAGCGAGGCGAGGTGCTCCCGGCCCGCCAACCTGGCGGCGGCGCCAGCGAGGGTGGTGGCCCACATCCGCACCATCACCCGCCCCGGGAACACGCGGTGCCTTTCCTTGCCGGGCAGGTGGTAGCCGTAGCCGCGGGTCTGGCGGTATCCCGGATATTGCAGGTCGTGATGGCAGGCGTAGCAGTCGGAGGTGGCCAGGGCCAGTTCGGGCCAGCGGGCCTTCCGGCGCGCCGAGTCCTCGGCGGGTTCACCCTCGTCGCGCGTCGCCAACTCGGGCCAGCGCACCAGCTCCAACTTGGAGTCCTTGAGGTCAAACTCGGAGCGCTCGGCGACCAGGCGCGCCGTTTCTCGCAGGTTCACGAGCGCGCCCACCAGCGCCAGGCGCGTCATCTGGAACGGCTCGGCGTGGTAGCGCTTCCGGGTCGGCTCGTTCGACATCCGCAGGTAAGGCACATCCAGGCCCTCGCGGTAATGCGGAGGCTGGTTGCGGCTGAAGGTCGCCGTCTCGATCGGCGGCAGGGGCGGGTGGCCGGCGGCGAACATCGCGTGGGTCACCACCTTGCCTTCCTGCGCGTTGCCGATGTGGCACGAGGCGCACAGCGTCGCGCGCACCTCGGGGTCGCGCAGGTTCCGCAGGCCCAGTTCCGACTTCTCGCGTTCGGCCTTCTCGCGCCATGCCGCATTCGCATGGGGGCCCACCCACGACGAGGAAGGCCCGTGGCACGAGGCGCATCCGATTCCTTCCGACAGGTCGATGGCTCCCGCCGACTTTTCCGACATCGCCTGCTGGGCGTGGCAGTTGAGGCAACCCGTCGCGGCCTTGGTCACATCCTGCCCGAGCAGCTTGCCGATCTCCTGCCCGCGCTTGCCCTTGAGCACGGCGAACGCCTGCGCGTGCTTGTCGTGGGTCTTCCAAGTCGCGTATTCGGTGAGCCAGACGAAGTCGAACGGATAGGGGCGGCCGGCGGGCCGGTTTTTCTCGGGCGGAATGTCGTTGGCCGTCGGCTGCGCGTGGCACCGGACGCACGCCATGGAATCCTGGTACTGCCTCTCGGCGGGGAACGAATCCCGGCGCCCGGGTGTCAGCCACGCGGGGTCCTGACCCAACGCCGTGAACACAAGGCCGCATCCAACCGCGATCGCCGCAAGCATGGGAGACACCTCGGAACGGGAGATGTTAGCGCGACGAACCGGCGATGGCACCCAGGGCCGACCTCAGCTTCCCGAGAACCATGTCCCTGTCGCGCGCCGCCCGGACCTCGTCGCTGTCGGCACGAGGACTGTCGTGCCTTGGCGGGAATTGGCCCTTGAGCGCATCCCTCAATTCAAGATACGGCTTTTCAAACGCGGTGTCGAAGCGTCCCTCCCGGCGGCGCAGGTCTTCCCTGAGGCCGGTCATCGCCAGGTATCGTTGCGCCAGTTCCTCCCATCCCAAACGGGAGGCATCGGTCGCCGTTTCCCGCGACAGCCTTGTCAGCAGTTCGGCCTCGGCCATCACGGAAAGGGGTTCCAAACCGGCCAGCGCGCGTGAACGCTTCGCCAGATATTCCCCCGCCTGAAGCGCCAGCGTCCGCGCCTGCTCGGGCCGGGGCGTGGGGGCGGCCATCCGCTCACGGAGGCTGAAAAGGGCCTCGTGCGATTCCCGGTCGGCCAGCGACAGGCTCCCGGCGAGCCAGGTTTGCCAAGGGGCGCGGCCCAACGGCGTCAGCGGTGCCTTCTTGAGCGGGGCCCTGATGCTGTCCACCACAAGGTTCTTGTGGCAGCTGAAACAGTCCTGCTCGGCGAACTCGGGCCAGGCGCCGCCGCTGGTGGCTTGCCCCGCGCGCGCCGCCGTCAACCTGGCCGCCGCCTCCGCGCAGGCCACCTGCCCCACCTGCCAGGTCCGCCAACCCAAATCGGGAAACCTCGCCTGCTCCTCGTCCACCCGCCAGTGGGCCGGGTATTTGGCTAGCGCGCTCGACAATTCGAAGTTCAGCCTGGGGTGCCCCGCCGCGATCAGGTCGTGGTTCACCTGCATGAGCGGCACATCGGCGTTGCCGACATGGCACGAGGCGCAGACCTTGGCCCGGCTGGCCAGGTCCTTCGTGTTCAGCAGGCCGAAATCCTTTTCCTTGGTTTCAGGGTCCAGTTCATGGAAACCGGCCCGGGTGTGGGCGGCAAGCCAGCCTTTTGCCGGGCCGTGGCAACTTTCACAACTCACCGCGTCCACCAGCGTGAGGGCGGTCGACGCCCTTGAAAGGTCGCCCTCGCCGGTGGCATGGCATGCCAGGCACCAGGCCGTCTGGCTGGCCGGGCCGGCACCGGGACCGTACAGGTTGCGCACCATCCGCTGCGACCGTTCTGAAAACAGCGTTTCCCAAGCCTTGCGGTGCGGATCCTCCGCGTTCCAGGTCACGAATTCGGAACCCACCGCCCGGCGGTGCCCGCTCTTGTGGTGGCATGAACTCGAGGTGCAACTGGAGGTGCCGAGATAATCGGGTGATTCAAGCCGGGTGCCGGAAAGCCCCTTGGCCAACACCTGCCCGCGGGGCGGCGGAAGGCGCGCTGGTTCGGCCGCCAGCATCATCGAAATCGATGCCGCCAACACGACTCCGGTCGACGCGACGACCATCTTCCAAGCCATGGGAATTCACCGCGGGCCACTGCTCAGGAAATGCGGAAGACTCCATTCCATTCCGCGTGAACACTATTTTTTCCCTGCCAATCGCGTTGGTCAAGATAAGAAATCTGGAATAGCAAGGAAGTTTCCCCATCTCCGCATGACTGACCGCTTTTCCTTGGACAAGGCCACCTTGGCCGTTACGATGTTGGCCATCCCGCCCCCGGACAATTCAGGACTCCCGCGAACCATGCATACCCTCCTTTCCGGCATCCTGTCAGGTTGCCTGCTGGCCCAGGCGCCCACCCTCAAGGCTCCCTCGCCGCTTGTCATTCCCCTTGGCAAACCCACCGATGTCACGCTCACCGGCGCCAACCTCGCCGATCCCGTCGCCGTGCATCTGGACATTCCCGCGGCGATCACCATCCCCGCCGAGGCGAACAACGGCAAGGACGCCGCCAAGCTGCTCGTGAAGATCGCGCCCGACAAGTCGGCCGGGCCGGGATTTCACGCGCTGAGGCTGGCGACCAAGCGCGGCACCTCCAACCTGAGGCTGTTCCTCACCGATGAACTCCCGGTCGTGGCCAAGGTGGAGGGCGTCAAGAAGAAGGAAACCGCCCCCGAGATCACTCCCCCCTGCGTTGTCACGGGCAGGGCCGATGCCGAGCAGGCCGACTGGTACCGCTTCAAGGCGAAAAAGGGCGACCGCGTCGTGTTTGAGATCCTTGGCCGCAGGCTGGGCAGCGTGGTCGACCCGCAGGTGACGCTGTTCGACGCCAAGGGCCGGGAACTCCGGGCCGGGCACAGCAACGACGCCCCGGGCGCCCAGACCGACCCCCGGCTGGTGCATGCCTTCGCCGCCGACGGCGAGTACCTCGTGCAGGTTCGCGACACGGCGTGGCGCGGCGGCGAGGACTTCGTTTACGCGATGCGCGTCGGTTCGTTCCCGGTGGCCACCTGCGCCTTTCCGCTGGCCATCACGCGCGGGAAGGCGGCCCAGGTGGGCTTCGCGGGACCGCATGTCGAGGGAGTCGCGCCCGTCGCCGTCACCGCGCCGGCCGATCCCGGCTTGGCCGCCATCGAGGCTGTTCCCCGCTTCGGCAAGGATGGACTTCCCGGATGGCCCGTGTCGGTGATGCTTTCCCCGTTCGAGGAGTTGGTGGAGAACGAGCCGGCCGACCAGTCCCAGGCCCAGAAGATTCCGGTGCCCTGCGGCATTTCAGGCAAATTCCAGCGGAAGGGCGATTCGGACCGCTACTCGTTCGCCGCCAAGGCCAAGGACGATCGGTTCATCATCGAGGCCCAAACCTCCGAATGGGGCAGTCCCGCCGAGGTGCTGCTGACCATCCTCGACGCCAAGGGGACCAAGCTCGCCGAAACCACCCCGACGCAGGCGCCCCGCCTCGACTTCAAGGCGCCCGCCGCGGGTGAGTTCACCGTGCTGGTCGAGCACCTGCACCTTTGGGGAGGGCCCGACGAGGTGTACCGCCTGCAGGTGGCTCCCCATGAGCCGGGCTTCGACCTCACCGTCGCCCTTGACCGGGTCGACATCAGGCAGGAAGCCTCCGCCGCCCTGCCGGTCCAGATTGTGCGTCGCGACTACGCCGGCCCGGTGGAGCTCTCGCTGACGGGCCCCGCCGGCCTAACCGCCTCGGGCACCATCGCGCAGGGCGCGCCGGCCAAGCCCGCCGACCCCGCCGGCAGCCTCACGATCAACTGCCCCGCCGGACTCAAGATTGGTCTGGTTCCCGTCATGGTGACGGGCAAGGCCACGATCAACGGCAAGCCGGTCACCGTGGTCGCCAGCACCAGGCCGGCGCTATCCGCGGCGCTGGCGAACCTGCCGGTGCCGCCGGCGCGCCTGTCGCGGTCGGTGGCCGTGGCCGTGCTCGAGCGGGCCCCGTTCGCGCTGGCGGCCAAGGTCGATCCGGCGTCGGTGGCGCCGGGCAAGGATGCCGTGCTCACCATCACGCTCACCCGCCGCGACGGCTTCGCCGAACCGGTGGCCCTCACCCTGGCGGGACTGCCGGCCAACGCCACCGCCGACTCACCGACGATCGCCAAGGACAAGAACGAGGCGAAGATCACCGTGAAAACCAAGGGCAACACGCCCGTCGGGGCCCCGGCGCTGATCGTGAATGGCAAGGCCAAGGTCGGAGGCGCCGACCTCACCGTCGCCGCCCCGGCGGTCACCCTCACGATCAAGAAATGACAGGCCCCGGCGGAACTCCCGTGGAATCGAGCCAACCGCCGCACGATGCCGCCGTGCGTTTCCTCAAGCGGCACCAGCGGCTCAGCCGCAGGCACTTCATGGCTCAATCGGGAGGATCCGCCGCGGCGCTCATGCTCGCGGGCGAAACCTCCCCGGAGGCCCTCAAGCCGCTCCTGGAAAAGCTCGGGCCCTACCTCACGCCGCAGGACTCCTTCCGCGATGTCTCGCGCGGCAAGCCCGTGCCCCACTCATTGCCCCCCGAGCGCCTACGCGAGGCCGGACTCACCCGCGACACCTGGAAGCTCGAAATCCTCCCCGACCCGGAGCATCCCGCCGCGCTCGGCAAGCGGTTCTCCGTGGCCGATGGCACGGCCATCACCTTCGATACCCTCGTGGAGATCGCCAAGACCAAGTCCGTGCGCTTTCCCAAGCTGATGACATGCCTCAACATCGGCTGCCCCCTCGGCATGGGTGTCTGGGAGGGCGTGCCCCTGCGGGAACTTGTCTGGATGGCCAGGCCCCGGGAAAACCTCAGGCGCGTCCACTACCACGGCTACCACAACAACGACCCGGCCCAGATGTTCCGCTCATCCCTGCCCGTCGGGCGCGTCCTCGAGGACCCCGACGGCCTTCCCCCGGTGATCGTCTGCCACAAGCTCAACGGCGAGTGGCTCACCCCCGAGCGGGGCGCCCCGGCGCGCATGGTCGTGCCCGAGCATTACGGGTTCAAGTCGGTGAAATGGCTCACGCGCGTGTTCCTGAGCAACCTGCCTTACGCCAACGACACCTACGCCGGGCAGAACAACGACATCGACAGCCCCATGAAGACCTTCGCGGCGACGCTGCATGTCACCGAAAAGCCGGTCGCCGGCAAGCCCATCGGCGTGACCGGATACGCCCAATCAGGAGTCTCCGGATTGTCGAAGGTGCAGGTGTGGATCTCGCCAGCCAAGGCCGCCTGGAAGGCCGACGATCCGTGGTTTGCCACGGCGCCCTGGACCGACGCCGCCATCCTGGGCCCGCCCGAAAGCTGGCTGGGCGGCGCCGTCCGCGCCATCCGGGGACTCGACGCGCGCGGAACTCCCGCCCGGTGGCCGATGCGACTGGCGATGGCCCATTGGGCCGTCCTGCTGCCGGGCCTGCCCGCGGGCGACTACACGCTGCGCTCAAGGACCATCGATGAGGGTGGCAACGCCCAGCCGATGCCCCGTCCGTTCCGCAAGGGAGGCCGGTGCGACATCGAGGAAATCGCCGTGCGCGTTTCCTGACCCGCGGACAACAACGGAAAGAAAAGACCACAAGGCGGGGTGGATTCAAAGCCGGTCCTTTCCGAACGATGCCAGTTCGCCCCTCTTAGAGCAAACTTCAAATAACTGACCTGCTCAAGACCCCGGAATCCGCCATCATTCTGTTAGCCTTTTCATGTCCATGAAGCGTCGAACGGCGCGAGTGACCTCTCAACTGGCGCTAGATTGTTGAATGTCCGCGAGGGCCCCTCACTCCGCTGGGGGCTCCTAAGCATCGTCAGCCTTTGTCCGGCCTCCATATTGAGATCCGTTCATCGCTTAGGAGCCCTGAACGAAGTGAGGGGCGAGTCGATCAAGGAACAACACCAGGAGCCATAGCAGAAACAAAAGAGCCCCAGTGTAGCCGAAGTAAGTGGGGCATGTTACAATATGCTCGATTTGCATTTTTATCGGGATGATCAATCCAACTCATCTATTTGAAGCCCGATCTGGTACTTCGATAAGAAGTTGAGTGCCGATCGTTCGGCTATGCCTGACCGCGCCGGGGGGATATTCGGGCCCGCTACTGGATCGCCTCGTCGTCGATGATGCCCCGCAGCACCTCCCGCAGCCTGGCCAGCACCCGGCTGCGGGCGATGTACACCGCGTTGCGCGAGAGGCCAGGCCGGCGGCCCACCTCGGCGGGGTCGCCGTCGCCCAAATACACCCCCTCGAAGGCGGCCCAGGTGTTCGGCTCGAACTCCCCGCGGATCACATGCAGGCCGCTCAGCAGGATTCCCTCGCAGTAATCCGCCGCCCAGGTGCCTCCCGAATGGCGATCATGCACATCCCCGCGCCGCTGGCGTCCAGGCCCGCCTCGTTGCGGCCGCTCCTCAGGCGCCTGATCTTGTTGACCGCGATCGCCCTGAGCCACGCCCGGAACGCCCCAGGGTGCCTGAGGTCGAACTTGTGGATGTTGTTGAACACGAACAGCGCCACCTCCAGGGCGACATCCGCCGCGTCGGCGCTCTGCACGCCATGGTCCATGTTCCAGCGCGCCATCAGCGGGCCATAGATCTTGAGGAACCTCCGCCACGCGTTGGTCTCCGCTCCCGATTGAAGCTCGCCGATCATGGTGACCGAGGTCAGCAATCCGTCCTTGCGTTCCCCATCCCTCATTTCCTCATCCTTCCAGGATTCCAACGCCATGGTCACCCGCCTCCCCCCAGTTGAGATGCCTCACGAACCAATCCCTTGCCAGGCGCGCCACCTCCTCCATGGCCCCCGGGTTCGGGAAACAGGTGGGTGGCTCCCGGAACCACCTCCAGCCGCGCGTGGCATGAAAGCCGCTCGAAGGCCATCCTGTTGAGTTCCAGCACCTCGTGGTCCTCGCCACCCACGATCAGCAGCGTGGGGGCGAGCACCCGGGACAGTTCCGCGCGCGCCAGGTCGGGCCTTCCGCCCCGCGACACCACGGCGCCGATGCGCGCCGGATCGCGCGCCGCGGGCATCAGCGCCGCTCCCGCGCCCGTGCTGGCGCCGAACAGGCCCACCGTCAGGTCTTCCAGTTCCGGGTCCGCGCCGGCCCAGGCCGAGGCGCAATTCAACCGCTCCGCCAGCCTTTCCAAGTCGAACACGATGCGGGAGTCGATCTCCTCGTCGGCGGTGAGAAGGTCGAGCCTGGGCGTCGCCAGGCCGGCCTCGCCAAGCACTTCCGCGACAAGGGCGTTGCGGGGGCTATGCCGGCTGCTTCCGCTGCCATGGGCGAAAATAACCGGGCCCCGGGCGCGCGGGGGCGTCTGGAGAATTCCCTCGAGCCTGACGCCCGGGCCGTTTATGCCGACAGTTTGCGCCGCCACGACCATGATCGGGCCTCCGAAAAGGGAGGATGAAGCCGACGGCCGTGGCTAGCCGCACTAGTATACGCTCGGGGAACGCGGGCAAAGGGGAGGCGACGCGATGGCTGGCGGAAAAAAGCGCCTGGTGGTGGGCGTGACGGGAGCCACCGGGATCGCCTACGCGGCCCGGTTGCTTGAAATGCTCAAGGGATCCGGGGTGGAGAGCCACCTTGTGGTTTCGCGCGCGGCCGACATCACCAGGACCCAGGAAACCGGAATGTCGGCCGACGAACTCCGCGGACTGGCCGATGTCAACCATGCCCCGGGAAACATCGCCGCACCCCTGGCCAGCGGGTCGTTCCGCACGATCGGCATGGTCATCATCCCCTGCTCGATGAAAACCCTCGCCGAGGTCGCCACCGGCATGGGTGAATCCCTCGTCTCGCGCGCCGCCGATGTCACCCTCAAGGAGCGCAGGCGACTGGTGCTGGTGACGCGCGAGACGCCCCTGAACCTCATCCACCTCCGCAACATGACCGCCGCCACCGAGGCCGGCGCCATCATCTTCCCGCCCGTGCCGGCCCTTTATTCCGCGCCCAAGACCATCGACGACATGATCACCCAGACCGCGGGCCGCGTGCTCGACCTGTTCGACATCGAGGTTTCCGGACTCAGGCGGTGGGGCGAGGAGATCCCGGCGCCCGGCCGTCAGGACTGAGGGGCCCCGCTCCATTCCAGCAGGCTCACGGGAAGCCCGTCGGGGTCGGCAAGCGTGACCAGGCTCGCGCCCCATGAGGTGGTCGCGGGAGTTGGCAGGCCCATCGCCATGGCCCGCCGCGCCAGGCCCGACACCTCGACCACGAGGTGGACCCGCCCGCCATGTTCCCCGCAAGTGGCGGCGGCCTTTTCCCGCGACGCGTCCATCAGTTCCACGCGCAGGCCTCCGAGGTCGAGCAGCATGCCGCGCGCCCCCGCGCGATCCCACAACCTCTCCACGCGGCCACCCAACTTGTCGCGGTAGAACGCCGCCATGGCGTCGTAGCGTTGGGTCAGCAGGCTCACGAATCCCATGGCCATCTCCCTTGCCCGATTTCGGGGCGGATCACCAACCGGCGTGTCGCCCCGCTCCAGCTTGAGGCGCGGCTTCGAACTTGGAAGATAACCGGAACGCGGTGGCCGTTTCGCATTTCGGGAATCGGGATCCGTTTTTCCTCCCATATGCCATGATGAAGTCGGCTTGCGGGAGCCCGCCTGGCGGCTCCGCCGCCTCCTCCTTGCGAGCCCCGAACAAACCGACGGGCCGGCATGGGCCATCAACCACGCGCGCCTTGGGAAATTCGAGCCTTGCCCGCGGGGGACTGGAGCGGGGCGGGCGTGTCGGTAGAATCGAGTCTCCCGTTTCCCGCCACTCCCAGGAACAATCCGGCCATGCCCCCGCTCCGACTGCTGCCAATCGCCCTTTTGCTTGCCGCCTTGCCGGCCCGCTCGCAGGAATACAAGAGCGGCATCAACTGGCCCGAACCGAAGGTGGTGACGCCGGGAACCCACGGGGGCGCCCCTTCCGACGCCATCGTGCTGTTTGACGGCAAGGACCTGTCGGCCTGGAAGAACGGCGACAAGTGGATTGTGGCCGACGGGGTCGCCACCGCCGCCAAGACGGGCATCAGCACGAAGGAATCGTTCGGCGACTGCCAGCTCCACATCGAATGGGCCACGCCCGGGAAGGTCGAGGGCAAGGGCCAGGGCCGAGGCAACAGCGGTGTCTACTTCATGGGCCGCTATGAGCTTCAGGTGCTCGACTCGTTCGAGAACCCCACCTACTTCGACGGACAGGCCGGCGCCATTTACAAGCAGTTTCCGCCGCTGGTCAACGCCAGCCGCAAGCCCGGCGAGTGGCAGGCCTACGACATCATCTTCACCGCGCCTCGGTTCGATTCCGCCGGCAAGCTGACAAGCCCCGCCCACATCACCGCCCTGCACAACGGCGCGCTCATCCAGAACCATGCCGAACTCAAGGGCGGCACCTTCTTCGACAAGCCGCCCAGCTACGCCGCCCATCCGCCCAAGGGGCCCATCGACCTTCAGTACCACGGCAACCCGATGCGCTTCCGCAACATCTGGGTGCGGGAGATCAAGCCCCTGGTTCCCGCGGCCAAGTGAGCGCCATGTCGGAAACCCCGCAGCAAAGGGTCACAAGGCCCCATGACGATGCCTGGGCCTTGGCGATCAGCCTGGGCGTGGTGGGCCTCGCCCTGTTCGGACTGGCGGGGGCGCAACCCCTCGGATGGGCCGCCCGCTTTGAGGAATGGGTGATCCCGGCCAAGGCCGTCAGGCCCGTCGCGTGGGAGATGCCCGGCTGGCTTTCCCTGGCCGCCACCATCGCCGCCGTCTCCGCCGTGCTCACGGCCCGCCTGGCGGCTCTTGGCAGGCCTCTGGCCGCGTCGCTGGGAGCCTCCCTCGCCGTCGTGCTTCTCGGCCTTGGCGCCTACCTGCTGGGGCATCAGGCTTGCGTCGCCGCCACCGACGACAGGAAGTTCATCCTTCCGTTCCGGCTGGGCCTCACCGGCGAGGCCGGCTACCTCGTGGCGTTGGCGGCCGGGCTGGTTTTGGGAAACCTGTTTCCCCGGGTGGCCAACGCCATCGCCCCCGCCGCGCGCACCGAACTGTTCATCAAGACCGCCATTGTGCTGGTCGGCGTCAGCCTCGCCGCCAAGACCCTCGGCCAGCAGGCCGCCGCCAGCAGGGTTCTGCTGCGGGGCGTCGCGGCGATCGCCGAGGCTTACCTCCTGTACTGGGGCCTCGTCTACCTGCTGGCGCGAACCGTCTTCCGCTTCCCGCGCGAGTGGTCGGCGCCCTTGGCCTCGGGCATCAGCATCTGCGGCGTCTCGGCCGCCATGGCCACCGGCGCGGCGATCCGCGCCCGCTCGGGGGTGGCCGTGCTGGTCTCGTCGCTCGTGGTCGTTTTCTCAACGATTGAACTGGTCGTGCTGCCGTTTTTGGCCCGCTGGCTGCTGCCGGATCACCCCATGGTCGCCGCCGCCTGGATGGGCCTGGCCGTGAAGACCGACGGCGCCGCCGTCGCCGCCGGGGCCGTCACCGAGGCGCTCTACCAGCCCGGCCCGGGCAACCTCATGGTGGCCACCACCACCCTCATCAAGGTGTTCATCGACCTGTTCATCGGCGTCTGGTGCTTCGTGCTGGCGATCGCCTGGCAGCGCTGGTTCCGCACCGAGCCTTCCGACAAGGTCCGCTGGATGGAAATCATCGAAAGGATGCCCGTGTTCCTTGTCGGATACTTCCTCGCCTTCTTGGGCCTGATGTTCCTCGGCAACCAGTGGCCGGCAACGCTCGGAGGCATCAAGCTGGTGGAGGGACAGACCGAGGCGTTCCGCAAGCCGCTTTTCGCGCTGGCGTTCCTGTCGATCGGCATGGCGACCGACCTGCGCCGCCTCGCCTCGCCCGGAATGGGCCGCCTGGTGCTGGTCTACCTCGTCTCCATCTTCGGGTTCATCATCTGGATGGCGCTCGCCATCTCGTGGATCTTCTTCCACGACATCCCCGCCCTCCCGGTTCCGGTGACGCCATGAACAACGACCAGCGCGAACTCCTCGCCGAACTCGACGACAACCCCGCGGAACCGTTGGCCCGCGGGGAGGTCATCCTGGTGGGAAGCTGTCTGGCCCTGGGAACGGCGCTCTTGGTGGCCCTGGCACTGCTCCTCTGATGCCGGGTGAGCGCCCCGCGCCCGCACGCTCCCACAAGCGAATGGATTTCCGTGCCGGCTTCTTATTGGGATTGTTCGCAACGCGAGCTCTTCAAATCGTTTCCGAATCATGCCAGTTCGCCCCTCGGTTCGTTCAGGGTCCTTTTGCGTTTCGTCATGAGGGCAGGTTGCTTGGCTTGTGAGCCTCCGGCCAAGTGAGGGGCATGCCGGGCCGGCGGGCTCGCGCATTCCGTTTGCGCCGGCACCGCCACAAAACAGTCGGGGGAGCCCGAGGCTCCCCCGCTGAGGCGTGCGCGACGCTCCGGTTGGGTCAGTGCTTGCCCGAGACCGCGGCGGCATGGTCTGACGGCAGGACATCGTAATTGCGGGTCGCGTAATCGGTGAAAAGGAAGGTCAGGAGCACCGTCAGCATGAACAGCGACATGCCGATCACAAGCTTGGTGAGCGGCGTGCTCTCCCAGACATGCATGAAGAACAGCACCACCAACGCCGCCTTGATGACGGCGATGCCAAGGGCCACCGGGGTGCTCAGGGCGCCCAGGTCCATGCGGGCGGTGAGCCAGGTGACCACCGTCAGGACGCACAGCGCCAGGAAGTTTGCCCAGTAGGTCCAGGCCTTGGCGGGGGGATGGAGTGACATCTAAAAGTCTCCAGTCGTATCCGGCGTGAATCAGTGCCCCGCGCCGAGGTGGGCACCCAGCAGGTACAGCAGCGGGAAAAGGAAGATCCACACGAGGTCGACGAAGTGCCAGTACAGTCCCACCGACTCCACGGGAACGTAGTAATGCGGCGTGTAGTAGCCGTACCACGCGTAGACCATGATCACCGCCATGACGCCGAACCCGATGATCATGTGCAGCGCGTGCAGGCTGGTCATCGAGAAGTAGAGGAAGAAGAACAGCTTGGCCTGCTTCGCCTCGGGGTTGCGGGAATCCGACTCGATGTAGTTCGCAGGCACCACGGGGGAATTGAAGACGAAGCCCTTCAGTTCGGGGCCATGGGAGTCGTGCCCGTGGCCATGCTCGCCCTCGGCGTGCTTCTCGCGGGCCCAGGTCCAGTTGAAGTCGGAGGTGGGGAACACATGGAGATGGGCGTCGTGCTTCCACTCGCCGTACTTGATGCCAAGGAACAGGGCGCCAAAGACGATGGTGGCACCGAGCCAGGCCACGATCGCCTTCGACTTGCCCTGCTGGGCGGAGCGCACGGCAAACGCCATGGTCACGCTGGAGAAGATCAGCACGATCGTGTTGATCGCGCCGAGCATCGGGTCGAGGATATTGCTCGCCTGCTCGAAGACCTTCTCGAACTTGTAGCGGTAGATCGTGTAGGCGGCAAAGAGGCCGCCGAAAAACAGGACTTCGGTCGTCAGGAACATCCACATGCCGAGGTTGCCGGCATCGTGCTGCTGCTCAACGCTGACGAAATGGTGGGCCAACTCATGGCCGTGGCCATGGTCGTCATGCGCCTCCTGTGCGTGCTTCTTCTCAGTGACCTGCAAGGGCGCTCTCCTTGTTGAAAAGCGTGTCGTACTTGTAAGGTTCCCCGGTCACGACCGGGGTCTCCTCGAAGTTGTGCGGCGTGGGGGGCGACTCGGTGTGGGTCCAGTCGAGGGTGGTGGCGCCCCAGGGGTTGCGGCCAGCCTTCTCCCCAAAGAACACCGACCAGGGCAGGTAGAGCAGGGGCAGCAGGTAGCCGACTCCCAGCACGGTGGCGCCGGCCGTGGAGAAGACATTGAGCACCTGGAACTCGTTGGGGTACTCGTGGTAACGGCGGGGCATGCCGAGGTAGCCGACAAGGAACTGCGGGAAGAAGGTGAGGTTGAACCCGACAAAGATCAGGATCGCGGACATCCGGGCCAGAAACTCAGGGTACATCCGGCCGAACATCTTCGGCCAAATGAAGTGCAGGCCGCCCATGAACCCGACGATCGCCCCGCCCACCATCACATAGTGGAAGTGGGCCACGACGAAGTAGGTGTCGTGGAAGTGGATGTCGGTGCCGAGGGTGGACAGGAACAGGCCCGTCATGCCGCCGATGGTGAACAGCCCGATGAAACCATAGGCGTAGAGCATCGGCGAGTCGAAGGAGATCGACCCGCGGAACAGCGTGGCCAGCCAGGTGAACACCTTGATGCCCGAGGGGATGGCCACCGAGAAGGTGAGCAGCGAGAAGAACATCGCGGCGTAAGGCGACAGGCCCGAGGTGAACATGTGGTGCGCCCAGACGATGAAGCTGAAGATCGCGATCGCCAGGCTGGCGCCCGCCATCATCGAGTAGCCGAAGATCGGCTTGCGGCTGAAGGTGGAGATAAGCTCGTTGGTCACGCCCAGGGGAGGCAGGATCATGATGTAAACCGCCGGGTGGCTGTAGAACCAGAAGAGGTGCTGGTAGAGGATCGGGTCGCCGCCAAGCCGGGGGTCGAAGATGCCCACGCCCAGCAGCCGTTCCACTCCGACCAGGGCCAGCGTGATGGCGATGACGGGGGTTCCAAGCAATTGGATCACGCTGGTGGCGTAGAGCGCCCAGACGAACAGGGGCATCCGGAACCAGTCCATGCCCGGGCAGCGCATCCGGTGGATCGTCACGATGAAGTTGAGGCCCGTGAGGATCGACGAGAACCCGAGGATGAACAGGCCCGTCGCCGTCAACAGCACATTCGAGTTGAGGTAGGTGGTGCTGAGGGGGGTGTAGAAGGTCCAGCCGGTGTCGACGCCGCCGCCGATGAGGGCGACCAGCGTGAAGCCCGCGCCGATCATGTACACATACCAACTGATCAGGTTTAGCCGGGGGAACGCGACATCCTTGGCCCCGATCATCAAGGGCAGCATGAAGTTGCCCAAAGACGCCGGAACCAGCGGGATCAAGACGAAGAACACCATGATCACGCCGTGCGCCGTGAACGACTTGTTGTAGAAGTCGCTCGACATCAGGTCGCCCTTGGGCGTGATGAGCTCGGCGCGGATGAGGCCGGCGTAGAAACCGCCGAGCACGAACATCGCGCTCATGGCCACGAGATAGAGGATGCCGATCCTCTTGTGGTCGAGCGTCAGCAGCCACGAGGCGATGCTGGTCTCGTGGTTGAGGTAGTCGACGCCGCCACCTTGGCCCGGTTCCTTGCTGGCCGGTGCCAACGCTGGCGCGCTCGTGATGATGGTGCTCATGGTCATTACCTCCGGTTGGGCTCCTGTGTTCATGGACGGCCGGCCGGCGCGCCGAGCGCCGTGGGAGTCGTCGTGTGTTCGTTGCGGGTGGGCGTCTGTCCCTTCTTCAGGGACTTGATGTACGCGATGAGCTGGAACATCTCGTCCTCGCTCACGAGGCTCTCGTCATACGCTGGCATGATCGAGGGGTACTGGTAGCCCGCGGCGATCTTGGCGCTGGGATACCGGATGCTCTCCCTCAGGTAGTTCTCGTCGGCGAGCACCGTCGCGCCTGGCGCCACGGGGCTGCCCTTGTCGAACGACAGCGGGATCCGCTTCATGTGGATTTCCTCGAGCGATGGCGCCCGCGCCTGCGACTCGCCAGCGTGGCAGGTCACGCACTGCAGCTTGGCGAACAGCTTGCGCCCCTGCAACGCGTCGCCCAGCTCGGCCTTCTCACTGAGCCACTTCTGGTAGTCGCCCTCCTCCATCACGGTGATCTTCCCGATCATCCGCGAGTGCTCGGTGCCGCAGTATTCCGTGCAGAAGATGTGGTACACGCCCGCCTGCGTGGGCTGGAACCACAGGGTGGTGTAGCGGCCCGGCACGGCGTCGCTCTTCACCCGGAACGCCGGGATCGAGAAGCTGTGAAGCACATCCTCGCTGGTGATGGTCAGCTTGACGGGCTTGCCCAACACCGCGTGCAGGGCGTTGATCTCCCTCTGGCCGCCGGGATACTGCGCCTTCCACATCCATTGCCTGCCGACGATGTAGACATCCATGGAGTCCGCCGGCGGAACCACGAGTTCGGCGTACACCTTCACGCCCCAGGCGAACACGATCAGGCAGATCACCGTGGGAATCGCCGTCCAGCCGATCTCGAGCAGCATCGATCCGTGGTACTGGGGGGGAACTTGGTCGTCGGCCCGGCGGTAATACAGCACCGAGAAAAGCACCAGCAGGCCGAACACCAGGGCCGTCATGCCGATGTTGAGCGCCACGATGAACAGGTAAAGGGCCTCAACCGACGGGGCCACCGTGGAAGCCGATTCCGGCCATATCGGAAAATCCCACATGGTTTCCCAACCTTTCCTTTCAACCGTCCGCGGCGGGAGCCACCCGCGCGGGTTCGGCTTTCCGGCCAATGAGCCTGTTTCCAAAGATGATGAACGCCAAGGCGATGATCGTCACCACGGCCGCGGCCTGCACCAGGCGGATCACCGCCCAACTATATTGCCCGCTGTGCGGATCGTACTTCATGCACACGAAGGCGAGCTTGTCAACCAGCGAGCCGATCTGGTTCTGCGACGCCATCTGGAGGTCTTTCTGCACATCGAACGGCGGGTAGTTCATGCCCATGCGGTAATGGCTGACCTTGAGTTCGGGGGTAAGGAAGCAGATGCCCATGCCGTGGAGGATGTCGCCGGTCTCCGCGTCGCGGATGTAGCGGTAGCCGATGGCGTCGCAGACCTTGTTGATGGCGTCCTCGCCGCCGACGAGGAACCGCCAGTCGGCGACCGTTCGGTGGTCGAACTTGCCCTCGAGGAAGCTCCCCTTCTTGGGGGGCCGGCCGGTGGTCTCGAGAAGCTCGCCCCTCTTGCGCGCGGCGTCCTGGGGGCCCTCCTCGCGGTCGATGCTGAAGATCACCACCTCGAAGTCGTTTCCCGGCTTGAACTTCACCTTCTTCAGGGAATCAAACACGCCCGAGAGCACCATGTTGCACTGCATCCGGCAGCGGTAGTAGGCCGGCACCAAGAGCACCGGCTTGCCGGCCGGGATGTCGCCCAGGCGGACAGGCTTGCCCTCGTGGTCGAGGAAGTTCAGCTCGCCGGCAAGCTGGGCGCCAAGCTGCTGGTCGATCGTGGCCTTTTCCTTGAGCTTGGTGTACCGGTTCTCACGAACCGTCATTTCACCCGGGCCGCGGGGAATGAGCGAGATTCCGGGCGTGTCGTCGCCCCGGCCGGCCAAAGCCAGCCAAGCGCATGCCGCCATCACCAGGAACCGCCGGATCACGATCACCTCCACTAAATTTAACCGCTCAAGCCCCGAAACCCCAACGACTAACGGCCTCCCGAGGCGTCGCCCGCCGGTTTCGCCACCGCGACCGGCTTCGACTTCACCTCGCCCATGACCGCCTTGAAGGCCTTCTCGATGCGTCCATCTTGGGAAAGCGCCGCGTTGCCCCGGCGGATGTTCTCCTGCCCGATGGTGAACGGGTTCGGCTGGCCGCCGGAATGCAGCGGCGACAGCACATCGACGCCCTCAAGGGTTGGCTGGGGCGGATCGACCGGCCTGACGAATCCGTTCACGCTGATCCGGTTCAGGTTGATCGCCACCTGCTGCTCAACCATCTCCTTGTCCTTGAAGACCTGGGAATATTCGGCCTCAAGCTGGGCGCGCATGCGCTGGGCATGGGCCTGGCGCGCCGAAGCCAGGAGCGGATCTCCCGTCACCTTCGAGCCGGACTCGAAATCGGTGAGGAAAGCGAACAGGCCGCTGACAATGAACACCGTCATGATGATGGAGACGGCGAGGATGCCCATGAAGCCGTAGGCGAACGAGCTGTCGAGGTCGCTCGTGTCGTAACCGGCATTCTGGCTGGCTGGATGACCCATGCTTCACCTCTCCTGCGTTAGTGCGCCGCGCCGGGAATGACGACATCGTCCGACACGGTGTGGACGGGCGTCGTGTCCTTGCGCGGGTCGTTCTCGGGGTACAGGCCGAACCGGCTCACCTCGCGGAAGAACAGGCCGAGCCAGATGCCGGTGAGGCCGGCGAACGCCGCCAGGTCCTGCACCGTCTCGATGCCGATATCCCAGTGCCCGGGATCGAACGCCGGGCGAATCTGCCAGTAGATGTCGACGAAACGCACGGCCAGCAGGTAGATCGACACCTTGAGCAGGAGGTCGGCCCTGCGGCTCACTTCCCGCAGCAAAAGGATCAAAAACGGGATCAGGAAGTGCCCGAGGCCCAGGATCAGGGTGAGCAGTTCCCAGCCGCCCCGCGAGCGGGCGATGTAGTAGGGCACCTCCTCCTTGAGGTTGGCGCTCCAGATCAGCAGGTACTGCGAGAAGCTGATGTAGGTCCAGAAGATCGTGAAGCCGAGCAGGTAGCAGCCGAAGTCGCGGGTGATCTTCTTGTTGAGGTCGCTGCCCAGGTCCTCGCCGCCCTGCCGCAGGTAGATGAACACCGCCGTCTGCAGCGCCATCGCCGAGATGATCTGCCCGAAGCCGAAGATCACCGGGTACATCGTGGAGTACCAGACCGGCTGCAGCGACATCGACCAGTCGGTGGACAGGAACAGGATGATGAGCGAATGAACCAGGATTCCTGGAGCGGCGATGTATTGCATCGACTGCTTGAGTTCCGGGCTCCATCCCTGGGCGTCCTCGCGGCGGGCCAGGGCGTTGAGTCCCAAGGCCATCACGGTCCACAGCCCGAAGCCGATCGCCGAGCGGATGATGAAGAAGGTGTCGTTGAGGTAGCCCTTCTTCTCGTCGAGGATCAGTTTCTCATGCTCCTCGATCTCGAGGTTCGGGTCGGCCCATGGCCAGAGGCGATGGTCGCTGTGGAGGTTGAGGTGAGCCTCGGGGGTGTTGTGGGCGTGTTCCTTGGGGAGGAACGCGTAGACATCGGTGAGGCCCAGGAGGAGCGGGAGGAACATGAGGGCGACGAACGGAATGGTGCGCGCCGCGGCCTCGGCGGGCCTGCGGATCACATAACCCCAGTAGCCGCCTGAGACATTCTGGATCATCAGCAGCGCGAGCGAACCCAGCGCCATGCCCGCGGGCAGGATGAACCCGGTGAGGTACGACTGGAAGAACGACTGCGAGCCGTTCACGAACATCAGGGCGACGGCGACGAGCATGCCGACGCCGCCGATGGCGAACGACATTCCCGAGGCCTGGGTGGCGCGCTCCTGCGCGCGGGCGTTGTGGGTGGCCATGGCTCAGTGCGCCCCCTTCGGATGAGCGTCATTCCCGGCGGCGGGCGCCGAGGCGGTGATGGTGGTGGCGCGCGCCTTCTGGAGCGCGCGGATGTAGGCGACGATCGCCCAGCGGTCTTGTGGCGGGATCTGCGCGGAGTAGCTGGCCATCGCGCCGTAGCCGTTGGTGATCACATGGTAGAGGTAGCCGGCGGGCGCCTTCTCGAGTTCGATCTGCCCGGCGCCCTGGTAGCGGAGGCCGCGGCTGAAGTGCGACTTGTCGCCGGCGGACTGCTCCCAGAAGGCCGGCGGCTTGAGGAAGCCGCGCATGACGATCGTGCCGTCGCCCGAGCCCGTCTGACCATGACAGACATTGCAGTAAATGTTGTAGCGTTCCCGCCCGCGCTTCAGCAGCGCCTCGTTCACCTCGACGGGAAACTCCTCCGCGTATTGCGCCAGCACCAGCTTCGGATCGACGGGCGTCGCCGGCACCGCGGGAGGCAACTGCGAAACCTTGCCGGTGAGGAACACCGGATCGGCGCCGAGCGATCCGCGGGCCACCGTGCCTTCCACGAACGGCCGGGTCGACCTGCCGTCGGCGAAGAAATGGCCCGGATCCTGCGGCTTCAGCTTCGGCTGCTTGGCCATCAACTGGTGAAACGAAAGGATGTGCTGCAGGTGCAGGGGTTCATTCGACGGAGCCATCTGCTGGTTGCAGCCCGTGAACAGGGCGGCGACGGCCAGCACAGGCAGCCAAGTCTTGATCGCGTGGCGCGTCACTGCGGCACCTCCGACAGGGTGATCGGCGATAGGCCCTTCAGGAACTCGTGGGTCTCGTCGATGTCGAACAGCGGGTCGGTCGCCTCGATGCAGAGGAAGAACCGGTCGCTGCTGGCCCGCTCGAACTCCTTGACCTCGAACAGCGGATGGTGCGGCCGGGGAAGCCCGTTCAGCAGGATCATGCCAAACAGGCTCGTGAACGCCGAGAACAGCACCGTCAGCTCGAAAATCGGGGGTACGAAGGCCTGCCACGAGAAGAACGGCCGGCCGCCGATGTTGAGCCGGTAGTTGAACCAGTTGGGGATGAACGCGTCCCATTCCCTGGGGTGGCCACCCGAGGTGAGCGTCTGGAGCAGGAACGCCGTCAGGCAGCCGGTGAGTCCGCCGCAGAACACGATCACCGGCAGCAGGGTGCGCGGCTTGCCGAGCGCCTCGCGCAGGCCTTCCACGGGGAACGGCGAGTAGCCGTCCATCACCTTGTAGCCCTTGCGGCGAGCCGCGTCGGCGGCGTTCACCAGCGCCTGCGGATTGTCGAACTCGGCCAGCAGGCCGAATAGGCCCGGGGCTTGGGGGGCATGCATTAGTGGCTTCCTCCCGCATGGCTCGCGCCCGGCGCGTGCGTGTGCGACTCAGGCATCATGTGCTTCATCTCGAACGCCGAGATCATCGGCACGAACCTCATGAACAGGAACAGCAGCGTGAAGAACAGGCCGAAGGTTCCCACATAGGCCGTGATGTCCCACACCGTCGGGCAGTACTGGCCCCAGGTGGACGACTGCCAGGGGATGCGCTGGAGGCTCATGAGGATCACGAACCTCTCAAGCCACATGCCGATGTTGATGACGATCGAGATGACGAACAGCCACGGGATGTTGGTGCGGAAGAACCTGAACCACAGGAGCTGGGGAATGATCCCGTTGCAGAGGATCAGCAGCAAGTAGAAGACTCCATAGGGGCCGAAGGCGCGGTTCTTGAGGAACAGGCCGCGCTCGTCGGGACTGCCGGAGTAATAGGCCATGAAGGCTTCCACGCCGTAGCCGTAAAACACCATGAGCCCCGTGGCCAGCATGACCTTGGCCATGTTGTCCATGTGCTTGTCGGTGATGAAGTCCTTCAGGCCGTAGGCCAGCCGGGCGGGCGCGGCGAGGGTCACCACCATGGCGAAGCCGCTGAAGATGGCCCCGGCCACGAAGTAGGGCGGGAAGATCGTCGCGTGCCAGCCGGGGACATTGCCCACGGCGAAGTCGAACGACACGATCGTGTGCACCGAAAGCACCAGCGGCGTGCTGATGCCCGCCAGAAGCAGGTAGATCGTCTCATAGCGGTGCCAGTGGGTGGCGGCGCCGCGCCATCCGAGGCACAGGATGCCGTAGATCATCTTGATCCAGCGGTTCTTGGCGCGGTCGCGCATGCTCGAGAGGTCGGGAATGAGCCCGGTGTACCAGAACAGCAGCGACACCGTCGCGTAGGTGGACACCGCGAACACATCCCAGATGAGCGGGCTGCGGAACTGCGGCCACAACTGCATCGTCGTCGGGTAGGGCAGCAGCCAGTAGAAGAACCAGGGGCGGCCCATGTGGGCCAGCGGGTAGATGCCGGCGCACGCCACGGCGAACAGCGTCATCGCCTCGGCGAACCGGTTGATCGAGGTGCGCCACTTCTGGTGGAACAGCAGGAGGATCGCCGAGATCAGCGTGCCGGCGTGGCCGATGCCGATCCACCAGACGAAGTTGATGATGTCGAATCCCCAGCCGACGGGGATATTGACGCCCCAGGTGCCGATGCCCTCGTAGATCAGCCAGGTCAGCGCCATCAGCAGCGCCTGGAGCACCATGAACGACACCAAGAACCCGAAGATCCAGCCCTTGGGCGTGGACCGCAGGACGATGTCGTTGATCTTCGAGGTGACCGTGGAGAAGTTGTAGGTCCCCGTGAAGAGGCTCTCCCCGTCGGCCTGGTTTTTCGCGACTTCCTTGGTTGCCATGTTTGGGTTCACCCGTGAGCCGCTTCGAGGTTGGGATTGGGGTTGCGCAACCCCGCCAGGTAGGTGGTGCGCGGGAAGGTGTTGAGCCCTTCGAGGATGCTGTAGTTGAGGTGCCCCGCCGCCTTCTTGAGGCGGGCGATGCGGCTCGACTTGTCGTTCATGTCGCCGAAGACGATGGCGTTGGCCGGGCAGGCACCCATGCACGCGGTGACAACCTCGCCGTCCTTGATCCGGGCGGTGACCTTGCCGGCCTCGCCGTCCTTGAGCCGGCTGATCGACTTCTTCTCGGCGGCGGCCTGCTTCACGGCGCGCTTCTCGGCCTCGATCTCGCCATGGCGGATCCGCTGCACGCAGTAGGTGCACTTCTCCATCACGCCGCGCGTGCGCACCGTGACCTCGGGGTTGTTGAGCAGCTTGAGGCTCGGCGTGGCGTAGTCGGTGTACTGCAGGAAGTTGAACCGCCTCACCTTGTACGGGCAGTTGTTGCTGCAGTAACGGGTGCCCACGCAGCGGTTGTAGACCATGTCGTTGAGGCCGTCGTAGCCATGCACCGTCGCGGCGACGGGGCAAACCTGCTCGCAGGGGGCGTTCTCGCACTGCATGCACGGCACGGGCTGGTGGTAGGTACGGACCTTAGACGGATCCTGCAGGCTCTCGAAGGTGACCTGGAAGTAGCGGTCGACCCGGATCCAGTGCATCTCGCGGCCGCGGCTCACCTCATGCTTGCCGACCACCGGGCTGTTGTTCTCCGACTGGCAGGCGACCACGCACGCGGAGCATCCGGTGCAGCGGTTGAGGTCGATCACCATGCCCCAGCGGTGCACCTTCTGGGCGTACTCGTACCCTTCCATCGGGGTTTTGTTGTCGGCGTCGGGAAGAAGCGTCAGCGGGATGGCCCCGGGCTTCGATTCGCCGTGGCCATGGTCGTGCCCGTGGTCATGGCCGTCATGCTTGTGGTCGTGGCCATGGTCGTCCTTCTTGGCCGCGGCGTGGTCATCCTTCTTGGCGTGGCCGCCGTTGAGGGAGGGATCGTGCTCGACCCAGTGGGGGTTGGCGGCGTTGGTCTCGAGCGACGCGACGCGCACCAGCGGCGCCGGCCGGCCCTCGGCCTCCATGCTGTGGTGGCCCTGGGTGCAGGCGAGCAGGTGGCTCCGGCCATTGACCTTGGCGGACGCCGAGCGCGCCACGAATTGCGACTGGGCGGAGCGGAGAGGGTTGACATTCACGCCGACCACCGCGCCCGACTTGCCGTCGGTCGCCTTGCCCGCGTCGGGCTTGCCCTTGCCGACCAAGTGGCCTCCGACGCGGCCGGCCCGGGTGCGACCGTAGCCGATCTGCACGACGATGGTGCTGTCCGCAACGCCGGGCACCACCCACGCGGGCACGGCGACCGTCTTGCCGTCGACCGTGATGTCGAGCACATCGACGAACGCGCGGCCGTGCTCGCCGCCCGTCCAGCCGAATTCCTTCGCCGGACCGGTGTATTCGCGCTTGCTCAGGCCCAGCGGATCCTTCTCGGTGACCAGCTTCATGCCGAGCGCCTTGGCGGTGCCGTAGTTGATGTAAGCGGCATTGTCCCAGGTGATCTTGGTGATCGGCTTGGGGGTTTCCTGCAGCCAGCCATTGTTGGCGAACCGGCCGTCGTGGACGGTGTCGTCGGCGGTGAACACGACCTCCATCTGGCCGCTGGACTTCGGCTCGAAGGCCTTGGCGAGCTTGGCCACCTCGTCGGCGTTCAGCTTGAGGCCCGCCGATTCCCGGCCCGAGTGCCCGTGCACATGTCCGTCGTGCAAGCTGCGGGTGTAGAAAGAATCAAAATCCTTGAACTTCAAAAGATCGGGCGAGGCGCCCTTGCTGGCCTCGTACCAGGCCTTCCAGGTGGCGCGCACCAAGTCGTGCCCCTGCCGTTCGGTGGGCTGGGCGCCGGGAGCGGTCGGGTCGGACTCGTTGACAACCAGGCCGGCGAGGAATTCCTCGGCCGACTTGCCGCTGTAAAGCGGGGCAATGAGCGGCTGCACGATGGTCGCGCGGCCGTCGTAGCTGAGGGCGTCGCCCCAAGCCTCGAGGTAATGCGCCAAGGGCAGGCGCCACTGGCACAGGATGGCGGTCTCGTCCTCATGCAGGTTGAGGGCCACGGATGTCTTGCCCGACTTCAGCGAGAACGCCTCGAGCGCGCCCTTGAAGTCGATGTCGCCGGTCGCGGAGTAGGCGGGGTTGCTGTCGAGGATGAGCAGCATGTCGACCTTGTCAGCCTTGAGGTCGTCGAAGAGCTTTCCGAGGGTGTCGGCGGTGGAGACAGGCCGGCCCTGGCAGAGCGGCTCGATGTAGCGGACCGTCTTTCCGGTGTTGCCGAGCTTGTCGTTGATCGCCGCGACCAGCGCGTGGACATCGGGCGACTGGGCGGGGCCGGCGGCGACCAGGGTGGCCTGCCGGGCCTTCGGCTTGTCGAGCTTCTTGCCGTTCTCGTGCGTCGACTCCTTGAGATCGGCGGCGAGTTCCTTGAGGAACTTGGCGGTTTCAGCCGGCAGGCCGGGCTGCTCGGAGGCGCCGGCAACGCCCACCAGCGCCGCCAGGTGGCGGACCAGGTTGGGAATCTCGCTGGGGCGCGCGGCCAGGCGGTGGTCGGCCTTGGCACCCGTCACGCTCAGGCCCGGCTCGATGGCGTAAAGGCGGGTCATCTCCGCCGGCTTGGTGACATCGCGGAGTTCGGAAAACTGCCGCACCAAGGCCAGCGAGGCGGGCCCCTGCTGAAGAATGTCGGCGTCGAAGGTGACGATCACTTCGGCCTTCACACCCTTGCCGTGGATCTGGTGAACCACCTCGAGCGGCTTTCCGAAGGCCAAGGCGGTGCCGATATAGGCGTTGTCCGAGCCGAGGGGCTCATGCTGGTGCCAGCGCGAGCCGGGAACTTCCTTGAGGAACCGGCTGATCATGCCGCCCAGGGTGGGCGAGGTCACCTGCCCGGACAGGATGCGAACCTTCGAGCCCTCGCCTTTTTTCCTGATCTCGCCGAGCTTGGCGCGCAGGGCGCGGTAGGCATCCTCCCAAGTCGTGGATGTGCCCTTGTTGTTGGCGTCGAACTGCCTGTCGGGATCGTACATCCCCAGCACCGAGGCCAGGGAAAACATGTCGACGCCGGGGTTGCTGTCGGCGGATTCGCCCTTGAAAGACGGGTGGGTGGTGTTTGCTTCGATCTTGATGGGCCGGCCTTCGTAGCTCTTGGCCAGAACGGGAGTGGCGTAGCCGGAGAGGGTCATCGCGGTGGCGAAGTAGATACCTTCCCCGGGCTGGACGCCCTCGTTGTCACGGACATTGGGCACGATCTTCCCGGAGGGAGCCCGGCACCCAGAAAGGCCGGCCAAGGCCAGCGAGGCGCCCATGAGCGACAGGAAGGAGCGGCGGCTGACCGGGTCGGTCCATTCGCCGGCTTGCGAGGGGAACTCCCGATGGAGCATCGCCTGGTAGCCGGGGGTGTCCAGCAACTCCTCAAGGCTCCGCCACATGGGGGTGTCGTTGGCAGTCGCCGGGGCGGCAAGCGTCGGATGGGTGGTGCTCATGGATTCTTCCTGGCCTGTGATCGGGTCCGTCGCCATCAGCGGTGGCAGGTGGAGCATTCAATGAGGCTCCGCACATTCAGCTCGGCCTTGAGCTTGTTGCCCAGTTCCTGCTGGGTCCAAACCTTGTCAGGCTGCTCGGGGTCCTTGTACTGGTCGGCGGACCACGCGAAGTTGGTGATCTGGTCCCGTGGTCGAAGATGATCCTCGGGGTTACGGTGGCAGTTGAGGCACCATTCCATCAGGAGCGTGCCTTTCTGGTAGACCGCCTGCATATGGTTGATTTGGCCGTGGCAGCTGACGCAGCCAATACCCTTAGTAATATGGATGCTGTGGTTAAAATAGGCGAAATCGGCAAGCCGGTGGAGCCTCTGCCATTCGATCGACTTGTTCGTGTTGAAACTCTCGCGCACCGGTTCCAGCATCGTGCTGCCCACCCAAATCTGCGAATGGCAGTTCATGCAAGTCTTGGTGGGGGGCACATTTGAGTGCGCGACTTCCTCGGCGGAGGTGTGGCAATACCGGCAGTCGATTCCAAGCCCGTTCACATGGTGGGCGTGGCTGAACTGGATCGGCTGGGTTTTCGCGTTGTAAGCACCTGTCATGTAAGGCGATCGGACAAAAACCAGCGCCGCCACTCCCAGCCCGGGGGCCCCAAGCAACACGCCAAGGATCGCCACCCGAAACAGGGTATTGGCATAGGGTGGAAAGAGTTGGGCCATCTCACTTCCTCAAGGGGCGCGATCCGGACGGTCAGCGTTAATCTAAACGCCCGGCCAACCCTGACAAGGGAACTCACGGGTCCGAACAAAATCACATGCACATTTTGTACCGGGCCGCCAGATCTTGAAACCGCTCACGGACTGAGCCTTTACGCCGCCTCGGCATGGCCGGAATTATCACCCTTGGGAATGGCCCGAACCAGGTTCACCAATTCGGGGAAAGCCGACCGGCCCGTCCAGCCGCCAGGCCAGGGCCAGAAACAACGCCGCGCCCGCCGCCAGCCAAGGCGCCAGCGGCCATTCCACCGGGTTGCCCAGCGTGACCCGCCGGCTTTCCCACGATTCCTCCATCTCCGCTAGCGCCAAACGGATCTCCTCCTCCCGCCCCGCCTCAAACCGGCGGCCCCCCGTCATGCCGGCCAGATCATCGAGCATCTCCCGCGCCGCCTTGGAATCGGCGCCGTTATTCCGTTCGCCACGAACCTCCAGGGAATGGCAGACGATTCCCAAGGCCTTGGCCACCTGTCCCAACTGCCTCAAGGAAAGCCCCGACTCGGGCGGATACGCGTTGTTTTCGCCATCGGAGACAAGGAGCACCGCCCTGGCCGGCGCGGGCGCGGCCTCCAGTTCGCGCAGTGAAAGGGCCAAACCCGACGCCAGGTCGGTGCCCGCCTCGCCCGGAACCACGACCGGGTTGATCGCCCTGAGCCAAGGTTCGAGGAGCGCCGGGTCGGGCACCGGCGGACAAACCACCTCCGCCCGGCCGGCGACCGTCGCGAGGCCGACCTGCCAGCCGGCGCGGCCGGCCCCGCCTGAAAGCAGGGACATGAGGGAATCGACCGCGGCGTCGATCCTGCGCCTTAATACGGGGGAATCCGCGCGGATATCGGCCTCGGCCATGCTGGCGCTGACATCCAGCACCACCATGAGCGCCGCGGGCGCGGGAACCACCTCCGGCAGCACCAGCGACGGCCCCGACACGGCGAGCACCGCCGCCAGCGCCGAGGCCAGCCTTGCCCACGCGGACGGCGGCCAGCGGGGTCCAGCGCCCCGGGGGAGCAGATCCGCCGCGGGTATCAGCCAGGCCCGGTGCGGCTGACGCGACCTCCGCCAGGCCCAGGCCACCGCCAATGGCGCCAGCGCGAGAAGCCAGGGATGGTTCCAGGAGAGCGACATGACCGGGCATCCTAACCTGTCCGGGCGACGGGGGCATCGCCGCAAGCCGTTGCGATTGACTCGAATTCCCGACGCAACCTAGTCTTGCCCGGCTGATGGACAGGGTCCTCGGGTGGGGGAATCGCGCCGTGACGGAAGCCGGAGAGAGCCACGAGGCGGCGCGCCTCGCCAAGCTGCAAGCGATCGAGGCGCTCGGGATCGACCCGTGGGGCGGCCGGTTCGACGGACACATGCCCGTGGCCTCGGTCCGGGCGCTGCCCGTGAATCCCGAGTCGCCCGCGGCGGCGCGCATCGCCGGGCGCGTGGTGCTGCGGCGGGTCATGGGCAATGTGCATTTCCTGGATGTGCAGGATTCCTCCGGCCGCGTGCAGGTGATGCTCGGCAAGAAGCAGGTGGGCGAGCTGGGCTGGAAGCTGGCCCAGGAACTCGACCTCGGCGACCTGGTGGGGGTGGACGGCACCTTCGGCGCCACCAAGACGGGCGAGCCGACCGTCTTCGCCCGGGAAGTGGCGATGCTGGCGAAGTCGCTCCTGCCCCATCCGGACAAGCATTCCGGCATGACGGACATGGAGTTCCGGCTGAGGCACCGCTACCTCGACCTGACCTACAACGCCGAGACCATGGACCGGGCCCGCCAGCGGGTGATGCTGGTGCGGGCGATGCGCCGGCACCTCGACGACCAAGGATTCCTCGAGGTGGAGACTCCCACGCTTCACGCCGTCGCCGGCGGCGCCGCCGCCCGGCCGTTCGCCACCCACCACAACGCCCTCGACATTCCGCTGGTGCTCCGCATCGCCCTCGAGCTGCCGCTCAAGCGGCTCTTGGTGGGCGGCATGGAGAAGGTCTACGAGATCGGCAGGGTGTTCCGCAACGAGGGGATCAGCCCGCGGCACAACCCCGAGTTCACGATGCTCGAGCTGTACCAGGCGTACAGCGACTACCGGGGCATGATGGACCTGACGGAGGGGCTGATCCACGCCTGCGCGACGGCGCTGCGCGGGTCGGGCAAGGTGACCTTCGGCGAGGCGGAGATCGACTTCACCCCGCCGTTCGAGCGCGCCACCTACGCCGAACTCCTGGCCAGGCACGCCGGGGCCGACATGGCCGACCCGACATCGCTCGAGCGCGCCGCCTCCGTCCGCGGCATCGACCCCGCGGGCAAGCACCCCGATGTGCTGGCCCAGCTCCTGTTCGAGCAGGAGGTGGAGCACAGGCTCAAGGGGCCCGTGTTCGTGCACGACTATCCCGCGAGCCTCTGCCCGCTGACGCGCCGCAAGCGGGGCAACCCTGCCGTGGCGGAGCGGTTCGAGCTGTTCGTGCGGGGCATGGAGCTGGCCAACGCCTACAGCGAGCTGAACGACCCGATTTTGCAGGAGGCCACCTTCAGGCAGCAGCTCGCGGGCCTTGCGGAGGACGACTCGATGGCGCGGATGGACGACGACTTCGTGCGCGCCCTCAGGCACGGGATGCCCCCGGCGGGCGGCCTGGGGATCGGCGTGGACCGCCTCGCCATGCTGCTCACCGACACCACCACCATCCGCGATGTCATCCTCTTCCCGCTGCTGCGCCCCGAGCGCGGCCCCCAGGAGCGCTGATGTACAAGCTGGTCCTCTGCTGGCGTTACCTCAAGACGCGCTACCTGGCGCTGGTCTGCGTGGTGAGCGTGATGCTGGGCGTCGCCACGCTGATCGTGGTCAACAGCGTCATGGGCGGCTTCTCGGCGAAGCTGCGCGACAGGCTGCACGGCCTGCTGAGCGATATCGTGCTGGAGGCCTACGACTTCGACGGCTTTGCCGACCCCGAGGGGAAGATGAGGCGGATCATGGACGATCCGCTGCTGGCGCGCGAGGTGGTGGCGATGTCGCCCACGCTTGAGATCTTCGCGATGCTGCAGTTCCAGTTCCGCGACACGCCGGTGACCAAGCCGGTGCGGCTGGTGGGCATCGACCCGCCGACGCGCTCGGCGGTGGGCGGGTTTTCCGAATATCTCACCGACCCGGCGCGCCGCGACAAGCCGGGCTTCTGGATGGACGAGGCGGCGCGCGACCGGTTCGAGAGGCAGAAGCGGCCCGAGCCGCTCGTCTTCACGCCGCTGGGCAATCCGGACGAGCCGCCGCCGCCCGAGGCGCCCAAGCCCACGCCCAAGACAACCCAGGGCGCGATCCTGGGCTACGCGATCGCCCATTTCCGCGACCGGCAGGCCAAGGCGGAGGACGGCGCCACCCGCGACCGCCGCACGCTCCAGCCGGGCGACGAGGTGGTGCTCACCACGGTCTCGGGGGCGAAGCTGGCCCCGGTGTACGACCGGTTCGCCGTCGTCGACTATTTCCGTTCGGAAATGAGCGAGTACGACTCCCAGTTCATCTTCGTGCCGCTGGAGCACCTGCAGAAGCTCAGGTCGATGGAGGGGCGCGTCACCTCCATCCAGGTGAGGCTCCGCGACTACGACAGGGCCCCCGCCGTGGTCGCCAGGCTCAAGGAGATCTTCGTCCGCGACAGCCTCGATGTGCAGACCTGGGAGGAGAAGCAGGGCGCCGTGCTCGCCGCCATCCGCGTCGAGAAGGGGATCCTCAACATCCTGCTGTTCCTCATCATCGCCGTCGCCGGCTTCGGCATCTTGGCGATCTTCTCGATGATCGTGGTCGAGAAGACCCGCGACATCGGCATCCTGAAGTCGCTGGGCGCCTCCAACTGGGGCGTGCTGCAGATCTTCATCGCCTACGGCCTGCTGCTGGGACTGGTCGGGGCGGCGCTGGGCACCCTGATGGGCCTGGCCATCACCGTGAACATCAACGAGATCGAGCATTTCCTCGCCCGGGCCACCGGGCAGGACATCTTCCCCCGCGATGTCTACTACTTCGACCGCATCCCCACCGAGATCCAGCCTTTGGCCATCGGCCTCGTGAACCTCGGGTCGGTGGGGATCGCCGTTCTGTTCAGCATCCTGCCGGCGCTCCGCGCCGCGATGCTCCACCCGGTCCGCGCCCTGCGCTTCGAGTGACGACGGAGGCCCGCCCGATGATCGCCGAATCCGCCACGACCCCGGTCCTCGAGGCCCGGCAGGTGCGCAAGACCTACCGCCGGGGCGCCATCGCCACCGAGGTGCTCAAGGGGGTCGACCTGACGGTGGCCCGGGGCGAGTTCCTCAGCGTCGTGGGCGCGTCGGGCTCGGGCAAGAGCACGCTGCTGCACCTGCTGGGCACGCTCGACCAGGCCGACGGCGGGGAGGTTCGCCTGGACGGCGAGCGCATCGACAACGCCGGGGCGCGCCGCCGCGACCGCCTGCGCAACCAGGCCTTTGGTTTCATCTTCCAGTTCTACCACCTGCTGCCGGAACTCTCGGCGCTGGAGAATGTGCTGACGCCGCTTTACATCGCGAGCAGCGCGTGGGCCTGGCCGTTCCGCAGGGCCGACGCCGTCCGCAGGGCCCGCGCCCTGCTCGAGCGCGTGGGCCTGGGCCACCGCCTCGACCACAAGCCCCGCGAGCTTTCCGGCGGCGAGATGCAGCGCGCCGCCATCGCCCGGGCCCTCATCAGCGGGCCACGGGTGCTCCTGGCGGACGAGCCCACCGGCAACCTCGACGAGGACGCCGGGGCTGAAATCGCCCGACTCCTGCGCGCCTTGAACGCCGAGGAAGGCCTGACTATCATCATGGTCACGCATAACCTGGATATGGCCAGAAGCACGGACCGGGTGGTCCGCCTCACCCACGGACGGGTGGACCTGTCGCCAACTGTCCTCGGGAACAGGCCCGCCCCCGGCGGATATCACTCCCCGAACGATGGCGGCGACCGGCTCAGCCTGGACAGGCGGCCGGCTTCCATGGCGGTTCTCGGAGCGGGGGCCTCCCCTCCCGCCCACCCGGAGGTGTTCGGTGTCGGCCATTTTCCTCAACGGTGAGCTTGTCCCGCGCGAACGCGCCGTTGTCTCCGTCTACGACCACGGCCTGCTCTATGGCGACGGCGTCTTCGAGGGACTGAGGTTCTACGGCGGCAAGGTCTTCAAGCTCCGCGAGCACCTCGACCGCCTCGAGGAGAGCGCCCGCCACATCCACCTCGTCATACCCTCGACGATGGACGCCCTGGCCCGCGATGTCGAGGCGTGCGTCAAGGCCAGCGGCATGGCCGACGGCTATGTCAGGCTCGTGGTCACCCGCGGCGTGGGCAACCTCGGGCTCGATCCCCGGTCATGCCCCAGGCCCCAGGTCATCATCATCGCCGACGCCATCAGCCTCTACCCCGCCGAGATGTACGAGAAGGGGATGGAGATCGTCACCGCCAGCACCATCCGCAACCACCCCAACGCGCTCAGCCCGCGGGTCAAGAGCCTCAACTACCTCAACAACATCATGGCCAAGCTCGAGGCCGCCCGCGCCGGTGTTCCCGAGGCGATCATGCTCAACCATATCGGCGAGGTGGCCGAGTGCACCGCCGACAACATCTTCGTGGTCGAGCGCGGCCGCCTGCGCACCCCGCCCCGCAGCGCCGGCATCCTCGCCGGCATCACCCGCGCCACGGTGATCGACCTGGCTCGGCAGGCCTCCGTGCCGTTCGCCGAGGAAACCCTCACCCGCCACGACATCTTCGCCGCCAGCGAGATGTTCCTCACCGGCACGGGCGCCGAGATCATCCCGGTCACCAAGGTCGACGGCCGCCCGATCGGCGACGGTTCGCCCGGCCCCGTCACCCGGCTGCTCCGCGGGAAGTATCATGAGCTGGTGAGAAGCGTGGCCTGACCGCGCGGGTTGGGTTGGGGAAAACGCCGATGGCCAGCATCCAGCACATCCTCGTGGCCCTCGACTTCTCGGAATCGTCGCGTTACGCGCTGGAATACGCCGAGCTGCTGGCAAGGCAATTCGGCGCCGCGGTCGACCTCGTCCATGTCGTCACGCCGCTCACGGCGCCCATGCCCGCCGGCTTCGCCCCGCCGTTCATCAACAACCCTGGCGAGGCGCACCTTGTCGAGGCGCGCGCCTGCCTCGAGAACCACGCCGACGAGCTGCGCTCGCGCGGCCTTTCGGTGGCGACGCTGCTGGTGGAGGGGTCGCCCCTGGAGTCGATCCTCGCGCAGGCGCGGAAGCGGCACTGCGACCTGCTGGTGCTTGGAACACACGGCCGATCCGGCATGGCGCACATTTTGCTCGGCAGCGTGGCGGAGAAGATCCTCAGGTCCGCCCCCTGCGCCGTGCTCACGGTCAGGCACCCCTCGTTCAAGTCCAAGGGTTGATCCGTCGCCCGCCCGGGCGGCCAACCGACGAAAAGGGCCCCGGAAAATCCGGGGCCCTCGCGATTTTGCCTGGCTTGGCGGATCACCGGCCCGACAACGGATCCCCGGCCGCGGAGATCCGCTGCGCGGCGGACTTGTTGGCCGAGGCGATCGCCGCCCGGGCGTTGAGGGCGGCGATGTAGTTGGCGTGGGCCGCGCCCGCCGCTTGGGCCATGCGGGCGTTCTGCGCCAGCATCATGTTCTGCATGGCGACCGGGTTCACGGCGGGCATGTTGCCGCCCGGGCGCATCCCGCCCATCGGACCGCCACCGGGCCTGCCTCCGCCG